>Ga0079995_1047160_pt1 | contig 22676 bp, 19 predicted proteins | sample FaiFalFF_MnMetaG_2_FD_69198 | JGI IMG/M metagenome (GOLD analysis project Ga0079995, IMG submission 69198) | Freshwater microbial communities from Yellowstone National Park, Wyoming, USA - Fairy Falls C (FF_Mn_C) (SPADES assembly) (version 4) | ecosystem: Environmental > Aquatic > Freshwater >...
TTTATTACGTATTTTATGAATTACCTTTTCCTAATGCACCAGTTTCATTTTATATTGCTAATGGATGGTCCAATGGAGAAGGTAGTTTTACCCAGGAAATTAAGTTAATTAAGCCTTCTGGAAATTTATTAGTATCTACAGGAAAACAGGATTTTGAATTAAAGAGTTTTAATATCCCTCAGTTAATGGTAAATTTATTTAGAGATATGATGTTTGATGGATTTGGAGATTATAAAGTTGAAGTTTATCTTAATGATGAAAAAATAATAGAGTATCCTTTAACTGTTAGACAATTAACTCCTGAAGAAATAAGAAGAGTTCAAGAGATACAAAATAGGTTAGAGAATCAAGAAGGGGCTAAAGAAACTCAGGTTCAACAACAGACTACAGAATCTAAAAAAGAAACAAAGAGAATATCCTCTGATGATGAATTCCTTATTTCTGGGTAATAAATAATAGCTAATGAAGAAAATAGCGGTTTATCCTGGTAGTTTTGATCCTATAACCTTAGGACATATTGATATAATTAAAAGAGGAATTAATTTATTTGATAAACTTATTATTTTAGTTATGATTAATCCTAAAAAGCAAGGATTATTTAATATATTTGAAAGAAAAATTTTAATAGAAAAGTCTTTAAAAGAATTTAATTTATTAAACTGTGAAGTAGATGTATATGAAGGATTATTGGTAGATTATTTAAGAAAGAATAATTTAAAGTATATAATAAAAGGAATAAGAGCTATTTCTGATTTTGAATATGAATTTCAGCAATATATAGTTAATAGTAGTTTTGATAATGAAATTGAAACTATATTTTTTATGACTAATTATGCTTATATGTATTTAAGTTCTTCACTTGTTAAAGAAATAGCTTACTTTAAAGGAGATATTTCTAAATTTGTACCTAATTCTATTATTGAAGATATAAATAATAAAATTAATAGTTTAAGGGAGTTAAAATTGATATGAATCAAATTAATTTTGAAAATACTAAATATTTAAAATATGCTAATTATAAGAATTTAAATGATTTTAATTATAATCAGTTAGAGATATTAGCAAAGGAAATAAGGGATTTTATAACTGAAGTGGTATATCATAATGGGGGACATTATGGAAGTAATTTAGGAGTAGTTGAGTTAAGTATTTCTTTATTAAGGAATTTTAATCCTGAATTAGATAAGATAGTATTTGATACTTCTCATCAAAGTTATGTTTATAAGATATTAACTGATAGAAAAGAACTATTTCATACTTTAAGAACTTTTAAGGGGATATCAGGATTTTCTAAGATAAAAGAAAGTAAATTTGATCATTATGGGGCTGGACATGCGGGTACGGGGTTAAGTGCTGCTTTGGGATACGCTAAAGCTAGAGATATTTTAAAACAAGATTATAATGTAATTTCTGTTATAGGTGATGCTGCTTTAACTTGTGGAGTTACTTTTGAAGCTATTAATAATATAGCACAATACCCTTCTAAGTTAATAATAGTTCTTAATGATAACGAGTTTTCTATTGCTCCCAATGTAGGTGCTTTTTCCATTTATTTAAAAAAACTTAGGAATAATCCTTTTTTAATTAAAGTTGAAAAAAAAGTAGATGAAATTATAAATATATTACCTGTTAATAGTTTAATAAAAAATTTTTTAATTGATACAAAAAATTGGATAGAAGAAGGTTTTACTAAGATTATTTCTCCTTCAATTGTTGGAGTTATTTTTGAGGAATTTGGAATACAGTATATTGGGCCTGTTGATGGACATAATATTAGGTTATTAGATGAAGTATTTTCTTTTGCTAAAAAATTGGAAAAACCAGTTATTATTCATGTATTAACTGAGAAAGGGAAAGGTTCAAAAGAGGCACAAGAACATCAGGAGAAATTGCATGGAGTAGCTAAAGGAAAGTTAAAAATCTCTAATTTTATATATTTTTCTACTGATGAGGGATTGAAAGTAGAAAAATCTACAAATTCAGAAGATAAAAAAACAAAAACATATACTGAGGTTTTTGGGGAAGCTATTGTAGAATTAGCTAAGGAAGATGAAAAGATAGTTGCTATTACTGCTGCTATGCCTTCTGGAACTGGATTAATTAATTTCTCAAAATCTTTTCCTGATAGGTTTTTTGATGTAGGGATAGCAGAAGAACATGCTGTCATCTTTGCTAGTACATTAGCTTTAAAAGGATTAAAACCTGTTGTATGTATTTATTCTACTTTCTTACAAAGAGCTTTTGATATGTTAATTCATGATGTAGCTTTACAAAATATTCCGGTTTTATTTATATTGGATAGAGGAGGGATTGTAGGAGAAGATGGACCTACCCATCATGGGGTATTTGATTTATCTTATTTAAGAATGATACCTAATTTCCAAATCTTTGTTCCTTCTAATGAATTAGAATTACGAAATATTATTTATACAGTGTTACAAAAATTGGATAAACCTACTGCTATAAGATATCCCAGAGATAATATTGAAGGTATTTATCCAATAGATAAGTTTTCTAGTATTGATCTATATAAGTGGATTTTAAATTATGAAACAAAGGAATATAAAAAAAATTCTAAAAAAGTAGCTATTTTAGCTACTGGAAGATTAAATAGATTTATTCCTAAACTTATAAAATTGTTAGAAGAAAATGATGTTTATTGTAGATGGTATAATTGTATAAGTATTAAACCTTTAGATAGTAATACTTTAAGTGATTTAATAGATTATGATTTGATATTAACTTTGGAAGATAATGTATTAGCAGGTGGTTTTGGAAGTGCTGTTTTAGAATATTATAGTGATAATTTTTATGATAAAAAAATGAATGTTTTAAGAATTGGATGGGGTGATTATTTTGTTGAGCATGGTTCTATTAAAGAACTATATGATTTTTATGGCATTAATGAAGTTGAAATTTTTAATAAAGTAATTCAGAAATTAAAAATAGATACTGTAAAGGTAGGTGTAAATAATAATGAATCCATTCAATCAAATATTTAGTTTTCTTAGGTTTACTTTATTTTTTATTGGTTTTTATTTTGTTGTAGCTGTTTTTTTGTTAATTATAGCATTTATTTTAGTTTTTATTCTAGATAAATTGGGTGTTATTTCTTTATTAAAAGCATTTTTAATTATTCCTGCTAACTTTAATTGGTTTAGTTATGTTATGTATTCTATTGTTGGGATTTTGATTATATTAACGGTTTTAATGGGTAGTGTTATTGTTCAGGTTTGGTGGGAAAGGAAGTTTTCAGCTAAGATTCAGGGTAGGATGGGGCCTACTGTTGTTAATTTACCTTTTTTACTTGATATAGGGAGTAAAAATATATTTTTAGGAGGGATTTTACAGCCTATTGCTGACGTTATTAAATTAATCCAAAAAGAGGTTATGGTACCAGAAACTTCTTATCCTTATTTATTTTTATTATCTCCTATTTTAGCTTTTTCTACGGTTATGATTGTATTTGGAGTAGTACCTTTTAGTAGGGATTTTATTATGATTAAAGATTTAAATATAGGTTTATTGTTTATATTTGCTATATCAAGTTATATGGTGATTTCGTTAGTATTAGCTGCGTGGGCTTCTAATAATAAATATTCTTTGTTAGGTGGTTTAAGAACAGTTGCTCAAATGCTTAGCTATGAAATTCCTCTGTTGTTATCTTTTTTATCAGTTATTATATTTGTAGGTAGTTTTGAAGTTGTTAAAATAATAGAAGTTCAAGATAAGGTAGGGTGGTTAATATTTTATCAGCCTTTAATGTTTATTATTTTCTTATGGTCTATGGTAGCAGAAAATAATAGAGCACCATTTGATTTACCAGAAGCAGAAAGTGAATTAGTTGCTGGTTTTGTTACTGAATATTCTTCTATGGCTTTTGCTTTATTTTATTTAGCTGAATATGGTTATTTATTCTTTAATAGTATTATAATTTCTATTTTATTTTTAGGTGGAGATTCTTTAATTCCTGTTGCTTTTTTAAATATTTTATCTAATTATTTACCAAGCAATATTTTTGAATTAGTATTAATAGCTAATAGTAATGTTATATGGCTATTTTTGAAAGCTTTTATTGTTTTGAGTTTAATAATGCTATTTAGATGGACTTATCCAAGGATAAGGATGGATCATCTAATGAATTTAGCTTGGAAAGCTTTTATTCCTATTACACTAATTAATATTATGTTTTCTTCTTTTGATTTGGTTTTATCTTTAAGTTTATTTAACAATAATTTTATTTTACCTTTATTTAATTGGATTTTCTTTTTAGTTATTATTTACTTAACTGCTATTAGAAAAATTAGTTTATCTAGTAAATATAAAAATGTACCTATTTTTTATAAGAAATATAGTACTTACTAAAGAGGTTTTTAGAAATTAGTTTTAGAATAATTAAATAGGGGGCTAGAATAATAAAATAGGGGGTAAAAATTGAGGTGATTTATTAATGTTGAGTTCTTTAAATTATTTAGCTGATTCTTTAAGGAGACTGATAGATGGGCTTAAAATTACTTCTAGATATTTTTTTAAAGAGCCAATTTATACTTATAATTATCCTATAAAAGTTAAAGAGGTTTTTTCCAGGTGGCGTGGAAAAGTCAGAGTTAGAGCTTTTAATACTTTAGAAACTATTTATAATAGAAGTGAAAATATGTATAGATCTTTTAATTTACCTCCGTGTGTTAGGGGGTGTCCTGCTAATGTTGATGCTAGGGGATATGTAGTCTTAGCTGGTGAAGGAAAGTTTTTACAAGCTTTAAATATAGAAAGAGCACAGAATCCTACTGCTATGTGTTTTGGGAATCTTTGTACTGCTCCGTGTGAAACTACTTGTAGTAGGGGTGTTCAAGATCATAAGCCTATTGCTATTAGATTAATTAAAAAAGCTATCAGTGAATATAATCTAAAAGTTAACTTGGAAAATAAGGAAAGATATAATTTTACTATAGTAGGTAAAGAAAGTAATAAAAGGGTAGCAGTTATTGGTGGAGGACCTGCAGGTATAGCTTGTGCTCATAGATTACTTAGATATGGGCATAAAGTTGATTTATTTGAAAAATATAATTTTTGTGGTGGATATCTTTATTCTGGTGTAGCTTTTTTTAGATTAGATAAGGATATTATGAATAAAGAATATGAGAATTTAGTTACTTTTACAAAGAATGGTAGAATTTTTTATAATGCTACTATTATTTCTGAAGAACAAAAAGAAAAATTTAAATTAGTATCTTATAATGATATAAAAGATTTAAATGAGTCTATAAATTATTTAGAGGAAGGCAGTGGGATATTATTTAGTGATTTAGAAAATAATTATGATGCAGTAGTTATTGCAGCGGGTGCTACTAAACCTAGAAAACTTAATTTAAAAAATGCTGATAAAGTTGAATTAATTCAAGCTGAATGGTTTTTAGAAGATTGGAATTTAGGTATAAGGAGTTATAAAATCGGTAAAAAGGTAGTAGTTATTGGTGGTGGGGGAACAGGTATTGATGCTGCTAGAACTTGTAAAAAAGTTTTTGCTGATGAAGTATTTATTGTAGATTTATTGCCTCGTGAAGATTTACCTGTAGCTGAAGAAGAAAAAGTAGAAGCAGAAGAAGATGATAATATAATTTTTATTTGTTCAGTTATGCCTACTGAAGTAGTTATTGATGAAAATAATAATATAAAAGGATTGAAAGTAGCTAAGTGTTTATGGGGACCTGTGCTTAGCAATGGTAGGAAAAAATTAATTAAAACTAATGAAGAGTTTGTTATAGAATGTGATACTATTATTTTAGCTGTTTCAAGGGATATAGAAATTCCATTTGCTCCTAAGGATATTGTAGGTTTAAGAGGAGAAATAGTGGTAGATGGGTTTGATGTTATGGCAAATGGATTTGTATATAAATTTGGACAAAGCCCAAGACCTAAAGTATTTGCTGCAGGTGAAGCTTGTTATGGACCTCAACCTGCTATAGTGGCTTTAGCAAGTGGTAATAGAACTGCTGAAAAAATTCATATGTATTTAACTAATGAATTACCTCCAGTTTTAGATTTTGAAGTTCAAAAAGTTTTAGGGCCTTTGAATGTTCATAAAGTTCTAAGGAAATCTGAGGTTTTAAAGGTTAGTTAATTGTTATTTTTGTAAAAAAGGGGGAGTTTTATGGCTAAATTACCTGAATATGTAAAAAATAGTGTAATTTTGGATGATTATGCTTTGGAAGATGGGATTAGATGTTTAAGCTGTGAGAGTGGAGTTTGTATTGCATGTGGGTACTGCTCTATGGTTTGTCCTGTTAAGGCTATAAGAATGGAAGTAATTCAAGATGAATTAGGGAGAACTATTGTGGATAAATTTGAGATAAATGTTAGTGCTTGTATATTTTGTGGATTATGTGAGCAAGTTTGTCCTACTAAAGTTATTGAAATGGAAAATACTTATGAATTTGCTTTATATAATAATGTTGATGTAGTTAGAATGGATGAATATTTTGAATATGACGAAAAAAAATCTTTTGATCAAAAATTAATTATTAATAAAGGATAAAAATATATATGAATAAAAAATCTAAAAAAAAAGAAAAAACTACTATAGAAAAACAGAATGAAATTAAAATAGAAAGTGATCATACTGATAAGTTAAAAATAAAAGCAATTGAAAATAAAACTAATATTGAAAATGAAATTAATAGTGTTGATAAACAAATAGAGGAATCTAATAATAATGCTTATTTAACAAATGATTCAGAAGATAAGTTACTAAATAAGATAAAACAGGATTTTTTTGAAGAAAATAAGCTAAAGGATCTAAAAGATGAGGAGTTAGTAGAGTTGTATAAAAAAGGATTTAAAGAAGCGTTGGATATTTTAATTAAAAGATATAAAAATGTTATATTATCTAAGAGTTTATTGTTTTATATATCTAATCCTCAAGAAAGGGATGATATTTTACAAGAAGCTTATTTAGGGTTTTTGAGTGCTATAACAGATTTTGATAAAAATAAAGGTAGTTTTTATGCTTTTGCTAATGTTTGTATTCAAAGGCATATTTATACTTATATTAAAGCTTTAAATAGGAACAAGCATAAGATTTTAAAGGGAGCTGTTTCTTTGGAATCTACTTTAAATAGGGATCAGGATTTTGTTGAAAGAAGATTGGAAGAATATTTAGAGCACTCTAAAATATCTTCTAATATACCTTCTATATCTAGTTATTTATCTTCTGATGAAATAGCTTCTGTCAATTTTGATTATAAAGATAAACGAGAAAAAATATTAAAAAAATTAACTCCTATTGAAAAAGAAATTTTAAAATACAGAAGCTTAGGATATAGTTATAAAGAAATTGCAAATAAAATAGGTAAAAGCATTAAATCAGTAGATAATGCTATTCAACGTATTAAAAGAAAATTTAAACTTATATTACAAGATTAAAAATTATTTATTATGTATATAAGGATTTTGATTTTTTTTATTGTTAATTTTATAGTTCTTTACTTTTATTTAGGGGTTTCTTCATATGGTTATAATCTTTATAGATCCAATTTTATGTCATTATTAAATCAAGAAAGCTATGATGTTATTAGAGTATTAATAGATAGTGGGAATATTAGGGATAGGATTGATTTAAGGGGGAGTAATATAAGTTTAAGATATTCTTTAAAGAAATATCCTTCTATTTACCAAGGCTCTAATAATTTGTTTAATTTTTTATCAATAGTTTATAATTATCCTTATTTAGATTATTATTATTCTGAGAATAAGTATTATATTAATTTTGAGGATATAGGTGATGTTTTAGTTTTATCAAATAATTTTATTGAGTATAAAAATAGGAAATACAGAGGAATAATGAGAATAATTTTTAAAGATCAGAAGTATTACTTAGTTAATTATTTGAATTTAGAGGATTATTTAAAGTCGGTTGTTCCATCTGAGATGCCATCTACCTGGAGTATAGAAGCTTTAAAAGCGCAAGCTATTGCTGCAAGAACTTATGCTATTAAAATGATGTTAACTAGGAGATCTAAAAATGAGATTTTTGATGTTTATTCTACTGTTTTGGATCAAGCTTATTATGGAATTGATTATGAAAAAGATTCTACTAATTTAGCAGTGGATTCTACTAAAGGTATGATCTTAGTTTTTAATAATGAACCTATTTGGGCTTTATATCATTCTAATTGTGGAGGATTTACTATTGATGGATATTTACCTTTTGCTAAAAGAGTATCTAAAGAAGATTATTATTTATCTTCTGTTAAATGTTATTATCCTGGAAATACTTGGGTTTCTAAAATTAGTTTATATGAAATAAAGGATTTGTTAAAGAAATATACTAAAAGAGAAGTTTATTCAATTAATTCTATTTCTGTTAATTCATTTAAAACTACTTTTATTTACCAAACTGTGAATAATACTTTTGTTAATTATAGTATATATAATTGGGAGTTAAGGAAGTTATTGAATTATAGGATAAAAAGTCCCTTTATAGAAAAAGTAAGTATTGAGGGGGATTGGGTAGTTTTTGAGGGTAAAGGTAATGGGCATGGAGTAGGTATGTGTCAATATGGAGCAAGTTATATGGCTAAAGCTGGATATAGTTATGTTCAAATACTAACTCATTATTATCCTAATTCTACTTTAATTAACTTAAAGGATTATTTTTCTAAAAAATGAAAAATAAATAGTAATCATAGTTTAAATATTGATTAAATAATTTATAATTTATGAGTTTTAAATTATTAAAATTAATTTCAGAAGAGGAAATTCAGAAAGGAGTATCTTATATTGCTAATAAATTAAATAGTTTTTTAGATGAGAATTATGAAGATGAGTGGTATTTTATAACGGTGATGAAGGAGGGTATACCTTTTAGTGTTGATTTATCTAAGCAAATTAAGCATAATTTGATATTTGATTATATATTTTTGGAAAAGATATTTGAATATGATAATATTAAGGAATTAGCTATAAAAAAGGACATATTTTTACCTGTTAATAATAAAAATGTGATAGTATGTGCTACTGTTATTCATACGGGATATGAGGTTAATTTTATAAAAGAAGCTCTAAGGATTAGGGGTGCTAAGTCTATATTTATTGTTAGTTTAGTATTAAAACAGTATCCTAATAGTATAGTTAAGCCAGATTTTTATTATTTTGATATTGAGGGGACTGAATTTTTAGTTGGTTATGGGTTAGGTTATAATGAAAAGTATAGGAATCTTAATTCTATTTATAAGTTGGTTCTTTAATATATATTTTAATATTTGCTTTTAAAAGGATTATTTAATTAATTAATGAATAAATAAAAAAGCGGGAATGGAGTATGTTAATAGAATTAAAAATAAGTACTAAATTAAGAGAAGATTTAATAGATATAACTGATTTAGTATTAGAGAAGATAGAACAGAGTGGGATTAAAAATGGGATAGCTGTTATTTTTGTACCTCATACTACTGCAGCTATACTTATAAATGAGAATTCGGATCCTATGGTTAAGAAGGATGTATTGGAATATTATAAAAGAAATGTACCTTTAGATTATGATTATCATCATGTTGAGGGTAATTCAGATGCTCATATAAAGTCCACCTTAATTGGTAATAGTTTAACACTTATTATTGAGAATTCTAAGGTTATATTAGGTTCATGGCAGGGGATATTTTTTTGTGAATTTGATGGTCCTAGAATTAGGAAAGTTTATATAAAAATAATTCCTGGCTAAGTGTTTGTTATTGGTAGGTGATTTTAGTGAAAGAAAAAAAATTTAAGAGTAAATCTAAGGAAGCATATTTAGCTTGGTATGAACAAGGGTTAAGAGATTTAGAGGTAGCTGATTTTTGTTATAATAATAATTATTATGAATGGGCATGTTTTTGTTATCAAGAAGCTACTGTTAAAGTTTTGAAAGCTTTACTAAAAAGAAATAACCTGGAATCTTTTAGACATTCTGCTTTTTCTTTATTAGAAGAATTATCAAAAAAAATAACAGTTAATAAAGAGCTATTTAACCTAAGTATGGAATTAGATAAACATTATATTACTTCTAGATATCCTGGAGCTAATATGTTACAACCGCCTTTTAAAGTATATAAAAAGGAAATTGCTGAGAATGCTAAAAATATAGCTAATAAAATAATAGAATTTGCTAAACAATATTTAGAATAATAAATTTTTTGTTTTTCAATTTTTAGAAATATATTCCTTGTATAATTTTCTTTAGGGGAAGGAGAATATAAACAATTTTTAGGATTACCTTAAATAACTATTTTTTATTTAGTTTGGTTTTTTGGAGCATAATTTTTTTGTTTTTATTAAAGGGAATTAATTTGTTATATTTTACTTATCCAGATGAAAGTAGAAATGCTTTTGCTACTTATTATATGTATTTTAAAAATAATTTATATAATTGGATTGTTCCTTATTATAATGGAGATATAAGATATGATAAACCTGCTTTGCTTTATTATATTGCGAATATATTTTATATGTTATTGAGTAAATTGAATTTGGATATTGAAGTTATTTATAGATTGGTTTCTGTTTTTTCTTTATTTTTATCTAGTATCATTGTTTTTAAGTTTGCTAATATTTTATTTGAAAATATTTTTTATAGGTATTTTAGTGTAGTTGTGTTTGTATCATTTGTAAATATTTTTGTTGAAGCTAAAGCATTTGTACCTGAACCTTTATTTACTTTTTTTATTTTAATTTCTTATTATAAATTTTATAGATTTTATCAAACTAGTAATTATTTTTATTTAAATTTATTTTTAATTTTTTTAGGTTTAGCTAATTTTAGTAAGGGGATTGTATCTTATATTGTTATTCTTGGACCAATCTTGATTTTCTTACTATATAATAAATATAATTTAAAACAGATTTTTCACTTATTTTTTAATAGAAAATTGATATTAGGTTGGATAGGGCATATTATCTTAGGTTATACTTGGTTTATACTTGTATATTTATTTACTAATGGAGAATTTATTAAGAATTTTTTATTTTTACATAATTTTGGTAGATTTACTGGTGCTTCAAATATGCATATAAATCCACTTTATTTTTATTTTATTGTTATTATTGTTAATATAATTCCTATTTGGGAATTGATTTCTTTGATTTTGGCTAATTTAAATAAGATAAGTTTGAAAAAATATAATGAACATTACCTTTATTTAATTTTTATTTTTATTTTTGTTTTTGTTTTTTATAGTTTATCTAAGGGGAAGGTTCATCACTATATTATGCCAATATTTTTACCTCTTTCTTTGTTAATTATTGCTTTCATTAAAGAAATTATAGAAAATAATTATAAATTCAATTCTAAATTGAATTTAGGAGTTTTTTTTATACTTTCTATTTTGTTTTCTATTATTTTATTAGTTTTAGATTTTAAGCTAAACGATTTAGGTTTTCTTAATAAAGATAAAATTATTTTTAATCTTATTTATTTAAATTTGTTTTTTACAATTTTGATTGCTTTTATTTTTTATTTTAATTATTTAAAATCTTATGCTTCTTTTTTACTATTTGTTTTTACATTTATTAAAGTTATTTTATTTTATCATTCTATTTTAGATGATATTAATTTTAAAGTTTTAAGTAAAGATTTCATAGAGATTACTAAGAATTCAGGTAATAAAGAAATAATTACAGTAGGTGATATTGCTGGTGTTAGTTTTTATAATTTATATTTTAATAAAAAAGAAAGAACTATAAGTATAGATATAAATTATTTACAAGATTTTCCAAATATCCTAAGGGATATAAAAGAAAGTAATTATCTAGTTTTTACTAAAAAGAAATATTTTTTACAACTTAAAAATAGTATTGATTATTCAAAAAGTTATATGATAAAGGAAGTAACAAATATATTTGTTATTCATCAAGATATGTTAGTTATTGATATTAAAAAAGTAGAGAAATAAAGAGAAATAGTTATGAGATTATTTGTTATTATATTTAGTGCAGGTTATTCAAGTAGATTTAGAAATTCGTATAAATTATATAAAGAACTACCTAAACCATTAATTCCTATTTATAATAAGAAACTAATAGATTTACACTTACATAATTTGCTGAGCTTAAGGAATATAAATATAAAGTCTTTAAAAATTTATGTTAATTTACATTATAAAGCTTTTGAGATATTTAGTTATATAAGTTCTTCTTATGAAGAATATATAAAGAAGGGAATAATTAATTTTTTATTTGAACCTAACTTATTAGGACATATTAAAACTATTGATAAGTTAAAATCTTATATACTTAATAGTGACTTATTTTTTATGTTAAACTGTGATTCTTTTATTGGTAAATTTTATAATTACTTAGATATTGTTTTGGAGGTTTTAATTAATAATAAAGTGAATAATCTCATATTTGTTTCTGATAAAAGAATTTCACAAGATAAAAAAACATATACTCATTTTGAATTTAAAGATTGCTTTACCTTTAAGTATAAAAATAAGTTAATTAAAATTTCTAAAGTAAATGATATATATAAAAATGAGGTAAGTTTTAGGGAATATATTACTTTGTATATAGGTTTTAGTTTTTTTAGAATTAATAGAAAGTTTAATAATATTTTATTATCTCGTGATTTTAAAGAATTAAATTTTATAGATTTTTTAAAGAAACTTGAGTTATATTCTCTTAAAATTCCTTATTTTTTTGAGATAACTGAAGTTAAAGATTATTTAGATTTCCTAAATTATTATTTGTTTTATTATAAGTATTATTAATTAATTTTTGTATTATGTAGTTATTTTGGTGGTGGAGTATTTAATAAATTGTGGTTTTAGATCGTTAATGATTTCGCTTATATTTTGGTATCTTTTTTTGGGGTTTTTTTCCAACATTTTTCTTATTATTTTTTCAATATCTTTGGGTATATAGGTTGTATTTCCTTCTAATATATGACTATCTACGGGGTTATCTAACATATGAGCTTTAAATACTGCGTATATGTTATCACTTTCTCCAAATGGTAGTTTTCCTGTTAATAATTGGAAAATTATTATTCCTAAGGAGTATATATCGCTTCTTTGATCTACTTTTTGACCTTTAATTTGTTCAGGTGACATATACCAAGGAGTACCTACGAAATCCTGGGTTATGTTTAAAGTTTTGTTAATTATTTTTGAGATTCCAAAATCTGTGATTTTAACGGTTGCTGTTTCTAAATTATCGCTTGTTAATTTTAATAATATATTTTCTGGTTTTAGGTCTCTGTGAACGATTCCTTTTTGGTGGGCATAATCTAAGGCTTCTAATAATTGCATCCATATATTCATAGTTTCATATATGTTTAGTTTCTTTTTTTCTTTTAAGATTTTATCTAAGCTTTTGCCTTCTACATATTCAAAAGCTATATATGGGAGATTATCGTCTAAATTATAATTTATTAATTTAACTATATTTGGATGTGAAAGTAATTTATTTATCTCTATTTCATTTTCTACTCTTTCTTTTATAATATCTTCGTTTAGAATATGTTTATGGATAAGTTTTAGAGCTACTAAGTTTTTTGTTTTGGTGTTAATTGCTTTATATACTACTGCTGTTGCCCCTACCCCTAATTTTTCTAATAAAACATAATCAGAAACTTTAGGATTATCTTCATTTAATACATTATTTAAATTGCTAACATTGCTTGATGTATTATTTAGTTGTTCAATTTTTATTATTGTATCTTTTAATCTTCTTACTTTTTCTGATTTATTTTTATTTTTATTTAGTATTTCATTTATTGATTCTCTTATTTTATTTCTGTTATAATATGCTAATATTGCTAATGCAATACTTGGAAATATTAGTAATGCTAAATATATATAAGGTATGATATGCTCTATATAGAATTTTTTTTCGAGTATAAATGCTTTAGAATAAGTTGGAAAGTTTAAGACATGTGGATTTATTTTGAACGATATTGTTTCATCTTTATATCCCTTTGAGGATATTGATAAATTAAAGCTTTTGGGAATTAAAAAATTATTATTATTTCTATATTCTGCTAAATCATTTAATTTTAAGTTTTTGCTAAGAGGATTTTCTATTAAAGTTAGAGTTAATTTATTATCTTCTTTTTTTGTTAATTTGCTAAAATCAATAGAATTGACAGTAATATTGTAATCAAAATCCTTTATTTTATTTGGATATATATCTGTTATATTGAATATAATATCGAATTTTTTGGGTGTTAAGGTTATTGTTAAGTTAGTATCTTGAGTTAATTGGCCTTCTATTTGTAGTTCTTGGTAGTTGTTATTAATTGGAGAAATAAATATTTTTAAATAATCTTCTTCAAGTAAGCTTTGAGCATAATATGAAGATAGGTAATTTTTATTATTATTTTCTTTTAAACCTATTATTTTTATATTAGATGGTATATTTTCGTTATTTAAATTTTTTATATTTAGTTTTAGGTTATAATACTTTTTATTTGTTATTATTGTATTGTTATAATTATTATATGGGTAGTCTATAGTATTAGTTTTATTACTATTTAGATAATTTTTTGAAGTATTTTGATATGAATTTAATGAAGAATTTCGAGAAGAATTTTTTAGGGAATTATTATTTTTTAAGTTTTTATGAGGTTTTACATTGTCTGTGTTATTAGGAGTGTTATTTTGTTGGTATTCTTCGGGGATATAGGTTATTGAAGCTGAATAAGCAATATTTAAATTTAATAAAATGATTAAACTAAAAGTTAATATACTAATTATGAAAGTAAAAATAGAAAAATATAGATGATAGTATTTTGTTTTGTAATTTTTAGTGTTCATGTTTCCTCCTGTATATATTTTTTTAATATTTTTTATTTAGCGGTATATAGTTCAGCTAATAAGGAAAATAGGTCAGCTATTTTTTCAATAATTTTATTAATAGTTTGTTCATCAGCTCCATTTTTAATAGCGTCATATAGTTCTTTTTCTGCTTCTTTTAATAATTTCCTTGCTCTGCTTATGTTTTCATAGTATGGTTGTTCGTTAAGCTCTGATATACCTCTTGCTTTTAATTCTTTTTTAATATCTTCTCTTATATCTGTATAATCTTTTTTCTTCTTTTTTTTGAGTTTATTAAAGGCTACTGACATCATTCCTGCTGCGATTGATGAAAATTGGTTTTCTTCTGCTTCTCCTTTAGGTACATTTTTTAGTTTATTATCATTAAAATCTTCTACCATTTTTTTGGCATCTTTTACTAATTTAACTAATTGTAATTTTACAAAGATTTCAGCATTTTGAGGATTCATTATTAATTGAGTATTTAGGATTTTTTCTAAGTTTTCTATTGCTTTGTTATCTGCATTTAACCAAGTCATAACAAATCGTTGGGTAGTATTTTCATCTGCTTTTGCTTTATTCATTAAAGCAAAGTTGGAGTTAGGATTTAGCATTGAAGATAACCAGTCTTTTAAAACTCCTTTTAGGGATTGTAGTTCTTGTTTATAAAGAGGGATAGAATCTTTTTGTTGAGTTTGGTTTTTATTTTTTAGTAGGTTAATATTGGATAATTGTGACCTTCTTATTTGATCTTGCTTTAGTTGTTCTTGTTTTAGTTGTTCTTGTTGTTGAGTTTGAGTTAATTCTTTTTGTAGTTGTTCTTTTTTTTCTGCTTGTTGGGATATAGTGTCTTTAATAGTATTTTGGGGTTCATTTTTTTTAGCTATGTCTTGAGTTTTTCCGGTAAATGAAGCTTGGGTTGTTTTTATTCTATTTATATTTGTACTATCCATAAGAAAATTACACCTCTATATAAATTCGGGCCTTCCTATCATTTTATTTTAGAATTAAATTATTAATAAAATGTTAAATTTTATTTAAAAAAATGTAAATTTTTTTAAGAGTAGTTAATTTATATTTTTTTAATATTTAGAAGTTTGTTAAATACTTTTAAGTTGATTTTTAAAAGGACTGTTTGGAAATAGAAAGAATATTTTTAAAAAATAATTTAAAAAAATACATATAAAAGTGGAGTGTAGATTATGAGTAGTAGTTTTTATTCTATAGGAGTGTTAATTTTGATTTTAGCTCATTTAGTTTTACCATTATTATTATTTTTTATAAAAGAAAAGTATGCTAGATGTTATTCTATAATAATAGGTAGTTTAATAGGGGCTTTTTCTATATTTTTAGCTCTTTCCTTTTATTATAACCCTGACATTACTTTATTTACTTTTAATTTGAATTTATTTGGGTTAGATTATAAGTTTAGAATAGATAACTTTAACTATAGTTTAATATTATTAAATGGTTTAATAACTTTTGCTTTTCCTTTGGCTACTCATATTAAAGAAAGAGAGAAAGATTTTTATGTTTTAGCATTTTTGGTTATGTTTGGGACTGCTGGTTTATTTTTAACTCAAAATATGATACTTTTTGTATTGTTTTACGAGTTAGCAAGTGTTCCTATGTATTTTTTAATTGCCAATTGGGGTAGCTTGGGATTAACTCCTTTTAGAAAAGTTGAGCCTAAATATGCTGCTATGAAATTATTTATTTATCTTCAGTTAGGTGGAATATTAGTAATGTTGGGATTTTTTATATTACATTCTTTAGTATTTCCTAATGATTTATTTAGTAATTGGAATTTTAGTGATTATGAAAATATACTAAAGATGAAGGGATATTTAGTAGATGCTGATTTAGCTAAGATTTTATTTATTTTATTTTTTGTAGCTTTTGGGATAGAGGCTGCATTAGTTCCATTCCATACTTGGTTACCTGATGGGCACTCTGCTGCTCCCAGTTCTATTAGTATGATTTTAGCAGGTATATTACTTAAGATGGGAACCTATGGGATTCTTAGAATCCCTTTTGTATTTTTTAATGAAGCTTTAAATAGTTTATCTTTAATAATTATATTTTGGGGATTAATAAATATGTTTTGGGGAGCTTTGAATGCTTATAGACAAATAGATTTTAAGTACTTAATAGCTTATTCTAGTATAAGTCATATGGGAGTAATTTTTATGGGGATTGGTGCTAATAATGATTTAGGAGTAAGTGCAGCTATATTTCAGATGGTTTCTCACGGTTTGATTTCTGCTGTTATGTTTTCAGTTGCTGGATCTTTTCAATATAGAACTAATACGAGGATATTAGATAATTATGGAGGGCTTTTAAGAGTGATGCCATTTATTGGAGCTATACTGATTTTTGCTTCTATGGCTAATTTAGGGTTACCTGGATTAAGTGGATTTGTTGCCGAGTTAATTGGTATATCTGCTTCTTTAAAAGCTATTTATTCTAATAATCTTAAAATTATCTTTCTTTTAGTTTCATTAGGTGCTATTTTTATTACTACTGTTTATGTTATTAATTTACTTGAAAAAGTTTTATATAAAAAAATAAATCCTAATTACTATGAATTAAAGGATGCTCACTGGGATGAAAAATTACATTTAACTATTTTAGCTTTATTTATATTAATATTAGGTATTTATCCCAGATTAATAATGGATTTATCTAATTTAATTAAAATAAAGCAAATTATAGGGTTATAGAAAGATAATAGAAGGAGTTGAATTATTTATGGATATATTATTTAAGTTGTTTCCAGAGGCTATTTTAACTATTTCTATTATTTTTAACATTTTAATAATTTCAATTGCTAAAAATATTAAGGAATTAAAAAATGCTTTTCTGTTGGTTTTTATATTTTCTATATTTTTTACAATTGCTTCCTTGATTTTTCAATTATATTTTATAGTCAGTGGAAATGAGCTTATTGATTTATCTTTAATTTTAAATAATGTTATAGTTTATGGTGTAAGTTCTTTTGAGATAGTTAGTAAAATATTGTTATCTATTGTAGCTATTATTTTAGCTTTCATTGTTTCTATATATTTTTATACAGATAAATACGAGCATAGATATTTCAAATTAGAATATTTACCTTTATTTTTAACTGTTTTATTGGGATCATTTGTTTTAGTTAGTGCTGAGGATTTATTAACTTTTTTAATAGGCTTTGAGTTGGTTGCTATTCCTTCTTATTTTGTTATAGCACTTGATAATAAGAATAAAATATCTTTAGAAGGTAGTATTAAGTATTTTTTAATTGGCTCTATTTCCACTATTAGCATTATTTTAGGTATTTTGATATTTTATATATTTAACGGGAACTTTTTATATTCTGCTAATTTAAATAATTTTAATTTAATTTCTTTAAAGTTAGGGTTTTTATTTATTTTAATTGGTATTATTTTAAAATTAGCTGTATTTCCGTTTTCTTTTTGGATTCAAGACGCTTATTATGCTAGTAGAACCCCTTATTTATTACTTATTTCTACATTTCCTAAGTATTCTGTGGTTTTAGCTTTAATTAAGATGTTAAGTTATATTCAGGATGGATATTTTAAGATTTTATTGAGTGTATTGGCTGTTTTGTCTATGGTTATGGGGGTATTTTGGGCTCTAAATGAAAATGATATTAAAAAAATTATAGCTTATTCTACTGTTTTTAATATGGGTTTTATTTTAATTCCATTTACTGGATTCTCTTTTAATATTGAACAAAAAATTTATGTTTTATCTTTAGTTAATTTTTATATTTTTCAGTATATTTTATCTACTATTTTAATTTTGGGAGTTTTATTATATTTAGAAGAAAAATATGATACTACTGATATGTTAAAGCTGAAAGGAGTTTTAGCTAATAATAAAGCTTTATCATTTTTGTTAGTTGTAGGATTACTTTCTACGGCTGGTTTACCTCCTACTATTGGCTTTATTGCTAAGTTTTTTGTCTTAGCTTTTTCTTATAAATTTAACCCTATTTTGGTTATAATTGCTATTATATTTTCAATTGCTTCACTATATTATTATTATAGAATAGCTAAAGAATTATACGTTGAAAAAGAATTTTATTTAGCTAATAATTTATCTTCTTTAGATTTTTCTTTAAAAAATTCTCTTTTGTATTATGTTTCTCTTTTTGGTGTTTCTATTTTGTTAATAATTTTAGGATTATTACCTTATTTTATTACTAATACATTCTATTTTATTACTTATACTACTATTAAGTTTTAAGTGTAGGTTAATAGGATTTGATAAGTATTAAATTTAAAGAAGTTTGCTTAAAAAACTATAAAAAACTATGGGTGGTTAAGCTTGGAAAATTTTGAAGTTAATTCATTAAAGAGGGCTCTAAGTATGGAGGAGTTAAAAGCAACGGTGGTAGAATTAGCAGCAAAAGTTTATAGGGAAATTGGACCTTTTGGATTTTTGAAAGAAGCAGATTATGAAAGGGCACTTGCTTATGAATTTAGAAAATCAAACTTGAAATATCTTGAACAATTACAAGTAAATATAATGTATGAGGATCAAATTTTAAGAGGAGGTACAGTGGATTTTGTCGTTTTTGATGAAAAAGAAGAAGCTGGCTTAATTGTAGAATTAAAGACTCAAGAGGAAATAACAGGTGAATATTTACATCAGCTTTTAAAATATTTTGAGGCGATAAAATCTCAGGAATCAGGGATCCCTAAATTTTTAGCAGAAAAGATTAAAGGGGGAATTGTTTTAAAGAGGAAAGGGAAGTAGAAATTCTATTGGAAAAATTTAAAAAGCTTAAAGATAACGTTGATATTATTGAAATAAAGATTAATAAAGAAAAATTTACAAAGAAAAACTTAGAAAGAAAAGAATAAAAATTTTTTAGATTTTTTTTAAATATATTTTGAATATGTTTTGGGATATAAAAAGGTTTTTATTGGTTTTAATAAAATATTATTAATGTAAGTATTATTTTTAGGGGCAAATTTAATTTTAACATATTTAAGGAGGAGGTTTTATGAGTAGGATAGGTAAAGGTGAAAAAATATTAATAATTGATGATGAAGAGAATTTAGTAGATCTTATTTCTAATATTTTAAAGCATGAAGGTTTTGTAACGGTTAGTGCATATAATGGGAAAGATGGTTTAGAGAAAGCTAAGCAAGAAAAACCAAATATAATAATACTTGATATAATGATGCCCCAGATGGATGGTTTTGAAGTTCTAAAAAAATTAAAGGAAGATGAGGAAACTAAGGATATTCCAGTTATAATGTTAACTGCAAAAACCGAAGATAGTGCTGTTATAGAAAGTTGGAGAAAGGGAGCTGAATTTTACATTCCTAAACCCTTTGAAATTGAAGAAGTACTACATGTAATAGAATTAATACTTAAAAATAAATACGCTAATTCTAATCAACAAAATTAGTTTATTTTATTTACTATTTATTTTTTCTTTCAATAGATTTTTTAAATGAATACGAAAGTAAATATCATTGAGGATTTTAAATATTATTTAGTTTCAAAAGGTTTAGGTAGTAGAACTATTAAAGAGTATACACTTGATGTTCTAAAATTCCAAGAATTTGTAGAAAATGAGGTTATAAATTTAATTAATTTACTGGATTTATCTGAAGATAGGATATTAAAGATAATTCAAAAATATGTATCTATATTAAAATTGGAGAAAAATCAAAGTAATAGAGGAATAAATAGGAAGTTATCTGCTATAAAAAAATTTTTTTTATTTGCCTTTAAAAATGGATTAACTAATAAAAATATAAGCAATTTAATAGAGATGTTAAAAACTCCAAAAACTTTACCTAAAGCTATTAGTATTAGTGATTTAAAACAATTCATATTAAATATTGATTTAATTATAGATAGTAATAAAAAATTAAGTAATTTTAAGAAGAATTTTTTAAAAGTAAGAAATAGATTAATTATATATTTTTTATTTTTTACAGGGGTTAGAGTATCTGAATTGGTTAATATAAAAATTAATGAAATAGATTTTGAAAGTAATACTATTAAGGTTTTAGGAAAAGGTAATAAAGAAAGGATTGTTATATTTTCTGATGAATTAAAAGATCTAATAAATGAATATTTAACTATAAGGAAGGATTTTATTAAGGATAACGAGTATTTATTTATTAGCTTAAGAAGAAAGCGGATAACACCAAGAATGATTCAGGTTTTATTTAAGAAATTATCTAAATTAGTAATGAAGAGTTTTAATATAACACCTCATGTTTTAAGGCATACTTTTGCTACTGTTATGCTTAGTAATGGTGCTGATATAGTTACTATTAAAGAATTATTATGTCATTCAAGTTTAAGTACTACTCAGATTTATACAAAGGTATCAATACAACATTTAAAAGATAATTATAAATTAAATAAAGTGTTATAAAATAAAGTTATTATATTAGGTTATGTTAGTTAATTATATTAGTCTATATAGAAAGTATAGGCCATCTAAGTTTGGAGAAGTTATTGGTCAAGATGTTAGTATTAAAATATTAACTAATTCTATATTAAAGAAAGAGGTATTTCATGCTTATATATTTAATGGTACAAGGGGTACAGGAAAAACAACAGTAGCTAGGATTTTAGCAAAGGCTTTAAATTGTTTAAATTTAAATGGTTTTGAACCTTGTGATGAATGTTATAATTGTAAAGCAATAATGAATTTTTCTTTTCCTGATGTTATTGAAATAGATGCTGCTTCTAATAGAGGGATAAATGAAATAAGAGAAATAAGAGATAATGCTAAATTATCTCCTTTAAAAGGTAGGTATAAAGTTTATATTATAGATGAGGTACATATGTTGACTATAGAAGCTTTTAATGCTTTATTAAAGACTCTAGAAGAACCACCTAAAAACGTAGTTTTTATCTTAGCTACTACTGATATACATAAAGTTCCTATTACTATTTTATCGAGGTGTCAGCAAATAGAATTTAAAAGAGTTGACTATCATTTAATATTTAATAATTTAAAAAATATTTGTCAAAAAGAGGGGATTAATATAGATGATCAGGCTTTAATGTATATTTCTAAAGTATCTAAAGGATCAGTTAGAGATTCTATTAGTATATTAGAACAAGTTAAAAATATATCTGATAAAATCACTTTAGAAGATATTTTTAAAATATTTTCTATCTATTCTTTTGAATTGATTAAAAATTATATTTATTATATTTTAGATGGTAATTTTAAGGAAGTTGTTAATATTATTAATGTAATAAGAACTAACGCTGTTAATATTTATAACTTTTTATATAATTTAAATACTGAATTAAAAGAAATTATCTATTATTATTTTAATCCTGAAGTTATTGAAAAGGATTTAACTAAAGATCAAATTAAATTTTATAAATTTATAATGAATAAATTTGATATAAGATTAATTTACGAATTATTAAGGAATCTTAATTCTGTTTTAAATTTTTATAAAAATGATAATGATTATTATCTTTTTGAGGTTCAGACGTTATCATTTATTTTTAACCTTAGTAAATATTTGAAAAGTAAGAGTAATGAAGAAAGTAGTAGAGATTCTGAGTTAAAATCTTTAGATACTGATTATCAGGATAAAGAAAAAGTTATTACAAATTTGGAAGATACTAAAAGTACTAATATTTCAATTAATCAAGTGAGTACACAGGAAAGTAAAGAAATAGTTTTTAATGAAAATATAGGAAAAGAAGATACAAAAGAAGAAGTAAAAAATTTAGAAATTGATGTAAAAAATAATATTTTAAATTTGATTTTGGATAAAAACTTACAGAGTGCTATTAAAGCTGCTGATAAAGTTATTCTTAGTAATAATTCTTTGGTATTTTATTTTGATAATTCTAAAAAAATTAATCAGACTTATAAAAATCTTA
>Ga0079995_1057535_pt1 | contig 22655 bp, 22 predicted proteins | sample FaiFalFF_MnMetaG_2_FD_69198 | JGI IMG/M metagenome (GOLD analysis project Ga0079995, IMG submission 69198) | Freshwater microbial communities from Yellowstone National Park, Wyoming, USA - Fairy Falls C (FF_Mn_C) (SPADES assembly) (version 4) | ecosystem: Environmental > Aquatic > Freshwater >...
GGAGGGGGAGGTATTGCTATGTAGTCCGCGTAGGTTCCAGCGCTCGGGCAGTACTCCCTACCCCAAGATGTTGGGCTCGTCCAAGGTGCCCTCAAAACCGCAACTCTGAAGGTGTTGTTGTAGGAGGATAAGGGGGCGGTACAGTAGGTGTGGGATGTTGTGTTTGAGCATTTATGATAAAAGGATGCGTGGAAGTAAGAGGCGCTTGTTGCGGTTACGCCCGGGCACCACTGCCACCTTGCATCCGTATGAACGGTGGGGGTTCTACTGTCTATGATGGAGTTATCCAAGGTGAAATTTGTCCATCCCGAAGGTGGAATATTGCTCGCGTGAAGCCCGTGGATATCCCCATCCGATGAACTCCACTGACGCTCGTAAAGTACCACCGCCCTTATACCTGTTGTCGTCAAGCTCCTTGAAATCGCAAGCCATGGCTGATTTATTGGTCTGGTGGAACCGCTGAGGATCGTGGTGGATGTCCAGGAACTTCCCCAACCATCAAACAAGTCCGTATAAAGATGCTCTATCCTGTGGTCTGTTGAGGAATTTCTCCATGCATAAACCGCCTGTATGGTGTTATCCCCACCGTTTGAAGATGAGCATACGGGAGAGCTATAACGCGGGTCGTTGGAAGTTTCAAGCATTATCTGATTGTTGGCGTACGCGGAGCCAGCCCTTGCGGGTCCGTCGTAAACTGTGCTCCAACTATCTCCACAATTTGTGCTCCTCGCTATCCTTACGCCACCACCCCCCTTATTCATACCTATGAACCACCAGTTATCCGCGCCTGTACAAGAACACGTTGATGTCCATTGCCCCGAGCATCCGCTTGTACCCCAGTTAAACTCGGCGTTTACGTAAGGTGTTACGGTTGATGTAGTTGAAATATCAACCCATCTGCTGTAATTCAGGGAAGGATTCGAAAAGTGGAAGGTGAATGCCCCTACATCGTAATCGGGATAGTAATAATCGCTCGTATAAGCAACCGTCAAGATTTTCCTATAGTCCTCCTCCCCTATTGCGGCATCACCCACATTATAATTAGAGTTGTGTATGCAGAACCATGGGTTCCATGTGTTTCCCTGATTTAAAGATCTTGCGACCACTATGCATTCTCTTGTATGGCTTACCGAGCACCAGGCATTGCAAGGATATACGTTAAACGCCGCCACCAAAGTATCCGCGTTCCCAATCTCAACAATGGTGGGGCTATACTCGTAAGCTCCGCTTGTTGCAACCGGTACGTTTGACCATCCGTTTCCATCAAAAGGAGTAATTATTCCGTCGTCCCACCTGAAGGGTTTCTTGAAGAGATCTTCCCTGATTGGTGCCATTTGCGCGGGTTCAAGGTTTGCCTTAAGCTTTCTTGCATATTCCTCATCTTGTAATGCCTGTGCTAACCTCTTGGCGTCCTCTATGTAGTCCTCAAGGAATACGAAATCCCAAGGGTCCTTTGAGCTTTCAAACCTCGCCCTATATTCAAGGATCTTTTCGTTAAGCGGGTGCTCTTGGGGACAGGGTTCCCCCCTCATCTCTTTCCTCGCGCATACCGCGCTCTTATCCGTACTCTCGTAGTAATCGTTTAGGTACCACCTAACGCTGTTCCATTCCTGAAGGAGGCTCGGTAGCCTCTTGTAAGCCTCTTGTATGTTGAAGTTATTTACCCTTTCTTGTCTCTCGGGGGACCATCCGGGGAAGGGCGCGGTTATGAGGTTATCCTCGGTCTTTGATGATGGGGAGTACGCTTCTTGTGGGGGTGCCACTTTGTTTGGACCCCCTTTTATTACTATGCCTTCAAGTGCTACTACCCATATCATATTCCACCTCCTGTCTATATATTATATAGCCGTCACATCCACGTTAAAATACCCGTCTATGTCCATCTTAATCGGATCGGAAAATAGGGTTTTGGTTCAGGGAATTACGGGAAGGGATGGCTCCTTCCACACGAAGCTTATGCTTGAGTATGGGACAAGGGTGGTGGCGGGTGTGACGCCGGGAAAGGAGGGGCAAAGGATCTACGGGGTTCCGGTTTTTAATACGGTTAAAAAGGCGGTTAGGGAGACAGGGGCGGATACGAGCATAATCTTCGTTCCCGCAAAATTCGCAGCGGATGCCATAATGGAGGCTGCGGATGCTGGGATAAGGCTAATAGCTGTGATAACCGAGGGGATACCCGTAAAGGATATGATAAACGCATTGAATTTCGCCAAAGAGAGAGGTTCAAGGATAATAGGTCCAAACTGTCCCGGTATAATCACCCCGGGGGAGGCTAAGGTGGGTATAATGCCGGGGAATATATTCAAGAGGGGGAAGATCGGTGTTGTTTCAAGGAGTGGGACGCTAACGTACGAGATAGTCTCGCACCTTACAAACAACGGTTTTGGTCAGAGCACAGCCATTGGGATAGGCGGGGATCCCGTGATAGGGACAAGGTTTGTTGATGTTTTAAGGCTTTTCAACGATGATCCCGAAACAGAAGCGGTGGTTCTAATAGGGGAGATAGGGGGAACGGACGAGCAGGATGCGGCGGATTACATAAAAAGCGAATTCAAAAAACCCGTTGTGGCCTTTATTGCTGGAAGGACCGCACCAAAGGAGAAGAGGATGGGGCATGCGGGTGCGATAATTATGGGATCCGAGGGAACTTACGAGGAGAAGAGGAAGAAGTTTGAGGAGGTGGGGGTTAGGGTCGCGGATCTACCTGAGGATGTTCCGAAGATATTAAAAGAGATTTTAAAGTGATGGCAAAGGTTGATAAGTTTTACTTCCTTGAAAACGGCGAAGGGGAAAAGAAGGTTTTGTTTATACATGGTGCTGGGGGTTCCCACCAGAACTGGATCCTACAGATCAAAAACCCGCCCAAGGGCTTTACCTACATCGCCCTTGACCTGCCCGGACATGGGAAGAGTGAGGGAAGTTATAGGGAAAAGGTTGAGGATTACGCGGAGGATATTATAGAATTCGTTGAGAAAAGGGGTATAGAACCTTTCGCGATGGTAGGGCATTCCTTGGGGGGATGTATAGCGATTTCAGCATATCTTAAAGGGCTTAAAGTAAAGGGTTTGGTTTTGGTTTCTTCCACTTTGAAACTTTGGGGGGCAAGGGCATTTAATACCCCTCCCCACAGGTACCATATATGCGATTCTCTATTTTACGACTGGAGGCTTAGGGCCCAGTGTAAAAGTGGAAATATAGGGCTCTTCAATCAGGATTTTGAGGTTTTAAGGGCGGACATGAAAGCTGCGGAAAGTTGCGACCTTAGGGGTTTTGCGGATAAAATAAACGTTCCCGTTCTAATAGTTTATGGATTTTTTGACAGGATGCTACCCGCTTGGGCAATAGATGAAACTTATTACCTTTTGAAGGGCAGATCAAGGAAAGTAGGGCTTGAGGCGGCGCATATGCCCATGGTGGAAAGGGCGGAAGAGTTTAACCTGATCCTTTCGGATTTTCTAACGGGTTTAGAATAAAGGGTATGAAAATATCATCCCTCAAGGCTTATGAGATTTTGGATTCAAGGGGGAATCCTACCCTCAGGGTGAAATGCTTCTTGGAGGATGGGACGGTGGGAATTGCTAGTGTCCCTTCCGGTGCATCGAAGGGGAAAAATGAGGCCCTTGAGATTAGGGATGGGGGTAATAGGTTTTTCGGTAAGGGGGTTTTGAAGGCGGTAAGGAACGTTGAGGATGAGATATCAAAGGCTTTGGTGGGTAAGAACGCCCTCGATCAGTGGCTTATAGATAAAACGTTAATAAATTTAGATGGAACGCCGAACAAAAGTAGGCTTGGGGCTAACGCAATATTGGGTGTGTCTTTGGCGGTGGCGCACGCCGCGGCGAACTATCTGAGGATCCCCCTTTATAGGTACATAGGTGGTATATCCGCTAGGACATTGCCCATACCTATGCTAAACTTCATAAACGGGGGCTTGCATGCGGACAACAACCTTGATATACAGGAGTTTATGATAGTTCCCAAGGGGTTTGAAAGGTTCAGGGATAGGATAAGGTGCGCGGTGGAGATCTTCCAAACCCTTAAGGGGATATTAAAAGAGAGGGGTTTAAGTGTGTCACTGGGGGATGAGGGTGGATTCGCGCCGAGCCTTTCCTCAAACAAGGAAGCCTTGGATCTATTAATGATGGCTACGGAAAGGGCGGGATATAAGGTGGGGGAGGAGGTGTTCTTCGCTTTAGATTGTGCCGCTTCATCCTTCTTTGATGAGGATAGGGGTATTTATAGGTTTGAGGGGAAGGAGCTTCATGGGAAGGACCTGATGGATATTTACGCCGATTACATCAAGAACTACCCAATAATCTCCATAGAGGATCCCTTTGCGGAAGGGGATTACGATTCTTGGAAAGAATTTACATCAAAGTTTGGGGACAGGATAACCATAGTTGGGGATGACCTTTATACGACGAACAAGAAATTGATAAGGGAGGGGATAGAGGGGGGATATTCGAACGCGGTACTGATAAAGTTAAACCAAATTGGAACATTAAGTGAAACCCTTGAGGCTATAGATCTTACGAAAAGTGCGGGATGGAAGGCTATCATTTCCCATAGATCTGGGGAGACGGAGGATACAACGATAGCGGACCTTGCGGTGGGGACAAACGCGGGTTGGATAAAGACGGGTTCGGTTGCGAGATCGGAAAGGACCGCAAAATACAACAGGCTTATTGAGATAGAGGAAGAGATGGGAATATGATGGGTTTCTTTATTTTTATGGCAAAACCAAACCCGATAACATGGCAGGAAATAAAGAGCGGGCATATGTCAGGGGTTTCGGAAACAAAGGCGGTTTGGTACGATACGAGCTATGCCGATATACTTGAAAGTGCGCCAGAAAACACCGTTTTGATCTTCCTCGGGCAGAGACACACGGGTGGATATTCCGTTAAAGTTAAGGAAGTTAAGACGGATGGGAAGAAGATATACATTACAGCAAAGGAGGAATGCCCCAAACCGGATGCTATGGTAATTCAAGTGATCACAACCCCATTCGTTGCGGTGAAAATTGACATAAAGGAAAAACTTCCCCTTGAGCTAAAAATAGAGGGTTGCAAGAGATGATTTTGATCCTTTCTTTCCTTGAAATTTCCGCGGACAGCATAAGGGAGCATGTGTATTTCTTGGCAAGCGAAAAATGTGAGGGGAGATTTACCGGTTCAAAAGGCGAAAAGATCGCAAGGGATTACATAAAGAAAAATCTAAAGTCTTATGGGTATAAGGTTTTTGAGCAGGGTTTTGAGGTTCTTGTGGATGTTAAACCGGCTAAGGGAACTTTCTTTAAAGTTGGGGAGGAAAAAATAAAGCTCGGAGAGGATTATTTGCCGTTAAGTTTCTCTTCGGAGGGGAAGGTTAAGGGGGAGGTGGTGTTTGCGGGTTGGGGGATAGAGGATAGCCTTTATAGCGATTATGGGAACCTTGATGTAAAGGGAAAGATTGTAGCCCTTTTTAGGTACTCAAAGGAGGATACATCAAATAGATTTGAAAGGTTTGCCGATATCCCCACAAAGCTAAGGATAGCTAGGGAAAAGGGGGCAAAGGGGGTGATTATAATAAACCCGCCGGATCATGGGGACGAGCTTAGGCCCATAAGGGCTACAGAATTCCAAAATTCCGGAATAATCGCGGTTATGGTAACGAGAAAGGTTGCGGAAAAGATCCTTGGGAGGGATATAAATTCGCTTTACGACAGTCTAAAGCTAAAACCGATACCTTTCATTACAGGAAATACGCTTGAGATTGGGGTAAAGTTTAAGAAAATAAAGGCAAAAACCGCAAACGTTTATGCGATGCTTGAGGGGAGGAGTAAAAGGTGGATAATCTTCGGAGCTCATTACGATCACATTGGTTGGGGAGGTCCGGGTAGCGGTTCCCTTAAGCCGGATACCCATGCAATACATTTTGGGGCGGACGATAACGCCTCTGGGGTGGCTTTGGTTTTGGAAGCGAGCAGGGTTATGTCAAGGGAGAAGGGGGATGTGGGTTATATATTCGTGTTCTTTAGTGGTGAGGAGCTCGGGCTTTTGGGTTCAAAGGAGTTCGTTAAGCATCTTCCCGTTCCCAAGGAGAGCGTCTTGGTTTATTTTAACTTTGATATGGTGGGGAGGGTTAAAGATTCTGCCTTCTCTTTACTTGGGGCGCAGAGTGGGGAGGGTTTGGAGGGGATAGTTGATAGTATAGCAAAGCTTAAGGGTTATAGGGTGGTATTTGGGCAGGGGGCGGTGGGTCCAAGCGACCATACGTCCTTTTATTTGACTAACATTCCCGTCGCTTTCTTCTTTACCGGTTCCCATCCAGATTATCACAAACCCTCCGACACTCCTGAAAAGATAAACTATGGGGGAATAGCGGATATAACTGACATTGCATTGAGGTCCGCAAAAGCTATAGAAAAACAGGGTAGCGTTAAATTCGTAAAGGTAAAAGAGGAAGTTAGAGATAGGGTGGGGAGATTGAAAGTTAGACTCGGGATAATACCATCCTACGGTTCGCCGGTTGAGGGGGTTTTGGTCGATGGAGTTTCCCCAAACAGCGTTGCGGAAACGTATGGGATAATGGCGGGGGACATAATAATTTCCATAGGGGGAAAGCCCATAAAGAACCTTTACGACTATATGGACGTTATGGCAAATTACAAACCGGGGGATAAGACGGTGGCGGTAGTAAAGAGGGGGGGACAGATCTTGGAGATACCCGTAGAGTTCCCCAAATGAGGAGGAAGCTGTATTATACGAAGGGGGAGATCCTGGAAATAACGGGGCTAAAACACCATCACTTGAGGTTTTTAGAATCAAGCGGATTTTTGGTCCCGTCAAAGATCCACAACGGGAGGAGGTATTACTCATACGAGAACCTAAGAAAACTTATAATGGTTTCCGCCCTTTTGGGGCAGTATAAACTTGAAGATATAGTGAGGAATTTTGAAAAGCTGAGCTTAGAGGCGGAGAGGAACATATACAGGAGCGCACTTTTAAAGGTGAGGGAAAGGATCGTTTCCATCCTCAATGAAAAAACCCTTTGACGAATATACCCAACAGTACGATTTATGGTTTGATACGACGGGTAGGTTTACGGGATTTATGAATATAAAATTCGGGGTGGATCCATCGGCAAATTCTCTGAAATTAGCGAAGGGTAGGGTTAAGAACTTGGTTTGCGGGTACGCTGAGGACTTAATCCCTAGGGCTTTCTCGGAGATAGGGAGGATATTGAAGGTTGGGGGGAAACTTATCTTAGGTTTTGTTCCAAGAAACACCTGCATAGGCGAGTTTTACGTTTATAAGGGCTTGGGAGGTCATAGGTTTTATAAGTACGCCAAGTTTTTTACGGAGGGGGAGATAGAAAGGATCGCGAATTCCGGAGGCTTTAAGAAATTGAGAACCCTTTACCTATTTTCTGGGAAAAGGGGGGCTTATTTGAGAAATTCGTGGGGATTTAGGGCAAAGTTTGCGGTGATGGAGTTTTTGAAGTTATGAGGTTCTTCAGTTATTTTATCGCGAAGTTTGCTCAGGCAAGCGGTTTGGGTTGGATGATCATAGGACTTTACGTGGGCTTGGTGAGGGGGAGTTTAAAGTGGGAGTGGATACTTTTTCTCTTCGGACTTCTCTTATTCGGATTGGGCTATTTTCTTGAAAAGGCTTTATTGGGGAACAAACAGCGGTAGAATTCCAAACTATGCAAGGGGAAAAGATAAGGGTAGTGGATGGCAAGCTCTTTGTTCCGGATAACCCAATAATCCCTTACATTGAAGGGGATGGTACGGGTCCGGAGATAATGGCGTCGGTTAGGGCGGTTTTGGATGCGGCGGTTTCCAAGGCTTACGGGGGGAAAAGGAAGATCGTATGGTTGGAGGTTTTGGCGGGTGAAAAGGCTTTAAAGGAAACTGGCGAACTCCTACCTGAGGATACCATAGAGAATATAAAGGAGCATCATATAGCCATAAAGGGGCCATTAACCACGCCTGTAGGTGGAGGTTTCAGGAGTTTAAACGTCACGTTAAGGCAGGTTTTGGACCTTTATGCAAACATTAGACCTTCAAGGTACTTCCCAGGCGTTTCAAGTCCCCTAAAAAACCCCGAAAAGGTTAATATGGTGGTTTTCAGGGAGAACACTGAGGATGTATATGCGGGCATAGAGTGGAAGATGGGAAGCGAGGAATGCAAAAAAGTTAGAGAGTTTTTGGTAAAGGAGATGGGGGTTGATATTCCCGAGGATGCGGGGATAGGGGTGAAGATAATTTCAAAGCTCAGAAGTCAAAGGCTCGTTAGGAAAGCCATAGATTACGCCCTAAAGAAGGGATACTCCACATTAACGATTATGCACAAAGGAAACATAATGAAGTACACGGAGGGGGCATTTAAGGAATGGGCGTTTGAACTCCTGAGGAACGAGTATGCAGATAAAGTGGTCTTTGAGGGGGAGGGTGAGAGGGTTGAGGGTAAGGTTTTGGTAAACGACAGGATAGCGGACAACATGTTCCAACAGATCCTCCTAAGGCCCGAGGAATACGGCGTGATAGCAACCATGAACCTAAACGGGGACTATATTTCCGACGCCTTGGCGGCGCTGGTTGGAGGTTTGGGAATGGCGGCGGGGGCTAACGTTGGGGATTACCATGCCCTTTTTGAACCCGTGCACGGAACCGCCCCCAAGTACGCGGGTAAGAACGTGATAAACCCCACCGCGGGGATCCTCTCCGGCGTTATGATGCTTGAGTTTATGGGTTGGATGGAAGCGGCAAAAATGATAGAGGACGCTATAGAGAGGACACTTGAGCAGAAAAAGGTTACTTACGATCTTGCAAGGCACCTTGGCGTAGAACCCCTATCAACTACGGACTATACTCAGGCGTTGATAGATAACCTGTAGTGTTCAGAAAGGTAGTAGTTTATTTTGATGGCTCGCCTAAGGGAAAGAGGGTTGTAAAGAGGGCGATATTGTTATGTTCCCAGACTAAGGGGGAGCTTTTTATGGTTTCGGCAATAAGCCCCCTTGATGAGCTGGATGTGGGTTTTGGGGAGCTTGAGAGGGATCTGGAGAGGGGAATATCCTCCTTAATGGAGGATGCGAGGGAACTGGGGGTAAAGGTGGAGGTAAGACTGCTCTTTGGCTCGCCCGAGGACGCCTTGATTAGGGTAATAGACGCGGAAAAACCCGACCTCGTTGTTCTTCCCCTAATTCAAACAAAGGGGGGATTCTTCGGGAGGGGTGAGTACCTCCACACCAAGCTCCTGAATATTTACTCCGACGAGGGCTTGGCTGTTATGGTAATACCTTAAAATAGCGGGTTATGTCCGACAGGGAGATCTTGGACCTCTGGGTGAATATAACGGGCTTTGAGGAGGATTGGAGGACCCTTATAGAGAATCTTATAGACGAACTTCAGAATCTTGCGCAAGAACCTCTAAGGGAAGAAGGGGAGGAAAGTGTTGAGGATGTCCTTCTCAACGTTGAGACCCCTGAAGGCATGATAGAAAACCTACAGGAGCTTTTGGAGGATCTGGAGGAGAAGATAGATGAAGCGAAAGAGGGTAGGATAACCGAACAGGAGCTCTCTTTTGCCTTTAGGAAGGCGGGGGAGTACATTGAGAAGGCAAAGGAGCTTTTGGAAAGGTGGATATACGAGGAGGAATACGGGGAAGAAGAGGAGGAGGAAGAGGAGTGAGCTTTCAGGATATAATCTTAAAATTGCACGAGTATTGGAAGGGGAAAGGTTGCGTAATGCTCCAGCCTTATAACTCTGAAGTTGGGGCGGGAACCTTTAACCCTGCCACATTTTTGAGGAGCCTAACAAAGGAGGAGTGGAGGGTTGCTTACGTTGAACCCACAAGGAGGCCGAAGGACGGTAGATATGCGGAAAACCCCAACAGGCTACAGCAGTATCACCAATATCAAGTTATCCTAAAACCCCCTCCGGAGGATGTAATAGACCTTTATTTGGGTTCCCTTGAATACATAGGGATAAATTTGTCGGAACACGACATTAGATTCGTTGAAGATGATTGGGAGAGCCCGACTTTGGGGGCATGGGGTTTGGGTTGGGAGGTTTGGCTTGATGGACTTGAGATAACCCAATTTACGTATTTCCAGCAGGTGGGGGGTGTTGATGTTGATATAGTAAGCGCTGAAATAACATACGGGCTTGAGAGGATAGCCATGTTCGTTCAGGGGGTTGATAATGTGTTTGATATAAAGTTCAACGAAAATTTAACTTGGGGGGAAATTTACAGGGAGTTTGAGAGGGAGTTTTGCGTTTTTAACTTTGAGGAAGCGGATGTGGAGTTTTATAGGGAAATGTTTGAGTTCTTTGAGAGGGAGGCGAAGAGGCTCGCACAGAAGGGCCTCTTGTACCCGGCTTACGATATGGTAATAAAGATGTCCCACACTTTCAACCTTTTGGATGCAAGGAGGGCGATATCCCCCGAGGAGAGGCAAAATTTCATATTAAGGGTGAGGAGGATGGCAAACCTTTGCGCCAAGTTGGTCTTGGAGAGGGAGAGGATTTAATTTATTATATGTATCGCCCTCTTGTGAACGTTTCCCGCCGCCTCCATCAAAACCTCCGACATTGTGGGATGGGGATGAACAACCATATCAATATCCTCCGCGGTTGCCACAAGCTCTATAGCAAGGGCAGCTTCCCCTATGAGGGATGACGCCTCAGGGGCTATTATATGAACCCCCAAGATCTCGTCCGTATCCCCATCCACCACGATCTTAGCCAAACCATCAATCCCTCCTAACGTTAGAGCCCTTCCCGAGGCGCTCAAGGGAAACTTACCTATTTTCACGTTATATCCCATATCCCTCGCCTTTTCCTCCGTCAATCCAACGCTCGCAAACTCGGGATATGTATATACTACGTTGGGCATCGCCCTCCAATCCGCTTTAGAATCTAAACCCGCTATATTCTCAACCGCAACTATACCTTCCTTTGACGCCTTGTGTGCTAAAAGTGGAGGACCCGCAACATCTCCAATGGCATATATACCCTTTATGCTCGTCTCCATCCTTTCGTCGGTTTTTATGAAACCCCTTTCGTCCATCTTAAGGTTCAATTTTGCAAAATTTTCGGAGTTTGGGGATCTTCCAACCGCGATTAAGACCTTATCAAATTTCTCCCTGTATTCCTTCCCCTCCGAAACGAAAATTACCTCGCTCCCGGATATATCTTTCAGCGTCGCGTTCAAGTAGAATTCCAAACCCTCCTTCTTTAATACCCTTTGGTAGTACCTTGCCATTTCCTTGTCCATCCCCGGAAGGACCTGATCCGCTATATCTATCACTACCACCCTCTCCGAACCAACCATCTTATAGAACTGTCCAAATTCCAATCCCACCGCACCCGCCCCAACCACCAAGAGTTTTTTGGGAATTTCGGGGAAGGATACCGCGTGATCGCTGTTCCATATAAACTTCCCATCCGCCTCAAAACCCTTCAATTCCCTTATCCTTGAGCCCGTCGCTATTATTACGTTTTTTGCCTCTAAAACCTCCAAACCCCTGTCTGTCTTAACCTTAACCTCTCCGGGCCTTTCAACAATTCCCTCCCCAAGGTATATATCCACCTTCTGGTTCTTTAGCAAAAATTCCACCCCATTCACGAGCTTATCAACAACACCCTCCTTCCATTTGTTCAGAGAGCTTACATCCAACGATAAATTTCCCCTAATTCCGAACCTTTCCCCGTTCTTAGCGGTGTGATATATATGCGCCACATGGAGTAGGGCTTTTGTTGGTATGCAACCCACGTTTAAACAAACCCCTCCGAGCTTCCATTTCTCAACGAGTGCGGTTTTTAATCCTAACTGCGCCGCCCTTATCCCAGCAACGTATCCACCCGGTCCCCCTCCAATTATCACTACATCGTACCTCATACCGGTATTTTACCTATGAAGGATTTTCATAAATAGGTTTTCAAAGAGGACCAAAGGGGTTATCCTCCCAACCCCCCCCGGAACCGGGGTTATAGCCCTTACAAAATCTTTAACTTCACCGAACTTCGCATCCCCTACGATCCTCCCATCCCTACGAACCGTTGAAATATCTACAACAACGCTCCTTTCGTTAAAATACTCCCTTCCGAAATGCTCCCCTATACCCGCGCATAGGAAAACGAAATCGCTCTGCCGAGTTATGCTCATAAGGTTTTGGGTTTTTGTATGGGCAATTATCGGAGTACCATTCTTCATTAGAACGAGCAAGGATAATGGTTTTCCAACCCTAACGCTTCTTCCCACTATCGCGCATGTTTTCCCCTCCAAATTAAACCCGTAAAACTCCAAGATCTTTATCGCCGCGTAAGGTGTGGGGGGAAAGAACCTTGGTTTTCCATATACCAAAAGTCCGAGATTTTCTGGAGATAAACCCTCAACGTCAAGCTCGGAGGGAATCTCCACCTCCCTCTTCCCCAAGCTTATTATTCCGTCCGCTTCTTCATCTTCCACGACCTCCACCTCCAACCTTTCCGCTATCCTCCTTATTGACCTCTCGTAAATTCTTGAATCTTCCGAACCGTCGGAAAGAACCTTCAACCTCGGTTTAAAATTTATCCCCCTCCTCAAGCTCAAAAGTTCCTCAAGATAAGCCTGCTCAACCACTTTCCCATCCAATATCATCTTTTTAACACCTTCCTAAACCTCTTCCCATCCTTCACAAAATAAACACCTTTATACATCTTCTCCACCCTCCTGCCCGAAACATCGTAAATTTCCGCATTTCCCCCTTCGATATGCGATAAATTTTCACTTACGATGATTGATGGGTCGTAAGATACAGTATGCCGTTCCAACACCCAGCTGTCGGGGTCAAAGAGTAGGGAAATGGGCTCCCTTGATAAGTCAAATGTGAAACTTTGTACAGCCAAAGAATCCCAAACGGTTATTAGGGTATCCCCGGAGGAAAAATTCACCTTTATCTCTAAGGGCATCTTGTAAATCGGTGCGCTTGAAGGTTGAACCTGAGCAATCCTTAGGTATAACCTCCATGTTCCCCCAACGTGCGCTTTCGCCCACCTCACATCGTATATGGGCCAGCCCGGCTGATAAACCCACTGGTTAAAGAACCAAGTTAAATCCATACCCGTATAACTCATAACGTCGTTTACGAAATCCGCGGTAGTTGCATAAGAATACTCGTGATTAGCCCTATAGTGCCTCAAGGCACCGAAAAATAAAGAAGTATCCTTGTTTAAAACGTACCTAAGCATATGCAAAACCGCCGCGCCCTTTTCGTATGTGTAAATAGAGAATATATCGTAAAGGCTTGGACCCGGGTTATATACGGGAAGTCCGGGGAAGGAAGCGTAAGCGAAAAATCTGTTTTCAACCCTGTTTATGTAAGAGTTTTTGTATGCGTTAAATCCACCCGAATCCTCCTTCCAAATAAGCTCGGAATAAGTTGCGAAACCCTCATTTAGCCAAATATCCTTAAAAGTAGCGCAGGTTACCATATTTCCCCACCAATGATGTGCGAGCTCGTGGGCTTGTGTGGAATTCCCATAAGGGCCTCCGAAGAAGGAATTCGTCTGATCCTCCATCGCCCAACCCCCGGGTAAAACTATAGACTGTTCGTACTTTTCCGTATAGAAAGGATATATCCCGTACCTGTTTGAGAATGCGGTAAGCATCTGCGTAAGGTTTGAACCCCAGGTTGTATACCCGGAGCCAAAGGGAATATATGCCCTGACGGGCATACTTATGGGACCGTAGTTCCACGTCCAAGAGTTATATTGTAAATTCCTTATGGCGAAGGCTATAAGATATGGCGCTATGGGATAATTATGCCTATAATGCCACCTCTTTAGAGTTCCGACGGTTTGGGTATCCACAAGAACGCCGTTTGCGACGACCTCCATATCCGCCCTCGCCCTAATTTCAAACTCCACCCCCTCCTCCGCCTTTTCGTAGGGTTGATCCCAAGATGGAACCCAACACCTAAAGTTGTAAGGTTCGTTATCCGCATAAACGAACGTATCTCCCCTAATTGTGAGTCCAGATCCGAAAGCAGAACAGGAGGTTCCCGGAAGTCCACGATAGTACGCCCAAAGCCATAATGTATCGCCAGAGCTTAGATTGTATGGTATTACCAACAATCTGTTTCTACCGCTTCCGGAATAAAAATGGTTTAGACGATTTCCGTTCCCATCCTTCAAACTATCAAGGACCACATCCACGAGGTTTAACTTGATGGTGTCAAGGTTCCACCTTGCCCTAACTTTTATCCCTATCTCCGCCCCCTGTATCTGACCACCGTATATCGTCATCTTTATGTAATATTTCCTTATATCGTAAGCGGTGGTTTCAACGTCGGGCCAGCTCAAGAGGTCGTAATAGTAGTAAAAACCCTTAAACCTTTCGCTCTCCAAAAGCCTAACATCCGACTCATCAAATTGTGTGAGGAAAATCATCATAACGAATATTTTAAAGCGGTTTTAGAATTCCGATTTATGGGAATAGCTTACTTTGAAGTGCTTAAGGTTTTAAAGGAGAAGTTCGGCTTTGGGGAGATTGATAGGACGGAAAATCCGGAATATGGGGATTATTACACGAACATAGCATTTAAGATGGCGAAGGAGAAAAGAAAACCACCGGTGGAGATAGCCCAAGAAATTTCAAAAGAGATGAGGCTTGATGGGGTGGAGGTCTTACCCATAAAGGGTTATATAAACTTTAGGGTTGAGGATGGGAAACTTTGCGAAATTGTCAACAATTTTGCGAAGGGGATAGAACTTAAGAAAGATCTCGGAAAGAGGGTTTTGGTGGAGTTTATATCCGCAAATCCAACGGGTCCCTTAAACGTCGCCAATGCTAGAGCGGGCGCGGTTGGTGATACGATAGTTAAAATCTTAAAATTTCTCGGATTTTCCGCCGAAAGCGAGTATTACGTAAACGACTGCGGAAGTCAGATAATAAATTTGGCTTTATCGGTTTTGCACAAAATAGACCCGGAAAAATATCCGTTTCCGGAGGACGGATATAGGGGGGATTATATAGAGGATCTTGCGAAGGAATTTAAGGGGGAGAAGTTTGAGGATCTTGAAGAGTTTGGCAGGAGGATAGCCCACAGGATCCTTGATTGGCAGAAGGATACATTAAAAAGGTACGGAATAAACTTTGACCGCTTTGTCCTTGAATCCGAGATAAGAAAATCCGAATATCCGGATATGGTTTTGAGGGCTTTGAAAGAGAAAAATCTCCTTTACGAATCCGATGGCGCCCTTTATTTTAAAAGCACAAACTTCGGAGATGATAAGGATAGGGTCCTAATAAGGTCTAACGGGGAACCCACGTATTTCTTTTGGGATTCCGCATATCACCTTTACAAGCTTTTAAGGGGATACGACTTCATAGTGGATATCTTTGGACCCGATCATCACGGTTATGTCCCAAGGATAAAGGCTATGGTTCAAGCCTTGAAGGAGTATTACAAATTAAATGGGGAGTATGCGGTGATAATAAACGGTCAGGTGAATCTTATGGAAGGTGGGGAAAAATTGAGGATGTCCAAGAGGGAGGGGAGGATTTACACCCTTGACGAGCTTTTGGATGAGGTGGGAAGGGACGCAATTAGGTTCTTTATGCTTTTGAGGTCACCATCCTCCGAGCTAAACTTTGATATTTCCCTTGCCAAGAAGCTAAACGTTGAAAACCCAGTATATTATGTTCAATACGCCCATGCGAGGATAAAAAGTTTGCTTGATTATGCCTCCTCAAATGGCATAAGCGATGCGGATATAGAGGAATTTCAAAACGAGGATGAGAGAAGATTGGCTCGTGCTATCCAATTCTTCCCTTACTACCTTCTAAAAACCTTGCCATTAACCTTGAGGGAAGAATACCTATTTGGTAAGGGGGGGATCTCATCCGATTTTCTTCCCAATCTACTTGTCGATTACCTTATGGAGCTTGCGGGGGAATATCACGGTTTCTACCAGAGGAACAGGATAGTTGGAGATAAGAGGCAAAGGGAGAGGTTGAGGTTATCAATAGCGGTTATGAACATTTTGAAAACCTCCCTTGAGCTTTTGGGGGTTTCCGCACCTGAGAGGATGGGCTAAATCCCCTTTAAAATACCCAACTTATGATGAAGACAAAAAAGGCTGTTGCGAAGAGGTTTAAAATCACCGCAAACGGTAAGGTTAAACACCAAAAGAGCGGTAGGAGGCATAACCTCGGTCCAAAAAAGAGCAAGAGGAGAAAGAGGAATCTAAGGAAGGCGGGATACCTTGAGAAGGGAGATGCGGAGAAGGTTTTAAGGGCTTTGGGGATGAAGTGATGTTCAAGGATCCCTTTGAAGAATTTGAGGAATTTTTGACAAGCGTGGGAAATGTACCCTACAGGGTATATAAACCTCCAATAAGCGCATACGAAACGGAGGATGAGTTCGTGATATATTTGGCGGTTGGGGGGGCGGATAAGTCTTCCTTAAAAGTAATATACGACAGCGGAACCTTGATAATCTCGGGTAAGAGGCCCGAACCTCCGGGACCCGAGAACAGGATATATCACATAGCGGAGATATACTTTGGACCCTTTGAGAGGAGGCTAAGGTTGAACGCGGAAATAGATGTTGATGGTATAACGAGCAGGTTTGAGAATGGGCTTTTGGAGATAAGGGTCCCGAAAAAGAAGAGGAAGATACAAATAGAGGTGGAATAAAATGCAAATACCTTTTGAGGATATAAAGATACCGAGGGAGCTTCCAATTTTACCCGTAAAGGGGGGCGTAATATTCCCCTTTTCGACGGTTCCCGTCGTTGTTGGGGTTGAGAGGTCAAAGAGGCTCATAAACGCGGTCCTATCAACACCCGTTGAACCAAAAATCATAGGCGCATTTATGCAAAAGGATCCTGAAGCGGAGGTGAAGGGAATAGAGGACCTGTATCCCATAGGTACCGCTTCAGTTCTCCTTAGGATGAATAGGCTACCAGACGGAAACATTAGGGTAATCCTAAGCGGAGTCAAAAGGATAAGGATCCTGAGGGAGATCCAGCTTGAACCCTACATAATCGCGGAAGTTGAGGAGGTGGAAGAGATAGATTACCCCGAGGAAGAACTTTTACCCCTAAGGGAGGCTCTACTTCAAACTTTAGCGAAACTTGCTGAATACCAAAGGGTGCCCCAGGAGGCGGTAAATGCCCTTGCCACCTTGCCAAAGCTCTCCGCGTTTGCGGATGTTTCCGCGTCCATACTCCAGCATTTAAAGCCCGAGGAGAGATATGAAATCCTCGAGACCCTTGATGTGAAAAAGAGGCTTGAGTTGGTCCTGAAGTACGCCACCAGGGAGACGGAGCTTCAGGAGCTTTCGGAAAAGATAAGGAGGAGCGTGCAAGAGGAGATGGAGAAAGCGCAAAAGGAGTACTTCCTAAGGGAACAACTGAAGGCTATACAGAAGGAGCTGGGTATATCGGATGAACAGTCCGAGATAGCGGAGCTTGAAAGGAGGCTGAAGGAGAAACCATTACCGGATTATGTGAAGAAAGCGGCGGAAACAGAACTTAGGAGACTACAAAGGGTACCATCTACATCCCCCGAATATCACGTGATAAGAACCTACATAGAGTGGATCCTTGATCTGCCTTGGCTTGAAAGTACCGAGGACAACATGGACTTATCAAATGCCCGGAGGGTGTTGGATGAGGATCACTACAACCTTGAAAAAGTTAAGGAGAGGATCCTTGAGTACATAGCAATAAAGAAACTGAATCCCACTGGTAAGGCTCCGATCCTTTGTTTCGTTGGTCCGCCAGGTGTAGGAAAGACGAGCTTGGGTAGGTCCATAGCGAGGGCTTTAAACAAGAAGTTTGTAAGGTTGAGCTTGGGAGGGGTGAGGGACGAGGCGGAGATAAGGGGGCACAGGAGGACATATGTGGGTGCCCTCCCGGGTAGGATAATAATGGCTTTGAAGGAAGCGGGAAGCAACAACCCGGTAATGATGCTTGATGAAATAGATAAGCTCGGGACGGATTGGAGGGGGGATCCCGCATCCGCCCTACTTGAGGTTTTGGATCCAGAACAAAACCACTCCTTTAAGGACCACTACCTTGACCTACCCTTTGACCTTTCCAAGGTATTCTTCATCACCACCGCAAACACCACCCTAACGATCCCCGCTCCCCTCTTGGACAGGATGGAGGTTATAGAGATCCCCGGCTATGTTTTAGAGGAAAAGGTGCAAATAGCGATAAACTTTATCATCCCCAGGCAGAAGGAAGAAACCGGATTAAAGGATTACAATGTAAAATTTGAGGAAAAGGCTCTGGTTAGGATCATAGAGGAATACACGAGGGAGGCTGGGGTTAGGGAACTTCAGAGGAAGATCAACAGGGTCTTTAGGAGAATCGCCTTAAAGATAGCTGAAGAGGGTGTATCCTGCGATTTTGTAATAAAACCCGAAAACATTGAAGAATATCTAGGAAAACCCGAATACTTCCCCGAGCTCGCGGAGAGGGAGGCTAAGGTAGGGGTAGCGACGGGCTTGGCGTGGACACCCATGGGGGGTTCCGTGCTGTTCGTTGAGGCGGTAAGGGTTCCTGGGGAGAAGGGGTTTAAGCTCACGGGTAGGCTTGGGGATGTTATGAGGGAGTCGGCGGAGGCAGCCCTTACCTTAGCAAGAAAGTACTCATCCGAAAGGGGTGTAGATCCCGAATTTTGGGATAAGGGTTTTATACACCTCCACGTTCCCTCCGGAGCAATACCCAAGGATGGACCTTCTGCTGGCGTTACCATGTTCGTCGCCCTATACTCCTTAGCCTTAAACATTCCCGTTCCACCCGATATTGCCATGACGGGTGAGATAACCTTAAGGGGTAAGGTTTTGCCTGTTGGGGGAATAAAAGAGAAAGTACTTGCGGCGGATAGGGCGGGGATAAGGAAGGTTCTCCTTCCTACATGGAACAAAAAGGACCTTGAGGATGTTCCAAAGGGGGTAAAGCAAAGGCTTACGTTCTCCTTCATTGACACGGTTGAAGATGTAATAAGGGAGGTTTTTGAAGAGGTTAAAAGTACTTACGGATAAGGGGATCTTCCCCTTTATTGGCGAGGGGGAAAGGGGGGATATAGTTGAGGTTGAGGTGGGAAATAAAAGGACGCTTGGGGTGATTTTAGATGTTGAGGGGGAAGATGGGGAAGGGCTAAAGTTGGTGAAAAACTTTAACCTAAGGATCCCTACAGAAATCCTTGACCTAATAAACTTCGCCTCAAAATATTACCACTATCCACAAAATCTTTACTTAAGGCTCGTCCTTCCCTCACGTCTGAGGAAGATCTCAAGGGTATATTACGTTAGGGTTTCTGATAGGGTGCCAAATACGAAGTTTATTGATCTATGGGAGTACCTTAAGAAACCAAGGACGAAGGATGAACTAATTAAGATGTTTGGGAAAAGGGCGGTTTATTATCTGCGAAGGTGGGAGAGTTTGAACCTTATAAGTAAGATCGAAAAGGTGAAAATCCCAAAGTTTAAACCTCCAAAAATCTACGACTTGGGGGAGGTTGAAATACCCGAAAGTCCAAACCTTGAGCAGATGAGGGCCATAAACTCAATAATATCCTCAAAGGGATTTTCAACCTTTTACCTTTGGGGACCGACGGGTTCCGGGAAGACTTTGGTTTATCTTAAGGTGGTGGAAAGGTTCCTTGCGGAGGGTAAAGGGGCATTGATCCTCGTTCCCGAGATCCTTTTATCTTACCACATTGCTAGGGCCTTCCAAAAAGCCTTTGGGGAAAATTTTGCCATATATCACGGAAGCTTGGGAGATAAACTGAACGTATGGTACAACGTAGTCAAGGGGAAGGTAAAGGTGGTTATGGGTACCAGGAGTGCAGTGTTTCTGCCGATAAGGGACTTGGGGGTAATACTGGTTGATGAGGAGTTCGATGAGGGTTTCAAGGAGGAGGGGAGGATCCCATTCTATAACGCCCGCGACCTTGCGATATATAGGGGTAAGATTTTGAATATTCCGGTGGTTTTGGGGAGCGCGACCCCTTCACTTGAAAGTTTTCACAACATAAGGATCAAAAAATTCAAGCCCCTGATTTTAACCAAGAAGATACATGGGGGAAATGTGAGCTTGGAAGTCGTTGATATGAGTAGGGAAAAAAAGGTAAAGGGGATCTTTTCCGAGAGGATGATATACGATCTCCTTTCAACCCTTCAAAGTGGTAAAAATGCAATAATATACGTAAACAGGAGGGGGTACTTACCTTACTTTTTCTGTGCGGATTGTGGAACACCGGTTAAGTGTGAAAATTGCGATGTTGTCCTTGCTTTGCATAAGGGGAAATTTGGGGAGTTTTTGAAGTGTCATATATGTGGGTTTTCGATGGATATACCATTGAGTTGTGGCAACTGTGGAAGCACAAACCTGATAGGCGTGGGTTTTGGGACACAGAGGGTGGAGGAGGAGCTTTCGGAGATTTTAAAAGTTGAGGTTTTTAGGATGGATTCGGATAAAATCAGAAAGAGGGAGGAGGTTATAAGGCTTTTGAAAGAGTTCGGAGAGGGAAAAATTAGGGTTCTTGTGGGGACAAAGATGGTTATTAAAGGTTTGGATTTCCCAAACGTTTCCCTTGTTGTCATTTTGAACGCAGACCAGTTCTTATACGGGGGAGGGGACTTTAGGGCGGAGGAAAGGGCCCTTCAGATCCTCTATCAAATTGCGGGTAGGATAAGGGGAGAGGGAAAACTTTTAATACAAACTTACAACCCAAACCATCCCGTTTTGAAGGAGTTTTTAAAGGGAGATTTGGGGCGCTCTTACGAAAGGATATACGGGGAAAGGAAGGATTCGGATTTCCCCCCTTTCAGGAGGATGGCTTTCTTTGAAATAAGAACCCCATCTGAGGAAAATGACAGGATAAACTTTAAAATTTTAGAAAATTTCGTGGAGAATTACAAGGGTGCAACCCTTTGGGGACCCTCATACCCACCCATGCGCAAGCTCAGGGGGATGTACAGGGTAAGGGTGGTTATTTTGGGTAAGGACCATAGGGAGGTTCTGAAGGCTCTTTCGGATTTAGAAAGATTACCATTAAGGGGTAGAAAAATTTTCAACGTAGATCCGATGTCCTTAGTATAACTTTCTTAAAGTCTCTTCATAGATTTATTTTCCCAGCTCTTCCCCATCATTTCTCTTAAACGTCCTTTCACAACTCCTTATACCTTCTCCCACAGGTTTTAGGTTCTCGGATAGATCGTATTCAATAAAATCCTACCCTGCTCCACCTCCGCCACCTCCCGCACCTCCACCAGATCTCCCTCCACCCCCAAATCTACTCTCATCATTTCTTCCACTACCCCCAAATCCACCCCAACCACCTGAATACGTCCCATGAATTGGCACGGTTGATAGGTACGTACTAAGGGATGATATGGATGATATCGTGATCCTTATAGATTCCATAGTTTCCATAACTTCTACTATATCTCTCAAATCTATGTAATTTATCACTTTTCTTATCTTTTCTATCCATATATTCTCTATCCCTAAAACTATCGCATAAGGTATTATCCTTTCTAACTTGGTTGGATCCTCTTCCATCATCCTCTTTAAACGATCCTCTTCAACCCTCTTTATAAACTCCTTAAACCCCAAAACCCTTTTATACATCTCAACCCCTCTTTCAGTTTTCCTCGGCATATAGCGACCCATGAAAGAAATAATCACTCCAGCCAATACAATGCCTAAAGGTACCTCTATTGACGGATGATGCAGAATGAGATGCAAAGCGGATATATTTCCATTAGGCAGAACAAGGTGCAAAGCGGATATAGCTCCATTAGATAGAAACATAAGTGCAATATGCAGAATAAAAAATGCAATAATAGACAGAACAATCCACACAATAGACAGAATAAAAAATGCACTTATAATAGACAAAGCACTATACTTTTTCGTCTCACCCATTAAAGTGAGAAGAATAAGAAGAAAAGCGGGAACCATAATAAACGCGATAAAGAATAAATTAGCATTGCCAATATCGGGGTGTTGGAGAACTGAAGCAGTAAATAAAGCTATAGCAAACATTCCTATTCCTAAGGATGCATATTTTTTCCTTACCGCGTCCGGCCTCTCTTGAAAATAACCCCTTTGAGTCAACAAATTATAAACTTCATCTTTAACCGATCCAAAAGCTTTATATAATTTCTCGTACTTTTCTATATATTCCTTTGCCTTACTTGGTTCCAGACTTCCTATAAGTCTCAACAGTTTTCCATCTTCCGCACTTTCCTTTATCGCTTCAAATACCTTCCTCTCATAACCCTCTAATTCATCCCCTTCCCTCAATATCTCTATCTCAACATCTTTATCACCCAAAGGCTTGATCTTTAAATATCCCCTAATCGCAAGGTCAATTATTGTCGCAACTATATCCCTATCATCCGCATACTCATCAACCAACGTCCCAACCTCCGCAGGCTTCAAATTTTCAGGCGGTTCATATTCTACCATTATTGACCTGTTTATCCTCGGATCCCTACCATAACGAAAGTATTGAGATAACATATACAATAACGCTATTAACGGCAACAATATCATAAACAAAAGACCCCAGTTCCTCGAAATCCAAGAGGGTTTAGGCGGTTCAATTAAAACTCCTTTAGGAAGACCTACAACTATCGTTAAATTCTCACCAGCT
>Ga0079995_1060001_pt1 | contig 22513 bp, 21 predicted proteins | sample FaiFalFF_MnMetaG_2_FD_69198 | JGI IMG/M metagenome (GOLD analysis project Ga0079995, IMG submission 69198) | Freshwater microbial communities from Yellowstone National Park, Wyoming, USA - Fairy Falls C (FF_Mn_C) (SPADES assembly) (version 4) | ecosystem: Environmental > Aquatic > Freshwater >...
TATTACAGAAGCTGCCAAGTTCGCGCTACTGGATCTTTCTATGTTTCTATGGGAAAGAGGGGACTTACTTTGCTATGATCCACCAACCACCCGTCCCATACAAAAAATCAGAGAACTTAACCCGAACTCCTGGATACTTCTGTACAGGATGTTACCTGCATTCCTGCAAGGCTATGATCGGAACATCAGCGATCCTGTAGGAGGGCGCCCATACCTTGAGGCTCTCTCGCGGACTCACGGGATTGGTTCCGATGATAGGTGGTTCGCTATCGGTCATTATTATGGTGACTACCTAATTCACCCAGGTCTATCAGGTAAACCCATGGCTATGGAGCTTGGAAACTCCAACTGGCGCAGGTACTGGATTGAACGCGTGTGGGAGGATATATGGGGCACAAACCCAATTGTGGAGGCTCAGGGTGCCTCGGGTTTGTTCATTGATGTAGCGGCACCCGAACCTTACAATAATTTTACTGGTTTCTGCACCTTTACAACTTATCATTTTAGTTCCGGCACCAACTGCATATATGACTGTGTCGATACCTACTATACCTCTGCCACTGGGTGTTACGGTAATGCTGCTCTATACTTTGAGCATCTTAAAAGTTTTATTGCCGAGTCCGTAACATGGTATGCAAGTCGGAACCTCAAATTGATTTTCAACCCATATGAGCTCAAACCTGCTTATGCTGAATTTTTGACTCAGGTTGGAAATATGGCTCCGGACATTGCAGGAAAATTTGGGGCTATGGAAGAGCTTGGGTTCACGGGATACGGCAGTTTTGCCCTTCCCCCGCATGCTTGGTTGAAAAGACTGAACTATCTTCGTTCTGCTACTAACTTCGTCATCTTTTCTACCAACAACATAGGTGGAGATGTTATCCACCCCAATTGCTTTAGAAAAAGTTTTGATGAGTGTATGAACTCAATAGTTAGTAGTGAATATGGGTTGAGAGCATGGGATGTGTTGTGGTTTGCTATGACAAGTTTCCTCCTGGGGTACGATCCAAGGAGACAGAACGGGTTCTTTCACTTCACCATGTGGGCATATCGGGATACTTACTGGGTTGATGAATATGATCCCAAATATCTGCATCTTGGTTGGCCTCTGGGAGATGCTTACGAGGTGGAGACAAGAGTCTGGATCCGTGAGTTTGAGGACGGGTGGGTTGTCGTCAATATAAATAATTATACTGTTTGGGAAGTACTTGTACCGCGGGGGCGTGCCCGGGTGCTAAACCACGACAACTTCAAGACACCAAGCAACGCATCGCTGGTTGAATCGTTTGCAATACGCCCATACCGTGGGGTAATCCTGCTAAAGGAGGGTGCGCGCGGGTGGCGCGGACAACGATAGTTTGAGAGGAAAAATAAGAGGGATGAGATTCCTACAAAGAATCAGAAAATAAGTCGCGGAGGATTTGTTCCCGGAACACATGCATAGTGTGAAAAATCTGTTATACCTTCTTCTCGCAAGACATCCTCATCTATAAGAGCTTTTCCTGTTCTGCGTGATGGAGGTTTTGATACTATCGCTATTACTGCATCAGCAACTATATCCGGTTTCCTCCACATCGTCGGGTCTCCAAGTTGGAAATTTATAGTTGCCTGACTCTCAATCGCGGTAGCTGGCCACAAAGAATTAACTGCTATATTGTATTCTTTCACCTCCTCTGCCAAACCCATAGAAAGCATGGTCATGCCATATTTTGATATAAGATAAGCTACTTTTCCCGGGAGGATAGAAAATTCTATCGGTGGAGACATATTTATTATGTGCCCCCATCTTTGTTTCATCATGTAGGGTAGGGTATAGTAGCATCCTAAAAACGCAGCTCTAACATTCACTTGCATCACAAGGTCAAATCTTTTCGGAGGAGTTTCTATTACAGGTTGCCACCAGAGCGCTCCTGCGTTGTTTATAAGTATATGAACTGTTCCAAACTTTGAAACTGTTTCCTCAACCATCCTTTTTATGTCCTCTTCAAATCTTACATCTGTTTTTACTGCTATCGCTTCGCCTTCTATTTTTTTTATTTCTTCTACTGTATCATATATTGAGCCGGGAAGCTTTTCTGTTCCTTGCTCACTTTTTGCCGCTACACACACCTTTACCCCTCTTTTTGCAAGCTCAATTGCTATCTTCTTCCCTATACCTCTTGATGCCCCTGTTACAATCGCCACCTTGCCCTCAAGTTTTTCTTCTTCTTTTATATGTATCATCGTTTCTCAAAATTAAATCTACAAACAAAAGTTTTAACTTTTGCAGAAATACCATTATTGAGGAAAATGAAAGTAAGTAAGAATGAAAAAAATATAAGATGAAGGAATTTGAATTTTTGTAAGATTTTGTTCGGGAAATTAAAATTTTTATTTTTTAGGCGGATAGCTCAGGGGTAGAGCGTTGGCCTTACGAGCCAAAGGTCGAGGGTTCGATTCCCTCTCCGCCTACCAAAATTTGTGGTTGTTGTTGTTGGATCAGCAAACTTTGACTTCACAATAAAAGTTCCAAGATTCCCCCAAGTTGGTGAAACCGTAACAGGCGGAAAGCTTATAACATCCTCGGGGGGGAAGGGATTGAATCAGGCGATAGCAAGTGCAAGAGCAGGTGCAAAAACACATCTAATTTGTTCTGTGGGAAATGATATTCTGTGGAAGCAAATTTTGGCAATCATAAGAAAAGAAAAAAATCTCAAAGTAATTCCTTTTTTTTCAAAACAGCATACAGGATGTGCTTTTATCATTATAGATGAGAACGGAAAAAATAAAATTTTTGTCTCCCCTGGTGCGAACCTTCATCTGAAATTTAGCCTTGTTTCTCGTAAGTTGAAAACTTTGAATCCAAAACACATAATCATTCAGAATGAAATTCCAGATGATGTCATAAAGGGGATAATTAAGATGAAAGATAAATTTCTTAACTCAAAGATTTTTTTTAACGCAGCACCCTATAAAGATTCAGTTAAGGAGATTTTAGATAGACCGGATTTTTTGATCGTAAATGAAACCGAAGCCTCTTTTATATTCAACAGGAAGATAGAAAACGAAAGCGACGCTCTATCAGTTCTTGATGATGTAAGGAAAGATTTTAAAAATACCATCATAATAACTTTGGGAGAAAATGGTGTCGCTTTTTTGTATAATCAATATTTATCACATATTCCAGCTTTTCGGGTTCAAGCAGTAGATACAACCTCAGCTGGTGATACATTCATAGGATACCTCTCTTATGCCCTCCTGAACGGAAGTGATATAAATGATGCTATAAAATTGGCTCAGGCGGCATCTGCTATATGTGTTTCAAGATATGGAGCAGGAGCATCAATACCTACCGCCCGTGAGGTAAAAAATTTCTTGAAAGAAAGAACACAATCCGAAAAGCAATAGCAAAAATAAAGAAAAAGAAAGAATAAAGAAAAAGAAAGAAAAAAGTCAAAGAATGATAAAATTAAATTATTGTGAGGGATGAAGTAGAAAAGACCGAGCCCCCGACCCCGCATAAAATAGAGGAAGCAAGGGAGAGGGGATTTGTCCCAAAATCAAGGGAGATAGTTGGTCTTGCAATTTTGCTCGCCTTCTTCATATTTCTCTGGTTCGTAGGGAAAAAAATTATAGATGGATTCTCAGAAGGAATGAATATTATGGGAGCAAGTGAATTGAGCGGAGGAGTAATATCATTTGCGCTTGATATAATATGGAAAATAGCAATACCAATTTTCATAGTCGCAATAGTTGCAGCAATAATTGGGAATGTGATTCAAACCGGATTTTTCTTCGCTCCAAAAGCTTTTGAACCAAAAATAGAAAAGTTCAGCCCAGCTCAAAACTTCTCAAGAATTTTCTCTCTGAGAAATTTCGTAGAGTTTGTCAAGTCAGCAGGAAAAGCTTTCGTCGTTCTTGGGGTTGTGTTCTTATTCCTTTATATCAGTTACTCAAAAATAGATGAATTTTTCGGAATAGATATATCTGATTCAATCTCAAAATCTGCATCTCTTACCGCAAAAATAGTCGGTATTATAATAGGATTTTTAGCCCTATTGTCAATTGCTGATTATATATGGCAAAGGTGGGATTGGTGGAAATCTCTTATGATGTCAAGGAGCGAGTTGAGAGAAGAAATGAGGAGATATGAGGGTGACCCAACAGTAAAAGGGAGGATGAGGAGAAGAATGTTTGAGATGGCAAGAATGCGAATGATGGCAGAGGTCCCAAGAGCAGATGTTGTGATAACGAACCCAACCCATATAGCGGTTGCAATAAAATATGAAAGAGGAAAGATGAAAGCTCCACGAGTCGTTGCAAAAGGTATGAACTTTATAGCTCAGAAAATAGTTGAAATAGCCAAAGAAAATAATGTCCCTATATATCAGGATCCTCCTCTTGCATGGACACTTTATAAATCAGTAAATGTTGGAGACTATATTCCAGAAAGCTTGTATAAGGCTGTGGCAAAGGTTCTCGCTTATGTCATAATGCTGAAACAAAAACAAAAAACACAATAAAAGGTAATAACCACAATTATGCCCAACGCAGTAACACTTATAGGAACATCTGGTTTCAGTTATGAAGATTGGCGTGGATATTTTTATCCTCAAAGGTTGAGCAAAGAAAATTTCCTCAAATTCTACTCACAACACTTCAAAACCACAGAAATAAATTCTACATATTATAGAATTCCGAGTATATGGACAGTCAGGAAACTTATGGAGAAGGTAATCGGAAGAGATGATTTTGTTTTTTCGGTAAAAGCTAATCAGATTTTCACACATCAAAGATATTTTGAGCAAAGCGATATTAGAAAAATGAAGGAAATTCTCAAAGAATTTGACGGAAAACTCGGGATCGTGCTTTTTCAGTTCCCTCATTCATTTCATAAAACAGAAGAATCAAAGGATTATGTGAAGCATTTGAGAGATATTTTTTCAGATTTTGATGTGGCCTTTGAGTTCAGATCTTACGAATGGTTTTCAGATGATGTATTTTATATGTTGGAAAATTTAGATGCAGGGTTTGTCTGTGTTGATGAACCAAAAATAAAGGGGCTATTGCCTCCCGTTGCTGTCGCCACTACAAAAAAATTCGCATATATAAGGTTTCATGGAAGAAACGCTCAAAAGTGGTATGAGCATGAAAAACCTGAGGAAAGATATGATTACCTTTACACGAAAGATGAACTCAAAGAGTGGGCAGAAAAAATAAAGAAGCTTTCAGTAGAGAAAATTTATATATATTTTAATAACCATCCAAGAGCACAAGCCGTATCAAATGCAAAAATGATGGAAGAATTATTATTAACTTGAAATCAGCTTCCAATTTTGAAATAAATCTTTCAATTTCAGTATGCACCTTTCCTTTTTATTATCACTGGTATAGTTTTGAGTATAATTATTAGGTCAAGTAAAAAGGACCTATTTTTGACATATATCAAGTCATATTGGATATTCTTTTCAAGTGGCAGATCCTTTCTCCCTAATATTTGCCATAAGCCTGTCATTCCTGGTTTGACTTTTAGCCTTTCCCTCTGCCATGGTTCATATTCGTCAACAAGTTGGGGCATTTCCGGGCGAGGTCCAACGAGCGACATCTCTCCTTTCAAAACATTTATAAGCTGAGGAAGCTCATCTAAACTCCATTTTCGCAAAAAATTTCCCACCCTCGTCACACGCGGATCGCTCGGGGACCTTGGTGATAGAGCAAATTTTGGTACGTCTTTGTACATCGTTCTGAACTTTATTATCTTGAAGATTTTTCCATCCTTACCAGCTCTCTCCTGAATAAAAAAAACCGGTCCCGGGGAATCAAGTTTTATAGCAATCGCAATAGCTATAAATACTGGAAATAAAATTATAAGAAGCAAAAGAGATACTGTAAAATCAAAAGCTCTTTTTATCACATCGTATAAAGGATTTTTTGCTCCCAATCCTAATTCAACAAGTGGTAAGTTCCCAATATATTCAACGCTCATACCATATTTTACAGCCTCAAATCCAGGTGATACTACAAGAAAAGCAATATCTGGCAAGTTTATTTTAGTTATTATGTTCATAACAGCAGGGAGAGGAAGTTGCTCATCTGCAAATATTACTACATCGGCTTTTTCAGACTTTATAAGGCCTTCAAGTTGAGAGAGTGTTCCTTTTACTTCATAGTTATCTATCTTTCTGCCGACCAAATCTTTTGTTGCTGATATAAGACCTACTATCTTATATGTTGCTGTATCCTCTAATTTCTGCATTATTCTTACGCTAACAGAACCTGTCCCAACTATTAAAGCTCTCTTGATTTCCTCTGATCCAAAAGCATAGTTTTTGAAAGTAAGGGCTATAAAACATATTGCCGAAAAAGTGAGAAGAACAGATCTTGCAAGATGAAGCTCTCTTGCAATAAAAGCAAAACTCATGGAGATAAAGACACTAATCATCCACGCCTTAAATCCTCTCACAACTTCACTTATCTCACGAGAACCATATTTCCTATAAACCCCGACATATAGCGCAGTAATGATCCAGAAAAACAAAATGAAAGGATATGCTATAACATAGTTTATGAATGGATTGATTTCATATCCGAATATAAAAGAGAGGAAATCTCTTATGTAATATGAACCAAACCAACTTATAGATATTATAAGTGCATCAGAAAGCAACTTTCTCAAATCTGTTCTCATTATTGGTGAATAAAAAACAATAATTTCTTACTTTTTACACAAATGTTTCTATTATTGTAAAAATGGTTCCAACATTCAAATTAATGGTTTAGTTTTCTGATTTCCTATTGCTTATGGACACGATTTTTTCTTTTATTTCTTGTCTTATATCTTTCAGATATTTTATCAATTCAGCAAAGACATTCTTTCTTGCTTGCCATATTTCTATACCTACAATTCTACCACTCTCATCAATCTCAACAAAAATATCTTCTCCAATATCAATAGTATCTTTTACAGGTCCCCTACCTGATAGAATATAGAGAATATCTCCATCTTTATCGTATCTAATTTTTATTTTACTTTTACCCATCTTCCCTTCTCCTTCCTTCTATTTATAATATCAATTTTAGATGTATCAATCAAAGTTACAACTTTTTGCATATCTTTGGAAAGAACAACCAACAATTTATGACCAATCTTTAAACTTCTATCTCCAACAATTATTATATTTCCTGTTTCTGTATCTAAGAGAATCTCCTCTGGATGTTCTATAACTTGTCTGACTTCCAATTCTTTTATTTCTCTTTCCCTTAATTTCAGATAAGCGTGTTTTGTAAATTGAATCTTCATATAAAAAAACTTTATGGTTCATGCTTTTAAATAATCGGAAAAATGAATGTCACAAATTACCTCCATTTAACAAAAACTTCAAAAAATCTGAATTTTTATCATCTTCGGTTTATTTTTTTTAGATTTATGAAATAAAATAAATAAGATGAATTTGCTTGCAATAAGACATGTTAAATCAGAGCACCTTGGAATTATTGAAGATTTTCTCATGGAGAAAAACATAAGGTTTAGATATCTTGATGTTGCAGAAGAAAAACCAGATGAAAAATTAATAGAAAAATCAGATATTTTAGTAGTTCTTGGAGGATATATGGGAGTTTATGAGGCAGAAAAATATAAGTTTCTCAAAACCTCATTTGAAATTGTCGAGAGGTTTTTAGAGAAGAACAAAAAAATTCTGGGTATATGTCTTGGCTCGCAAATTTTAGCTCATGTTCTTGGAGAAAAAGTTTTTCCCGGAGGAAAGAAAGAAATAGGTTTCTATCCAATCTTTAAGGTAGGAGATAATGAACTATTCTCTGATTTTCCAAACAAATTTATCGCTTTTCACTGGCATGGAGATACATTTTACCTACCAAAAGGAGCAAAAAGAATTTTCTCATCGGAACTTTACGAAAATCAAGGTTTTGTTTATCAGAAAGCCGTAGGTTTGCAATTTCACATTGAAGTAAATAAAGATATGGTATTTGATTGGGCAAAAAATTCAGAGGATGAACTGAAAGAGGCGGGAGTAGATCCAAAAGATTGGGAGAGGGTAGGGGATAAAGTTTTTTCAGATATGAAACTTCTCTGCTTCAACTTCCTTGAAAAATTTATAAACTTATGAGCTTTCCTTCAAATTCATCTAAATCATAGACTACTTTTCCCGCAACTATTGTTTTCTTTACTAAACCTTTGAGTTTCCAACCTATGTAAGGAGAGTTTTTACCCTTTGAAAAAATTACCTTTTCTGATACAACAAATTCCTTATCTGGATCAAATATTACAATATCTCCCCATTTCCCTTCTCTTATTTCTCCGCAGTTCAAACCAAAAATTTTTGCGGGATTATAAGATATAAGTTCTGTAAGTTTAGAAAGAGAAATTACCTCCTCTGAAACGAGCTTGAAACAAAGTGGCAAAAAAATATCCGCACAAGAGAAACCAGGTGGAGCTGATGAAAAATCTTTCATTTTCTCAAAATCAGGATGAGGAGCGTGGTCAGAAGCTATGCAATCTATTATTCCCTCTTGTATAGCTTCTATTAGGCGAGCCCTATCTTTTTCCGAACGCAGAGGGGGATTTACTTTAAAATTCGCATTTGTAATATCAACATCATTTTCCGTCATAAGTATATGGTGTGGAGTTACATCACAAGTTATTTTTGCTTTAAGGCCGTATTTTACTATTTTTTCTTTTGCTATTTTTATTATCTCAACAGAACCTGCTGTTGATATATGCGTGAAATGTATATGAGCATCTGTATGTAGAGCTAAAATTGTATCTCGTGCGACTATTATTTCCTCAGCAGCAGGAGAGTACGGGCTGATACCAAACTTTACCGTAAGTATCCCCTCATTAGCATCACCTGAAAGTTCTGGATCCTCCGGATGTTCAATAACCGGAAGGGAAAAATTTTTTGAATATTCAAGAGCTTTTCTCATAGCAAAGGAAGACTTTACAGCTCTTCCATCGTCTGTTACAGCTATTATTCCTTCTTTTTTCATAAGACCGTATTCTGCTATTTTTTCTCCTTTTCTTCCTTCAGTTGCGCAACCGGTCGGGTAAATTCTTGTTCTGCTTTTTTCACAAGCTTTTTTTACAACAAAAGATACAATCTGTGGATTATCTATTGGTGGATTTGTGTTTGGCATCATAAATAAAGTTGTAATACCGCCATGAACTGCAGCAGAAGTCCCAGATGAAATATCTTCTTCGTATGGTTTCCCAGGTTCTCGTATATGGAAATGAATATCTACGGCTCCTGGAATAACGATGAATCCAGAAGCATTTATTTGAACATCAACATTTCTCTTTAAACCTTTTCCGAGCTCAGTTATAACTCCATCTTGTATGAGTATATCGCCTTCTCGTTCTCCGTGTACATCAACAATAGAAGCGTTCTTTATAAGAAGCGAACCCTTTCCGAAAGAGAAAAAACCCTCATGCATTTGTGAAATTATATGTATTATTTTTCAGAAAAATGAGAGATTTTTTAAATTTTTGGTTTCGCAGAAAGGAAAAAGAAAAATTAGATTTTGGATTTTTACTTTACATAATGTCCCTTATCGGAACTTTTATATTACATTATCTTTCCAATTATACGACCAACCGACGTAATAAAGTATAGTGATAATTCCGGCAATGGTAGTTGCCCATAAAGTTATATGAAATCCCAAGATCCAGTAAAGATTTCTCCTTTGTTCTTTTTTCAGATCAATTATTTCGTTTTCTAATCTTCGAATTTCTTCTTTTGTAGATTTTTCTATTCTTTGAAGTTCCCCTTTTACGAATTCTTCTAATCTCTGAATATCCTCTTTTGTGGATTTTTCTACCATCTTTATAATTTCTTCCAACCTCATAATATCATCTTTTGTAGCGACTTCTTTCTTTTTGAGTTCTATATACTCAATAAGAAGCTTTGCTGCATCTTCTCCTACCCTCTCCTTTAAAACCTCATAAACCTCTATTTGCGAAATTTCCCTCATAAATGTAAATGTAAAGTTAAAAACTCTAAAATACAAATTCAAAAACTTTAAAATTTTTGTGCATTTGTGATAGATTTTTTGAATTAAAGATGATGATTTTACAAATTTCCAAATTTTGCGAAAAAGAGAAACTCAAAAGTAAATGAAATAAGAAATAAAAAAAATGAAATAAATAAAAAGAAGGAGGATATAAAAATGAGAAAAGAGAAAAAGTTGAAGGGAAAAGGTAAAGAGAAGAAAAAAATGGTTCAAAAAGCAAAGCAGAAGAAAAAAGAAAAAAAGAAATTACAAAAAGTAAGAGTGCAAAAGGCAAAAAAAGTTGAGTTAATTACTGCTTCTGGCGGGAGCTATCCGAGAATCGGAGACACGGAAGAACTTCAAAAATTAAGGAGAGCATGGGCAAAGAGAGAAACCGGAGAAATTTCAGAAGAAGAATTCAGAAATGTTCAGAAAGAATTTATTGAGCTTGCGATAAGAGAGCAGGAGAAAGCTGGTCTTGATATCGTAACAGATGGGCTCATAACTTGGTATGATCAGATTTCTCACTTTGCAAAAAATATACAGGGAGTAAAAATAAATGGACTTTTGAGGTTCTTTGATACAAATACATATTTTAGACAACCCGTAATAGATGAAAACACCCCGGAAGATCCGGAAATTTCTCCTGTGGTTTTGGAAGATTTCAAATTTGCCAAAACCTTAACGAAAAAGATAGTAAAACCTGTTCTTACGGGACCAATAACGCTTGCAAAGCTCACAAAAGGAGATTTTTCAAAAGCTCTGAATATTTATACAAAGTTAATTGAAAACGAGGTAAAAATTTTATCTGATGATGGAGCTCAGTTTATACAAATAGATGAACCAGCTCTTGAAGGAAAAGATGTAGATAATGTTCTACCCTATCTTGAAAGAATATACCAAGCGAAAAAACCAGAAACAAAAATAATCTACTTTTTCTATTTCAGAGATTTTTCAAAAGATATCAAAAAATTCTGGAATATACCAGCAGATATTTTGGGTTTTGATATGACATACTCAAAATTAGAAGATGAGCTTTCAAAATCTCAAATAAAAAAACCCCTTATGCTCGGAGTAGTTGATGGAAGAAACACGTATATAGAGAAACCAAAAGATGTTGTCCCAAGAATAAAGAAAGTTTTGAAAAACTATCCATTTGATTTTATTATGATAAGTCCATCTTGCGGGCTCGAATATTTGCCAAGAAAATTCGCTTTTTTAAAACTTAAAAACATGGTTAAAATGGTAAGGAACTTGCGGTAAGAGAACCTATAAATATCAAATATCAAAGCTTATTACTCAGCTACGCTTTTCTGAAAGCGTATATTCCGAGGACTTTGAAAAAAGTTATGTTTTTTGAAATTTTCTCAAAAGCAGATTGAACTTTCTTTTCGTCTCCTTTTTTTCTTTCTATTTCAACGAAGAAATTATATCTTTTTGTGATTTTGTCAGGGCGAGAATGAATTTTCTTCATGTTTATTTTATTTTTTGCAAGAGGTTCAAGGACTCTGAAAAGAGCTCCTGGTTCATCTTTTATAGAAAAACAAAATGCTTCTCTTATATCACTGCTCCATACTACCCTACTCTTTTTATTTTCCTCTTCTCTTTCTTTTTTCTTGCTTATAACTATGAATTCTGTTCTTTCTTCATAGCTATCTTGGATGTTTGAAAATAGAACCTTTAAGTTATATTTTTGAGCTAATCTTTCTGGTGCTATTGCTGCGCTTTCTGGATCTTCGCTGGCAAGTCTTGCTCCTTCTGATGTTGAATTAGTAAAAATCAATTCCGCACCTTTGAGATTATCTCTTATCCATCTTGAACACTGAGCTATCGCCTTCTGGTGAGAATAAATTTTTTTTATCTTACCTAAATCATCTGCTCTTGAAAGAAGAGAAAAAGAAACAGGTATTGAAACCTCATAAACTATCTTTACATTTTTTTCTATGAGCAGATCTAATGTTTCCCCTACAATACCATCTCTTGAATTTTCCAGAGGGACAACCCCATAGTTGCAGATTCCCTTTTCAGTTGCTTCAAAGATATCCTCTATGTTTGAAAGCGGTAATAAAATTGCAGATGATCCGAAAACTTTCAAGGTTGCCTCCCATGAAAAACTTCCTTCGGGTCCTAAAAACCCAACTTTTATATCTTCGTAAAGTTTTCTTGTTCCAGAAAATATCTCAACAAAGATATCTTTTGCGGAACTTTTTGGAAAAATTTTTATTTTTTCTTCTACAAACTTTATTTTTTCATCTTCTCTGAAAGGGTCAAAAGATGTAAGATTTGTGCGCTTTTTTATCTCGTATATTTTTTTTGCAATTTTAGCTCTCAAATCAAGCAAATCAATAATTTTTGAATCTATCTTATCAATTTCCTGCCTCAATTTTTTAATTTGTTCATCCATTATTTATTTTATTTTTTATCATTTAAAACATCAGGCTCAACTTTTGGTATTACTATTCCGGGCTGATACATATATTTTCCTTTCCTATCTTTATATGATATTTCACACTCCTCATTTCCTTTTACAAAAATAACTTGTGCAATTCCCTCCCAAGCGTATATTTTTGCGGGTAATGGAGTTGTATTAGAAATTTCAACTGTAAGGAAACCTTCCCATCCCGGCTCAAGGGGAGTGACATTTACTATTATTCCACATCTTGCATAAGTTGATTTTCCAAGACATATACCTATGACATCTCTGGGTATTCTAAAATACTCAACAGACCTTCCGAGAACAAATGAGTTTGGCGGAATTATACAGTAGTCACCTTTTACGCTCACAAAAGACCTCTCATCAAAGTTCTTTGGATCAACAATAGTTGAAGCAACATTAGTGAAAATTTTGAACTCATCTGCTATTCTGAAATCATAACCATAAGAAGAAAGTCCATAAGATATTACCCCTTTTCTTACAAGAGTCTCTTCAAAAGGTTCTATCATGCCATACTCTTTTGCCATCTTCTTTATCCATTTATCTGACATTACCATACCTCAAACCTCCCAACCTGGATTAGACCCTGCTACTGAATTAAAAATATCCTTTATTTTTATGCTATTTTTTATTTTTCCAAAAATCTTTATAATGCAATTTTCAGAGCTTTCACTATAAAATCAACTTGCTTTTTTGTAATTGAAGGATGTATGGGTAAAGAAATCCCATAATCATAAGCGAATTCCGTGTTTTTCAAATCAGAGTTTGCAAAACTCTTGTAAAAGTAATGAAGAGGTTTCCATATTGGTTTTTCTGCCATCACTCCTTTTTTTCTTAAAAAATCAATAATTTTTTCTGATTTCATTTTCCCGTCGGAAAGCACAACAAATCTGAAAAATATGTTATTTTCTTTTCGTGGAAGTTTTAAAGGAAGTTTCAACTCAGAAAGTTTTTTTATGTAGTAGAATCCTAAATTTTTTCTTTTTTTTAAAATGTGAGGAAGTTTTTTGAGTTGAGCTAAACCAATTGCGGCTTGGACATCTGACATTTTGAAGTTGAACCTAAACTGATCGGGTTCATAATCTTTTTTGTCATAATCTATGAAATCTTTTATTTTTTCCACAAGGTTTCTCTCATCATAAAAAACAGCTCCGCCCTCGGCAGTTGTTATAACTTTTGTGGCATAAAAAGAGGAAAATGATGCTAAACCGTATGAACCTACAAATTTTCCGTTCACTCTGCCTCCAAAAGATTGAGCTATACCTTCTATTACAGGTACTCCAAGTTTAAAAAATTCCTTCAAATCTTCACATATACCGAAAGAATGAATATATACTACTGCTAATGTGTTTGGTGTTATTTTCTTTTTTACATCAGCAAAATCCAGAGAAAAAGTATCAAGATTTATATCACAAAATAATGGTTCATATCCTGCAAATAAAACTGCATTTGAAATTGCTGGACACGCAAAAGATGGTATAATAACCTTCTTTTTTTCTTTCAAAGAGGGAAAAACTTTTGGTAAAAATTTCAAAATCAAAAATAGTGAAGCAGAACCGGAACTTACAGCAACAGAAAACTTTGTCCCAACGAAATCCAAAATTTTATTTTCAAACTTTTCAACTATACTGCCATCCGATAATATTCCCTCTTTTATAATTTTCTCAATTGCCTTTATCTCATCTTTGCCTACAAATGGAGATGAATGTTTTATCATAGATTTATAGAGCTGAAAATTGGAGAAAAGTTTTGATTAGTTTAATCTTTCTCACCAAGAATTGATTTTGCTAATTTTTTCTTTTCCTCTGGACTCTCAGCTAAAATCAGGAGAGCAATTAGCCTAAAACCCTGATCCATCTTCTCTCCTATTGTTCTCAAACTCTCATCTATCTTTTGTACCATTAACTTGAACCCTTCATCCATTCTTTTTTCTAATCCTTCGATTCGGATCAGTATTTCTTGTGTCTGCTTTAATATTTCCTGTGTTTGCTTTAATATTTCCTGTGTCTGCTTTAATATTTCTTGATTTTGCTTTAATATTTCTTCGTTTTGTTTTAGTATTTCTTCGGTTCGCCCCAATATTTTTCCGTTTTGGGCAAGAAACCTTGCAAGCAAAACAGAAAGGACAACTCCTAAAATCAAAAAAATTACCTGAAAAATTAGATTCATAATATCCATCTTTCGTAAACCTCCTTTTTGGTCTCTAAAAATATAATTTTATTTTTTTATGAAAATTTTTTCCCCTTTCCCTTTATTTTTTTGCTGGAAATAAGATTTAGCTTATAAATATGAAGATACATCCAACAGCGAAAATAGGTAAAAACGTATTTATTTCTGAAACAGCATTTATAGGAGAAAATGTTGAGATTGGAGATGAAACATATATAGGTGAAGGGGTTATCATAGAGAAAAACACAAAAATAGGTAAGAGAAATAAAATTTACCATTACGCAATCATAGGGACCCCACCGCAACATCTTCAATACAAAGATGAGGAAACTTTTGTTGAAATTGGAGATGAGAATATAATCCGAGAATTTGTAACAATTCACAGAGGAACAAAAGAAGGCGGAAGCATAACAAAGATTGGTTCAAAAAACTTTATCATGGCTTATGCTCATATTGCACATGATTGCAAAGTTGGATCTGAATGCGTTATAACAAGCTTTGCAGCACTTGCAGGACACACCGAAGTGGGAGACAAGGTAGTTTTCGGAGGATACTCAGGCTCACACCAATTTGTGAGAGTTGGAAAACTTGTAATGGTTGGAGCTGCTTCATTTTTAAATCAAGATGTTCCTCCGTTTGTTTTGGTCGTTGGAGTTGATCCTCGTATAGCTGGATTAAATCTTGTGGGTTTAAAAAGAGCAGGAGTTTCATCAGACGAGATAGGAAAACTCAAAAAAGCTTTGAAAATCTATCTTGATGTATCTTTGAAAATAGATGAAGTTATAAAAGAAATAATGAAAATAGATAGCAACTCCCCTTTTCTTTTGGACCTCTGTAATTTCCTTGCCTCTCCAACAAAAAAAGGTTTTCTGAGAAAATACGAGAAAACAGAATTGTCAATAAGGTAAGAGAAAAATCATTTACACAATTATATTTATGATTTTGTCTTTGATGAAAATCACTTTCTTTATTTGTTTTCCGTCAAGATATTTTGAGATTTTCTGATTTTGCAGAGCTAATTTCAAAACTTCATCTTGCTCTGCCCCTCTTCTTACCACAACTTCTCCTCTTAGTTTCCCATTTACTTGAACAGGAATAGAAATAAACTCTTCAATTGTAAATTTTTCAAGACCATCTGTATATACCCAGCTTTCTTCAAGAATTGATTTTTCATATTCTTTTCCTTCAAATTCTTTCTTCAAGATATGGAAGAGCTCTTCCGATATGTGTGGAGTAAAAATTGAAAGCACTTTGAGAAATCCTACCATCATTCCCAAAATGCAGAGGATATCTTCTCTTTTGTTTAAATTAGGTTTTGATTTCAAAAAATCTTCAAACGAATTTATAAACTCCATAAGGCGAGCAATAGCAGTGTTGAATCCAAGCTCTTTTATGTCTTCATCAGCAGACAAAATAGAGTTGGCATAGGACTTCCGCAAAGAAATTATTGGTTCATTTTGAGTTTCAACTAAGACATTTTTGTCGTCTAAAACTAAATTATGACCAAGTTCATTTTTTTCCTCTATTTCTTTTCTTATAAAATCTTTTGTTTTCATAAAAGAGTTCCAAATTCTGTTGAGAAATCTGAAAATTCCATTTACCCCGTGCCATGACCATTCAAGATCTTTTTCAGGGGGTGCAGCAAAAAGAATAAAACCCCTCGCTGTATCTGCTCCAAAATCTCTGACAACATCATCTGGATCAACAACATTTCCTTTTGACTTTGACATCTTTGCTCCATCTTTTATAACCATACCCTGAGTTACAAGTTTTGAGAATGGTTCAGAAATATCTATATAACCAAGATCACGAAGAACCTTTGTGAAGAACCTTGCATAAAGAAGATGCAAAACCGCATGCTCTATACCTCCAATGTACATATCAACTGGCATATATCTTTTTACAAGTTCTGGATTAAAAGGTCCGGAAGAAAAATCAACCTTTTCTATATCTCCTGAAAGATATCCAAGAAAATACCATGAGGATTCAACGAAGGTATCCATAGTGTCTTTTTCTCTTTTTGCGTCAGATCCACAGTATGGACACTTTATTTTGCTCCACTCTTCCATATCTTCCATGCGAGGAGGCAAAACAACGGGCAAATTCTCCTCCTTTTCTGGGACCATTCCGCATTTTTCACAGTAAATAATTGGTATGGGAGCTCCCCAATATCTTTGGCGAGATATTCCCCAATCTCTCAATTTGTAGCTTACTGCAAAATCTCCGAAACCTTTCTTTTTTGCAAATTCTGTTATTTTTCTTTTAGCCTCCTCTGAATCAAGCCCTGAAAACTCTCCCGAATTTATAAGTTTTCCTCTTTCTGTATAAGCTCCTTTTTCAAAATCGTGTTCTCCTTCATACGGAACTATCACCGGTTTTATTTTCAAACCAAATTTTTTTGCAAACTCAAAATCTCGCTCGTCATGAGCTGGAACAGCCATTATTGCTCCTGTTCCATAATCTGGCAAGACATAGTTCGATACCCATATAGGCACTCTCTCTCCTGTAAAAGGGTTTATAGCGTATCTTCCAGTAAATACACCGAGAAGTTTCGTTCCTCTTTCTTCTCTGCTCATTCTGAAAACTTCATCGCAGAAAGCTTGAACCTCTTTTTTTCTGTCATCAGTAGTTATTTCAAACACAAGGTCATGCTCTGGTGCAAGAACCATAAATGTAACTCCAAAAACTGTATCAGGTCTCGTTGTAAATATTTCTATTTTTTGTTCCATCCCATCTATTGGAAAAAGAATTCTTGCTCCTTCCGATCTACCTATCCAATCTCTTTGCATTTTTTTTACCCTTTCTGGCCAATCGAGTTTATCAAGTTCTGCAAGGAGTTCATCGGCGTATTGAGTTATTTTCAGGTACCATCCCCACATTCTTTTTTTTATAATTGGAGTATCACATCTCCAACACCTACCAGATATCACTTGCTCGTTAGCAAGAACGGTATCACATTTTGGGCAGAAATTTACAAACCCCAGTTTTCTATAGGCTAACCCTTTTTTGAACATTTCAATAAAGAACTTCTGTTCCCATCTGTAATACACAGGAGATGATGTATCAATTTCTCTATCCCAATCATAAGAAATCCCGAGGCGTTTAAGTTGTTTTTTCATGTAAGATATGTTGTCTTGTGTCCATTTTGCAGGGTGAATTCCGTGCTCTATTGCTGCATTTTCAGCTGGTAGTCCAAATGCATCCCAGCCTATTGGGTGAAGAACATCATATCCTTTCATCCTGTAATATCTTGCAACAGCATCTCCTATTGAGTAGTTTCTCACATGCCCCATATGAATTCTACCAGATGGATAAGGGAACATAACGAGGATATATTTTTTTTCTCCTTTGCCCTTGAGTTTGAAAACTCGCCTTTCCTCCCATATTTTTTGCCACTTCTCCTCTATTTCAGACGGATTATAAGAATAAGAAAAAACAGAAGTATCAGAAGTTTTTGCTGTTTCCATAATTATGATTAATAATAATGAAAAATTCGCAAGTTAGAAATAATTTGAATTTTTTGGATATATTTGGATATATTGGTTATATGAGATTGGATATGTTGGTTATATGAGAAATAAGATAACAAAAAAGATAGGAATTATTTCTCCATATTTTTTCCCTCATGTTGGAGGAGTTACAAATCATGTTTGGAACAAGTATATTTGGTTAAAAAATCTCGGATTTGATGTGAAAGTTATAACTCCGGATTTTGGAAAAAGTGAATTTGATAATGAAGATATAATAAAAGTTGGGAAACCAATCCCAATAATATATAACGGTTCAATTACTTTTATTTCGCTTTCTTTCAAAGTGAAGGATATTCTTGAAAGAGAAAAATTTGACATCATTCACGCACATGAACCTTACACTCCTTTTTCCTTTATTTTTGTAAGAAACTCAGAAAAAAGTGTTTGCACATTTCATGCTTTCAGAGAAGAACCAGAAAAAATTCTCGTAAAAATGGGGGAGCCTTTAATAAAAACACTCAGAAAAAAAATTTCAAAAGTTATAACTGTTTCTAAAGCTGCTCAGAAAATTGTAAAAGAAACTTTTGGAATAGATGAAGAGAAAACAGTAGTTATACCAAACGGAATAAATTATGACTTTTTTGCAAAAGCAGAACCTATAAAATCTTTGCAAGACGGAAAATTTAACATCCTTTTTGTGGGGAGACTGGAACCGAGAAAGGGAGTAAAGCATCTCATAAGAGCTTACAGAATATTCAAAAAAATAGTTCCTGAATCTCGCCTCATAATAGTTGGAGAAGGAATGAAAACATATTATCTTTCATTTGTGACAGAAGACATAGAAAAGAATGTATGGTTTGTTGGTTCTGTTCCATCAAATACACTGGCTCAACTTTACAAATCCGCAGATATTTGTGTTTTCCCGTCAACGAGAGGAGAAAGTTTTGGAATAGTATTAATAGAGGCTATGGCTGCAGGGAAACCAGTCATTGCAGGAAATTGTGAAGGATATAAAGAAACACTTGAAAATGGTAAATACGGAATAATTGTTGATCCAAAAGATGAGGATTCTTTGGCAAGAGCTATGGTGGAACTATACTACAAAGAAGATTTGAGAAAAGAACTTTCTTTACGAGGTCAAGAGTATGCAAAAAAGTTTGATTGGTCAAACATAATTCAAAAAATAGTAAAGGTATATAATGAAGCTATATAGCTGAAAATTTTACTTGACAAAATAAATAAAAAGATTCAGGCTCTGTATTTTTTTAGCTCATCAAGAAGTCTCAAAACTTCTTGGGAAGTCTCTTCAAGTCTTGGGAAAAGTTCAAAGGCTCTCTTTGCATCTCCTCTCTCATAAGAAGAAAGTATCTCCGTACCCAAAGAATGTATCTTTTTATGTACATCTTCCAAATCTCTGAAAACCGGAGACTTCCCGAAAACTTTTATACCATCACTATAATACCATCTACCTAATTTGCATTTGGTATGGTCTGGTATAGTAGATAAGTCTAACTTCAAAAGCCCCAAAATATGACCATAAACCCGAGCGACCCAAACCCTGTGGTCCGTCTTTGCAAGATCCAAAATAAAATAATCTCTATTTTTCGTTCTGAAAGCAAAAGTTCTTTCCCGCAACTCGTCTATTTCACTTATAATTCTGATTGCGGAAGAAAGAACATTCCTTACCTCTTTTGATACATCCTCTGACATATTAGATATATTTACCGTATTCCTTGCAATCTCCCGAGAAACAGAGGCTTGTTCTGATACAGCAGATGATATTTGAGCCATATCTTTGCTCACCTCAGAGAATGAATTTAATGTGCGGTCAAGAACTTCTTTGAGCCTCAAAATAAAATTCTTTACATCATCTAATCTCTTCAAAGCTCCTTCCATAGAATCAAGTGTATTTTGAGCATCTTTTTGAATTGAGGAGATTTTTTGAGATATCTCATTTGATGATTTTATAGTTCCTTCTGCCAGTTTTCTTATTTCGCTTGCTACAACAGCAAATCCTTTTCCCTGCTCCCCTGCTCTTGCTGCCTCTATTGACGCATTAATAGCAAGTATGTTCGTCTGATCTGCTATATCTTTTATTATACCAACTATATTCCCAATTCCTCTAACCTCCTTCACAAGAGATGATAAGGTTTTAGAAAGCTGAAAAGTTGAATCATAAGCCTGATTCATAATTTCAACCACCCCATAAGATAAATTGACTACCTCTCCCGATGCCTCCATAGATTTCTCCGCAGTATCTTTTGAATGTAAAGCAACTCTTTCTATCTTCTCAGTTGCCTTGCTTGACTCCTCAGCAGCAGACGCTATTTGAGCTATTTCAGAAGATAACTTCTGAGTAGTATTAGATAGCTTTGAAGAAGTAGAAAGAAATCCCTCAGCAGTTGCATATACCTTGATTGCAGAATCGTATATTTTCTCCACCAAAGACGAAAGCGAGATGACAATTTGATTCGCATTTGAAATAATTTGATGTATTTCTTTCACTCCGCCTCCTTCCAAAGTTTGAGAAAAATTACCATCTGATATTTCCTTCAAATACCCCAAAAGCTTATTTATATTCCGGCTTATGTTTCTACCAAAAATAAAAGCAAATGAAATGAAAATTAAAGATAAGGCAAAAATAATCAGAGGAACAGTTTGAATAATAATTGCTCTCTCTCTTACGTACTCTGCTGAAAGACCTACAAGCTCATCCGTTAGTTTAAATAGGATTTCTGACTCCTCAAATAGTTTTTGTAATGTCTGTTCATCTTTTCCTTGTTCTTTTAGTTTCTTTGAAAGAGCTTTTACTTCCTCCCATTTATTTTTAACCTCATCTAATTTCGCTCTAAACTCTTTTTTCTCATATTTTGGTATCCCTTCTTCTTTACTACCATCAGTTACCATTTTGAGTACTTTCTCAACTCTTTGCATAGCTTCATCTGGGTCATTTCCAGAGAGAGCAATTTTTGAAACCCTTTGCATACCTCCCCTTAATTTCCCAACATAATCCACGAACTTTCCGCCGTTTACTAATGTTCTTGAAGATATAAACACAAATGCGGTAAAGAAAGATGCACCCAAAAACACTATGATAAGAATCCCATATATGAAGTTCCTTATAGATATATCAAAAACACCTTTTCCTCTCTGCATATTCTAAATTTTTTTTCTTTTTTTTTTTTTTTGAATGAATTGTCAGTTTTTTCAAGATTTAGTTTTTTGAGTAATTTCCCATCTTTATGCTTTGTATCTTTTCTATTTATCTTTCAAACAAAGTTTCTCTGATTTTCTTTTTGATGGCATTTGCGATAATTTGAGTAATGTTGAAAATCTCAATTCCCACTAATTCTCCTTGCTCATCGTATTCAACTCTGATATTTTCTGCTACTTCTTCCGAGTCAAAAGCGGGTCCATCTTTTATTGATATGTAAATGATGTCATTTTCTTCATCAAAAGAGAACTTTACATTTACATTCTTATTCTTATCCATCTTTTCCCCTCCTTGCTTTTTATTTCTTTCTCAATATCTCTAACAGGATATGCCGTTACTATATAAATCTCATCTTCTTTTTTGGTAAAAATCACAACCAAATTTGTTTCCTTTCCGTCAATTTTAATCTTTCCGATAGTAACAATTGTTCTTGCAATTAAATCATAAAACAAATGTTCATATCTTTCGAGAACTTCCTCTATCATTCTGATATTAATTTTCCTCTCTTGAAATTTAAATTGAGCGTGCTTTGATAAGGTTATTTTCATTATATTCTTAATTTTTTGAGCTCGAGTAGGTACGAACCTAAAAATTAAAATTCCCCATTAAAATTAAAATTCCCCATTAAATTCTTTTTTGCAAATTAGTCATTTTTTTCAGGGAAATCCAAGAAATATTGTTTGAATTTAAAACGAGTCCTTTCCAATATTTTTATTTTGAAATCAGTTTTTCCTTTGTTTGCTTTTGAATTCGTCATATACAAATTTTAGGACATTTCCAACATAAATCATATCTCCTTCTGTGTAGTATCCCATGTGAGCTATTCTTATTATTTTGCCTTTGATTTTCCCTTGACCACCTGCAACCCACGCTCCGAGTTCTCTCATTCTTTTTCTTATGTTTTCAGCATCTTCAATCTCTATTGTTGTAAGTCCGGGAGCAGGTCTTTTAGCATAAATTTTAAGTCCCATTCCCTCAACCATACCTCTCAAAATTGCGGCTAATCTTTTGTGCCTTTCAAAAACATTTTCAAGTCCTTCTTCATCTAAAATCATAGTCAAAGACTCTCTTAAACCTTTTATTAAAGATATAGCAGGTGTGAAAGCAGTTTCCCCTTCTTTTTGTGCTTTCATCTCTCTTTTCAAATCAAAGTAGTATTTTGGCAGATCAGATTTTTCCATAAATTTTAAGGCTCTTTCTGATGCAGAGATCATAGAAAGTCCCGGAGGCAACATAAGAGCT
>Ga0079995_1059045_pt1 | contig 22510 bp, 20 predicted proteins | sample FaiFalFF_MnMetaG_2_FD_69198 | JGI IMG/M metagenome (GOLD analysis project Ga0079995, IMG submission 69198) | Freshwater microbial communities from Yellowstone National Park, Wyoming, USA - Fairy Falls C (FF_Mn_C) (SPADES assembly) (version 4) | ecosystem: Environmental > Aquatic > Freshwater >...
TGCCGCGATAGAGGAAGTGGATTTGGCGAAGGGCTGCTTCCATGTCAAAGTCCGTCAACGCTGAGATGCCATCTTTAGGGACGATGACTTTGAACCACCGCAAGGCGGCGCTGCCAGCGGTGTGCAGGACGCAAATATTGGCGACGGTGCCCGTGACGATGAGGGTGTCAACGCCAGCGACCCGCAAGTCATGCTCCAAGGTCGTCCCATAAAAGCCGTCATAGCGCCGCTTTTGCACGACCAATTCGTTGGGCTGGGGTTTAAGTTCGTCCACGATTTCCCAACCCCAAGTGCCGATGAGGCAATGTTCGCCCCAGATGGGGAATTCGGGGTCGTTGGGCAAGTGGGTGTCTTGCGTGTAGGCGACGAACATGCCGTGTTGGCGCGCCAAGTCCAGCAACTGGCGGATGGCAGGGACGGTGTCCTTCGCCGTCGGGACGACCAACTTGCCGCCTTCCTTGACGAAATCGTTTTGCATGTCCACGATGAGCAACGCCGTCGTCTTCGGGTTGACTTCCACGCGGTCGGTGACGACATATTCGGGCACAGTGACCGTTCGCTGTGCCATCGTCGCTCACCTCCGTCAAGCAAGTTTGCCCATTTCAAATTGTGGCAGATGCCTTATCGCCAATCCAGCAAGACGATGCCCGTCTTTTCCCGCTCCGTCATCAGCAGTTCGTAGGCTTTGGGCGCTTCCTGCCAAGGGAAGCGATGGGTGACCAGTTCCGTCGTGGCGATTTCGCCCCTGCGCACCAACTCAAAAAACAACTCGGTGTTGCGCTCTCGCGTCCAAGGGTCGTCGGGATTTTCGTGGGGCGGATGGGAACTGACATGGGCGCCGAGGATGGTCAAACTCGTCCAGTTGCACCAATCGTGGAAGTCAAAGGGCGTTTTCCCGCGCGGGCTGCTGAGGATGACCAATCGCCCTTGCCGACGAACGACCGTCACTTCCGTCAAGATTGCTTTCGGGTTGCCTGTCACCTCAAAGACGACATCCGCCATCCGCCCTTTCGTCGCATCGGCGATGCGCTCAGCAAGGTGCGGGTCGGCACCGTCCAACGCGACATCTACGGCTTTCACCCGCTCCGCTAATCCTCTTCGGTGGGCTAAGACATCCACGCCGATGACGGGGCGCGCACCGCAAAGGCGGGCAAATTGTGCCGCCCAGATGCCGATGGGACCGAGTCCGAACACGGCAACGCTTTCGCCCAATTGCACCTTCGCCCGCCGCACGCCGTTGAGGGCGATGACGGCAAGGGCGAACAAGGCAGCGGCGTCGTCGGCAACGCCCTCAGGCACTTTCACCCAAAACTCGTCCTGCCGATAGAGGGCGAATTGCGTGTGGGGTTTCCATCCGACAACGCGGTCACCGACTTGCACCTTGTCCACGCCCTCGCCGACAGCGACCACTTCGCCCATCTGGCTGTAGCCGAGTTTGAGGGGGTAACGGGCGAGGCGCGCCCAAACGCTGTCGGGTTCAAAATCGGCGGTCACCAGTGTCATCTCCGTGCCCGTGCTGATGGCGGAGAAGCGGCTTTGCACGAGGAAAGTGCCTGTCGTCAAAGACGGCATCGGTTCTTCCTTGAGGACGACTTGTTTCGGCGCCTCACAAAGCACGGCGTGATTGACCATCCCCATCGCCTCCCAAGTTGTCAAGCGCCCGACTTTTCGGCGGCATTTCGCCCTGAATTGTGGCGCAAGGAACTGGCAGACTAAGAGTGCGGTGATGAGCGGTGACCGTCACGGCGGAATGGCAGGAAGTAGCGGAGCGGTTGGCAGCGTCGGCACGACGCCCCTTGGTCGTCCTCGTGATGGGGGCGATGGACACGGGCAAGAGCACTCTTTGCGCCTTTCTAACTCGCTTTCTCTTTGAGCGGGGTCGGCGGGTCGCCGTCGTGGATGCCGACTTGGGGCAATCGGACATCGGTTTGCCGACGACCATCGGGATGGGTTTTGTGGAACGCCCCATTGAGCGGTTGCGGGAAATTGCCTGCCGCGCCGCTTACTTTGAGCAACGGCTCGTCCAGAGCATCAACAGCGTCATTGCCCGCTACTGGTATGAGCACCAAATCAAACCCGCCCCGCCCGCTTCCGATGCCGAATTCCTGCGGCGCATTTACTTGGACTTGACGGGCAACTTGCCCCCTGAAGAAGTCACCCGCCAGTTCCTCGCCGACCGTTCCCCTGACAAGCGACGCAAGTTGATAGAGCAGTTGCTGGACAGCCCCGATTACGCCAAGTGGTGGGCGACGGTTTGGCGCATTTGGCTCATCGGGCGGGAAAGCCAACGGGTCGCTGCTCTCGTCGGCATTCGGGCGATGGAGCAATGGCTGCAAGACAAACTGGCGCAAAATGTCCCTTACAACCGCTGGGTCTACGACTTGCTGACGGCGACGGGACGCACCGACGAAAATGGCGCTGCCACTTTCTTCGTCAAATACGAAGCCAAGCCCGAAGAGTTGGCGGGCGCTGTCTCGCGCATCTTCTTGGGGACGCGCATCCAGTGCGCCCAATGCCACGACGCCTTCAACGACCCCCGATGGAAGCAGCAGGACTTTTGGAGCGTCGCCGCTTATTTCGCCCGCGTGCGGGTTCGCCCCGTGCGTGACCAAAACCGCATCATCGCCTTTGAAGTTTGGGAAGCACCACGCGGTGAAGCCTTCATGGAGCGCAACGGGCAACGGCAAATGGTTTCGCCCAAGTTTGTCTTGGCGAGCCTCACCTTGCCCGAAGAGCCAGCGGAGCGACGGGCTGCCTTCGCCACTTACCTGACGCACCCGCAAAACCGCCTGTTCGCCCAAGCCGTCGTCAACCGCTATTGGGCTTACTTTTTCGGGCACGGCTTAATCCATCCCATTGACGACTTCCGACCCGAAAATCCTCCCGTCGTCCCCGAAGTGTTGGAGAAGTTGACCGACGATTTCATCGCCAACGGCTACGACCTAAAACGGCTCATCCGCATCATCGTCAGCACCAGAGCCTACCAACTTTCCTGTCAAGCCCCCGCAAGCAAACCCAATTCGCCCGAAACTTTCGCCCAAGCCCAACTGCGCCCCTTGATGCCTGAGCAACTCTTCAACGCTTTCCTTCGGGCGACGGGTGCGGAAGAAGTGCTGAAGGAGCGAGCGCCCCGCCTTTACGAGCAACTCCACCAGTTCATGGTGCGCCGCTTCGTCTTGGTCTTCAACACCGACGAAGAACCCGATGTCGTCGCCTTTGAGCAAACCATCCAGCAAGCCTTGATGCTGATGAACGGCGAGCAAGTCCAGCGTGCCGTTCGGTTGGCAGGTGGCTTGCCCCTCTTCCGTGCCCTGACCGACGAGCGCTCCGACGAAGAACACCTCAACACCCTCTTTTTGCGCTTCTATTGCCGCTACCCAACGCCTGACGAACAGCGGGTCATGTTGGAGCATGTTCGGCAGTTCGTCGCTGGCACGAACCGCGTCCCTGTCTTGCGGGGTCGGCGCGACATCGGGTTGGCGATGATGGCGGGCAATGTGCCCTTGCCCCCTAAAGCCCAAGCCTTTGAAGACATCGCTTGGGCGTTGCTCAATTCGGGCGAGTTTCTGTTCAACCATTGAGCGCCTTCGGGCGCAACAAATTAGGCAAGGAGGTGCAGACGATGCCGTTAGGGCAATGGACGCAGGAATACTGCTGTGGCTGCTTGGAAACTTGGTCGGAAGGGTTGAGCCGACGGGGCTTCATCAAAGTCGGGTTGGGCGGGTTGCTGAGCATGCTTTTTGCCGATTGGCTCGTTCAGCAACCCCTTCGTGCCCAAACGAACAACGCTCGCAAAGCCAAGTCGGTGATTTTGCTGTGGATGAACGGCGGACCGAGCCAACTGGACACCTTTGACCCCAAACCCAACAGCAGAAACGGGGGCATCTTCAAGCCCATCAAGACGCGCATCCCCGATGTGCAGTTCACCGAATTGCTGCCGCAACTGGCGGAGCATGCCGACAAACTGGCGGTCATTCGGTCTATGGTCTCCAGAGAGACGAACCACCAGCGGGCACAATACTTGCTGCACACGGGCTACCTTCCGCAAGGGACGGTGGAGCATCCCAGTTTCGGCGCCGTCGTCGCCAAAGAGTTGGGCGACGAAAACTTTGACCTGCCCCACTTCGTCAGCATTCGTGGTCCGTCCTTCGGTGCGGGTTTCCTCGGCTCCACTTACAACCCTCTCGTCGTGACCAACCTGAGCCAACCTGTGGAGAATTTGTTGCCCCCGCAATATGTCACGCCCGACCGATTGGAGCGACGCCTCTTTTTGCTCCGCTACTTGGAGGGCAAATTCGCCGACTGGACAAAGAACGAAAATCAGCAGCGCCACCTGATTGCCTACAACAAAGCCTTGCGCCTGATGCGCTCGCCTTTGACGAAAGCCTTCAACATCGCCGAAGAGCCCGAAAGTGTCAAGCAAGCCTATGGCGATAACGACTTCGGACGCGGTTGCCTGTTGGCGCGTCGGTTGGTGGAAGCGGGCGTCCGCTTCGTGGAAGTTTACTTGGACGGTTGGGACACCCATCAAGACAACTTCACCCGCACCCAACGCCTCTGCAGCATCCTTGACCCCGCCTTTGCCACCTTGCTGAAGGAACTGAAGGAGCGGGATTTGCTGGACAGCACCCTCGTCGTCTGGATGGGCGAATTCGGTCGGACGCCCCGCATCAACCCCAACGAAGGGCGCGACCATTGGGCTCGCGGGTTCAGCGTCGTCTTAGCGGGCGGCGGCATTCGGGGCGGTCAAGTCATCGGAGCGACCAACGAAGACGGCACCGATGTCGTCCATCGCCCTGTCGCCGTGCCCGATTTGTTTGCGACCCTCTGTCACCTCTTGGGCATTGACCCCAACAAACGCTACTACACACCCAACGGGCGTCCCGTCACCATCGTGGACAAAGGGCAAGTCGTCACCGAACTGCTTGGCTAACCCCACAGGACGCCACGCGGATGGGACGGATTTCTCTGCCGTCTCATCCGCCTTTTTGTTTGCCTCACGGGAACGGTAACTGATTGACGGTGTTGGCGTAGCGATTACTTAACCCGCGCCCAAACACTGTCAAGGCAGCGATGACGACGACGGCGATAAGGATGCCCAACAGCAAATACTCCGTCAAAGTCTGCCCGCGCCGCATAAACCGTCACCCCTGTCATCGGTCGTTGCTGCCTCGGGGCAAGGTCGGGAAAATTGTAGCAGTTCCGTCAAGCCTTTGGCATCGTCCCAGCAAGCGAGGGGCGTGCCAATCTTGTTGGCGTCGTGCGATGGCAAGCCAATGAGAAGGTGATGCGAGGTGTTGGTCGGTTTCGCCCAAACGGACATCACGCCGCCTGTCGGCTCGCTCATCCCTGGCGGTTTTCGGCGGGTCGTTTCCACGGGCGTCCATGACCCGCTCCATGCGACGGCAGCCGTGCTGGACGATGGCGAGCGCCTTGTTGCCATCATCTCCGTTGATGCCCTCTCCGTGAAATCGTCGCTGGTCGCCGAAGCGAGAAGGCAAATCCAAAAGGCTTGCAACATCCCGCCTGAAAATGTCCTCATCGCCGCCACCCACACCCACACGGGCGGTCCCATCGCCGATGTCTTTGAGAGCGAAGCCGACCCAAACTATTGCGCCTTTGTCGCCAGCCAAATTGCCCGCGCCGTTGAACAAGGGATGGAAACTCGTCGCCCCGCTTTCGTCGGCATCGGTGTCGGCACGGCATCGGGTTTAGCCTTCAACCGTCGCTTCGTCATGCGCAACGGCTTGCACCAAACCCACCCAGGCAAGGGCAATCCTCACATTGTCAAGCCCGCAGGTCCGACCGACCCGAGCGTCGGCGTATTGGCGGCGCGCGACGAGCAAGGCAACTTCCTCGGTTGCCTCGTCAATTTCGCCTGCCATTGCACCGTCATGGGCGGGACGCAATTCAGCGCCGATTACCCGTTCTACCTCGCTCAAACCTTGCGGCGCGTTTTAGGCGAGCAATGCCTGACCGTTTTCCTGCCCGGCGCTTGCGGCGATGTGACGCAGGTGGACAACTTAAGTTTGCGGGAGCGGGAATTTGGAGAAGCGTGGGCGTGGCGCCTCGGCACCGCTTTAGGTGGCGCTGTCCTCCAAACCATCGCTCAGATGGAGTTTCATCCCGATGCCCCTTTGCAAACTCGCACCGCCATCGTCCCTTTACAGCGGCGAACCGTGCCCGATGGGTGGCTGGACGAAGCGAAGCGGTTGCTCTCAACCGACGGCTTGTGGAGTGTTGAGCGGGTTTACGCCCGCGAATGGCTCTTGCTTGCCGAAGAAGTGAAGCGTCAACCGACGGTCAATGCCGAAGTGCAGGTCATGGGTGTTGGACGAAGCGCTTTCGTCGCCATTCCCGGCGAACTGTTCTGCCAATTCGGCTGGGACATCAAGCGGCGTTCGCCCTTCCCGACGACTTTTGTCGTCACTTGCGCCAACGGGATGGTGGGCTACTTGCCGACGCCCGATGCTTTCAAAGGCGGAGGCTATGAAGTGCGGTTGGCTCGTTCCTCGCAATTGATGCCCGACGCTGGTGAACGATTGGTGGCGGAAGCCCTGCGGTTGCTCGCAACTTTGACCGTGCCCGCTTCTCCATCCCGCTCTCCTGTGACGACGCCGCCTTGGGATGTCGGGGCTTCCCCGCCTGAATGGACAGGGCTTGCGCCAACCGATTGCCCTTGAGCGAAAGCGATGGGGGGAACGATTCTCCGATGAAGCGACCGATGGCGACCCGACGCAGGAAAAAACTCATCCCACCTTCGTGGCATCGTTGGCTGAGCAAGCGATGGCAACTTTGGCGGGGGCATTGGTGGTTTCACTTAGGCGTTTTCGCCCTTTGGCGGGGACGCTACCAGAAAGCCGCCCAATGGCTGGAAAAGGCATTGGCTATTTTGGGCGAAGATGCTTTCGTTCGGATGCAACTTTCGTGGGCGCATTGGCATTTGGGGCATCCCGTGACGGCGCGCTTGCACGCCTTGCGAGCCACCGAACAACTTCCCCATCACGCTCCCGCATGGGTCTTTGCGGGGAAAGTGTTGGCGTTGCGGGGCAAATGGGGTGAAGCGGAACGCGCCCTCCGTCAAGCCCTCTTGCTTTCGCCCAAAAATTTCGTCGCCAGCAGTTGGCTGGCGTTGGTGCTCTTTCAAACCCAGCAACCCGAAGAAGCCTTGCAACTTTTGAAGCGCTTGCCCGTCGTGGACGAGCCTTACCTTCAAGCCCGATTGGTTTTGCACTTGGAACGGTTGGTGTCGGAACGGGGCGAGGGCAATGCGTTACCGCTCCCTTCTCCCCCCCGATGGATGCGATGGATGCGCGCCCTTTTCGGTTGGCTCTGTCGTTGGCGGGGCGAACGGTTGCTGGAAGATGGCGCTTGGGACGCTGCGGCGAAGTGGCTGCATTTTGCGAGCCAATTGCGCCCCGATGACCTTTGGGCGCGCATCCTCTTGACCATCGCCCTCATAGAAGGCGGTCACTGCCATCAGGCGGAAAACTTCCTCGCCCAAATCCCTCAAAAGACGCCCGAAGCCCGACTCCTCACTGGCATCCTTTGGGCGCGCCAACGCCGCCCCTTTGAAGCCCTCGCCGCCCTTGACGGTTGCGACCCCCATCATCCCCTCGTGCGCTATTACACGGCATTGGCGTGGCACTGGTTGGGCGAAACGGAACGCGCTTGCATCAGTTACCTTGAACCCCTTTATCGCGAAGACCCCGCCTCGCTGCGGGTGCGCCTGAAAGAGTTGTTGCGTCGGCTCAACGAGTCTTAACTTGTGCCCATCGCACCATCGCTTCCACCAAGCCGTTGATTGTGTGCACCTCGGAAACGACCGATGGCTCAAAACCCCGCTGCCGAACGGCTTGCTCCGTGACAGGACCGATGCAAGCGATCGCCGCGGTCGCCAAGAGATGACGCGCCCGCCCTTCCCCCAACACGGCAAAAAAGGCGTTCACCGCCGACGGGCTGGTGAAGGTGACGATATGGATGGGCTCTTTCAGCACCGCCGCTAAATACTCGTCAGGCAACTCGTTGGGCACGGTGCGGTAGGCGTAAACTTCGTCCACCAACGCCCCCGCTTCCCGCAAACGCTGCGCCAACACTTCCCGCGCCCCGTGCGCCCGCCACAACAAAAACCGTTTCGCCCTCCCCTCATTTGCCATTGGACATTGGTCATTCTCAATGGTCATTGGACATTGGTCATTCGCCAAAATCGCCTCTGCCAAACCTTCGTTGGTGTAACGCGTCGGCATCAAATCGGGTTGGATGCCCCATTGCCTTAAGGCATCGCCTGTCGCAGGACCGATGACGGCGAAACGCACCGACGCAAAGGCGCGGGCATCTTTGCCGTGCCGTTGCACCCGTTCAAAGAAAGTGCGCACCCCATGCGTGCTGGTGAACACAATCCAATCGTAGTCGCCGTTGAGGGCGCGCTCTAAGGCAGCGTTCAATGGCGCGTCATCTTCAGTGGGCACGATGCGGATGAGAGGCAACCGAATGGCTTCTGCGCCCAAATCCTCCAACTTGCTGGCAAGGGCTTCCGCTTGCTCTTCGGCGCGGGTAACCAGAATGCGTTTGCCAAACAATGGCTTGCGCTCAAACCAAGCAATGCGCTCCCGCAGCCGAACGACTTCACCGACGACTAAAACGGCGGGCGGTTGCATCCCGACTTCCTGCGCCATTTCGGGCAACCGATGGAGCGGGGCGACAAGGGTTCGCTGACGGGGCGTCGCCCCCCACTCAATCAACGCCGCTGGCGTCTCTGGGTCTTTGCCACCTTCTAACAACTCTGCGACGACCCGTCGCAATTCGCCGACCGCCATCAACGCCACGACCGTCTCTGCGGATGCCAATTGGCGAAAGTTCACGGGCTTCGCTTCCTCTGCCCCGTGCCCGACGCCGACGGCAAAACTGGACGCAAAACGCCGATCCGTCAGCGGGATGCCCGCATAAGCGGGGACGGCAAAGACGGAACTCAACCCAGGCACGATTTCAAAAGGGATGCCCGCTTCCACCAACGCTTCCGCTTCTTCCGCGCCCCGACCGAAAATGAACGGGTCACCGTTTTTCAACCGCACCACCTTTTTGCCTTCGCGGGCTTTCGCAATCAGCAAGGCATTGATGACATCTTGCGAAACTTTCGCCCCACCCGGCGTCTTGCCCGCATAAATCAGTTCCGCTTCAGGGCGCACCAGCGACAGGATGGAGGGCGTGAGCAAGCGGTCATAGACGACGACCTCCGCCTGCTCCAACGCCTCTTTCGCCTTCAGCGTTAGCAGGCGGACATCGCCAGGACCAGCGCCCACGATCCAAACGAAGCCCTTCGCCATTGCCCTTTCACCGCGCCAAAGATTGCCACAAAGAATGGGCAATGACCAATGACCAATGTCCAATGTCCAGTGTTTGATGGCGTCCCAACGGTTGGGCGAGTTAGCGGAAGGGCAAAGGAGGGGCGAATGACAAACGCAATCGTCAAAGCATTTGTCGGGCGCAACGAAGGAAGCCGCAGCAGGAAAGTCACGGCGAAGAAGGGCGCAAGCGCAACGCTATAATCGTGGCGTCGCCGCCAAAAAGGTCTTGCTCAGTTGGGTTTTGGCGGGAGTGCTCCATGCTTGGGCGCGCATCTTCCGCCGTCCTGGCTGATAGCAGGGTTGTTGGAGCGCCTAAAAGGCACGACAGGGACGGATGCGATGAAGATGGGCGCAAGGATTAACGGGGTTTAGGGCGCTGCTATAATCGTGGCGTCGCCGTCAAAAGGGAGGCGAGCCACGATGCCGTTGCTGGAAGTGGCGGGGCTAAGTAAGCGCTTCGGGAAAATTTGGGCGGTGCGGCGGTTGAGTTTCACCGTCAAGCAGGGCGAAATCGTCGCCCTGCTCGGACCGAACGGGGCGGGCAAGACGACCACCCTCCGATGTATTGCGGGCGTCCTTTTGCCCGACGAAGGCACCATCCGCATCAATGGCTCTTCCGTCGTCCACGAACCAGTTCTCGCCAAACAACAGTTGGGCTACTTGCCCGAATTCCCGCAGCCGCTGCCTTACCTGACCGTTTGGGAGCATTTGGAACTGATTGCCCGCTTGCGCAACTTGCCGCCCAATTGGCGGCAGCGGGCAGATGAGTTGGTCGCTCGGTTGAATTTGACAGAATGGCGACAGGCGCTGGGCAACACTTTGCCCAAAGGGGTGCGGGAGAAAACTTTGCTGGCGTGCGCCTTACTCCCAGAGCCACCTTTGCTCTTGCTGGACGAACCCATCGTCGCTATTGACCCCATCGGGCAACAGGTGGTCAAAGGGATGCTGAAGGAATGGCGGGAGAAAGGGCACAGCATCGTCATCAGCACTCACATCCTCGCCTTCGCCGAAGAACTTGCTGACCGCATCGTTGTGATGGATCGGGGCGAAAAGATTGCCGAAGGGACACCCGAAGCGTTGCGGGAGCGGGTGCATGTCGGCACTGATGCTTCGTTGGAGCAAGTCTTTGTGAAGATGCTACAATCGGGGTGAGCGGAGATGACGGCATTACTTTGGGCTGAATGGAAGCAACTGATGAGAACTTTGCGGAGTCGGCGAGGAATTTTGGACTTGGCGGTTGTTTTTGTCGGTGTCCCTCTAATTGGGTTGGGGTTGGGGTTGGTGCTTTTTATCTCAAATGTGGCTTCCGCTCCTGGGCAATCATTTGCAGGGTTTTTTGTGACAGCCTTGCTTGTTTTTCTCACGAGCATCCCGTTGGTAACTCAACCTCACACTCTTGCAGGCGTTCTACCTGAGTGGGCGTTCGCCCAACCGATTCCCGCAAGGAAAGCGATGGTGTTCACTTGGTTGATTGCGAGCGGAAAATTGGTTCTCGTTTTAGCCGTCCTATTGTCGCCAGTCGTGTTTTATTCCGCTTTGAAGGGTTCGTTTGGCATAGCGAGTGCCTCAACAGTAGCGGCAGTTTTCATCTTGAACGCCATTTTGGGCTTTGCACTTTTATCGCAGGAGTTGACGGGTTGGAAAACCGACTTGGCGCTTGTCGGCAAATTGTGTCGAACATGGGCGAAGGTTCTCTTCCTCGGCGCGGTTGCTTTGCTGCTGATCGTAAGCATAACTTTTAGGCGCGCAGTTTCCGTTGATTGGGAGAAATTTGCCCGTTGGTTGGAGACGCCTGCGGGGATGGTGGTGACGCTTCCTGTCTTGCCCGCTTACTACGCAGTGAAATCGGTGCTCAGTGGATTTGAGGCGACGGCAATTCTGTCGGTCGCTTTCCTCGCCCTTTTCACAGCCATTATGGTTTGGGAGGCGTTGAAGGTGGCAGCACCTTTTTGCCAAGCCGTTTTCCTGTTATCCGAGCGGCAGCAATGGCTCACAAAGATTGGCGCATGGGAGGTTGCCACTCAAAGGGATGTCCTTAAGCCAGTAAAGTCCGAAAGCGGTTTCGGCTTGCGGGAAACAAGTCTGCTGTGGCTCTATTGGCTAAACTGGAAGCGAAGTGGTTTGTGGTCGGGTGAATTAATCATGCTCTTTGTCGTTTTCGCAGTGGCATCCATCAAGGCTGACACTATTTCCGCAGCGAAATCCGTCCCGCTCGCGCTTGTGATCTTTCTTGCTGCCCTCTCTCGCACTCCTGAATGGCTCAAAAGTCAGCCTATAGCGTTGGAGATGGGTTTGATAATGCTGGCGCTTCCCAATGCGTTGCGGGCTATGCTGTGGGGTTTTGCGATTCTTCTCGCACTTTTGCTCTGGGTGCCTGAAAGCGTGAGCGCCGTGAGAATTCTCGCTTTCATCTTCGCTACGATTGCTTTTGGCTTTGGGACGGATTTTGCGAGGCGGGCGTTACGGGTCTCGGGATGGACTAAGCCTTCGGATTTTCTGTCAGCATGGGGCATTGCTCTTGTTTTCGCTTTCTTGGTGATGCTAACTTTGTTGGGTTACTGGTTTGTTGGTCTGCTTTTGAGTTGGGCTGCTTGTGCGGTTTTCTTCCGATGGGCAAAGGAGGAGTGGCAAAGGCAACCCTGACGACAAAATTTGCGCTGCGTCTCAATCCGCTTTGTCGTCGCTGGTCAAAGCCGTTCCTTTCTTTCTGGCATCTTGCCCGTTTGATGCCCCAAAATTTCGGGTTGAATTTTTCCCGAAGGGCGCTACTTGTCATGGAGGGACGAAACCATGGGCGACAAAACGGGCATCTTGCTGATGGCTTATGGCGGACCCAACTCGCTGGACGAGGTTGAGCCTTATTACACGCACATATTGCGGGGGCGAAAACCGACGGCGGAGATGCTGCACGAACTAATGGAGCGCTACCGCGCCATCGGGGGCAAATCGCCCATCAACGACATCACCTTCGCCCAAGCCCAACTTTTGCAAGAGCGACTCAACACTCGTCCCCCGTCCCTCGTCCCCCGTCCCGTTTCCGTCTATGTCGGCATGAAGCATTGGCATCCTTACATCGCCGAGGCAATTGAACGGATGGCGACGGATGGCGTCACCGACGCGGTGGGCATCATCTTGGCGCCGCACTATTCCCGCCGCAGCGTCGCCGAATACATCGGCTATGCGACGGAAGCGCTGGAGCGGCTGGGTAATCCCATCCGTTTCCGCTTCGTGGAAAGTTGGGCGACGCATCCGTTGTTGGTGCGTTGTTTCGCCGAGAAGGTGCAGAAAGCATGGGCGCAATTTGATGAGGCAGAGCGCGACAAGGTGCAACTTCTCTTTACGGCGCACAGTTTGCCCCGACGCATCTTGGAGTGGAACGACCCTTACCCTGACGAATTGCGCCGAACTTGTGAAGCGGTCGCCCAAGCCCTTGACATTCCTGAATGGCATTTCGCTTACCAAAGCGCCAGTGGGACAGATTGGCTCGGTCCTGACATTTTGGAAGTGCTGGACGAGTTAGCAGGTCAAGGGCATCGCTATGTGCTCGTCGCGCCCATCGGCTTCCTTTGCGACCACTTAGAAGTGCTTTACGACATTGACATGGAGGCGCAGGAGAAAGCGCGGGAGTTGGGCATCAAGTTGCGGCGCATTGAGATGCCCAACACCGACCCGTTGCTGATCAGCGCGCTGGCGGACATCGCCCAAAAGGCGATGAGTGGCGTGGAAGATGGTTTTCGTCTCGCCCGCAAGGCGGCGTGACGCCGATGAACTTAGCACGGGAACTGGACGAACGGTTGCCCTCGTCGGTCACTCAAGCGTTGCGGACGGTAGGCGTCATCGCCGAAAGTTTGGGCATGACGGCGTTCGTCGTCGGCGGGTTCGTGCGGGATTTGTTGCTGGGGACGCCGACGCTGGATGTGGACATCGTGGCGGAAGGCGATGGGACGAAGTTGGCGCAAGCGTTGGCAAAGCAATGGGGCGGGACGGTGACCGTTCACGAGCGCTTCCTGACGGCGACGCTGCATTGGGCGATGGGGCGATGGGATGTGGCGACAGCGAGAAAGGAGCGTTACCCGCAACCCGCTGCCTTGCCCAAAGTAGAGCCCGCCACCATCGCCGACGATTTGTGGCGGCGCGATTTCTCCGTCAATGCGATGGCGATCTGCCTTTCGCCCGACCGCTTCGGCGAACTGATAGACCCGACAGGCGGTTACGACGATTTGCAAAAAGGCATCATCCGCATCTTGCACGACGGCAGTTTTGTGGACGACCCGACACGCATCTTTCGCGCCGTCCGTTACGAGCAGCGCTTCGGTTTCCGCATGGACGCCAAGACGCTTCGGTTGCTTTGTCAAGCCCGCGACGAAAGTTGGCTGACGAAACTTTCCCGCGACCGCATCAAGCACGAACTTTGGCGCACCCTTCAAGAGCGTGACCCGACCAAACCCCTTCGGCGGTTGTGGCAATTGGGCATCTTGCAAGTTGTCGCCCCAGAGTTGCGCATCACAAAAGCGCGACTACTTTGGATGGAGCGGATAGATGAGTGGCTGCAATGGCATCAAGGGCATTTCCCTGACGAGAGGGTGCAAAGGGAATGGACATTGTTGCTGGCGCTGCTTCCGACGGCAGACGCCGTGACGACCTTTTGTCAGCGTTACCAGTTGGGGGAGACGGAGCGGCAAAGTGGGTTGGCGTTGCTGCGGGCTTTGCGAAGTCGGTTGCCGAAGCGTCCAAGCGGTTGGGTGCGGAAGTTCAACCCTTTGCCGTTGGAAGCGGCGCTGGCGTTGGCAGCGAAGCGGTCAAGCGTGGCGAAAGAAAGTTGGCAGCGTTACTTTTTGGAGTGGCGGCGAACCCGCCCCGACATCACGGGGGAGGCGCTGAAGGCGCAAGGGGTTGAAGGGCGGGCGATTGCCGTCGGGTTGCAAGCGGCGCTGGCGGCAAAATTGGACGAAAACGCTGATGCCGACAAACAATTGGGCGTTGCCTTGCGAGCGGCGCGACGCTTTTTGCGACGGAGCGGGTTGAGGTGATTGCGATGCCAGAGTTTCGCCATCCCGCCCATTTGTATCGGCTCTGGTATCCCGCCGACTGGGAAGTGGACGAGGACGAGAAGACGGGCACCTTCTCCTTTGCGGCGAAGGAAAATCCCGTCGGGCAATTGGACATTTCCGTCTACACCTTTTCGCAAAAGTTGCCCCTGAGCCACGAGGAAATCTTGGACATGTTTCGGCAGGCGATGGAGCAGGGCGAAAAGCAAGGGCAGGTGCAACCGTGCGTCGTCAATGGCGCCATCGGGGCAACGACGGAGTATGTGACCGAAGACGCAACTTACTGCCGTCACTGGTTTTTGGTTCGGGGGCAAGTGGGGCTTTTCATCACTTACTCGTGCCCCGTCGCCGAGCGGGAGCGGGAGCGAGCACTGGTGGACGACATGATTGGCTCACTGCTGATCAGCGAGGAGGCGCTGGACGCCCACACCTTCACGCAAATGGTCTTGGAGCGGTGTCGGGTTTTGATGCCCGATTTGCGGCTGGAGATAGAAAAGCCGTTGGTGCTGGTTTCGCGGGAAGGTGAGGGGACTTTCGTCATCCAGTTGCAGAACATCTATCAGGCGTGCCTGCGCGAACCCGACAAACGGGAGGAGCACTTGAAGCGTTTTTTGGAGGGCGTGGTGGCGGCGCGGGAGCAACAAAAGGTGGAAGTCCCGACCTTGAAAGAGGTGCGCCACAAAATCATGCCCCAACTGAAGACGACGGAATGGATGACGAGCCCGACGATGGAGCAGGTGGCTTTTCGGCGGTGGGTGGAACCGTTGGTCATCACTTATGTCATAGACGACGGCAAATACATGCGCTTCATTCCCCGCGACTGGCTGGAGGTTTGGGGGCTGAGCATCAACAGGCTACACGAACTCGCCATCAAAAACCTCGTCCGCTTCAAAAGCAAGTTCCAAATGGTCGCCCTTTCCGACGGACAACGGGTGAAGGGCATCGTGATCGCCAAGGGCGACAGTTACGATGCGGCGCGGTTATTGCTGCCCGATTTTTATGCGCAAGTGTCGCAACTTTTGGGGCGGGAGTTTTTGGTGGCGGTGCCCAGCCGTGATTGCCTGATGGCTTTTTGCGATGACGACCCGCAATTTTTAGCAGGGATTTTGAGGCAGGTGCGGGAAGACGCCCGCCACGACCCTTACCCGCTCACCGACAAAATTTTCCGCTACACGCCCGACGGGTTGATGCCCTGGGAAGTCTGAACGAACCGATGGGGTGACGGCGATGTTTTTTGACGCCGAATTCGTCAAAGACTTGTTGTTGCGTTTGGCGACTTGGGTGCCCGTGTTCGTCTTGGCGATTTGCATCCACGAGGCGGCACATGCGTGGGCGGCGTGGAAGTTGGGTGACCCGACGCCCGTCGTGCAAGGTCGGTTGACCTTAGACCCTCGCGCCCACTTTGACCCCTTGGGGGCACTGATGTTTTTGCTGGCGATGTTTGCGGGCGTCGGATTCGGTTGGGCGAAACCCGTTCAGGTCAATCCCCTCAACTTTCGCCACATGAACCGCGACATGGCGTTGGTGGCGGCGGCGGGACCAGCGTCCAACTTCCTGCAAGCCTTTTTCTGGACGGCATTTCTGGCGTTCGTCGTCTCATTGGCGAACTTGCTTCCCCCATCCCTTCGTTGGCTGATAGCACCTATCTTGACCTTTTTGGCGCAAATGGGTTCCGCAGGCATTCTGGTCAATTTGGGCTTAGCGTTTTTCAACCTCATCCCCATCCCGCCCTTAGACGGCAGCCGTATCTTGCGGATGTTCCTGCCGTTGGAGTTGAAATGGCGGATGGACATGTGGGAGCGGACGGGATTGGGTTTCCTTACCTTGCTCGTCTTGCTTTATGTCGGCGCTTTGAACTTCATCTGGTCGCCTGTCAGGGAGATAGCCCGCTGGCTCTTTCATCTGGCGGGTGTTTGAAGGTAATGGGGCAAAAGGGGTGAAAGGACGATGGCGCAAAAACAAGGACGCATCCTCTCAGGCATGCGACCGACGGGCAAGTTGCATCTGGGCAACTGGGAAGGGGCGCTGCGCCAATGGGTGGCGTTGCAAGACGATTACGAGTGCTTTTACGAAATCGCCGATTGGCACGCCCTGACGACGGCTTGGGAAGACACTACCCAACTGCGCCAAAACATCCGCGACTTAGCCATTGACTGGTTGAGCGCAGGCTTAGACCCTCATCGTTGTGTCCTTTTCGTCCAATCGTGGGTGCCCGAGCACGCCGAGTTGCACTTGCTCCTTTCCATGCTCGTGCCCGTTTCGTGGCTGGAGTTGAACCCGACTTACAAAGAGTGGGTGCAGGAGGGCAAAGCGCCCAACTATGGCTTGCTCGGTTATCCCGTTTTGCAAGCGGCGGACATCTTGATTTACAAAGCCGACACGGTGCCCGTCGGCAAAGACCAGTTGCCCCACTTGGAGATGACGCGGGAAATCGCCCGCCGCTTCAATCGGCTTTACGGCGATGTTTTCCCAGAGCCGCAAGCGTTGCTCAGCGAGTTCCCTTATGTGCCGGGCATAGACGGGCGAAAGATGAGCAAGAGTTACGACAATCACATCCACCTTGCCGACCCGCCCGAAGTCGTGCGGCAGAAAGTCAGCGTCTTTTTCACCGACCCGCACAAAATCCGCCGCAACGACCCTGGGCGTCCCGAAATTTGCCCCGTCTTTGCGTTGCACAACATCTACAACCGAGTTGAAGTCGCCGAAATTGCGACGGATTGTCGGTTGGGCAAGTTGGGTTGCGTCGCTTGCAAGCAGCGATTGGCGCAACGGTTGAACGAAGCCCTTGAGCCGTTGCGACAGCGACGGGCGGAGTTGGAGCGCCATCCGTCCGAGTTGGACGACATCCTTGCGGAAGGTTCACGCAAAGCCCGACAGGTGGCGCAAGGGACGATGGAGGAAGTGCGAGCGGCGATGCAACTTTGGTCGCCCATCACGGCGACGGTAAGCCAGTCGTAAATTTTTCAGCGAGGTGAGTGACGATGGCGACATTGGCGGTCACTGGCGGCACACCCGTTCGCACCAAGCCGTTCCCGAAGTGGCCGATTTTTGACGAGCGGGAAGTGCAAGCCCTTCGGGAAGTCGTGGAAAGCGGGCGATGGTGGGGGCGAACGCCCGGCAGCAAGGTGGAGCAGTTTGAGCAAGCCTTCGCCCGATACCAACACGCCAAACATTGCATCGCTTGCACTAACGGCACGACAGCCCTTTACCTCGCTTTGCGTGCCGTCGGAGTTAAGCCCGGCGAAGAAGTCATCGTCCCGCCTTACACCTTCATCGCTTCGGCGACTTCGGTGTTGGATGTCGGCGCTGTGCCTGTCTTCGCCGACATTGACCCGACGACGATGACGATAGACCCGCAAGCCGCAGAAGCCGCCATCACACCCCGAACGACCGCCATCATGGCGGTGCACATCGCGGGGCGTCCCGCTGACATGGATGCCTTGAAAGCCCTTGCCCAAAAACATGGCTTGGCGCTCATTGAAGATGCGGCACAAGCGCACGGCGCCAGTTGGCGGGGTCGGCGGGTCGGCGCCATCGGCGATGCCGGTGGCTTCAGTTTCCAAGCCAGCAAAAACATCAACGCAGGTGAAGGCGGGGCGGTGTTGACCGATGACGACGAGATTGCCGAGAAAGTTTGGTCGCTGCACAACTGCGGTCGGTCGCGCACGGGCGAATGGTATGCCCATTACCTTGTCGGTGGCAACCATCGGATGACGGAGTGGCAAGCCGCCATCTTGCTGGTGCAGTTGCAGCGCGCCGACGAACTCCACGCCAAGCGCCAACGCAACGCCGCTTACCTCAACAGCCTGCTGCGGGATTTGGACATCGTGGAGCCATTGCCCGACGACGAGCGGGTCACCGAACACGCCTATCACCTGTTCATCTTCCGCTACTTCCCCGAACGCATGGGCAATGTGCCCAAAGCGAAGTTTTTGGAAGCCCTTCGGGCGGAAGGCATCCCTGCCAGCCCCGGCTACAAGCCCCTTTATCGCGAGCCAGCCTTCAGCAAAGAGGCGCTGGATTGGCATCCTTACGCCCGCCATTGCGATTACCGCAAAGTCCGTTGCCCTGTCACTGAGCGCGTCTGCGACCACGAAGCCATTTGGCTCACCCAAAATGTCCTTTTGGGCGAACCCGAAGACATGGAGGACATCGCCCGCGCCATCCGAAAAGTCCGTGACCATTACCGAGAGTTGCTGGCGTGAGGGAGGTGAGCGGGATGCCCCTTTACGAGTTTCGGTGCAACCAATGCGGCAAGGTGTTCACCTTCCTCGTCGGCGTCGTCGCCGACAACACCGACCCTTATTGCCCCCGTTGCGGCAGCACCCAACTGACCAAACTCATCTCCCGCATCCGCGCCCATTTGAGCGAGGAGACGCGCCTTGACAATCTCGCCAGTTCCTTTGAGAACTTGGACATCTCCGACAACCCCTCGCCCCGCGAACTGCGCTCCGTCATGCGCCGCTTGACCAGCGCCCTCGGCGACGAAGTAGACCGTGAGGTCATTGACGAAATGGAAGCGGCGATGGAAGAGGAATTGCGGGGCGAAGGCAAGGAAGGCGGAGCGGAACGGGACGAGACAATCTACTGACGGCAGCGACTGGCGATTAGCGACTGGCGACTGGTCAACGGCAGCGAATGACGCAGGTTGGAGCGCCTATTATGTGCGACGAAAGGAATGGATGGGCGCAAGGCTTTGCGCCCTGACGGGAAATTGTTGGAGTGGCTATTAGCCACAACGCTGAAGGAGTGAACACCGTTGGATTGGCTGATTGTCAAGGGCTTGACGACCCTCAGTCGGGTCGGTTGTTTGCCCGTAGAGCAGCGGGTGCCGCAGCCCATTGAAGTGGACATCGCCTTGCAATTGGACTTGCGAGAGGCGGCGCAAACGGACAGTATCAAGCGGGCGCTGGATTACACCCGCGTCTGTGAGGTGGTGCGGGAGTTGCTGGAGCACAACCGCTACAAGTTGCTGGAAGCCGCCGCTTACGCCATCGCGACCACTTTGCTGACAACTTTCCCGCAAGTGCGTCGGGTGCAAGTGGAACTCCGCAAACCCCATCCGCCCATCCCCATCCCGCTGCAATGGGCGGGGGTGCGGGTGGAGTTGAGCAGGGATGAAACGCCTTAGGCGCATCTTTATCGGCTTGGGCGCCAACTTGGGTGACCGATTGGAAAATTTGCGGAAGGCACTGGATTTGCTGAAAGAGCACGGCATTTGGGTGACGCGGGTTTCAGGGCTTTACGAGGTCGTTCGGATTGTGGCGACGGGCGAGAAAACGGGCACGATAGACGAGGGCTTGACAAAAGCCGCTGAGTTTTTGGAGAGCGAAGCGCTAACGGCTATCCGTGCCCAAGCCGACGCCGCCTACTTCGTCTGCTTTTTCCTCGCCGCCATCGCCATCTTCCTCGCCGTCGCCCGCTTTTGGCTGCACTGGTATGGCGGGATGGTGGAAGCCGTGGACAAGTTCATGGGCGTTGACCAGTGACGCAGGGAGCGAACGGGCATGGAAGAAAAAGCGCTTGTGATGCCGAAGTCCCAAAGGGAGCGGGTTAAGGAGCGACAGGAGACAAGTTTGCTGGCGAAGGTGCGAGAGCCTTTCCTTCGTGCTGTCCGCTGGCAGGCTGCCACCACCTTGTTTCGCTACCTTCACCATGCCTACAAAGCGGGCATCCCGTTGGAGGATGCGGTGGCATCGTTTGGTCCTGCCCATCCCTTCCTTTCCCGCTCCATCCAAGCACCCTTGCAGCGGGCGTTGGTGCAACCGAACATGCCCCTTTCCGAGATGCTGGCGGACATCGGGGGCGACATCTCCCCTGCCGTTCACGCCCTCCTTCGGGCAGGGGAACGGCATGGGCGTTGGGAAATCGTGCTGGAAGCGTTGCGGGAACACGCCGAGCAAGAGCGGGAGTTTTCCCTCAAAGAGATGCGCGCCCAATTTTTCGTCATCGGGGTGGCGATGGCGTTGCAAGCGTTGGTGGTCGTGGGGTTCGCCATCCTGACAAGCCTTTTCCTTCCGCCCCTCAAGTTGCTGCTGGTTTTACTGGCAATCATCGGGGCGCTGAAGAAATTGCGCCCCTTGCTTGCCACCGTGTTGAACCTTTTGCCGCTGGCGAAGGAGCGAAGTTGGGCGCGCTTCGCCCACACTTTGGGCGTGCTGCTGAAAGCAGGGGTGCCACCCTCTGAAGCGTTGGAAGCCGCCGCCGAAACCGCTTCCCCCTACCTTCCGCACTTGTCTCGGTTCGTCCACGAACGGGTCGGGCAAGTGCGGCAAGGCACTTCGCTCAGCCGTGTCCTTGCAATGCTGGACGGCGCCCCGCCCGAAATCGCCCAAGCCGTCGCTTTGGGCGAACGGACGGGAACGATGGACGAGCATTTGGTGCGCGTCGCCCACGCCCTCAATCAGGAAGCGGAGACAGTGGAGTTTCGGCGAGGATTGGCAACGGCGATCAGCGTCTATCTCACCGTCATGATTGGTTCAGTGTTGCTTGGGCTTTTCCTGCTGGCGACAGGGATGCTGACACAGATGCTCGTTCGGTCTTTGCAAAGCCCGTAAGGGAGCGAGCCTTCCCAACAGCCTCAAGAGCGCGTTTTGATTTTGCGCGCCACCCGCTGCCGTCAGGCTTCGTCCCACAGTCGGCGCAAATATTGGGCACATCGCCTCAGTTCCTCGGTCGGTTCACCCGGCACGCCACACTCCAACGCCATGAACTTGTCATAGCCAATCTCCTTCAGCGCCCGAAAGCAAGGGCGAAAATCGGTGTGCCCGTGCGGGGGCGTCAAGCGGTTGCTGTCGGCGATGTGGATGTTGGCAAGATATTCGCCCCCTTGACGGATGGCTTCCGCCATGTCCGCCTCTTCAATGTTGGCGTGGAAGAAGTCAAACATCGTCCGACAATGCGGGTTGCCGACAACTTGACAAATGGCGACAGCCTGTTCCACCCGATTGGGGTGCCATTGCTCGTAACGGTTCAACGGCTCTATGATGATGACGACATTGCCCAACCGTCGGGCGTAATCGGCGAGTTCACCGTAAAGTTCCACCATCAACGCCCGCTCTAACTCTTCCGTCGTCTTCCAAGGCGAAAGGTCGGGCAAGCGGGGACGATTTTGCATCTTCGTCGGCAACAAGGGGACGCTGATAACCCCGACGGCGTTCAACTCGCTGGCGATTTCCAGAGCCGTCTTGTGCGATTGCATCGCCCGCTCCCGCTCTTCCCTTCGGGCTTCAACAAGCGCCCCGCCCCCGATGGCGGAGACGATGCTGACCTGAATGCCCGTCTCTCGCATCGCCCGCTTCACTTCGTCCACGCACTCCCATCGGCTGCTCCGCGTCAACTCTATCCCGTCGTAACCCCACGCCCGCAAGTTGCGAAACTTTTCCGCCAGCGTCTCGCCTGGCACCATGTTCTCCCGCACCGCCAACCGCATCGTCATCTGCCCCCTTCCCATGCCAACGCCATCGGTTTGCCCGCCATCGCTATTGCTGCGCCTCTTGATTTTGCCGCCGTTTCCCATCGCCCCAACGATAGCGAAACAGGCTCAAATCGTGGCGCACCGAGTTGGTCAAAAGCCAATCGGCGACGCACTCACCGATGGCGCTGGCGAATTTGAAGCCGTGCCCCGAACAAGGGCTGACGAGAAGCACCTGCGGATGCTCAGGGTGACAATCCAGCAGGAAGTGACCGTCGGGCGTGTTGGTATAAAGGCAAACTTCCGCCCGCAAAAATTCGCCGTCGGCATCGGGCAAAAATGGGCGCACCAATTCGCGCATTGCTGCCACTTCCGTTTCGTTCACCATCCGCCGCACCGTTTCAGGCGTGCAAAGTTCACCTTCGTGGTGGCGGGCGACTTTCACGCCCTCGCCCAAATCAGGGAAGCCGTAAAAGAAGCGGGACGGCGCAAACTCCACGATGAAAATGGGGCAACGGTCGGGCGCAAACCGATCGCCGTTGCGTTTCGGGCGAAACCAGAACATCACCTGCCGCTCCACTTGCAGCGGCAAAGACGGCATCAAATTGGGCAGCCACGAACCGACGCTCAACACCAACGCATCGGCACGATAACGCCCCTTGTCCGTCATCACCATCACGCCTTCGCCATCCGCCTGCCACGCC
>Ga0079995_1089952_pt2 | contig 22485 bp, 25 predicted proteins | sample FaiFalFF_MnMetaG_2_FD_69198 | JGI IMG/M metagenome (GOLD analysis project Ga0079995, IMG submission 69198) | Freshwater microbial communities from Yellowstone National Park, Wyoming, USA - Fairy Falls C (FF_Mn_C) (SPADES assembly) (version 4) | ecosystem: Environmental > Aquatic > Freshwater >...
GAAAGCCCCAGATAAGGGAAAGTCTCAATCAACGCCTTCGCTTGCGATAAGCCGAGATACTTGCGCGTATACGCGCTCTCGGAATACTTGTAGGTGGTCATGAACTCGCTGTCGGTGAGGGCGCGGAGGTGTTCCAACAGCAGGTTGAAGTAGTCCCGCAGGAGGCGCAGGTCTTCCAGCGGCAGGCGCAGCTCAATAAACACTTGGATCGGTTCCTGTCGGAGGCGGAGCGGCTGCTGGAGGCGTTCCGTGCACAGATGTTCACCAAACACCACCGCGCCTACTTTAGGGAACCCCCATGCCCCAACGGTGGGATTAGCGGTATAATCCCTGTCGTGGTGGTTGAGCGTTCGGAGCGAGAGAAGCGACGCGCGAAGCGGCTGGGCTGGCTGGGCTACACACTCGCGCGCGGGTTGGGACGCACCCTGCGCCTGTATGTAGAAGGCTGGGAACCGATTGAACGCCACCTGCAGGAAGGCACAGGCGCAGTGATGGTCTCGTGGCACGGGCGCACGCTTATTCCTGCCAACTACATGCGCGGCAGGGGCATCTTAGCGATGATTTCGCTCTCGCGTGACGGCGACATCCAGAACGAGATCTTTACGCGCTTCGGGTTCCGCACGCTGCGCGGTTCCACCAGTCGGGGCGGGGTGCGGGCGGCTTTGGAGGCGGCGCGCGAGGTGCGCAAGGGCGCGGTGCTGGCATTCACCCCTGACGGTCCGCGCGGTCCCAGCGGCAAGTTCCAGCCGGGCGCGCTGCTGATTGCCCAGAAAGCGCGCGCGCCGATTTACCCTGCAGGCATCGGCGCGCACCCACGCTTCCTGCTGCCCACTTGGGACAGGTATCTCATCCCGTTGCCGTTCGCACGAGCGGCGTTTTTGATTGGCGAACCCGTATGGGTTCCCGAAGACGCCGACAAGGACGACTTCGCGCGATTGGCGGAGCAGTTGGAGCAGACAATCAACGCCCTGCAGGACCGCGCGGAAGCGATTGCACGGGGGGCGAAGCCATGATGCGCGCGGTGTACAACCTTGCCCTGCTGCTGCTTGCGCCGTTGTGGGTGCCGTATGTGCTGTGGCGCATCGTCGTGGGGTCATGGCGCGACCGCTGGGCAGAGCGATTGGGGTTCGTGCCTGTGCCGCCGCCGTCGAGCAAGCCGCGCGTGTGGATCCACTGCGTGTCGGTCGGCGAGACGCTGGCGGCGCAACCCGTCGTCAAACACCTGCGCCAACTGATACCCGACCACGAACTGGTGTTCAGCACCACCACCCCGACGGGGCAGCAGACCGCCCTCAGCGTGCTGCGCGATATGGTGGACTACCTCGTCTACTGCCCGCTGGACTTGCCGTTCGCCGTGCGCCGCGCGTTGAGCCGTATCCAGCCGCGCGCGCTCGTGCTGTTCGAGACCGAGTTGTGGCTGAACCTGCTGACTGAGCAGCATCGTCGCGGCGGGCGCGTGCTAATCCTGAACGGACGGATAAGCGACCGCACGGCGCGTCGCGCCCCTCGCGTACGCCCAATCTACGCAGCGATGCTACGCTGCGTGGACTTCATCTGCGCACAGTCGCCGACCGATGCCGCGCGATTTATCGCGCTGGGGGCGTCGCCGTCGCGCATCGAGGTGTGCGGCAACACGAAGTTCGACCAAGCGTTGGGCGCGTTAGACCGCACGGCGGACGAGTGGCGGCAAATCTTGTCGCTGCCTGAGGGCGCGCCTGTGCTGGTGGTGGGTAGCACGCGCACGCCTGACGAGGAACAGCTGGTGGTGGATGCTTACTTGCGCGTGCGGGCGACGCTGCCCGACACTTGCTTAGTGCTTGCGCCGCGCCATCTGGAGCGCGTCGGCGAGGTGGAGCGGCTGCTACAAGCGCGCGGGCTGACCCCGCATCGTCGCAGCCAACTGCCCCTGTCCGATGGCACACACGCACAGGTGGTGATTGTGGATACCTTCGGCGAACTGGCGAGCCTATATAGCGTCGCCGATGTTGTGGTGGTCGGTGGAGCATTCGCACCGTTGGGCGGGCAGAACCTATTCCAGCCGCTGGCGCACGGCAAGCCCGTCTTTTTTGGACCGCACACGCACAACTTCCGCGATATCGCGCAGTTAGCCAAGGCGGCAGGCGTCGGCTTCGAAGTGCAAACCGCCGAGCAACTCGCCGAGGGCATCCTGCGCCTGCTGCTCGATCCCAAACTGCGCCAGCAAATCGCCCAACAAGCGTCCGAACTCATCCAGAAGCATCAGGGCGCAGCGCAACGGTGCGCCGAAACGGTCAAAAAGTGGCTGCGATGAGGTACACTATCGGCGTAGGGAGGCTATGCGATGAATTTTCTCGATAATCCATTCTCGACAACGACGATTGCGCTGATTTTGTTTGTGATTATCGTGCTGCGAGCGTCGCTGCGCGTGCTGCCCGAATGGGAGCGCGCCGTCGTGCTGCGCTTAGGGCGGTTTCAGGGTGTCAAAGGACCGGGCATCATCTTCCTGATCCCGATTATCGACACGGCGCGAATTGTGGACACGCGCATCGTGACGATGAATGTGCCCCGCCAAGAAGCCATCACCAGAGACAATGTGTCCGTGAGCGTGGATGCTGTCGTGCTGTTTAAGGTGATGGATCCTAAAGACGCCGTCGTGCAGATTACCGACTACATCCAGACCGCCAGCCTGATTGCACAAACGACCTTGCGCAGCGTGATTGGTCAGGCAGAGTTGGACGACCTGCTGGCGCGACGCGACAAGATCAACCAGCAACTGCAGACCATCATCGATGAGCAGACCGAAGCGTTCGGCGTGAAGGTCACGAATGTAGAGATTCGCGATGTAGTGCTGCCTGAAGAAATGAAGCGTGCGTTGGCGCGTCAGGCGGAGAGCGAGCGCGAGCGGCGCGCCAAAATCATCGCCGCCGAAGGCGAGTATCAAGCAGCTGAGAAACTTGTGCAAGCCGCCCAGATGATTGCGCAGCAGCCTGCCGCGCTACAACTGCGCTACCTGCAGACGCTGGCGGAGATTACGGGCGAGCGCAACACAACGGTGGTGTTCCCCATCCCGATGGATCTGATTCGCCCGCTGCTGGACGGTGCGCTTCAGAACAACGCACCTTCGCCACCGTCTAAAACCTAAGCAGATTGACAGCCCTGTTCGGGAACCTTCGATGTGCTATAATTCGCCATAGTGTGTAGCCATCATCGACGCATGTTAGCGAGGAGTGAGCCATGAACTGGGAACAAGCTTATCGAGAGCTGCTGAAGCAGTATAACCAGGTAAAAACGGAGTACGAGCGTGCCATCCAGCGTATTCGGGAGCTGGAGAGCCAGTCGCGCAATGGCGCGTCTGCTGCTACAAAGGGTGCGGAGGTTGTCGCCACCGAAATCGCCAGCCCCGCTAACTACGAGGCGACCCTCAAACGCCTCGTACGACAAATCGGCGCCATCCTGCAGGCGGAGAAGGTCGTGTTTATGCTGTACGACCCCGAAGAGGGCGAACTGCGCGCCTACCCGCCTGCCTACGGACTGACCGACGACGAAATACGCCTCTTGCGTGTGCGCGCTACACAAGGTGTCTCAGGCGAGGTGTTCCGCGAGGGCAAACCCATCATCGTCCACGACGCCATCACTGACCCACGCACCAGCAAAGAGCTCGTGGCGATGCTCCACATCCGCAACCTCGTGTGCGTGCCCTTGATTCTCGAAAAGCGCGACGAGGAGAACCGCGTAATCGAACGCCAAACCATTGGTGTCCTGCACGCATTCAACAAGCAGCGCGGCGGACACTTCATCGACGAGGATGTGCGCCTGCTGGAGCGCATGGCACGCAACGCTGCCGCTGTAATCGCAGGCATGCGCCTCTATCAAGCCATCCTCGAAGAGAAGGAGGAACTCGTCCACACCATCGAGAGCCTGCGTGCAGGGCTAATCCTGGTGCATCAAAACGGACGCATCAACCAGATGAACGCTGCCGCACGGCGCGTGTTTGGACTGGGACCCGATGTGCTGGGCAAAAACTATGCGGAGATCATCCCAAATGAGGTTATCCGCAACATGATTCGTGCCGCCCTCGAAGAAGAAAAAGAAGGCGACCTCGTCGAAATTACAGTTCAAATCGACGGCAAAGAACACATCTACCAAGTGCAAAACGCCATCGTGCGCGGCGAAGACCAAAGACCGATGGGTACGGTGATGATCTTCAACGACATCACCGAAATCCGCAACTTGGAGCGCATGAAGTCGGCGTTCGTAGCAACCGTCTCGCACGAGCTGCGCACCCCGCTGACCGCCATCAAGGGCTTTATCTCCACCCTGCTAATGGACTCCGAAGACGCCTTCACCCCTGAAGAGCGACGCGAGTTCTACTCGATTATCGACCAAGAGACTGACCGCCTCACGCGCCTAATCAACGACCTCCTCAACATCGCGCGTATCGAGGCAGGCGAATCGCTCAAGCCCGTCTACAAACAGGTGGACTTCTATACCCTCTCCAAGAAGGTGGTCATGATTCAACAGCAGGCCACGAGTAAGCACACCATTATCCACGATGTACCCCCAGGCCTGCCCAAAATCATTGCCGACGAGGATAAGGTCGACCAAATCCTCACGAACCTGCTGAGCAACGCTATCAAGTACTCGCCCAACGGCGGTGAGGTTCGCGTCAAAGCGTGGGAAGAGGACGCCGACCACATCATCTTTTATGTCTCCGACCAAGGCATAGGCATCCCGAAAGAGCACCTAACCAAGGTGTTCGAGAAGTTCCACCGTGTGGACAACTCCGACACACGCAAGCAATATGGCACGGGCTTGGGCTTATACCTGGTGAAGCACTTGGTGGAAGTGATTCACGGCGGGCAAATCTGGGTCGAGAGCGAGGTCGGCGTTGGCTCGACCTTCTATGTACGCCTGCCGAAAGTGCCTCCTGCTGTCAAGGAGGGTAAAGAGCAGGTCGAGAAATGAGCGTTGTGCGCGTAGCGATTCTGCAGGAACCTGACGCGACCGACCTACCCCTGCCGAGCTACCAGACTGCTGGCTCGGCGGGGGTTGACCTTTATGCGGCGGTGAAAGAGCCAATAACGCTGCAGCCAGGCGAGCGCGCACGCATCCCGACAGGCATTCGGATTGCGCTACCTCCAGGCTACGAAGCGCAGGTGCGCCCGCGCAGCGGCTTAGCATGGCGTTATGGCATCGGCATGGTGAACGCGCCCGGTACCATCGACAGCGACTACCGCGGCGAGGTGCAGGTCATTCTCATCAACTGGGGGCAGGAGCCGTTCACGATTCGGCGCGGCGACCGCATCGCGCAGCTGGTGGTGGCGCCCGTCGCTCGTATCGAGTGGGAACCTGTCACCGAGCTGCCCCCGTCTGAGCGGGGCGAAGGCGGTTTCGGGCATACAGGCTGAGCTCACCCGTCTCCTGTGCCCTTTTCAACGGGCGCCGCTAACGCCTCCACGATCGCGGGTCCCGCGCTTCCCTCGACCGTTTTGTGCGTGCCGTCACAGAACGGAAACTGTGCCGACCGCATGCAGCGACACAGGGCGACGCGCTCGCCTGGCTCGAGCTTCATCACAGTGCGCAGCTTGCCGTTGCGCTCTTCGGTCTCGTGGATTGCCATCGTATTGCCTCCTGTCAGTAGTTGAGTGCCTGCAGCTCAGGCAGCACGAACTGCCCATCTTTGCGTACCAGCACACCGTCGAAGTAGATCTCGCCACCGCCGTATTCGGGACGCTGGATGACCACTAAGTCCCAATGTATTTGCGAGCGGTTGCCGTTATCTGCCTCGCCGTAGGCGTTGCCCGGCGTGAAGTGGAACGACCCCGCGATTTTCTCGTCGAACAGCGTGTCGTTCATCGGGTGCAGGATGTAGCGGTTGAATCCGAGCGACCATTCGCCAATGTAGCGCGCGCCTTCGTCTGAGTCGAGGATGCGGTTCAACTTGCGCGGGTTGCCTGCGCCAGGGCGGTCACCGTCGTCCGCGCAGGTTGCCTCCACAATCTTCCCCTTGCGCAGGGTGAACCGAATGTCGCGATACACAGTGCCCTCGTAGACGCTGTTGGTGTTGATGGCAATAGTCCCCTCCACCGAGTCGCGCACAGGGCTGGTGAAGCACTCGCCGTCAGGAATGTTGTGCGTCCCGTAGCACGGCACGACGCCGATGCCCTCTATCGAAAAGCGCAGGTCCGTGCCCGGTCCCTTGATGTGCACCTCGCGGGTGCGCTGCATCAGCTCCACCAGCGGTTCGACATCACGCGCCATCTGCGCGTAGTCCAGCGTGCAGACGCGGAAGTAGAACTCCTCGAACGCTTCGGTACTCATGTTGGCGGCTTGCGCCATTGCTGGTGTGGGCCAGCGCAGCACGACCCAGCGCGTTTTGGGTACGCGCACCTCTTGGTGGACGGGCACCCACCAGTGCTGGCGCACCAGCTGCATCTGCTCTTGAGGGACATCGGACATTTCGGCGTAGTTGGGCGCGCCGCGTAGCCCAATATAGCCCTGCACACCCTCCATCTGCGCGCGCTCTAGCCCCGCAATGAACTTGATCTGCGCCTCGTTCGCCTGCTGGTACAGGGCGCGCAGCACAGATGTCTGCTTGATCAGCGGAATCGCTTCCCCACCTGCCGCATGCACCGTGCGCATCAACAGCGCGACGAACTCAGCAGGTATGTCGAATGCCTCAATCAGCACACGCTCACCCGGCTGCACGCGCACTGAATGATGCACCAGCACATCCGCCAGTTTCTGCCAGCGTGCGTCAATCATAGCGTATACTCCGAGACGATTTGGGTCAATGTGACGAACCGCGCGTTGTGCTTCTTGAGCAGCAGCACCGCCTCACGCAGCGTCTCCACGCTATCGTGGTAGTCGTAGCCGCCCAGACAGATAATCGGCGTGCCCTGATCGAGGTGATGGCGCAGGATGGGTTCGATGACCTCCCAGCCCTGATCGAGGTAGCCGATCTTGCCGTTGGCAGTGGCAACAGGCACAATCAGAATCTTCGCCTCCCCAGGCTTGCGCACATCCTGATAGGAGGGGTGATACGGCTTGGTGGGCGCACCGTCCCAATCGACGAACATGCGGTAGTCGGCGTCGGGAATTGCGCTGCTGTCCACCAGAAAGCCCATGTCCTCCAGATACTTTAGGTCGGGGGGTATCAGCGCGTAGCTGCCTGCGCGGAACGCTGTCGGCTTGATATGAATCTGCTTCAGCAGGTCTTTGCCCGTTTGAATCATCTCGCCGCGCTCGCGCGGGTCTTCGATGTAGCGCCCCTGCGCGTCTTCGAAGTGCAGGTGCAAGCCAAACTCATGCCACGAGGGGATACGATGGAGATACTCGCGGTAATACAGTTGCACATTCGCCATCGGGTCTTTGCCTGCGACCTGGATCATCCAAGTCAAGGGTATCGTAAACTCTTCCGCCACCTTGATATACTCTTGCGCATAGCAGCGCGGGTAGTCTGCTGCTTCGCAGTCCAGCGTAATCGCAACGGTCGGCATGGTTATCAATCCTCCTCCGCGTTAGTCGCACAGGTAGGTTTCGCCCCCGCGCTGCCGATTCCTGCTACTTTTGGGGGCGGTTTCTAACCTGACCTCCGGCAAGTTGCATCGCTTGGGTTCACCGTGTGCAGGGAGCAAGAGGCGTAGGGGCGCACGGCAATGCGCCCTGATGTGCGTTCCCCCTCTCCCACAAGCGGGAGAGGGGGAAAGGGTGAGGGCATCAGCACCCCGTGCCGAAGTTGAACAGCACAATCAGCAAGTCCGCGTCGTCGACGACCTGATCGCAGTTCACATCCGCATCGTTAGAGCCCGTCGAGCCGAAGGCGAACAGCACCTGCAGCAGGTCCGCGTCGTCTACACAGCCGTTGTCGTCCACATCTCGACATCGCCGCGCCGACAGGCACGCCCATCCGCGCCGCCGACGCGGGCGTGGTGGTTGAAGCGGGCTACATCCGCGGCTATGGCTACACGGTCATCATCGATCACGGCGGCGGTGTGGCGACCCTATATGCGCACTGCTCCGCGCTGCTGGTGTCGGCAGGTCAAGAGGTGCAGCGCGGGCAAATCATCGCCCGCGTCGGCAGCACAGGCTACTCCACAGGACCGCACCTGCACTTCGAAGTGCGTGTCAACGGCGAGCCTGTGGACCCGCTTGGGTACGGGCTGTAAGCGATAGGAAAATTGCATCGAACGGCGCGTCTGTGGTCTACTACTTCGGGCGTCGGGCAAGCGAGGCTGCCCCAGAAATGGCGTCTTAGTCGCCCCAGCGCGGGTCTTCAAATCGCTGAATCTCGACGAGATAGCCGTTCGGGTCGCGGGCGAAGAGGTGGTAGATGTGATACCGTTCGTTGTAGGCGGGCGGCTTGGCGATCTCAACGCCATGCGCCTGCAGGTGTGCGTACCATTCGTCAACGGCGGGCGTGACCAGCGTCAGGATCACGCGCTCGGCGGGTTGGGGCATCTCTGCGCGACGACAGAAGCCCAGATAGCCCGCCCCCGCCACACGGTAGATGCAGCAGTCCACCTGCTCCAGCGCACAGGGCAAGCCCAGCGTCTGCTCGTAGAACTGGCGCGTCGCCTCCCAGTTCGGCGCGGGCAAAAACGCGATGAACTCTGTGATCGGTGGGCGTGTCATGGCATGAATTATGCCCTATTTGCGCCTGGAATCCATCTGAAACCTGTGCATAATAAAATTCGCGTTTCACATTAACCCATCAGCACTTGAAATTTTGCGTGCGCATGGGGTACACTATGGACACTATGAAACCCATCGAAGCACTGAGGCAGTATCGGAACCACGAGGGTTTCACCATTGAAGAGCTTGTGGCTGTTGCGAACAGCCTGCTGGAGCAGTGGGCACCAATTCAACCGCGCTACAAGGTGGTGCCTTTTCCTGATGTGCGCACGGTTCGGTTCTACACGGCGCATCGGCTGATTGATCCGCCGTCGCGTCGGCGTGGGAACCGAGTCATCTACGACTATCACCATCTGTTGCAGTTGGTGACGCTCAAGACTCTGCAGGCGCAGTATATTCCGCTGCGCGCCGTGCGTCGGATGATGGAAGGCAAGACCGATGAGCAGTTAGAGCAGCTCATCAACTCGGTTCTGGAGCAGCGGTCGGAGACCGCTATTGCCAAGCAGATGGGCGAGGCGGCGCAAGCGTTGGTGGCGGAAAAAGCCGCCGTCTACGTGCCCAAGCCGCAAGCCCAGCAGGGTCCCTATCCGACGCCGGTGGAGGTGCATCAGTTCGTGCTGTCCAACTGGGCAGTGTTGATTGTCGACCCTGAAGCAGCGCGTCAAGCGAATATCACGGAGATCAATCGCGTTTCCGACATGGTGCGCCTAAGTCTCCAGAAGGCATACCACGAGCACAACGATGGTGAAGCACAGCAGCCCGCTGCCGCCAAAGGCAAAGCGCGGGCGCGTAATCGCTGATTTTGCATGAAGACAGCGATTATCGGCGGGACAGGAGTGCAGAGCCTGCCTGGCTGGACGCTTCAGGCAGAGCATGCCTACGACGACGGCGTGTTTCTGTACGAAGGGAGCCTGCACGGGGAGCCTGCGCTCCTGCTTCCCCGCCACTCGAAGGGGCACAAAATCCCGCCCCACCGTATCCCACACGCACGCCATGTGCGCGTGCTGAAAGAGCAGGGTGTCCAGTGCGTGCTGGCGACTGCCGCCGTCGGCTCGTTGCGTACAGACTGGACGCCTGGCACGCTGGTCATCCTGAGCGACTTTCTGGACTTCACGCGCGAGGTCAACACACTGTACCACGATACGGTGGTGCATACCGATTTCACCGAACCGTTTTCGCCGTTGCTACGCGACGCGCTGCTCAAAGCGGCGGACAGACAGGGGATTGCCGTGCAGCGGGAGGGGGTCTATGTGTGTGCGCCTGGACCGCGCTACGAGACACCTGCCGAGATTCGAATGTTTCGCATGCTGGGCGGCGATGTGATTGGGATGACGGTCGTGCCAGAGGCGGTGCTGTGTCGCGAGGCGGGTATCCACTACGCTGCCGTCGCTGTCGTCACGAATCTGGGCGCAGGGCTGAGCGGGCAGCCGCTCACACACGAAGAGGTCACCCAAGTGATGCAGGGTGCGACGGAAACGATTGCATGCCTGTTTGCCGAGACGCTGCGCCTACTGAAAGCTACCCCGTTGTAGTATAATCTCCGCTGACATGAGTAGCCTTTGGAAGGCAGTAGACGCCGCGTTCCAGCGTCTGGAGACGCAGCCCGGTTTCGAGTCGCGCCCCGTGCAGCGCCAAATGGCGCAGTTCGTGTGCGAGCAGCTGGAGCGCGGACAGTCGGCGATGGTAGAAGCACCGACAGGGGTGGGCAAGAGCCTCGCCGCGCTGCTGCCCGCCATCGCCTACAGCCTGCAACACAATAAGCGTATTGTGATTAGCACCTACACCGCGATGCTGGCGGAGCAGTATTGGCGCAAAGACCTGCCGCTCGCGCTGAGCCTGTTCCCGACCGCGCCCGAAGTCGCCTTGGCGATGGGACGCAGCCGCTACGCCTGCGTCGATATCATTCAGGGCAACAAAGCCAAGCGCCTGCTCCCCGAATTTACGCGCTTCCTACACGAGTGGGTCGGCGTCGCCAAAGAGGGCGTAGAGTCGGAACTCGATGAATTTTTCCGACGCAAGGGCGTGCCCCAGCAGTTCACACGCGGGCTATGGGAGCAAATCGCCGTGCCAAGTGCATGCCGCGCCCACCTGTGCCCCTACTACAACACCTGCTTCTACTTCCAAGCACGGGAACGGGCACGCAAGGCAGGGATCGTTATCACGAACCACGCTTTTATCCTCGCGGACGCGATGGTGCGTCAAGCGACCAACGGTGCTGTCTCCTTGCTGGACGACTACGATTACCTGATCATCGACGAGGCGCACGACTTTCTGGATGCTGCTGCCAGCGCGTTGGAGTTCGATTTGGACAGCAACTTCGTTGACCGCCTGATTGCGCACGCTGTAGGCTTGAGCAACCAGATAAACGACGCGCTTACGGACGAGAACCCACCTATGGGGTTCACCATGTCTGTGCAGCGGCTGGTGGAAGGCTTTGCGGGGCGCGTGCGCAGTGCCTACGAGCAAATGGCATTCCCCGACGAACTACCCGATGAGGGAGTCGCGACGCGCGTGGTGCCAGAGACGCTGGCACAAAGGCGCGCACTAAAAAACGCCTATCGCCCCGATCTGCACGAACAGGTCACCCACGCAACGAGCGCCATCCGCAAGGAGATAGGCGACCTCTACCGAGAGCTGGAACAGACGCTGCGGGCGTTCAAAACGCAGCTGACCGATGCGCAGCATGCGGTGGTCATCGAACTGATGCACCAGTTCCGTGGCGATTTCGTGATGGCGTATGAGAACTTGGGTCGGCTGGCGGAGCCTGCGGAGGGCGTCAGTTGGGTGGAGCCAGACACGCCGCGCTGGAAGGCGTGCTACGAGCCGCTCGTGCTGGGTGAGTGGTTGCGCACACACCTGTGGAACGACCGCCCTGCATTGCTGATGAGCGCGACACTGACCATCGATGGGCGGTTCGACTTTTTCGCGGGGCAACTGGGGTTCGAGGCGCACGCGACACTCCAACTGCCCTATGTGTTCGATTACCGTCGCCAGTGCGCGCTCTACTTGCCGCGTGTGGGCGTTATTCCGCCCCCACCACCTAACTCCAGTGCGCCGCACGCCGAGGCCTACTATCGGCGGCTCGCCGACGAAATCGGCGCGCTGATCCGCCTCACGCATGGGCGCGCGCTGGTGCTGTTCGCGTCCGTCGCCGAGATGCGCGCTGTGCGCGAGCGCATCCAACTGGACGGCGTGTGTATCCTGATGCAAGGTGACGGCTCGGTAGCAGACCTTGCGCGGCAATTCCGCGAAGATGTGCATTCGGTGCTGTTCGGGGTGCGCTCGTTCTGGACTGGGTTTGACGCCCCAGGCGAGACGCTGGTGAACCTGATCTTGACGCGCATCCCGTTCGAGGTGCCCACCACACCCGTGCAGCGGGCGCGTCAAGCGTGGTTCGAAGCGCAGGGGCTGGACGCCTTCCGCGCGTGGACGCTGCCGATGGTCAAACTGCAGATGCGTCAGGGGTTCGGCAGGCTCATCCGCCGCCCCGACGACTGGGGAGTCGTCGCCATCTTAGACCCGCGCATGCGCACGAGAGCCTACGGACGCGAAATCCTAAGCAACCTGCCACAGGGCGTCCGCGTGTTCGACACGCTCCCCGAGCTGGCAGAATGGTTGAGACAGTATACGAATCGGGCTTAACTTGGACTGCGAAACCGCCCCGAAATGAGGTATACTTCTCTTGGCGTTGTGGAAGTGGAGGGCGTGCATGGCGAAGAAACCTTCTGAGGGGTCACAGGCGCGCAGGGCGAAGTCGCCCTTCGAGAAGCTGCGCACAACAGGCTCCAGCGCGTACCGCCTGTTTGTGCTGGCTGCCTTCTACGCCCGTGCGAAGAAACCCCTGTTTGATGCAGAGGTCACTGCACTCTTCGCGCAAGCACTGCCTGAAGTCTGCCAAAGCTACGAGTATGAACTCATCGCCTACCGCGTGATGCCCAACCAGGTGCATCTGATTCTGGGCATCAAACCGACCGATGCCGTCGCCGATGTAATCAGCAATATCAAGCGTAGCACCGCGCATCGGCTGTTCGAGGGCATCCCACGCTTGGAACAGGAAATCGGTAAGCGCAACTTCTGGGCAGAAGGCTACTTCGCCGAGTCGCTGGGGCACACTCAAATAGAGCCGATGCTCAAGATGTGGCAGTACCGCTCCAAGGGTGAACAGCCCGTGCTGATGCAGATTGTGTACGATCTTGCCCAGCCCTTGCATCCCCAGCAGATTGAGTGCGTGATGGACGAGCTGCTGCCTGCTGAGCGCGTGGTCATCTGCATGCTCTATGGGCTGCAGGGCGAGCAGGTTCACACTCTGGAGCAAGTGGCGGAAAAGCTGGGGTTGAAACCCGACGAGGTGCACCAGATAGCACAGGACTCGATACAAAAGATCCGTAAACTGCTGCGCGAGCGGCGCATGGAACGCGCCGCAGGGAGGTCGGCATGAGCGCGTGCCTGTTCTGTAAGTTCGTGAGCCGCGAAATCCCGACGCAGGTGGTCTACGAAGACGAACACGCGCTGGCGTTCCGCGACATCAACCCGCAAGCGCCGACGCATATTTTGGTCATTCCGCGCATACACATCGAAAACCTCGCGGCGATGCAGATCGAGCATGCAGGGCTGATGGGACATCTGCTGTGGGTGTGCGCCGAGATTGCCCGTCAAGAAGGCATCGAGGCAGAGGGCTACCGCGTGGTGTTGAACACGAACCGCGCGGCGGGGCAGTCGGTGTATCACCTGCACTTCCACCTGCTGGGTGGGCGGCAGATGGGCTGGCCGCCCGGCTAAGTGCGCCCGTTGCGACCAATCTGCCATAATTAGGGGTATGAACCGTTTGTCAATGATGCGAGCAGGGGGTTTGAACCTGCTGCTGGTTGGTCTTCTTTGGTCGCAGGGTGCGCAGCGGCAGCCAAACTTTCACACACCACCCCCCAAGCCTACCTCCGCCTACGACGAGCCACTCACAGGCTACGAGGTCGCGATTTTGACCGCCGAGTTCGTGGTGAATCTGGAGCGGGGATTGACCGAAGCGTTCCAAAAGCCGATTAGCCTCGCCTCGGCGGGCGAGGTGCGTCTGGAGGGCAGGCATCCTGCATGGGTGCAGCCCGCGCTCAAAGAACTCAAGGCGCGCGGGGCAATCCCGCCACGCTTCAGCGCGGGCAAACCGATGCCGCGCTATCAGGTCGGGCAGATGCTGGCGCAGTATGCGCAGCGATTGGACGCCCGCATGCGCGAGCAGCTCGGCGCACCGCGCGGCGTCACCCGATTCCGCACGCAGCCCACAATCCGTCTGGAACGCAACCACCCCGCCTACCGCGCGCTGCAATACCTCGCGCAAGGCGGCTGGGTCGGCGCGGGCGCACTCCTCTACCAGCGACCAACCGAGCCAATTCGAGGCAAGGAACTGCCCGACTTGCTGCGCGACATCGCCAAGCGCATCCTCGAACGCTACCGCGATGAACCCCACTTGGAGAACTGAATCGGGTATCCTATAGCGTAGGAGGCTATCCTTATGCCGTATGTTATCACGGAACCGTGTATTGGCGTGAAGGACAAGTCGTGCGTGGCGGTCTGCCCCGTAGACTGCATCTACGAGGGCGAAGACCAGCTATACATCAATCCCGACGAGTGCATCGACTGCGGGCTGTGCGAGCCAGAGTGCCCAGTGAACGCCATCTACGCCGACACCGAAGTGCCCCCCGAATGGCGACACTATATTGAGAAGAACGCGAACTTCTTCAAGCAGAAGAAGTGACGGCTGGCTTTGGGCGGCGCTGGCGGTTATCGTGGGACTACACCTGCTCGCGCTGCCCCAAGTGTTTTATGACGCCCCCCTACGCACTGACAGCGACACAGCGGTAATGCTGGACGCCGTAAAGCAGCACGGCACGCTGCGCTGGCTTTTCGGCGACTGGCTGCTGGAAAACGGCTTCTACCGCCCGATTAGCAGCCTCTCCATCGCGCTGGACTACGCACTCTACGGCGAGGCAGGCTGGGGCTTCCGCCTGACGAACTGGCTGCTGATGATTCTGACGGCGCTGGGGGCATGGGCGCTTGTGCGTGCCTACGCGCGTCTTGGGGGCACTCCCTACGCAGAATGGCTCGCGCTGGGGGTGGGCGTCGCACTGAGCCTGCAGCAGACGGGGCTAACGAGCGTCGTCGCGAAGTGGTCGGCGTGGTGGTTTGTGGGGGCTGTGGTGGGCATCGTGGCAAGCGGAAAAGTATTGCCCCCCTCCTTAAGGTTCCCCCCGCTTCGCGAGGGGAACCGAGTGGGGGCAGGTTCGCCGCTGCGGCGCGAGGAGAGCCAAATCGGCGCGGTTCCCCCTGCGGGCAGGGGGAACCCTATGGAGGGGGTTCAGACAATCCATCCCAGCGCGGTTCCCCCTGCGGGCAGGGGGAACCTTAAGGAGGGGGTTCAAGTAATCCTTGCACTGGGCGCGCTGTTTTGGGGCGTTGACCGCCTGATGGCGACGGAATACACGCGCCTGATTCCATGGGTTCCCTCGCGCACGGCGTTGCTGGGCACGATGTTCAGCGTGTGGGCGATGTACGCGCTGCTGCGGGGCGCGTCGGGGCGGCGGTGGGGCTGGCTGGTGTTGGGCGGCGGGCTGTACCTACTCGCGCTGGGCAGCTACGAGCAGCCAATTACGCTGGTTGCGTTGGTGGGCGCGTTGGCGTTTTGGCGACGGCGCGACTGGGGCGGTTGGGGGGCACGGGCGTTTGCTGTGGCGGCGGCATGCGCCGTGCTGGTCTTCGCGCTGCGCTTCGCCCTGCTGCCCGCCGAGCCGACTGCCTACCAGCGCCAGCAACTGCGCAGCAGCCTGTCGGGACCCGTCTTCACCTACCTGACCGAACTGCTGCCCCCTGTGGGGCAGTGGCAATACTGGCGGGCGGTAGGCGCACACCTTGAGGTGCTGCTGGTGGACAAGACGGGGTGGGATTACCTTGTTGGCACGGTGTTGTATCTGGGCGTGCTGGCGGCGGTGTTGCGTTGGCGGGGGCTGCTGGGTGGCGCGTGGCTGTGGCACGCGCTGGCGTTCCTGCCGATGGCGTTCCTGCACTTCTTCGAACATTACATGTACCTCCCGCAACTGGGCAAGACGCTGTTCGATGTCGGGCTAATCGCGTGGGGCATGCAGCGGTTGGGGGTAGAATTGGGGCGCTTCACCTTACTGAAGGAGAACCGCGTCTATGCGCAGGCAGACACAATCGGATGATGTGGAGCGCGCTCTCGTGGAGTTGGGCGGTTATGCCACGCTTGCTGACCTCTACAAGCGCATCCCTACCCAAAACTGGGGCACAAAAACGCCCTTCGCCACTGTGCGCCGCATCCTGCAGATGGATCCGCGCTTCTTCCGAATACGCCCTGGACTGTGGGGGCTGACGGCGCAGCGCGACCGCATCTTGGACAGCCTCCAGATCGGCGCGGCAGCTTCCGAAGAGCAGCAGACGGCGTTCGACCACACCTACTATCAGGGGCTTGCGCTGATGATTGGCAAACTGCGCGGCTACGAGGTTTTCGCGCCCAAATCGGATAGGGGTAAGCCTTTTCTGGGAGAGCCGCTGGGAGCGCAGGTCACCGTGCAGCAGTTTCCGCGCTTTACCTACGATGCCCTCTGCCAGCGCGCCCAGACGGTCGATGTGATTTGGTTCCACAGGCGCGAGGCAGGGCTGTTCCCCAACACCTTCTTTGAGATTGAACACACGACCGACTTCAACAACGCGCTCATCAAGTTTGCCGAGTTTCAGGATTTTCGGGTGCGCTTCTACATCGTCGCACGCAAGGAGCGGCAGGGAGAGTTCCAAAAGCGAATCACTGCCTCTGCGTTCGATGCTATTCGTAAGTGGGTTCAGTTCGTGGACTACGAGACGCTCGTGCGGCTTTACGAGCGCGAGGTGTACGCTCAGCAGGCGGGGATTTAAGCCAGCCCGAACCAGCGCGGAATCGCCCCCTCATACGCTGCGCGGCACAACTCCAGCGGTAGGTCAATAAGCAGCGCGCCGTCCCAGCGGATGGTCAGGCAGTCGCCGCCCGTTTCGCCAATCACATAGCACGCCAGCCCGATAAATTTTTCCACACGCTGAAGACAACTCCGCCAGCTCACGAGGGATTCCGAACGCTACCACTTCATAGATGATCACGGTACAAGAAGTAGTATTTCGGCGGAGTCTCGGACAAGCGCGTGGGTGAGTGCGCTTATGCCTTTGTCCAAAGTTATGAGCCGAGCTTTGAAGCGGGTGCAAATTCCCACAAGGTGTAGATCTGAAACCTGCCGATGACCACTTATTACCCCCAAATCGAAGCGGGATGAGTCCAGAAGCGATGTATCATCCCTAAAAAAGTGGTGCGTTTCGGGGTGATTTGCTATCAGTTGGCTTAGATAAGACGCTGCTTCGGCTACTGTGAGTCGCCTGTTCGGATATGCGGGGTTTGTGACTACACGCAAGAAACCGCTTTGCGTAAGCGGGCAGGTTGCCCAAGCTCTGTGACGCGCCGCTGAAAACCACTCGTGAGCAATTTCGTGATGCACATGAGCGGGATCAAAAAGTGCAACCAAAACATTCACATCGGGCAAATCAATCGGTAGACGCCTCTTCCTCATAGAGGAGTTGGTTCACCAGTTCCGCTGTCACAGGCACTGGGTTCGGTGTATCGGGGAACAAAGGAACGCCGTTTCGGACGCGGGTTGCCCCGCCCCCGACAGTTTCCATGCACTCTGCCGCGCGCTCATCTTCGGCGATGAGCAGGCTGAGCCGCTCGATTTCTGGATGGCTTCTCAGGTAAGCCATCAGCTGCTTGCGCGTGCCGTGAAGCACTTTGAGGCGTCCCATAACATGGTCAGTATACCTCAGCGCGGCATGTCCGCCCCTGTGAACCAGCGCGGAATCGCCCCCTCGTACGCTGCGCGGCACTGAGCGAGCGGTAGGTCAACCAGCAGTGCGCCGTCCCAGCGAATGCGCAGGCGGTCGCCGCCCGTTTCGCCAATCGCGTAGCACGCCAGCCCAAGCTGCTGCGCCCGTGCGACGATTTCGTTCACATGCTGGGGCGACGCCGAGAGAATCACGCGCGTCTGTCGCTCGCCGAACAGCGCGGCGTCGGGGCGCGGCGCGCCCTCGCTGGCAGCGTCCGTGAGGTTCACCTGCACGCCGACGCCATGTACCAGCGCGCACTCCGCCAGCGCAACGGCGAACCCGCCCTCGCTCAGGTCGTGCATCGAGCGCACCAGCCGACGACGCGCCAATTCAACCAGCAGCCGATGCAAGGCGCGCTCCGCCGCCAAGTCTACTGGGTCAGGCGCGCCGCGCTCCAGCCCGTGCAGCGCATACAGATACTCGCTTGCGCCAATCCCGAAGTGCGGCTCGGCGTCGGCGGGACGGGATGCAGGGCACACCAGCAGCACCACATCGCCTGCCTCGCGGAAGCCCATCCCGACCGCATCTTCAGGACGCTCCAGAATGCCCAGCATGCCAATCGTCGGGGTGGGGTAGACCGCGCCGAACTCGCTCTCGTTGTAGAAACTCACATTGCCCGACACGACAGGCGTCCCGAAAAACTCGCTCGCGTCGGCGATTCCGCGCACGGCTTGCTCGAACTGGTAGTAGATTTCGGGGCGTTGCGGGTTGCCGAAGTTGAGGCAGTCGGTGATCGCGCGGGGCTGTGCGCCGACGCAGGCGAGGTTGCGCGCCGCCTCCGCAACCGCAATCTGCCCCCCGCGATACGGGTGCAGGTAGCAATACCGCGCGTTGCAGTCAATCGTCAGCGCAATCCCGCGCTCCGAGCCGCGAATGCGCAACGCCGCCGCGTCGCCCGCGCCTGGCGGCAGAATCGTCTGCGTGCCCACCAGCCAGTCGTACTGCTCGTACACCCAGCGCTTGCTGGCAATCGTGGGCGATTCCAACAGCGCGAGCAGCACAGCGTTCATATCGTCGGGGACGGGCACTTCCGCGAGTTCCAGCCGTTGCGCCTCGCGCAGGTACGCAGGCTCGTCCGCCTGCAGCGTGTAGGTCGGGCACGCTTTCGTGAGGTGGTCGGGCGACACTTCGGCGACCACCTCGCCCCGATGGCGCACGCGCACGATAGGCTCTGCGATGACGCGCCCAATCACGACGGCGTTCAGCCCCCACTTGCGGAACACCCGCGCGACCTCCTCTTCGCGTCCCGCCTGAACATAGAGCAGCATCCGCTCCTGCGACTCGGAGAGCATAATCTCGTAGGGGGTCATATTCGCCTCGCGGGTGGGCACGAGGCTGGTGTCGATCTCCACGCCTGTGCCCGACTTGGAGGTCGGCTCGCAGGTGGTGCAGGTCAGCCCCGCCGCGCCCATATCTTGCATGCCCAGCACTGCGCCCGTCGCAATCGCTTCCAGCGTCGCCTCAATCAGCAGTTTCTCCATAAACGGGTCGCCGATTTGCACATTCGGGCGCTTCTCCTCTTGGTCGTCGCCGAGGGTTTCGGAGGCGAAGGTCGCGCCGTGGATGCCGTCGCGCCCTGTGCTTGCGCCGACATACATCACCGCGCTGCCCGGCACATCTGCCCGCGCCGACACGATGCCGTCCAGCGGCACGACGCCCACCGCCATCGCGTTCACCAGCGGGTTGCCCGAATAGCACGGGTGGAAGTAGACCTCGCCCGCGACGGTCGGCACGCCGATGCAGTTGCCATAACTCGCGATGCCCTCCACCACATGCTCGAACAGGTAGCGGTTGCGCGGCTCAGTCAGGGGTCCAAAGCGCAGCGAGTTGAGGATGGCAATCGGGCGTGCGCCCATCGTGAAGATGTCGCGAATAATCCCCCCGACGCCCGTCGCCGCGCCCTGATGGGGTTCCACCGCCGACGGGTGGTTGTGGCTTTCGACCTTGAAGGCGATGCCCAGTCGCTCGTCCAGCGGCACGACGCCTGCGTTTTCGAAGCCCGCGCCCTCCAGCGACTCGCGATACTTGCGGAACAGGCGCAGCACGGGACGCGAATACTTGTAGCCGCAGTGTTCCGACCACATCACGGCGAACATGCCGAGTTCCACATCGGTTGGCTCGCGCCCCATCAGCGACACGATGCGCTCGTACTCGGCGTCGGTCAGTCCCATCTCGCGCCAGGCTTCGGGCGCGCGGCTGTAGGTCGTCATCGGTATGGAGTGTACCCGTCCGACAGGGGGCTACCCCGCCACCGTTGCGCGTGCGGGGTCTGACCACGCCCCACGCGCCCCGCGCGGCGTCTCCCACGCCCCGCGATACCAGATGTCCTTGCCCACCCACTCGCTCGGCAAGTCCCAAATGTACGGCGAGGAGGTGTCCACCGCCAAAAACTGCATCTGCTCAATCGGCGGGGGCGGCTCGTTCGGCTCCACCACCGCATAGACCAGCCGTATCGCTCGCGCCCACGCAGGCTTGCCCCGACGCCCCCCTTGCGCGTCTGCCTGCCAAAACCGCACCGTGTGGCGCAGCGACTGAATCTCTACCTCCAGCGTCGGGATTTCGGGACCTGGCTCAATCGGCGTTGGCTCGCGGTCGCGCGGCGGCAGTCCCAGCGAGGCTGCCATCGCATTTGTGAAGTTCGGGTTCGCCCGCAGTTGGCGCACGAGGTTGCGGAACTCGCTCTCAAGGTTACGGCGGGCGGCGTCTTTGGTCTGCTTGGCTTGGCGGTAGTTCGCTTCGGCGAGGTCTAAGCTGTTCAGCGCGGTGGTGAAGCTGTTTTTGCGCGTTTGCAGTTGTGCTTCCCAGTTGGCGGGCAGTCCCAGCGCGGTCTTGACGGGTCCGAGGTTCGCCAGAAACTGCGCCACCTGCGCTTCGAATCCACGATCCGAGGGGTTGACATAATCGCCTCTTCGCATTCTCAACATCTCCCCCAGACCTTTCGCTCCGAAGATGGTCTTTCCTGCTGCCTCGCGCGGAACAGACTTGCGTTCGCATGGAGTAGACTCGCGTCGAGACGGGATAGACTCGTGGGCGTGGGGATTTGACAATCCCTGTAAAATGTGCTATAATAGCGGTAGCCGTGCGCTGGCAAAGGCGTGTGGCAAAGACTCAACGGAAGGAAGAGGAACGATGAAGCGAATGGCACACAATCAGTTCAAAGCGCTGACGAGCGCGTGCGATTGGTTGAAGCGTGTGCAACTGTTGCGACAGGCGCGGATAGTAGGATTCGCTGGGCGAAGTGTGCCACTTCTCGTGTTGCTGGGAACCCTGCTACTTGCTTCGAATGCCTATGCTCAAGGGCGTCCCGAAATCGTGTGGATGCGCGGGGGGCACGCGGATTCGGTCAACAGCGTTGCCTTTTCTCCTGATGGCAGTTTGATTGCGTCGGGGAGTTGGGATGCCACCATCAAGTTGTGGCGTGTGTTGGATGGGGCGTTGGTGCGAACTCTTATGGGACATCTAGGTGGGGTCTATAGCGTCGCCTTTTCTCCTGATGGGAGTTTGCTGGCGTCGGGAGGTAGGGATTCTACCGTCAAGTTGTGGCGCGTTTCGGATGGCGCGTTGGTGCGCGTTCTTACGGGGCACACGAATGAAGTCTACAGTGTCACCTTTTCGCCAGATGGGAGTTTGTTGGCGTCGGGGAGCGGGGACGGTACCATTCGGTTGTGGCGTGTGTCGAATGGGACGTTGGTGCGCACCTTCCAGAGTGGTTCCTACAGCGTTGCGTTTTCTCCCGATGGCAGTTTGATTGTGTCAGGTGGGTATGGCACCATCGAGTTATGGCGTGTGTCGGACGGCGCCTTGGTGCGCATCCTTACGAATCAGATAACTGAGGTCGTAAGCATTGCCTTTTCGCCAGATGGCACGTTGTTGGCGTCGGGGGGGGCGGGATGGCATTCGGTTGCGGCGCGTATCGGATGGGGTGTTAGTGCGCACCCTCGATTGGTCATCCAGCGTGGTATTTTCACCAGACGGTGCTCTGATGGCGTCAGGGGATTGGGATGGTGATATTAAGTTGTGGCGTGTGTCGGATTGGGCGTTAGTGTACACCCTCTGGGCGCACCGTGGCGCCTGCATCGTTGCTTTTTCTCCTGATGGGAGTTTGCTGGCATCGGGGGGTTGGGATGGTACCATTCGGTTGTGGCGTGTGTCGGATGGTGAGTTAGTGCGCTCCCTCACAGGGCATACTTGGGCTGTCAACAGCGTTGCCTTTTCTCCCGATGGCAGTTTGTTGGTATCGGGGGGTGGGGATGGTACCACTCAGTTGTGGCGCGTGTCGGATGGCGCGTTGGTGCACACCTTTTGGAGTGGTTCCTCCAGCGTTGCCTTTTCACCTGATGGCAGTTTGTTGGCATCGGGGGGTTGGGATGGCGCCATTCGGTTATGGCGCGTATCGGATGGTGAGCTGGTGGGAACTCTTATGGGGCATACGGGTGAGGTTTCCAGCGTTGTCTTTTCTCCCGATGGTAGTTTGATTGCATCAGGGAGTAGGTACGCGGATCGTGCCATCAAGTTGTGGCGTGTGTCGGATGGTGCACTATTGCAGACCTACGACCAAGAAACGGGAGCAGGCGTCCTGTCTGTCCAGTTCTCCCCGAATGGGCAGTTGTTTGGGTATGGGCGCTGGGATGCGACGGTGGTGGTGGCGCGCAATCCGTTGGCGCGGCGCGTGGGTGATGTGAACGGCGACGGCTGCGTGGATGACAGCGACCTGCTTCAGGTATTGTTCGCGTTCGGCGACACGGGTTCGAGCCTGCCCGAAGACCTGAATCGCGACGGCACGGTGGACGATGCCGACCTGCTGGAGGTGCTGTTCAACTTCGGCAGTGGGTGTTAGCCCTCACCCCCCAGCCTCTCTCCCACGCTGTGGGAGAGGGGTGTAGAATATGTAGGGGCACGGCATGCCGTGCCCCTACATATTCGTGCGAGAGGGGAGGTGAGGGCAAACCTTTACACCCCCACGAATAT
>Ga0079995_1036207_pt1 | contig 22416 bp, 18 predicted proteins | sample FaiFalFF_MnMetaG_2_FD_69198 | JGI IMG/M metagenome (GOLD analysis project Ga0079995, IMG submission 69198) | Freshwater microbial communities from Yellowstone National Park, Wyoming, USA - Fairy Falls C (FF_Mn_C) (SPADES assembly) (version 4) | ecosystem: Environmental > Aquatic > Freshwater >...
CTTCGGGGTACTCCGACTCCTCGTAGGGCGCAATATCCAGCAGGGCAGGGCGCACGCCCTTGCGGGCGAAGTGATGCGCCAAATGGTAGCCCAAAAAGCCCGCACCGCCTGTAATCAGCACCGTGTCCATCGAGGGAATTGTACCGCACGCGGTATACTGCAGGCTCGATGCGAATCCCTCTCAGTGGACTGGGCTTGGGCGCAGCCATTCTGAGCGGCTGTGGGGTACGGCGCGAGCCGAACACGCACGGGCGCACCGTCGTGCGCGTGTGGAGCATGTGGACGGGCGACGAGGAGAAGGTCTTCCAAGGCGTGGTGGACTACTATAACCGCATTCAGGACAAGGTATATTTGCAGAATCTCGGCTCTGTGCCCGACGACAAGATTTTGCGGGCAATCACGGCGGGCGCACCGCCCGACTTTTTCACCCTGCGCGAGCCGGGCTACCTTGCGCCGCTGGCAGCCAACGATGCTCTCCTGCCACTGGACGACTGGTTCCGCGAAGCGGGCTTCCGCGAGGCGGATTTCGTGCCCGGCGCGCTGGAACTGGGACGCTACAAGGGCAAACTCTACTCGATGCCCTACCTGCTGGATGCGATGGCGCTGTTTTACAATCCCGACCACTTCAAACGCGCGGGCATCCCACCTGACCGCCCGCCCGAAACATTGGAGCAGATGCTGGACTACGCGCGTCGGCTGACCGTTCGCGATCGAAGGGGCACAATCCGCACGCTGGGGCTGCGTCCGCCCGACTTGGCATACATCATCGGCGCGTTTGGGGGGCAGTTCGTTGACCCGCGCACTGGGGCACCCACCGCCGACCATCCCGTCAACTTGCACGCCGCCCGCTACTACCGCGCCCTGATTGAAGCGATGGGCGACGGGAAAGAAGTTCAAGCCTTCACGATGGGCTTTGGCAACGAACAGGGCACCAACAACCCCTTCTTCCTGGGCAAAATCGCAATGATGATCAACGGGCAGTGGAACACCTACTGGTTCCAGAAGTACGCGCCGCATGTGCCCTACGCGATTGCGCCCATTCCTTACCCCGCAGGCAAGCCTCACTTGCGTCGCCCAACATGGATTGGGCAAAATATGTTCTGCATCCCGCGCGAGTCGCGCCACCCGCGCGAAGCGTGGGACTTTTTCGTGTGGATGCAGAGCGAGGAGGCGCAGCTACTGTTCGCCGAGACGATGCACGGGCTGCCTAACATTCGGCGCGTCTTGAAGCACCCGCGCCTGCGTACCGTACGCCACCCCGAAGAGGCGTGGAAGCACGGCTACGCGAAGTTCCTGGATCTGCTGGACAGCCCGAACGCGCGCTACTTCCCCATTACGCCGATTGCCGCGCTATACCTGCACGAACTCAGCACCGCGCAGGACTATCTGATTAGCGGCAACAAGTCACCTGAGCAGGCGTTGCGCGATGTGCAAGTGCGCCTGCTCGCCGAGTACCGACGGTGGCAGTAGCCGCGCGTAGGTCAGGTATCCTCATGGCATGTTCGAGAGCCTGACCGACAAGCTGCAGGGGATCTTTGAGCGCATTCGGGGTAAGAGCCACCTTGACGAGAAGACCGTCGACGAGGTGCTGCGCGAGATTCGGCTCGCCCTGCTGGAAGCAGATGTGAACTTCCGCGTGGTGAAAGACTTCATCGCGCGCATTCGCGAGAAAGCGGTCGGCGAGGAGGTGCTGAAGAGCCTTACGCCTGACCAGCAGGTGATTCGGATTGTGCGCGACGAGCTGATTGCGTTATTGGGGGGCGAGGCGGAACCGATCCGCTGGGCGGCGCGCCCGCCGACGGTGTTTATGCTCTGCGGCTTGCAAGGGTCGGGCAAGACGACCACCTGCGCCAAGCTCGCACGCTGGGTCAAATCGCAGGGGCGTAACCCACTGCTTGCCGCGTGCGACCTGCAGCGACCTGCCGCCGTCAAGCAACTCGAAGTGCTGGGACAGCAGATTGGCGTGCCTGTGTTCACCCCGCAGCAAGCGGGGACACAAGACCCCGTTAGCACTGCGCAACACGCCTTCGAATACGCCCGCACGCACGGTTACGATGTGCTCATCGTCGACACCGCTGGACGCCTGCAGGTCGATGAGCCGCTGATGGACGAGCTACAACGCATGCGCGCCGCGCTGCAGCCGCACGAGGTGCTGCTTGTCGTCGACGCCACCACAGGGCAAGAGGCAGTGAATGTCGCGCAGGCGTTCCACGAACGGCTCGAACTCACGGGCATCATTATGAGCAAGATGGACGGCGACGCACGCGGTGGGGCAGCCCTCTCGGTCAAGGCGGTCGTCGGCAAGCCCGTGCGATTTGTCGGCGTCGGCGAGCGCACCGACGCGCTTGAACCGTTCTACCCCGACCGAATCGCCAGCCGTATCCTCGGCATGGGCGATGTGCTCTCGCTCATTGAGCGCGTCGAACAGACCATGCAGGAAGAGGAGGCGAAACGGCTGGAGAAAAAGATGCGCGACGCCAGCTTCGACTTTGAAGATATGCTCGCGCAGATCCGACAAATCCGCAAGATGGGTCCGTTCGAGCAACTGATCCAGATGCTGCCTGGCTTTAGCCAAATCAAGCGGCAGGTGGGCGATATGCCCATCGACGACCGCGCGCTCAAGCGGGCGGAGGCGATTATTCTGTCGATGACCCCGCAGGAGCGTCGCCACCCTGAAATTATCAACTACAGCCGCAAGGTGCGCATCGCCAAAGGCAGCGGCGTCAAGCTGGAAGAGGTCAGTGCGCTCGTGAACCAGCTGTTTGAGATGCGCAAGCTAATGAAGCAGATGACCAAGCTGCAGCAGCGGATGCAGAAGCGCAAGTGGTCGCCTTTCGGCAAGCGGCGGTAGCTATTCCAGCGATTCATCGTCCAGCGCGGCGGCAGTGAGCGTTGCAGGGTCGGGTAGCGCGTCCTCCAGGATTTCGCTCGCGCGGGTTTGCGGGTTGCGCCGTACACGCAGACAGCGGTCTGCTGCCTCGTTAATCTCCTCGAAATGCGAAATGACCAAGATTTGGCTGAACCAAGTGCGCAGGTTGTTCAGCAGCGTCATCACGCTGTGGCGTCGCTCGGCGTCCAGCGAGGCGAACACCTCATCGAGGATGAGCAGCGACATCGGCTGCCCTGCGCGTTCGGTAATTAGTCGCGCCAGCGCGAGGCGCAAACTCAGGTTCACGATGTCTTCCTCGCCCCCAGAGATGACCTGCTTGCGATGCCCTTCGTCGATAAGGGTGAAGCGGTACTCTTCGTCGATATCGAGTTCGGCGTAGCGCCCATCGGTAAGCGCGGTGAGGAACTCGGTGGCGAGTGCGGCGAGGGTGGGTCGCAGGCGGGTGTTCAGGTCGGTGCGGAAGTCCTGCATCGCCTTGCGCAGCAGCGTGTGCATGCGTAGGTCGTGTTCCTGCTCGCGTAGAGTGCGTTGGAGTTCGTGCAGGCGTTCGAGTTGGGCGCGGAGTTGGTCGCGCTGGGCGGTCAGGCTGGCATGTTCGGCTTGGCGTGCGGCGAGGCTGCGCTCCAGCGCGTTCACTTGCGCTTCTGCCTGCTGGTACGCCTCTGCAGCCTGTTGGTACGCTGCCTCCGAGTAGCCGAGCTGCGCAATTTGGGCGTCCAGTTGCTCGCAGCGGGCGACGATGTGCCGCAGGGCGGTTTTGGCGTCTTCGATGTGGGCGCGCAGGGTATCCCGTTGTTGGATAATCGGTGCAAGTTGCAGGCTCTCTTCGTACAGCGGGCGCAGTTGCTCGACTTGAGCGCGCAGGGTGGCGTGCTGGTCGGGGTCGTAGCCGTCGGGCAGGCGGTCAATCTCGCGCTGGATGCGCTGAATTTCGCGCTCGGTCTGCTGCAGGTCGTGCTCAATCGCGGGCAGGCGGCGCAGTTCGCCTTCGAGCGCGTGCGCCTGCTGCAGGGCAGGCTGCAGGGCGTCCAGTTCGGCTTGGACACGCTGCTCCGCTTCAGGGTCGTAGGGCGGGATCTGGGCAAGGCGTTGCTCAAGGTCGCGTTGCTGGTGTTCCAGCGTCGCGACTTGGCGCAGTTCGGCGTCCAGTTGGCGCAGGCGTGCCTGCAGTTCGGCGAGTTGGCGCTGGGCGTCGTCGCGCACTTGCTGCTGCTCGGCGAGTTGCTGGCGCAGGGTGCGGATGGTGTCTGGCTCCTGCTCCAGCGCGCGCCGCTGCTGGCGCAGGGTACGCAGCTCGTGCTCGGTCGCCTGCGCTTCCTGTTGTGCGGCGGTCAGCACGCGCTGATAGGCGTCCCCCAATGGTTGCCCGCAGGTGGGGCACTCGCTCGACTCGCCCAGCGATTCAAGCTGTTGTACACGCGCGCGTTGCTGCTGCAAGCTCGTCTGCAAGGTGCGTAGTTGGGCGTCGAGGTCGGCGCGCTGCTGGCTCCATTCCGCTTGGGCGCGTTGCAGTTCGGCTTCGATTTGGGCGCACTCGGCGTGATGCGCTTGCAGTTGAGACTCGGCGTGCTTTATTTGCTGCGCCAGTGCGTCGCGTTCGACAGCTTTCGCCTGCAGGTTTTGGAGTTGCTCACGAACCGCCTGCAGTTGGGCTTCGAGTTGGGCGCGCTGGGCGGCTTGGCGGGCGATGTGGCGCAGCGTTTGCAGTTCGCGGGCGAGTTGCTCAGCACGCTCGCGTTGGGGCTGCAGCGCATCGAGCTGTTCCTGCTTCCGCTGGAGTGCGTCGCGTTCGGCATGCAGTTGCGTGCATCGTTCGGCGAGAGCATCGAGCCGCGCCTGCAGTTGGGCGCGCTGCTGCGCCGCCTGCGCCAGCTTTTCCATCGCCTCCAGCTCGCGTGCGAGGTGGCGATACCGCTCGGCATCAGGCTTGATGGCTTTGTAGCGGTCGCATGCCGCCTTGAGCTGTTCCCACTGAGCCCGCAGCTCCTCGATGCGTCGCTCGGCGTGTTGACGATCGTTTTGCAGCAAGGTGCGTTCGTGATTCAGGTGCAGGTATTGTTCGCGCAGGCGAGCTTGGGCATCGTAGTGGGCGCGTGCGGCGTCGCGGTCGGCGACGGCTTGTTGCAGGGCGGCTTGCTCCGCGTGCAGGGCGGTCTCGGTCTCGTGCAGGGCTTGCTCAACGGCGTGCAACTGCTCTTCCAACACGCGCGGGTCGCCGATGCCCTGACGCAGCCCCTCCACCGCCGCTTTCAACTCGCGCTCTGCCCTACCGATGGCGTCTACCGCCTCGCCGATGCGCTCGTAGCCCAGCATGCGGCTAATCTCCTCGCGCCGTTTCTGGGGCGTGTAGCCAAGAAACTCCAGCTCCTTTTGCCGCGCGCAGAAGCTGGTTTGGAACTGCAAGTAGTTCATCCCCAGCAGCTGCTCCAGTTGGCGGTTCACCGCGTTTGTGCCGCGTGCCAGGGCAAGCCAGCCGCCGTCAGGGGTAAGTTGCGCCAGCTCCGCGTCGGTAGGGGTGCGCCGCACGCGATAACGACGGTTGCCGAGTTCGAACTCCAACTGCACACGCACCTTCGCGCCGCCTTGCGACCACAGAAAACGCAGCGTGTCTGCACCTTCTCGCAGCGCGCGTGCGCCGTACAGTGCCCACAGGATCGCCTCCAGCAGTGTGGTCTTACCCGCGCCGTTCGCACCGACAATCGCCGTGATGCCCGTTTCGAAAGCGATCTGCGCGTGGGCGTATTGGCGGAAGTTCTCCAACTCCAGCGCGATCAGGCGCATCGTTTACCGCTTATCTGCTTTTGGTGGCTTCAGCTGCACATCGTCTTCGGTCTGCCAATTCGGTTCGGGCACCAGCATTGTGAAGGCAGACACAGGAGTTAGCTCGCGCTTGACGCCGTCGATAGACGCAGTTCCCGTGCCCTGCATCGTGAACGCGGCAACGCCCTTGAAATCGATGCGCACATCGCGCAGCACCGCCCGCACAGAATCATACTTGCCCTCGATGCGCACCGTGCCCTGCCCCATGTAGACCTTGAGCCGCTCGCTCAGTGGGGGCTTGATGCGCACGCCGCGCGGCAACTCTTTGACCTCCTGGAAGCCTTCAATCTGTACCTTGCCCTGCACGGTGTTGATGACCAAGTAGCCACGCCCGCGAAAGACCAGCGTGCCTTCACCGCGCGAGAAAAAGTTGATTTGTCGCCCTTCGGCAGTGAAGACGCCTGGTTTGGGCGGTGCGGGCTGTTTCTGCGGCTTTTGCGCCTGCGACGATTCTTGCTTCGGTGGTTGCTGCGACTGGGGCGTGTTGGACTGCTGCGCAATCCCGCCCACCAGCACCGCAAACGCCGTGATGAGTGCGACCAGTTTTCTCATGGCGATAACTCCCGCGCGGTATTATACCCCCGCAAGCGGTTTGCCGACGCTCCCTTCGCAGCGCGCTCGCCCAGCGTCAGACCGTCGCTTCCAGCGGGGGCAGACTGAGCGTTTCGCGCAGGCGGTTGACCGCGCCCTGCCACGCTCGAAACTCGCCCTCGTTTGCCCCCAGCAGGATGCATCGCTCAATGCGCGTCAGCGTTTCGTGCAGGTAGTCGCTAATCGTCTCGGCGACACGAGCAGCGAACTCGTCCGCCGATAGCCCCTGCAACGGGTTGGGCATGGGGATGAGCACAGTGCGCAGCCACTGGTTGTGCGATAGCACAAGTGCGGCGCGCATGGCGGATTGCAACACCTCAAGCGAGGCGATGCGTTTGCCCTCCAGCGCAGCAAGGTGTAGCACGAACGGGTACGGCAATGCGCCGCCTAAGGTGATTGCCGCGTCGCCGAGCGCAATCGGCGCGAGCGCGTCCACTTTCTCGCGCAAGATTTTCCCACCACGCGCCACCACAAGGTCGGCGGGGTTGAGGCTCGGTTCCGTGAAACGCCAAAGCCCGTGCGCGGGAACGCTTTGCCAGTCGCCTTGCGCAGCGTGCAGCATCGTGTGGCGGATACGGTACATCGCGGGGTACGGTTCCAGCCCTCGTTCTGCCACCCAGCCTAAGATCTTCTGGAACGCCCAGCCGTTGACGGCGTCCGTGCAGATGAGCTTAAACAATTGGAAGTTGGCGGGTCGCAGCGCAATTGCCTGCGCGATAGTCCACGCAGTCTCTTCGGCGAGGGCGCGGCGCAGATCCAGCGTGTAGTCGGCTATCGCGACGGTTTGCCATCCCCGCTCGGCGGCGACCTGCAGCGCGTTGGTCAGCGCTTGCTGTTGCAACTCTGGCGTCGTGGTGAACTGCGCATCATAGAGGTTCGCGTGTAGCAAGTGCTTGAACTTTGTGCGTCCTGCGCCTGTAATCGCAATCCCCAACGGCGGTAGCGGCGCACACGAGACCGCTTCCTGCTCCACCAAGTTGAATCCCGCATAGTCGCGCAGCTGCTTGCGGAAACCTTTGGTCATGCGCATCGTGGCGTCGGTCGCGAGGATCAGCGCGTCTGCCGCAACGCGATGCAAACTGGTGTGGGGCAGCACATAGAGTTCCACCCGTGCGCCCTGAATCGTGTAGGTCGCTGTCGGGCGCACGCGCGTCAACCAAGGGTGGCTCGCCGTCCGTAGCATAACGCGGGGATTATACCTAACAGGCTCCCTGCCGATACGCGCGCGTCGGGTGTATAATATAGGATTGTGAAGACGACACGGCGTGTAAAACGCCCGACTCTGAAGCAGCTGGCGGAGGCGGCAGGTGTCTCAATCGGCACGGCGTCCAACATCTTGAACAACAAGGCGGACCTGCATAGCCCAGAGACGGTCGAGCGCGTGCTGACGGTGGCGCGTCAGCTGGGCTACCGCCCGAACCGCGTGGCGCGTAGTCTTGCTGCACGGCGTACGCACACCATCGGCATCGTGATGGAGCCGCAGCACGCCATCTTCACGCGCAACCACTACGCAACTGCCGTGCTGGACGGCGTCGTAGAGGCGCTTGCCCCGCGCAACTACCACCTGAAAATCATCACGCTGAACGACTTAGACCCACGCGCGCTCTGGACGCAACTGGACGACGGCACAGTCGACGGCTTACTGCTCATCGTGCCGCTGATGGGCAGCCCGCTACTGGAGTATCACCAGCACACGCACCTGCCCTGCGTGGTGGTCGGCAGCACGCTGCCCGAATCGCTGGGGTTTTATTGCGTCGACAGCGCGAACGAGCCGATGATGCGCCTGCTGGTCAACTGGCTGCTGGAGCTGGGACATCGGCGCATCGGCTTCATCAAGGGACCCGACAACCAGTGGAGCGCACATCAGCGGCTGAAGGCATACTTGGAGACGATGGCAGAATGGGGTGTGGAGGTACAGCCCGATTGGATTGCGCCCAGCAACTACGAGTATTCGAGCGGTTTCGCGGCGGCGACGCAATTGTTGCAGGTGCGTCCCCGCCTGACGGCAATCGTCGGCTCGAACGACCTGCTGGCGTTGGGCGCGTTGGATGCCTGTGCCCAGCATGGCGTGCGCGTGCCGCGCGATATGTCGGTGGTCGGCTTCGATGATATGCCGATGGCGGCGCTGGCGAAACCGCCGCTGACCACCATCCGCAACCCCATCCACGACATCGGCTACGCCGCCGCCGACGCGCTTCTGCAACAGATCGAAACAGGCGCAACCCTGCAGGGCAACTGCCTGATGGAGGGCGAACTGATCGTGCGTGAGAGCGCGGCACCGCCTCAATCGCGCAAGGCATAGGCGAGCGTCTCCAGCAGCGCGTCTTCGTCGTCCACATATGCGCCCACCCGGTGCAGCGACCACCGCTCAGTGTGCTCCAACGCGCCGTCGGGCGGCAGCGTCGTCAGCGGCGAGAGCGTCTCCAACTCCAGCATATCGGCGTTGGTGAACACCTCCGTGTTGCAGCCTAAGTCGGGGTACTCTGCCGAGGGGTCGCAGGCGTACCGCTTGACGAACAGCGTCTCGCCCAGCCAGTACGCCATCCATCCGAGCGTGTTGCTGACGCCGATTTTGAGCGGTGCGTCGGCGCGCGGGTCTTGGCGCACTTGAACCAGCCGCTTGCCCCAGCGCAGGCGCGGGTCGCTCATGTCGGTGTACGCCCACAACGCGATACGACGCACGGGCAGTAGCGCGTCGGGGTGCGGACGGTACGGCTCTTGGGGGATGAGCGCGACACCACCTGGACGCATCACGCTCAGCGCCCACGCCGCCAGCCGCACCTCCCACAGGTTGCGGTTCACCAGCCGATGGCGCACCTGCACCGAATTGGCGTGCGGCGCAATCACCACCTCCTTCCGGATGCCCGTGCGCGGCTCGGTCGGCTGACGCAGCAGGAGCTGTTGCCCGTCCCAGTGCCACTCGATCGGGTCGTTGTCAGGGCTGTAGGTACGCACGGGATGTTCAGGTGCGTGCCAGAGCCGATGCCCGCCGTAGAGACGCCAAGCGTCTGTGGGTTGGGTTGGCGACGACTCCGTCCAAAACAGATTCTCGCCGCCCGCCCACCCAAAGTGCAAGATTCGGATGCCAAACTGCGTGGGGACGAGCAGCTCGTAGGCGTCGCTGACAAGGCGCAGGCAGGTATGCCATAGCTCATGGCTTTCGACAGTTAGCGTGTACACGCTGAATGACCTCCACCACGCGCTCGATGTCCGCCTCGGTCATCCCTGTCCCAGAAGGTAGGCACAGTCCTCTGCGAAACAGGTCTTCGGCGACTGCCCCGCCAACCGTTTCGCAGCCTGCGAACACAGGTTGCAAGTGAAGCGGTTTCCAAATCGGGCGCGACTCGATGTTCTCCGCCTCTAACGCCAGCCGAACTGTTTCAGGCGTTGCGCCAAACTCGTTAGGATCGAGCAAAATCACGCTCAGCCAACGGGTACACTGCCCCCACGGTGCCTCTGGCATGAACTCTACTCCAGGCAGATGCTGTAGGCGGAGACGATACTGTTCGAAAATCCAGCGGCGTTTTTGCACGCGCTGTTCGAGCGTGTGCAGCTGAGCGCGTCCGACCGCCGCCAGCAGATTGCTGAGGCGGTAGTTATAACCAATCTCAGCGTGTTCGTAGTAGGGAAACGGTTCGCGTGCCTGCGTAGCCAACTTACGCGCGTGCGCAATTAGCCGTTCGTCGTGCGAAACCAGCATGCCGCCGCCTGAGGTTGTGATAATTTTGTTGCCATTGAAGGAGTAGATTCCTGCCAAGCCGAAGGTACCGGGGGCTTTTCCACAGTAAGTCGCGCCCAACGCCTCCGCCGCGTCCTCCACAAGGGCGATTCCGTACCGCTGGCACAGTTCCTGGATGGGCAGGATATTCGCGGATTGACCATACAGGTGTACCAACACCACTGCTTTTGGGAGGCGTCCCACTCGAGCGCGTTGGTTGAGCCACTCAGCCAAGAGGTCTGGATCCATGTTCCACGACTGGCGTTCGCTGTCGATGAACACGGGGCGCGCCCCCAGATATACGATAGGAAATGCGCTTGCGGCGAAGGTGAGCGTGGAGACGGCAACCTCGTCGCCAGCCTGCACGCCTGCCTCGATCAGCGCGAGATGGAGAGCAGCAGTGCCAGAGCTGAGCGCAAGAGCGTAGGGCACACCGACCGTTTCGGCGAACTCGCGTTCGAAAGCCTCCACCTGCGGTCCCAGTGGTGCAATCCAGCCTGAAGCAAGCGCTTCTTGCACAAACGCTTGCTCCTCCCCAGACAGGTAGGGCGGTGAGAGGTAAAGACGACTAGCCATTTGCCACCTCGCGAATCAGGCGTGCTGGCACGCCAACGACCACTGCGTGCGGGGGCACCTCGCGCGTCACCACGGCTCCCGCACCAACCACACTCCACGCACCAATTCGAATGTTCGGCAATACCACTGCTCCGATACCTACCAGCGCGCCCTCATCGACGTGTACACCCCCTGCAAGTCGAGCTCCTGGAGCGATGTGTACCCAATCACCAACTACACAGTCGTGATCGATGCTGCACGCAGTGTTCAGAATTGCGTGGCGCCCAATTTGGGCTTCGGGCTGAACAACGACTCCTGCGGCAACAAGTGTGCCTTCACCAATCTTGGCAGAGGGCGATAGCCACGCAGTCGGATGAATCAGGGTTGCCCAGCGGAGCGCGTACCGCTGGCTCACGGCGTACCGCGTGCGATTGTCGCCGACGGCGATAATCGCCCACCCCTGCCAACCAGCCGCAGTCTCCAACGATCCGAGCACTGGCACTCCCTCTATCGGGTGTCCCCAAAGATTTGGGTTGTCATCCACTGCAGCGTACACAGACCACCCTTGCGCCCGTGCGGTGTCGATAACAACCTTCGCGTGCCCTCCTGCCCCCAGCACAAGCAGCGCATCTTCCATCACGAACGCTCTCCGAAGCGTGGCATCGTTGCATGCCCTTGCGCCGAAATGCCCTCGCGCCGCAGCACCATCCAAAGCGTGCGCCACAAGATTTTCAGATCCAGCCACAAGCTCCAGTTGTCTACATACCACACATCCAGCTTGAATCGCTCGTCCCAGCTCAGGTTGTTTCGTCCGTGAATCTGCGCCCACCCTGTGATGCCAGGCTTGACCTCGTGGCGGCGTGCTTGCTCAGGCGTGTAGCGATCCAGATACTCCATCAGCAGGGGACGCGGTCCTACAAGGCTCATCTCCCCACGCAACACATTCAATAGCTCTGGGAGTTCGTCCAAGCTGGTGGAACGGAGCCATCGCCCAAAGGGTGTCAGGCGCGCTTCGTCGGGCAGTAACTTCCCTTCAGCATCTCGCAGGTCGCGCATCGTGCGGAACTTATACATTACGAACGGCTTGCCATGTAGTCCCGGACGCACCTGGCGGAACAGCACAGGACGCCCCATCGTGCGCCAGACCGCAAGCGCAATTAGCCCCATCACGGGCGCCAGCACGACCAACGCCGTGGCGGAGACCACAACATCAAACACCCGCTTGAGGTACGCTTGCACTCGTTTCGACATCTCTGTTCATTTTCGGGAATTCTGTCCCACTTCCTGCTATTCCCAGCACTGCCAGAATGCGCTGGTTGATTTTATGCACATCGAACCGCTCCTCTGCCAGCTTTCGGCTTGCCTGACCCATCGTGAGGATTAGCTCAGGCTGCTGAATGAACCGCTCCATCGCACGAACCAGCGCGTCCACATCGCGCGGCGGTACCAAAAAACCGTTCACGCCGTCAATCACCGTCTCGCGGCACCCCGGCGCGTCCGTCGTAATCACCGGGCGCGCCATCGCCATCGCCTCCTGCGTGCTGCGCGGCACCCCCTCGCGATAGGACGGCAGCACATAGACGCTGGTCTGGGCAAAGTAGGGGCGCACATCGGGCACATGTCCGTGCCACTCCAGAAAGCCTGCTTCTGCCCACTGGCGCACTTCGTGTTCGCGGAGCGCGCCTGGATTGGTGTCCAGCCCGCCCAGTAGCAGGAAGCGGGTGCTGGGATAGCGTTGCTTGATGCGCTGGGCGGCTTCAGCGAACTCTACAATCCCTTTCTCCCGAAGCAACCGCGCAGCGAGAGTAAAGGTAATCGGTTCCAGCACCGTGGGGGCGGGCATATATTCGGAGAGGTCCACGCCAATCCCGCCAAGCAGAACCGCCTGCTCGGCGCTGACAAGCGATAGGCGGCAGAACTCTCGCTGATCGTCAGGGTTCAGAAACAGAACCGCGTGCGCCCGTTTCAGCGCAATCCGATACATCTGACGCACAAGATAGCGCAGGATGCACTGGCGCACACTCGGCTCCGTCTGCGTAAAGGCGTAGCCCAGCCCCTCTATCAGTGCGACTCGACGCTCTACCCGTCCGCCCGCAAGGAGCCCGTAGATAATCGGCTTGACGTTGTATGCTAAAACGATAGTGGGATGAATATCCCGTAAAATCTTCCAGAGACTCCACAGAGTAAATAAGTCTCTAAATGGATGAAGCCCCGTTCGGTCTAATGGGTAATCCACAGGCGCAGCTCCGAGCTGAGCAACCTCAGCACGAATCTGAGGCGTGAAGTCAGGGGCAAGCACAGAAACTCTACAGCCGCAACCGATCAGCTCGCGAATCAGCGATCCACGAAAACTCACAACTGTCCGCGCGTATGGCGAGATAATTGCCACATGGTGTTCACTGCTTTGCGTAGGTTCCATAGCTTACACCTCTTACGACGCGTCGAGTTGCCGACTGCGCTTAGTGAGTGGAAGCATTAAGCGTGGTATTGAACGATTTATGCTTTTTAATGCAAGAAAGCAGATCATCACGAGACCCATAACGATCAGGACGCCTATGTTGAAAATCAAGCTGTTCGTGGAAGTAAGTATCGCGTAGGTCGTTACGACCGAAAGCCCCGACAATCCAATCACAGTATTACGGTACCGAATAAGTACTTTATCCAACATAGCGAGCAGCATGCCAAAGAGAAAGGACATAATCAAGGTTCCAATCAAACCAAAGTTCACATAGGCTTCGGTGTAGAAGTCAGGGGGTGCCGTAAACCCCACCTGCTCCCTCATGACCATGTAGTTGAAGGTCACAGGGAAGCTCGGATGCGGACCCGGAAGATAACTGAGGAGGTTTTGGAGGTAGGACTGTCCCCAAAGCCAGTTGTATTCATAAGGAAATACTTGAAAACTCAGCACGGGGGCAGTCGCGTTGCCGAAAAGAATGCGATCCGCAAGATCGGCGACGCCAAAAAAGGCGATTTCGAGAAGTCCGATCAAAACTTCGTTTGTACGCGCCTGTAGAGCAGAAATAACCGCGCCTGAGACAAATCCCCAAAGAACGACTCGAGACGCAATGCGACAAAAATGATAGTAGCTCGTGGTGAACGAAAAATAGACGGACAAATTTATCAAAAAGTGCAATAACGGCCACCGCTGTCCCGTGGAGACGAGCCAGAACAGACAGAACGCCACCATAAAAACAGACAACAGACGCTGCTTGCCCTCTCGGAAACGATGCACGAACCATATCGCCGCCATAGACAGACCAACAAAACGAAACGCCTCAAGCAACCCTTGTAGCGGGATATAAGCAGCGTCGGGATTGATGTAAATGTCGCGCATCGTTCGGGGCTTTTGCAATAGTTGTGAACCGAATCCCTCCGTAAGTAAGGTCTCCAGCCCCATGAGCAACGGCACATACCCCAGCAGCACGAAGTACAGCACCGTTAGGCTCAGCAGGATGATCGCAACAAAGATATACACCTGGAAAGGGTACGCCCAACGCACCTGTTGGAAAGGAATTTGATATTTCTTGGGAGACGGCTCCAAAAAAAATAAGCCAACCAAGCCGCCAACTGTCGCTGAGAGAATACCCAAAGATATTGTGAGCAAAGCATCTTGTGCGAAGGTTGCTTTTTCGTAAACAAAGTAAAAATACAGGAAGCCAAGTTGAACAAAAAAGACGCTCCCTACGAGGAAGCCGCCAAATGGGGTAATCACGCCCGTCTGCCTCCAGCGGAGCCATCCGACGCTAAGCGCAGCTGCCATCGTCGCCAAGGCGGTCAGTAGCAACAAGTCAATCATCGTTCTAACACCTGAAGCAGGAGGCGATGGGTGTCCTCGGCGCGTGCGTCCCATGAGTGAGCCGCTTCGATTAGGGCGCGCCCGCGTCGCCCCATCGCCACACGCAGAGTATCGTCTTCGTAAAGTTGGCGTATTGCCTGAGCCAATTGAACAGCATTTTCAGGAGGCGTCACAAGCCCGCACTCCCCTTGCCGCACAAGACACGCCATCCCTGGCAAATCGGAAACAACCACGGGTATGCCACAAGCGAGTGTCTCGAAGACCTTGAGCGGCATTACCCCCGTGCAATTGCGCTTGATAGCAGACATCGGCGCCACCCCGCAGATGCTGTGCCGAATCAGCGATGGAATCTGGCGGTAAGGCACCTTGCCCAAATAGATGATGCGCGAACATTTTTGCGCTGCTTGCTCGACCGCACTGCGAAGTGATCCATCTCCAGCGATCACAAGGTGCAGCGGCTCTGGCCATTCGGGGCGCTGAACGGCTTCGAGAAGCGTTTCAATCCCCTGCCACGCTGCCAACACTCCGAAAAAGAGCGCATACGGCAAGCGTACTCCTGCTGGAGGGGGTAAGTCGGTGTCGGGACGAAACAGATAGATGTCAACCCCATTCGAGATGAGGTAAACGCGAGGATGTCCTGCTTCCTGTTGCGCCCAGCGAACCAGTGGCTCTGTCACTGTGATGACCGCATCCGCCTGACGCATCCCATATCGCATAAGGGGCGTCCACACCCATCGGAACGGGCGCGTCCAAGGAAATGCCAAGTACAGATCCTCGTAAGGACCGTTGACCTCGAGAATCATTGGCACTTTCAAGAGGCGTAACGCTGCAACAGTAATCGGGTCAAACGGGTGGTGTCTAATGTAGACGGCATCATACCGCTTAGCGCGAAGTGTGCGTAGCATTTGGATCTGGACGCCCACGAAGTGGAGCAACTTTTTCGATAGAGGTGGTTCGTGAGGTGCGCGCGCATAGGGTGGTTCATACAAATCTACTTGCCATCCACGCTTGCGTAGCCCCTTGATGATTTCGTGCACATGCGCAAAAGACGCCTGTCCCTCCCGCGTCGCCTGCAGACATAAGTAGGCAAGCCGCTTGCCCGTTGTCTCCGCACTCATCAAACTTCATTATACCCGCTATGCTCTGTTGCAAAGAGGTTCTCCACACCCTGCGAGGGTACCAAGCGTGGGTTCGATTGCCCCTGCGTTCAGGCGGAACCTTGTGGAGCGCGGGTATCGTTGCAACAGAGCACACCCGCTACCCTTCTGAAAGGATGTGCAGGGCTTCCCTATAGAATTGGCGCTGTGTTTCCGTCAGAAGGTAGGAGTTGTGCCAAAGAAGTACAAACTCGCCCTCGTACATGCGACAACGCTGCGCCACAAGGGATAGCAGCTCGGTCGCCTCATCTACAGAAAGCCCCATGTAGTCGAACAGTGTACAATCCATCACAATGAGGGGACGCTCCGTGAGCCGAAGTTGTTGGCGCGTGTGTAGGTTGAACGCAGGATATTCGTAGCACGCACCGCTACGGAACCCGACTTGATCAGCAAACCCAACCGTGCTGTCGTAGTCCAACCCCGCGTCGTCCCATGCTTGCCAAGTGGTGGGATTCTCCCAGCGTAGGTAGTGTTGGCGCCCTCCCCATCGAGACGGTACACAGTCCTGAGACTCCGCAACGGCTCTTAGGCGCGAGAACTCGCGAGCAATCTGCTCAGGGGCGCGATACGACTCATAACTGGGGTGTAGACCGACCACATGCCCCCGCTGATGCACCTGACGCATCAGCGCCTGTATGAAAGGCTGCTCCAGCGAATAGACGCCATCTCGTATGCCCGCCGTGTGGTCGGCGATGAAGTAAAACTCGCTGCGCAAGTTGCGCCGCTCGCTAAGTGTCATCAGCCAATCAAAGGTATTAGCAGGGTCGGAGGAAAAGTCCCCCCGTACCTTTGCGCGTAGCCGCGCCATCGCTAACCGCGCATCACGCCTTTTTATCAAGTCCCCTGCCGCCCCACGAAGAACCAGCGACCAAGGCGTCTTGTAGCCGATAGCGGGCCAGTCCACATCATGCGTGGGAACAACACGATAGTGACGCTCAGGGCGCGTTAAGAACTGCCACAAGCGCCGCATCACAGCCCACAGAACCTCTAAGTACTCGTTGACAATTGGACGCAGCAGAAATCCCTCTTGATAAGCAATCGAGGCACGCGCTGGAAAACGCTCGTGCAGGTCGCGCACAGGAACCACGCACTCCTCGTATCGCGTGAGCATGAAAAAGCAACTACCGAACAGGTCAAAGTCTATCGATGCCCCATCCATATCCCAAGTGATTATCGGAGTGTCAGCGGGGGTTGCTGGGTAGAGCAGTGGCAGCGTCTCCTCGCACACGCGCGCCTCTGGAACCTCTCGAAGCACCTGCCAACGCCGTAGGGGACGAGAGGGAAGCGACGAGGCTTGCAGCCACTCCGGTTCGGGTGTCTGGAAGAGGACATCCGAGACCATCAACCGAGCAGGGTGTCCTGCGACAGTAATCTCGGTATGGGACGCAGCATGGATTTGCAAATCTATACTTTGCCCTAACCACTCTTGAAACAGCAATCGGAGGATATACTCCCTTTCTGGGAGATAGCGATCAGGTACCTTAACGATGAACAGAGGCGTGTTGCACATACCTATTGGCGCGATTGGGGACGCCTCACCCGTCGCAAGAATCGCCCCAGAGCAAACTGAAATGCTTGCGCCCAACTCGGAAAGAAATTCACCCCATATCCCGAGCGGCGCGCCTTGCGAATGGTCTCTGAGTATATACGCAGCGCTCGCCCGTCGCGCTTGGAAATCGCCACGAAAGGATAACAACTATCTACCCAAAGCAACGGCTTATATGGCAGCATAAAGTCGGCGTCTACAGGCAGGGAACAGAGAAACTCCCCATCAAGGTACGCCCGAATGAGGACATTTTCATACCCGACTTGAAACAACCCATGCTGCATCCAAAAGCGCGGGTTGAACTCCAGTGCATAGTATTCACCAGTGTCCGTGTCGCGTAAAAATTCCATCTCGAAAGGACCGTGGTAGCAGAGATGACTCAGAATTCGCGCTACGCGAGTCCCTATTCCAGGCGGAGGCACAATCGTCTCGACGATAACCCCAGTATTCAGTGTACCGCCGTCACCGAGAACCTTGCGCGTGGCGATGAAAAACCGCCGCTGTGGATTTTGCCAATCATAGAAGCCCGACACTGAGATGTTGTCTGCGTTTACAAGGAACTTCTGGACGAAATAGTCATCCTCTTGGGTCGGTTGGGCGCGGAGCGTAGTCAGCAGTTCATCCATCTCTGCTTGCGAGAAACAGACAAAGCCCCGCGCCTGCTTGCGAAAGCCTTTCCAAGACCGACGCGGCTTGAGAACACACGGAAAGTCGCTCGTTCCTGCAAAGTCAGAAAATGGCACAGGAATTTCCCCAATCGAGCAAAGATACTCCGAGAATAGGAGCTTGTCTACAAATACAGGTTCATAAGGGCGCGGTAGGAAGCGAAAGGGTAGATTTCGTTGTGCGCAGAAGACCCAACTTGCCTCCTCCGTGAAGAAAAGAATGGCGTCGTCTATCAAGTTGGGAGCACGCGCGAACGACTCGATAGAGAGGCACTGACCCTTGAGACCGAGCGTCTGCAGCCCGTTCTGAATCGACCAAGCGTTGATATAATCGCCGAAGATGAGAAACTGCCGATGCACACTCACTGAAGCCACCCCACAGCCATGATGCGCTCGCACTTGGTCCAGTCCCAGTGACGATAGGTAAGCCGATAGAATAGACGCACAAGATGGCGATTGCGGGAATATTTAGCGAGGCGATTGCAGAATAGATTTCCGTATGGATACACCGAGACTGCGGAACAGTAGGGCGTGAGCAAGGAGACCAGCTCGTCTGGTGTGAAGAAACGGATCTCATAAAGCGGGTCATCTTTTGCTAACATCTCGAAACGCTGCAACAATCGTGCGTTCAATGCATTGTGCACAGTGCAAACAATACCAACTCTGGATATCCTAACTTGTTCCGAAAGAATCTCTCGGATAATCGCGTCCTCTTTGAAGCACACAAATAGCCCATTATGAAAGCAAACATCACAGGCTTTTTCTTTGAATGGAAGTCGAGTCGAGTCAGCCACCACGAATCGGTGTGCGTATTGTGGAAAAGTTTGTCTTCCAAGCATTACGGCATCAGGGCTAAAATCGGTGCCATAGCAGGTGTATCCCCACTGATTGAGTTGCACGGTATCTCTAAAACTGCCTGCTCCCAGCTCTAAAAGAACTTGCGTGTGGCGCGGAAGGATGCAGTCCAGGTAGTAGGCTTGTAGGCTTGTGCGCGCGACATAGGCGCGATGATGATAGTGCCACGCCTGCGACCACCACTCTCGGCTTGTGAGTTCTTTTCTCAAGAGCGACCTCCCGACGCGCAGGGCGTCTCCGAATAGATTGTAGGCAAAATCTCTTGAAGGAACAGTTGATTGTACTCGTAGTTAACACTTCTTTGCGAGCGTAGTATTCCTTTCGTCGCAAGGTATCCGTAGTTGCGCAGGAGCCACGCTTGACTCTTGAGCGCGTGAAAGAGCCCTCCAACTTTGTTGGTTTTCGCCTGCGGTAACGGCAGGGAAGGCATGCGCTTTCCTCCAAAGTGTGTGCAGAATTTATTAACAAATTGCATGTACCGACGACGCGCAAAGCGAAACTGAAGCGGCACATGTTGCCAGAACTCCACGAATTCAGAGTCCCACAGGGGAAGCCACCAATCGTAGCCCCAATATTCGTACAAGCGCACGGCATTGACGATATATTTTGCCTGACGCTCCTGCCAGTCCCACAGCTCAAATGCATCAACGGCTTGTTGACGAGACATCACTTCAGGGGTGGAGAGAGCCTCTGCCACGCGCTGGCGAAAGGATTCTCGATTCTCCGACTCATAGTGATAGTTTATAATGTCTGTAATTAAGTGTTCCTTAGTGAATTCTCCATCGTGATAGTAAGCATAAGGAATGTGGCTCCCTGCGACAAAATCGCCCGAATGCCCTGGCACGAATATGGTATCAGAGGGCAGCCAATCGCTCAGCTCTTGGATAGCGATCCAATCGCCCAGATGGGGGCGCGAGCACCAGTTAGAAGCGGTTCTGTAGTAATGTCTTCTCTGTTCTGAATTCCATTGGTACCTCCACTTTTCTTTAGTATACTCTACAAATCTCCACGGGATTTCGAGAGCTCGGGCAATTCGGGATGCGCCGACAGCATCTTTACTCCGCCGTGTACCGTAGGTATAGGAGACGAGGGGGCTGTAATTTCGGTATCTTAGCGCTGTGGCTATGAGACGAGAGTCTGCACCGCTACTGAGGGGAATCGCGATAGGGCGACCATCCGCGTAGTGGATCAGGCGATCTATACATCGGAACACAACTTCCGTAAGGTTGGTATCAAACGCTGATTCGCCCGAGAAAAACGGCTCGCGCGAGCGGAACTCGTAGTAGCGGTCTGTATGCACTGCCCATCCTTCCGCGGTCTGGGTGGCGACAAGGTATTCTCCCGCTTGTAGTTGGGAGATGGTTGCTATCAGAGTTCTCTTGCCTGTGACATATCCCGTGAACCGAAGCTCCTCAACCGAGTCGTTATCGATGGGTGTCCGACTGAGTTTTGTGCGCAAGTATTCTGCATCGTCAGCGAGGTAGAAATTGTCCCCTTCGAGGGCGTAAAACAGAGGCAAGCTACGCACCCTGTCCACGGCGGCGAGGAGACCATCCTCCGTCCGCATCACTATGGAAAAGAACCCATTCAAGCGGTTAAGCCAACAGTGCAGATCGTTCATCGAGCCTTCGCGGGGGGTATCCATAAGTAGGTGATTGTCTTGGAAGATTACCCCGCGCTTCCAAAGCCTCTGACCATCCTGGCTCCAGCGCTTGTCCGTTAGGAGGAGCGACAGACGCATGTCAAGTTATATTATACCTGGGTATCTCAGACGCAGTCGATAAAGATACCCCCCCATGAGCGCTCCCAATAATCCTCCCACTGCCAGTTGCGCGATACCCTCCATCTGCCGTCCAACAAGCGAGAGCAACAAAACAGCCATCCACCAGAGGAGGCTTTCCTTGTGAGGAAGAAACAATCTCCATGAGTTTCCCGTGGCACGAACAGACCAGACCATTAGTACACTCCAACAGAGCGCACTTGTTATAGAGAGCAGAGCCACGACGAGCATAAAATCATGGAAAAAGATTCCTACGGCGACGCACATTAGGCGTGCAAAGAGTAGCAAGATATTAAAATAAAGCGAGAGGATTTGTCTTTCCAAGATGACAAGCACTTCTGAAATCGGCAGACCTATGAGTACTATCGCGAGCCAGATTCCCATCCACTGCGCCATTTGCCCTGAGGTCATCCACTGCTCGCCGAATACGAAGGTAAACAAGGGTTCACCCCAAAACATCATTCCTATTGCAAATGGTATAGAGATATTCAGCAGAAGCAAAAAGAGGGTAGCAGTATTTTCTGCCAGATTGCTATTTTGCTTTGTGTTCTCCGCCAGAAATGCTTGTCCAAGGGATGTCCCCACCATATGGATCGGGAGTTGCAGCGCGCGCAGTGAAAGGGCATAGTATCCCGCGACATCGCTGCCAAAAAGCTCGCTAAAGGCGTAGGCGGGTAGGTAGAGTCCTACTGTCTGGGTGAGTAGCGACCAGGTAGAGTACTTCGCAAAGGCGCGGTAGCGATGTAAGCAGGTCATCAGGGTGTGTCTGGAGACCTCTGCGAAAAGGTCAGTTTTTAAGCCGACAGTTAGTACCGCAATCTGCGCAATCAATCCTGTTAGGAACGCGATTTGTAAACCAAGACTACCGAGGGAAAATGCGCCTATCTGTACCGTTACTGTGGTCACTGCTTGGAAAATGCGTGAGAGGCTGCATTGAGCGAACTGTCTGCGGCGTATGCAGCCATAGTAGCTAATCTGTGCCCAGCCAGCCAGAGCGACTCCGAGGGGGAGTAGCTCCCAACGCATCGTGCGAACGTCCAGTAGGTTAGGAAAAATGAGTAGAACCACGAAGCCAAGTAGTCCCGTGATTACGGCAAATCCCAAAGTGAGCAGGCTACTGCCAAGCGCTATGGAGGCGGCTGAGGCACGAGTGGGGGCTATTGGTATTGCTAACTCGTAACGCCCTGTAGCAAAAATTGCCAGCACCGAAACGGTCGCCGTAAAAATCACAAATTCACCCCAATCATTTGGGGTGTAGAGCCTTGTAAACAAAGGGGCGGTTAGCAGGAGAATACCTTGTGATACCGTCTGACCAGAAAAGAGTCTCCAGAACCCTGTCGCCAGCATAAGACCTACGCGCATTCCATAAGTGCTCTGATTTTGTCTGCTACTTGCTGTTGTGTTTCAAGGTTCATCAAAGGACCCATCGGCAAACTCAGCACTTCCCTTGAAGCGCGCTCGGCTTCGGGCAGGTAATCGCTCCTGTGTTCATAGACAGGCAAGCAATGCAACGGCACTGGATAATAAACGAAGGTATCTATCCCCGCTCCCTTCAAAAGCGTCTGTAGGCGTTCGCGCTGTCCGTTATGCACGCGAATCGTGTATTGGTGGTACACATGATATGCATAGGGCGCCTCGTAAGGGATTGTGATGCCAGGCACTTCGCTCAGGAGTTGATTGTAGCGTGCAGCGGCGGCGCGGCGTCGTGCGTTCCACTCGTCTAAGTAGCGCAGCTTGACGCGCAAAACGGCAGCTTGTATCTCATCAAGGCGCGAGTTGACGCCCACACGCTCATTGTAGTATTTCTTTCGCGCTCCATGCACGCGCAGCATCCGCACGGTCTCGGCGATTTCGTCGTCGTTTGTGACGAGCATCCCTGCATCCCCGAATGCTCCCAAGTTTTTGGAGGGGAAGAACGACAATGCGCCCGCGTCACCGATAGACCCCAGTTTGCGCCCCTTGTACGCGCCTCCGAACGCTTGCGCCACATCCTCCAATACCTTGAGACCATATTCGCGAGCGATTTCCATGATCGGATCCATA
>Ga0079995_1048745_pt1 | contig 22414 bp, 21 predicted proteins | sample FaiFalFF_MnMetaG_2_FD_69198 | JGI IMG/M metagenome (GOLD analysis project Ga0079995, IMG submission 69198) | Freshwater microbial communities from Yellowstone National Park, Wyoming, USA - Fairy Falls C (FF_Mn_C) (SPADES assembly) (version 4) | ecosystem: Environmental > Aquatic > Freshwater >...
AACTCCCCCTCCTGTGCCTAGTGGGTTTGGCGAGCTGGGGCCAAGCCGATCCCTCGAGAAGGCGGATCTGGGGGCAAGAGAGTTGGAGCCCGGGGGAGTATTCAGAGCCTCAACCTACCCCCCCTGCTGCGGCCACTGCTCAACTTCAACTTTTACCTCTATCTGGGCTGGGGGATCAGCCCTCTGTTTCCCCTGGTGGTGGATCGGCCGCTGCTGGCCGAGTCCAACTATCTGCTGCTGATCCCACTTCTATTGAGCTGGGGGCTGCTCTACCTGGCGGTGCGAGATCGGCCGCTACCCCAGGATCTGCGGCTGCCGCGTCTATTGCTGGATGTGGCGTTTATCCTGCTGCCTTTCTTTCAAAGAATTAACGTCTCCAAAGCCCCTAACCGACCCTACTGGAATGCCCTGCTCATCTGGGTCATCGGGATCCTACTGCTTGCTGCGGTGTGGCTGTGGAGCTTTAGCCTACTTCTGACGGCATTGACACTGCTGTTGACCAGCTTCTGCACGCTGCTGTTCTAGCTACGTCCCGTGGGCATAGCGCTTCATCATCGATTAGCTCACAAGCCCAGAATACAAGAAATACTTGGCATAACCACACGTATTTTGGCCAAAGTCCAGGGCCGTTCGCGCTAACTTTGCCCCGGGAAATTACTAGTGGTACTTTCACAAGGTCTCGCCAAGGCTTTCTCAGGGAAGCTTGTCCAGTTTGCCCTTCCCCTTGCAAAGAGGGGGCAATTAGGATGAAGGGGGATCCCGTTGGGAGGAATCCCAGTCAAATGGCAGGTGAGGTTGCTGCGCCATGAAACCGACTTGGCAAACGGATGGAGAGACTTGGTTGCTTCTGCCTCCCCAACCCCGCGCCGTAATCCACTTTCTAGGCGGAGCGTTTGTGGGATCCGCGCCGCAGTTTTTCTACAGCCGTCTGTTGGAAGAATTGGCCCGCATGGGCATGGCCGTTGTAGCCACTGCCTACGCCACCGACCTCGATCACGCCCAAATAGCTTTCAAGGCAGCCCGATCTCTCCATAGAAGCCTGCAGAGCAAAGGCTTGATGGGCTTACCCCTCTTTGGCTTGGGCCACAGCCTTGGCGGTAAGCTGCAGATCCTCTCCTGCCTAGCCCTCCCTTCTTTGGGATCCCAGCGGCGCGGCAATATTTTTTTGGCCTACAGCAATGCCGGGTTGGAGCGGGCGCTGCCGCTGTTGCAGGTGTTGGTGCAAGCGTGGCCTCAACAGCAACTCAGCGATCTGTGGCGGATGTGGATGGGATCCTCGTCACCGCCGGTAAACCTGTGGTTGGAGTTTGAGCCCTCTCCGGCAGAGACCAATCGCCTCATTGAGGAGCGGTATCCGGTGAGAAACAACCTGCTTGTAGAGTTTCAGCAGGATGATATTGACGATATTCCACTGCTCTATCAGCAGCTTTCTCGCAAGTACGGGGAGCACACCGAATGGCAGCGCCTAGAGGGGGATCACCTAACTCCTCTGGGCTTTAGCTATCCTTTCCTGGTTGGGCAAGAGTTTAGCCCTGTCGACGCTCTTGCACAGCTTCTCTACCAAAACTTGCTTGCCCCCAACTACCTCCTGATCCAGCGCATCAAAGCCTGGTTGTCAGCCCAACTGGCCTAGTCGAGCCAGCTGAGATCCGAGAGGAGATCTTGGGCATAGGAGGAAGAAGAGTGGGCTTGCAGGTAAAACAACAGGCGTAGGATGTCGCTCATCAGGAAGTAACAGGTCAAGAGGCCACCAGCAGCCGTAGCCACTAAGGTTCCTGCCAGCATGCGCGAGAACTCCTGCCGCTGGAAAGCCTGCTCCATCAGGCGCAGCGCCCAAAATCCCAGCAAGACAACAATAGCAAGGATGATCGACATATCGTAATCTATGCTGTAACTTAGTGTAACATCGCTGCTGCTTACCTACCATGGGCAGGAGGCCAAGGGGTCCCAAGCCTCAGGAAGAAGCTAACCCTGCCTCAGCGGCCAGAGGGAAGGGAGCCAGCTTCCCGCTAATTAGCCAGTTGTCTCCCAAGGTCTGCAGTTGCGGCTCCAGCAGTTGCCAGCTCTGGTTGACCTCAGGGATCCCTTCCCCTTCTACGGGAGTTGGTGCGTTGGCCCCTCCCAGGATCTTGGGAGCGATGAAGGCGGCCACCTTCTGAATGGCCCCATCCTTGAGGGCTGCCCAGGCCAGGGTGCCGCCGCATTCCCAGAGGGCGCTTAGACAGCCTCGCTCAAAGAGAACCTGCGCTGCTCGAGCCGGGGTTACTCGATCCAGGTGCAGCAGCTCCACCCCTTGCCTGGCCAGGGCTCCCCAGAGGGGATGGGCCTCAGTGGCTTCGGTAATCACCAAAGTTGGCGCCTCCTCCACTTGCCACAGGTGGGCCACTGGGGGGAGGTTAAGGGAGCGGCTGAGAACCACCCGCAGAGGCTGGGATCCCTGAAAATCCGGCAGGCGGCAGGTGAGGCGGGGGTTGTCGTGCCAAACGGTTTGGGAGCCAACGATCACGGCGTCGTGCCAGGCCCGCTGGCGGTAAACCCACTCTCGTGCCAAGGGGTTGCTAATCCACTGGCTGTGGCCAGTGGTGGCCGCGCTCTTGCCGTCTAGGGTCATGGCGTATTTGAGCAGGCCAAAACACTGCTTTCGCACAATGGAAAAGGCAAAGCCCTCGTTGAGCTCTTGGCAGTCCTGCTCCAGCACCCCCACTGTCACCTCGACTCCTGCCTCTTGCAGGCGACGGATCCCTTTGCCGGCTACCAGCGGATTGGGATCCTGCATCCCCACCACCACCCGCCGGATCCCAGCCGCCAGAATGGCCTCAGTACAAGGGGGGGTGCGCCCATAGTGGTTGCAGGGCTCGAGGTTGACGTAGAGGGTGGCGCCCTTGGCCAGGGATCCCGCCTGCTGCAGAGCCAAGACCTCGGCGTGGGGCTGGCCGGCTCCCAGATGAACACCTTCCCCCACCACCTGATCCCCCCGGACAATAACGCAGGCTACCCGCGGGTTAGGGGAGGGGCGCTGTGGTGTCGAGCGGGCCAAGGAGAGGCAGCGTTCCATCCACTGCCGGTCGGCGTCCAGGTTCATGGGAGGCGCTTTCGGGGAGCACTTTAGCAGGCGGTGTTTTGGATCCTAGCTGCTTCTTGGCAGGGAGCCAGCTGCGGCGCGGCTTTGGTAAGCTGGTTACGGCTTTGGCGGCAGGGATCCCATGGACAGCCTTCAACTTTGGCAGCGCTACTGCGATTGGCTCTACTACCATCCCGAGCTGGAAATTTTTGTGGATATCAGCCGCATCCGTTTTACCCCTGCCCAAGTGGAGGCCCTGCGGCCTCTCTTTGCCCGGGCTTTTGCTGAAATGCAGGCCTTAGAAGCCGGGGCCATCGCCAACCCGGACGAAGGTCGCCAGGTGGGCCACTATTGGCTGCGGGCGCCGGAGCTGGCTCCCACTGCCGAAATCCGGCAGGCAATTCAAGACTGCGTTGAACAGGTGGAGAGCTTTGCCAAGAAGATCCACGGCGGCGTGATCCCGGCAAGTGGAGGAGGGCGTTTCACCGAGCTGCTCTGGATTGGCATTGGCGGCTCGGCCCTGGGGCCGCAATTTGTGGCGGAGGCCTTGGCTCCGCTGCAGCCGCCCTTGAACATCCACTTCATCGACAATACGGATCCCGACGGGTTTGATCGGGTGCTGGGACGGCTAGCGGGCAAACTGGGACAGACCCTGGTGATTGTTGCCTCCAAATCCGGTAGCACGCCCGAGTCGCGCAACGGCTTGGTGGAGGTGGCGCTGGCTTACCAGAAGGCCGGGATCCCCTTTGCCAGCCAGGCAGTAGCCGTTACCGGTCCCGGCAGCCAATTGGAGCAGCAGGCGCAGCGGGAAGGGTGGCTGGCGGTCTTCCCCATCTTCGACTGGGTGGGGGGGCGCACGTCAGAAACTTCGGCAGTAGGCCTGTTGCCGGCAGCGTTGCAGGGGATCGACATCCGGGCTTTGCTGGCCGGGGCCGCCACAATGGACGAGGCCACCCGCGTACCCCAGCTGGAGCGCAACCCCGCTGCCCTCTTGGCCATGGCTTGGTACATCGTCGGCGAGGGGCGGGGGCGCAAGGATATGGTGGTCTTACCCTACAAAGACCGCCTGGCCCTGTTTAGCCGCTACCTGCAGCAGTTGGTGATGGAGTCCCTAGGCAAGTCCCACGACCTGCAGGGCAACCTGGTGGAGCAGGGCCTCACCGTCTACGGCCACAAGGGCACCACCGATCAGCACGCCTACGTGCAGCAGTTGCGGGAGGGCTTGAACAACTTCTTCGTCACCTTCATCGAGGTGCTCCAGGATCGCGAGCCCGGGATCCCTTCCCCCTTCGTAGAGCCACTGGTAACCAGCGGCGACTACCTGGATGGCCTACTGCAGGGCACCCGCCAGGCCCTCTACGAAAACGGGCGCGACTCCATCACGGTGACGCTGCCACGGGTGGATGCCCGCTCCGTGGGGGCCCTGATTGCCCTCTACGAACGGGCAGTGGGCCTCTACGCCTCCTTGATCCAGGTCAACGCCTATCACCAGCCGGGGGTGGAAGCCGGCAAGAAAGCGGCTAGCGCCGTCCTGCAGCTCCAGCGTCAGGTGCTGGAGGTGATGCAAGAGCAAAAAGGATCCCTGACCCTAACCCAGTTGGCGGAGAAGCTGGGCTGCCCGGAGCGCATCGAAACGCTGTACTGGATTGTGCGGCATCTACACGCCAATGGCCGCGGTCTGGTGCTTGTGGGGGATCCTGGCCGACCCTTGGAGCTGAGCATCCAGCCGCGTCTGGCCTGAGGGTTTAGAAGAGGCAGCCTGAAGAAAGATCTGTATCTCACCTTAAACCCCTCCTGGGCAGCCGGCCTGTCTGCCTAGAATCAAGCAAAAGCCCACTGCAGGAGGAGACGATGGATCAACCTGCTGCCGTCCTGCCTTTGCAAGCCCCAAAAGACGTCTCCCTGGAGGAAATCGAGCAGGAGCTAAACAAAATCTGGTCCTCCAAGGAAGAGAGCGTTGCCGCCCGGGCCGCCACCTTTACCCTGGTGGTGTATGAGTCGCTAGACGATGCCCTGCTGCTGCCTTCCCCCACCGTCGAGGCCATTGCTAGCCAAAACCCCTGCCGCGTCATTGACCTGCGGGCCAAACGGGAGGGAGCCACAGACGACACCCTCGAGGCCCAGGTAGCTGCCTACTGTCCGGTGACGCGCGAACAGCGCAGCTCGCTGGTGTGTTGCGAATACATCACCCTGAAGGCACCGGAATCGGCTCTTGTGCGGGCTTGCAGCACCGTTGCCTCGCTGTTGATCCCCAACTTGCCCACCTTCCTGTGGTGGCAAGGCAACCTGGACTTGAACAGCTTGCTGTTTCAGAAGTTGGTGGCTCTAAGCAGCCGCGTCATCGTCGACTCCCGGGGCTTTGTCAATCCCGAGGAAGACTTGCAGGAGATGAATCTTCTCGTCAGCGAGGGACACCACTGCGGGGATCTCAACTGGCGCCGGCTGCTGCCCTGGCAGGAACTCACTGCCCAAGCCTTCGACCCGCCAGAGCGGCGGGAGTCTTTGTACTGGATAGATCAGGTAACCATTGACTACAAAGCCGGCAACCCCTGCCAGGCCCTCCTTTTCCTGAGCTGGCTGGCCAGCCGTCTGGGGTGGACGCCCACCGAGCGAGCGCAGAGCCGGGAACAGGACTATGAGATTGACCTCATCCGCTTCCAAACTCAAGCTGGAGGTGAGGTGAAGGCAGAGTTGGCCGCCGTACCCCTGGTCTCGGAGACTAGCCAGCCGGGGGACCTCATTGGGCTGCGCCTCACCTCGAGCAACCAGGAAGCCAACGCCTGCACCGTGCTTTGTTCGGAAACCACCGGCTGTATGCGCATGGAAGCCAGGGGAGGTGCCCAGAGATGCGTGGTTCGCCAGGTGGCACCCCTGGAGCAGGATTCCTTGGAAACGCTGCTGGCTGCCGAGTTGCAGCGGCCTGGCCCTGACTATCTTTACGAAGAAACCCTAGGCGTGGCGGCCCAGATCCTCAAGTTGAGCAAAAGCGCAGCAACGGGGTAGAGTCTTGAGCCTGCTTGAAGAAAATCGGTCTTGGGGAGACGGATCCCGTTTTATGTTCAAGCTCTACCCAACCCACCGCTTGGCCAACGAAAGCCTTGGCTGCTCAGGACGTCCCAAGAGACCTGCTCAAGAAATCCGGGCCGGCTGTTAGCGCAGGCCTAGGACAAAGGCCAGCACACTGTGGCCCACTAGTGCTTCCACTGCGATGCTAATGGCAAACCCCAGCATGGCCAGCCGCCCGTTCCAGCGCTCAGCTTGCTCCGTCCAGCCAATTTCCCATGCCGGTGGAGCTTCGCCCTCTTGCCCATACTGCGGCACATAGGGTGGACGAACAGCACCCTCCCAGCCTGCAGGGCGCTTGGAGTTAAAGAACGCTATCGAACCTAGGGCAACGGCAGCCACTAGGCCAGTTACCATCACAGCGATGTAGGGGAGGAAGGGGTTGTCAAGCATTGCTGTCTAGTGTCGAAGTGCTAAGCCAACAAGCTGGCGGGAGAAGAACTGGGATCCTAGCAGCCCGCCGCCGCTTTCTCCAGCTTGCCTTGCCAGAGCTACCGCAGCCCCAGCCACTGGGCGAGGGTGCTGGCGAAAACACTGTGGCCCACTAGCGCCTCGGTGGCGATGCTGATGACAAAACCCACCATAGCCAGGCGGCCATTCCAGCGCTCCGCCTGCTCCGTCCAGCCCGGGATCCAGTCGTTGGTGGTGTCGTAGTACTTGGCTACGGAAGCAGAATCCAGGCGAGAAGGGATCCGGGGAGAGGGTTGCATGGTTAATACCTCATAACCTTTCTTAAAGAAAATTAACATCAAATTACAGTTTGTGACAACTCTCTTCTGCCGGCAAGGGAGAGTTTTCGGGGTGGATCCTAGAGCGATGCCATACTGAGGGAGGTAGGCTTCTGCGCAGACTATGGCGGTATCCCCTCTTTCTTCCCCCAAGTTGGGCCAGGCTTTTGATGCCGCTGCCGACCTCGCTGCCCAGGTGCGGCCGGATTTTCCAATCCTGCAGCGCCAAATCAACGGCCAGCCGCTCATCTACTTCGACAATGCGGCTACTTCCCAGAAGCCGCTGGCGGTTTTGCAGGCCATGGATCTCTACTATCGGCACAGCAACGCCAACGTACACCGAGGGGTGCATACCCTGGGCAACGAAGCCACTGAGGCCTACGAAGGGGCGCGGGAGAAGATTGCCCGCTTGGTCAATGCGCCCTCCCCGCAGGAGATCATCTACACCCGCAACGCCAGCGAGGCCATTAACTTGGTGGCCTACAGCTGGGGCATGAGCACCCTAGAGCGGGGAGATGAGATCATCCTGTCGGTGATGGAGCACCACAGCAATTTGATCCCGTGGCAATTCGTGGCTCAGAAGACGGGGGCCTGCCTTAGGTTTATCCAGATCACGCCCGAAGGCGAGCTGGATCTGGAGCACTACCGCTCTCTGCTGGGCAATCGCACCCGCCTAGTGGCGGTAGCTCACGTCTCCAACATGCTGGGATCCATCAACCCGGTTCGGGAGGTGATTGAGTTAGCCCATCGCTACGGGGCTAGGGTGTTGCTGGATGCCTGTCAGAGTGTGCCCCACATGCCCGTGGACGTGCAGGCCCTAGATTGCGATTGGCTGGCCTTTTCTGGGCACAAGATGTGCGGCCCCACTGGGATTGGGGTGCTCTACGGCAAGCGGGAGCTGCTGCGGGCCATGCCGCCCTTTTTGGGTGGGGGCGAGATGATTGCTGAGGTGTACTGGGATCACGCCACCTACGCCGATATCCCCCACAAGTTTGAGGCGGGCACGCCGGCCATTGCCCAAGCGGTGGGTTTGGGGGCAGCCGTAGACTACTTGAGCCAGATTGGGCTAGAGCGCGTGCATGCCCATGAGCAAAAGTTAACCGCTCGCCTCCTGGAGGGGCTCCAGCGCATTCCAGGCCTGAAGATCTATGGCCCCAAGGATCCGGCGCGCCGGGCAGGACTGGTCAGCTTTTCAGCGGAGGGCATCCACCCCCACGACCTGTCTACGCTGCTGGATGAGCAGGGGATCGCCATCCGAGCTGGCCACCACTGCACCCAGCCGCTGCACCGCCACTTGCAGGTGCAATCGACAGCGCGGGCCAGCGTCTACCTCTACAACACCCTGGCCGAGGTGGATCGCTTCCTCGAGGTGCTGGCAGAGGCAGTGGCGTTTTTCAGGGAGGCCTTGGGCTAGATGCTCTACCGCCGCTTTGGACGCACCCAGCAGCTTATGTCGGCTTTTTCCCTGGGCAGCATGCGGCTGGTCAACGTGCCGCCGGAGCAGGCCCAGGCCACGGTGGCAGCGGCGCTGGAGGCAGGGATCAACCACCTGGAAACGGCCCAGGCCTACGGCCATGCGGAGGTGCTCTTGGGGGAGAGCCTGCGTAAGCTAGCAGTGCCGCGGCAGCGCCTGATCCTGACCACCAAGCTTACGCCCGGCGAGAGGCTGCGGGAACGACTAGAGGGATCCCTGCGGCGGCTGCAGGTGGAGTATCTGGATCAGTTTGCCTTCCATGGCATCAACCTGCCCGAACACCTGGAGTGGGTACTGCGGGAAGGGTTGCCGCTGCTCAGGCAGGCGCAGCAGGAGGGGCTGGTGCGCTACGTCGGCTTTTCCACCCATGGATCCCTGAAGCTAATCCTAGAGGCCATCCAGACCGGCCAGTTTGACTTTGTTAATTTGCACTACCACTTTTTCCAGCAGCGCAATGCACCGGCCCTAGAGGCGGCGGCCCAGCAGGATATGGGGGTGTTCATCATCTCCCCCGCCGACAAGGGGGGAATGCTCTACCGCCCACCCCAGCGCCTGCAGGAGAGCTGTGCGCCCTTTAGCCCCTTGGAGTTTGCCTACCGCTTTTTGCTGGCGGATCCCCGCATCCACACCCTCAGCCTAGGCATCACCCATCCTGACGAGTTACAAACAGCCCTGGTGGCCCTGCAGGATCCGGAGCGCTGGTGGACGGAGGGCCTAGTGGTGCAGGAGCGGCTGGGGCAGGTAGAGCAAGAACGCCTGGGGTCCAGCCGCTGTGCCCAGTGCTATGCCTGCCTACCCTGTCCAGAAGGGATCCACATCCCAGAGGTGCTGCGGCTGCGCAACTTGGCCATTGCCCACGAGATGACGGAGTTTGCCCAGTATCGCTACAACATGTTTGGCCAGGCGGGGCACTGGTTCCCGGGAGTACCTGCTGACCGCTGCACCGAGTGCGGCGACTGTCTGCCTCGCTGTCCGGAGCACCTGCCGATTCCGGACTTGTTGGCTGAAACCCACCGCCTTTTGCACCGCTCTCCCATTCGGCGGCTGTGGGAGTGAAGACAATGGGCCACCTGCTGTCTGACCCCGGAAACTTGCCCCAGAGCCTCTCTGCCTCATTCTAAGATGGGGTCTGGTTCTTTCGAGGATCCCGGTGCATGTTGTTGGAGCTTACCCCAGAAGAGTGCGAGTCGGTGATCCCGCTAGTGCCTACGCGGCTCCAGTACGCCGCTTACTGGAGCGATGCCCTCAACAGCGTAGGCCGGATCATTACGGCGATTTTGGTGGGCGTAGCGCTGCTGGTGCTGTCTCGCGCTTTTGGCGAGGGATCCTTCCTGGGGGCAGTCTCCTTTCTGGCAGGGTTTCTCTCGTTGCTCTACCCCTTCCTGTGGGGGCCCCTCTACACCATCTCCCGCCGGCAGATGGCTTTTCGCGAGATCCCTTACGGAGGGCTCTTTTTTGGCCAGGTGTTGAGCACCCGCCGCTACGAGGTGGTGGTGGAAGAGCGGAAAAAGCTGGATGAGGACGGGGAGCTCTACATCGAGGAGGTGCGAGAGCGCCAGTTTGAGATGGAAATTGGCGATGAAACGGGGGTTACTTACCGCGTGCGGGCTAGGGACGATCCCCGCTACCGGCGAATTGTTAAGAAACAATCGGTGTTGGCGTTGGTGAAAGCCTATTCGCGCGATCTGCGGCGCCGGCCGACCTTGAGCGAAGTCTACGTGGTCAAGCTAGGGGAATGGGTGGGGGATGTTTCCTATTTGGATCGGGAGGCGTTTCTGCAGTTGGCCGATGAGCTGTTGGCGCTCGAGCTAGGCCCGGAGGCAAAAGCCTAAGCGATGTCGGAAGCTGGAATCACCCGCGCGGCTTGGATCGTGGCGGCCTTGGTGGCTTCGGCAGCTCTGGGGCCGTGGCTAGCTCTGCCTTTGGCTGGGATGGTGGCCTTGGGGATTGTCGAACAGGTGGCCTTTGGGGGGCGGCTGTCGGGGTTGCTGGGCGCGCTCCTGGATTGGGCTTCTCCAGCCTATCGGCAGCGGGTCATCCGCCACGAGGCGGGACACATTTTGGTGGCCCACCTGCTGGGGATCCCCTTGCGCGGCTACGTGCTCAGCCCTTGGCAAGCCTTTCGACGAGGGATCCCGGGCTACGGCGGAGTGGAGCTGGATCCAGCCCCCATGCACACCTGGGAAGCCCAGGGGGGCCTCTCCTGGGCAGATCTGGAGCGCTACGGCCTGTTTTGGATGGCAGGGGCTGCCGCAGAGTCTCTGCACTATGGCCAAGTGGTGGGAGATGAGGAGGATAGGCAACAGTTGGCTAAGCTCCTGTCAGGGATCCGGGCTGCCCCGCCTTTGGCCTCTGCTGCTCAAGTGAGGGTTCAAATGAACCGCTTCTTGCGCCAGAGCCGGGCATTGTTGCAAGCCCACCCTGAAGCCTATGCTGTTGCCGTCCAGCACCTGGAGCGGGGCTCCCCTTTGCAAGACTGCCTAGCTGCTATAGCAGCCAGCTTGGAAGAGCGCCGCCAGCAAGCTTCTCCGCCCTCTTTTGGAACCGCTTGCTGATACACTCGAAATCGGGATTCCCCGTTGGGATCGTTGTGTCGCTTAGGGAGGATCTAGCTTGCGTCCCATCCTCATCGCGGGCAACTGGAAAATGCACAAAACCCAAGTGGAGGCCCGCCAGTTTCTCCGCGAGTTTGGCCCAGCCCTGCAAGCGTCGTCTTCAGGGGTGATGCCGCAGCGGCAGATCATCCTGTGCGTGCCCTTTACAGACCTGGCCGTGGTGGCAGAAGAAACGCGGGGATCCGGCATCGCTGTGGGAGCGCAAAACCTGCATTGGGAGGATCAAGGGGCGTTTACGGGAGAGATCTCCGGCCCCATGCTGGTAGAGCTGGGGGTGCGCTACGTTATCGTTGGCCACAGCGAGCGACGGCAGTACTTTGGCGAAACGGATGAAACCGTCAACCGGCGCTTGGCGGCGGCCCAGCGGCATGGGCTCACCCCTATCCTCTGTGTGGGGGAAAGCTTGCAGCAGCGGGAACAGGGGCTAACCGAGTCTTGGATTGTGGGACAGTTGGATCGCGCCTTGACAGGGATCAATCTGCAAAACCTCGTGATTGCCTACGAGCCCATCTGGGCCATTGGCACGGGAAAAACCTGTGCAGCCGCTGAGGCCAACCGCGTCATTGGCCTTATTCGCCAGCATCTGGGCGCTGACCATCTACCCATCCTCTACGGTGGCTCGGTCAAAGCCAGCAATATCGACGAGCTGATGGCCCAGCCGCAGATTGATGGCGTACTGGTGGGGGGTGCTAGCCTCGATCCCCAAGAGTTTGCCCGCATTGTCAACTTCCAGGCCCTGACTCCTGCGGCAGCGGCTCCCTAGGCTCCTCAGCGAGATTGCCCCCATAGCAGAGCCACGGGGAAAGACTTGAGGACGGCCTCCACGGGCAAGCTGTCGCCACCAGGGATCTCTTCCTGGGTTAAGCCATTCACCCAGTCCAGCCGCTTCCAGCGCGGCAGTTGAATTTCCGTATCTTTCCAAACCGATTCCCCCAGGGGATCTTGAGTTTCATCAATTAAGGAAGTTAAAAAACGGGGCGCCACCACCAGCACGACTTGTTTATCGTGCTGACGGGCAAAGGCTATGACGTGGTTGGCATAGGAGCCGCTCACCTGTAGAGGAATATAACTGCCTTCCAGAAACAGCTGCGGCTGTTCCTGACGGGCCTTGAGCACTAGGTGGATAAGAAACAGCTTAATGCGGCCATCGTGGCGGTGGAGCAGAAGATCTTGGATAAGTTGCAGGGGATCCTGCTTGATCCGCCGCTGGATTTCTTCGAGGTAAGCTAGGCGACGGGAAAAGTCCACAGGTCGACGATTGTCGGGATCCACCATGCTGAGATCCCACAGCTCCGTGCCCTGATAGATATCCGGGATCCCAGGGCTGGTGAGCTTCAGCAGAGTTTGAGAGAGAGAGTTAAAGATGCCAAAGTGGGCAATTTTGCGCTGAAAGGGCAGGAAAGACTCCAAGAAGGGGCTTGAGGGCTGCAGAATCTGATCGATGAAAGCAAGGGTAGCTTCTTCGTATTCGGTATCGGGGCGAAGCCAGGCAGTATGGACTTTAGCTTCCCGAACCGCTTTAATGGCGTAGTCTTTAACTCGCTGGACAAAGGTCGGAACTTCCTCTGGTTGAAAAGGATAGGAGCCGATCAAAGTCTGATAGAGAAAATACTCGTCGTTGCGATCTGGCAGCTCCGAACGCTTGGCTTGCTTGCGGTAAACTTTATAGCCAACATTGAGCTCGTGCCAAAGGTTAATATGTCTCTCCCACTCGGCGGGTATTTCGGAGAGTACGTTCAGGCGGGCCCGCACATCCTCGCCGCGCTTGGTGTCGTGGGTGGAAGAGGCATTTAGGGTCAAAGGCCACTGGGCTGCTCGTTCTTGGTTAAAGCGATGGAACTCCTGGATAGAAATGCCAAAACGACACAGATCGCTGCCTACCTCGTTTAGGGATAGCAGCCTATTGTAAACGTAGAAGGCCGTGTCCTCTACCCCTTTGGCCATGAGAGGGCCGGCCAACTGTTGCAGCCGCATGGCAAAGTAGATTTGCTCGTTTTTCTCTTCCTCTGAGATGTTTTCGGGGAACTCGAGGCAGAGAAAGCGCTGTAGGAAATTCAGCTCGTTGACTAAGATGGGCAGGTTCTCCTTAGCTTTCTCTACAGCTTGGCGGATAGCCTGCTGACCTTCTGGGCTGAGAACCCCTTCATGGATGTAGACTCGGTAAACTGGGAAACACACCAAAACCTCTGCCAGAGCTCGGCGCAAGCTGTAGAGAGTAAAGTCGTTGGCATAGCGGTGATGGCTGGTAATTCGCTTAAGCAAAAAGGCAAGGTTGTCCATGTCCCCCGCTAGGTTGCGCTCAATGATTAGGCGTTTTTTGTCTTCGATTACCTGTTCGGGAGACTGCCTTAGATCGGTAAAGTTCTGATATAGCCTTTCAAACGCCTCCTCGTTCTCAGAGCAGCAAAAGAGGCCGTTCAGCTTAGCCAGGAAGTCATAACCTGTTGTGCCCTGTACCGGCCACTGAGGAGGCAGCTTCTCGTCAGGCCCCAGTATTTTTTCTACAACGATGTAGAGATCTGGACAGCGCTCACGGAGGCGATGGAGATATTCCTCCGGGTTAAATAGGCCATCAATATGGTCAATGCGCAAGCCCGTAAAGCGCCCTTGCTCTGCAAGCTTAAAGATGAGCTGGTGCGTTTTGCGAAAGACCTCCCGGTCTTCTACCCGCAGCGAGATCAAGTCATTGATGGTAAAGAAGCGACGGTAGTTGATCTCTTCAGCACCTACCTTCCAGAAGGAAAGGCGGAAGTTTTGCCGTGCCAAGAGACTGTCCAGCAAGTCAAAGCTTGAGGGATCTCCTGGCTTGCCATTAAAGATGGCAATGTTCTCATCAAAAAAGCTTTGAATATGCGGGCTGGAGGTATAAAGCTCCCACAGAGAGTGCTTAGCAAAATTGATTTGGTCAGTGCGCTCTAGGAGGTCTTCTTTGCTAGGAATGAACTTGAGGCTGAAGAGAATTCCCAGTAGCTTGACGTAGTCAGGGTGGCTGCGTCCTAGTTTTCGCCTCAGCTTGCCTAAGTTGTAAGTAAAAACATCGGCATAGGTGTCGATATTGAGAGGAAACCTCAAGTTGAAGTAGTTAATGCTAAGGCCATCGGCATCGTAACGAAGCTGGATTTGTCCGGACTCTAAGCATTTGTTGTAGAAATCCCCTAGAAAGGGTGCTAAAATTCTGCCCTTGATGCCAAGATAGGAGTGATCCCAGTCAACATCAAAGTAATCGATAAAGTCTGAGTTGGGGCCGCTTTCCAGCACATCCATTAACATTCGATTTTGGCCGTCATAGGCCATGTGATTGGGAACAATGTCTTGGATCCAGCCAATTCCCTGCTGGTGGAGAGTTTCCCATAGAACTTCAAATTTTTCGATCCCTCCCAGTTCGCAGTTGATCTGCGTGGGATCCACCACGTCGTAGCCGTGGGTACTGCCTTTGCGAGCCTGAAAGATGGGAGAGGCGTACAGATCGCTAACACCCAGCAACTTTAGGTAGGGGACGATTTGCCGTGCTGCCTCGAAGTCAAAACCGGCGTGAAACTGGATGCGATAGGTGCAAGTCGGGATCCGCATGGTGACCTCTAACTAGAAAGGGTTTTTCCAGGTTGACATACTCCCTGCAGCTGCAGCTGGCTTCTAGGCAGCAGCTAGCAGAGCCTTGGAGCTGCCAATGAGTCCCGAGCTTGTCTCTAAGCCGTCATGGCCTTCTGACGGTAGCATGCTGTCCCATTTTCAGGCTCTACCCGACACAACCTCAGCCAGCGCCGTTTGCAGCTGCAAGGCCAATTGGGAGGGGAGGCTATCTTGCCTCCAAAACAGAGCTGCTGCTGAGCGGCAATGGGGATTTCCTGCCAGCCCTCAAGTAGAGGTGGCCGCCTACCAGCCAAATCACTCCAAGCTCCTTCGCCTAGCAGTACACTTGGCAGGGGGCTGGGATCTGAACCTCTGAGGTTCCGACCAGGTGCTAACGAATCCCCGCCCCATCTCCTCAACTTACCAACCCCGACTGGAGAGAGACCGATGTCCACCCACTTGACGCCGCGGTTTGCCGAGGCCATGCGCTACGCCTACCGATGGCACGCTGCTCAAACCCGCAAGGGAACCAGGATCCCTTACCTCAGCCACCTGTTGGCCGTAGCCTCCATTGCCCTAGAGTACGGTGCCGATGAGGATGAGGCCATTGCTGCTTTGCTCCACGACAGCCTGGAAGATGGCCCCCGCTATAGCGGCGAGCCACGGGCCCAGATTGAACAGCAACTGCGGGAGCGCTTTGGAGAACGAGTGCTGCAGATCATCTTAGGGTGTACGGATACTGAAAGCGATAGCTCCCGGGGCGAGCCCAAAGAAAACTGGAAGGAGCGGAAAACGGCCTACCTGAAGCATTTGGAAACCGCAGACGCTTCGGTTCTGCTGGTGGCTGCCGCTGACAAGCTGCACAACGCCCGCTGCCTCCTACGGGACTTTCGCCAGCTAGGGGATCAGCTTTGGGAGCGCTTCTCCGGCGGTAAGGAGGGATCCCTATGGTACTACTGCTCGCTGGCGGAGATCCTGGGACGACGGCTACCTTCGGGGTTAGCTGCGGAGCTCCAGGAAGTGGTGGCCGAGTTGCAACGGACAGCCGAGCCGAATCCGGCGCTTGACAGGGAGGAGGGGGGCTGAAGAAAATGCTGAGGGCAGTCCTATAGGTCACCCGTCTATGGTTCTTGCGGTCGGTACCCCTGCTCCTGGCTTTAACACCGTCGACGCCCACGGCAACCCGGTTTCCCTAGCCGATTTTGCTGGGAAAACGGTGATTCTTTACTTTTACCCCAAAGATGACACCCCTGGCTGCACCAAAGAGGCCTGCGGCTTCCGTGACGCCTACGCGGACTATCAGAGCAAAGACTTGGTGGTGCTGGGGGTAAGCATGGACGACCAAGCTTCCCACAAGAAGTTTGCCGAAAAGTACAACTTGCCCTTCCCTCTCTTGGTGGATAGCGACGGCGCAATTGCCCGCGCCTACGATGTGGACGGAGGCGGCTATGCCAAGCGAGTAACCTACGTCATTGATGGCGAGGGCAAAATTGCTAAGGTCTACCAAAACATTAATACGGAAACTCACGCCCGCGATATCTTGGCGGACTTGGGCCGGTGAGGAGGCTGAACCTGAGGGCTTGCCTCCCAGCCTTTGGGTATGAACGACGACATTCCAGTTGCGCGTCGCTACCCTCCCCCTCCAGCAAAAGCGCAAGGCTCCTCAGGTCCCTGGAGGCTAGGCTTAAGGCTAGGTCTAGCCTTGCTTACGCTGCTGCTCTCAACGGTGTGGGCAGTGGGCGGGTTGCCAGGGTCAAAGGAAAGAAGAGAACCCCTGGCGCAAGAGCTCTCTGTTTCTCAGCAAGGAGAGGGCAGGCCCTCTCTGCTGGGCCACTATGCCTATGCTGAAGCTCCGCCAGAGACCCTCCAGGTAGTGGGCTATTACCACGGGCGCGAGGTGCGCCTGCGCCACGCCGCTGCCGAGAGCTACCGGCGAATGAGCGCAGCGGCTCTAGCCGACGGGATCCGCCTTGTCCCCATCTCTGGGTTTCGCTCGATAGCGGAGCAGGAGGCTTTGTTTTTTCAAGTAGCCCAAGCGCGGGCTCTGCGGCCAGGAGAACGGGCTGCAGTCAGCGCTCCCCCGGGATATAGCGAGCATCACACCGGCTACGCTATCGACATTGGGGATGCCCAGTTTCCGCAGTGGGATCTCCAGGAGGCTTTTGAAAAGACTCCTGCCTTCCGCTGGCTGGAGAAGAACGCTGCTCGTTTTGGCTTTGAGCTGTCCTTTCCCCGCGGCAACCCCCAAGGAGTAAGCTACGAGCCCTGGCACTGGCGCTTTGTGGGCGACCGCCACAGCCTAGAGACCTTCTACAAGCGCTAGGCAACTTCTCTCTTCGTTTGGTAGAGGAGCTGGGGAAATGTTCAAGAAGCGGATGACGCGATTCGAACGCGCGACCTTCTCGTTGGCAACGAGAAGCTCTACCACTGAGCTACATCCGCACTAGCTAGTAGTGTATCGTGACAAACTTTGCCGCTGTCTGTCAAGGGGGGAAGTGGGCGGCATTTTGTTCCAGAATGGGAGCAGTTCATCTTTCTTTGCAGTTGCGTCAGCCCCTAGCGGGGCCTAGGAAATCGCGATGCGGGTAGCCATTATTGGAGCAGGGTTGGCCGGCTTGGCAACGGGGGTTTACTTGGCTGAGGCGGGCCATGAAGTGCAGATCTACGAGGCGCGGCCCTTTGCCGGCGGCAAGGTGGGATCCTGGCAGGATGCCGAGGGCAACCACATCGAGATGGGATTGCACGTTTTTTTCTGCAACTACAGCAACCTGTTTGCCCTAATGAAAAAGGTGGGGGCCTACGAGAATCTGCTGCCCAAGCAGCACGTCCACACTTTTGTCAACCGCGGCGGGCGGGTGGCCAGCCTCGATTTTCGCTTTCCCCTAGGAGCGCCCTTCAATGGCCTCAAAGCTTTTTTTACCACCAACCAGCTCTCCTGGGCCGATAAACTGCGCAACGCCTTGGCGCTAGGCACTAGCCCCTTGATTCGCGGCCTGCTGGACTACGAAGGGGCAATGCAACAGATTCGCGCTTTGGATCGGGTAAGCTTTGCCGAGTGGTTCCGCCAGCACGGCGGGTCTGAGGGTAGCCTGAAGCGGATGTGGAACCCCATTGCCTATGCCCTGGGCTTCATCGACACGGAGCAGATTTCTGCTCGCTGCATGCTGACCATCTTTCAGATGTTTGCCAGCAAAACAGACGCCTCTAAGCTCAATTTCCTCAAGGGATCCCCGGACAATTACCTTACCCAACCCATCGTCCGCTACCTACAAGCCCGCGGCGGTCAGGTTCATACCCGGCGGGGGGTCAGCCGCATTGAAGTCAGCGACTCCTCCCCCTACGCGGTAACCGGCCTGGTTTTGGCCAACGGCGAGCGCGTGGAGGCGGATGTGTATGTATGTGCAACGGCGGTGGAAGGGGCAAAACGCCTGATCCCCCAGGTGTGGCGGCAGTGGCCCCAGTTCGACAACCTCTACAAGCTGGACTCGGTGCCGGTTGCCACGGTGCAGTTGCGCTTCGACGGCTGGGTGACGGAGCTCAACCCCCAGGGCCGGGCCAAACGCGCCGCCGACTATCCCCAGCCGCTTGGCATTGACAACCTCCTCTACACTGCCGATGCCGATTTCTCCTGCTTTGCCGATCTCGCCCTCACCAGCCCTGCTGACTACTACAAACCCGGCCAGGGATCCCTGCTGCAATGCGTGCTTACGCCCGGGGATCCCTTTATCTCCATGTCCAACGAGGCCATTGCCCAGCACGTGCTGCACCAAGTGCATGAGCTCTTTCCCTCCTCGCGGCAACTGAACCTGACCTGGTACAGCGTGGTCAAGCTGGCCCACTCTCTCTACCGCGAGGCGCCAGGCATGGAGCCCTATCGGCCGCCGCAGAAAACTCCCGTGCCCAACTTCTTCCTTGCCGGCAGCTACACCGCCCAGGACTACATCGACAGCATGGAAGGAGCCACCCTCTCTGGCCAGTTGGCTGCCCAGGCCATCCTGGCCGCCTACCGGGATCCCCAGCCGTCGCCGCCAGCCTAGCGGGCCTTCGCTGCCCAGCAGAACGGCGGCAAAGGGAGGCTCTCCCTGCCTCTGGCTCAGCCAGTTGGCTCTGGCAAGCCGGATCCTTTTCCCCTACCATCTAGGCTGGGAAAATGGGTTGGGGACAGCTATGCAGGCGGTAATTCTGGCAGGGGGGCAGGGAACTCGCTTACGACCTTTGACCCTATGGCAGCCAAAGCCGTTGCTGCCCCTGTTGGAGGTACCTTTTTTACACTGGCTCATTGGCCGCTGCCGTCGAGCTGGCTTGACGGACATCCTGTTGAGCGTTGGGTACTTGGGCAGGCAAATCGAGGCTGCCCTAGGAGATGGCGCTGCCTGGGGGGTAAAGCTTCGCTACATCGTCGAGGAAACACCGCTGGATACGGCGGGATCTTTGGTGTTGGCCCAGCCCTATTTCAGCGGGGATCCCTTGGTGGTCTTCAACGCCGATATCCTCACCGATTTGGATCTGGCGGCATTGGTGCGCTGTCATCTGCAGAGCGGGGCTGTTGCCACCCTTACCCTTGCCCGCGTCGAGGACATCACCGCCTACGGCCTGGTGGAAGTGGGGGAAGGCGGCCGGATCCAATCCTTTCGGGAAAAGCCCACCCCTGCCGAAGCCCTCACCCTGACCACCAACACCATCAACGCCGGCACCTATGTCCTCGATCCAGCCATTTTCAAGGACTACCCCAGCGGGAATCCCCTCAGCTTTGAGCGGCGCGTCTTCCCCGACCTGCTCCAGCAAGGGCAGCGGCTGCAAGCCTACCTGCACACGGGCTACTGGCGAGATCTGGGCACGCCGGCCAGCTACTACCAGGGTCAACTGGATATTCTCCTAGGCCGGATGAGGGATTTTCCGCTCGAGGATGTGGAAGAACGGGCGCCCGGGATCTGGGTTCACAAGACGGCTGAGGTCCACCCTGCTGCCCAACTGCACGCCCCCTGCTACATCGGCGCCTATACCCGCCTAGGGCCCCAAGCCCAGATCCCTGCTGGCACTATCCTGGGCAGCTACAGTTGGGTCAATGGCCCCCTGCAGCCAGGGGCTTACGGGCCAGGCCTCCTCGTGGTTTAATGTAGCGGATAGCAAGCAAAGTAGCGCCCTTGTTCTCTCGTTTTGGGGAGCACATAGGCATCCAGCTATGGCGGAATACAGGCCTGGGCTAGAGGGCGTTCCGGCCACGCGATCCAACATTAGCTTTGTCGACGGCCAGGCAGGGATCCTGGAATACCGCGGCATCCCCATTGAGGAGCTAGCGGCCCACAGTACCTTTCTGGAGACAGCTTATTTGCTGATTTTTGGCAAGCTGCCCACCCAGTCGGAGCTGGACAACTTTGATCAGGCTGTCCGCAGCCATCGGCGGGTCAAGTACCGTATCCGCGACATGATTAAGTCGTTTCCCGACTCGGGCCATCCGATGGATGCCCTGCAGACCTGTGTCGCCAGCCTGGGCATGTTCTACCCGGTGCAGGAGGCAGATCCCGACTACGTTTTTGTCACGGTTACCCGCCTGCTGGCCAAGCTGCCGACGATGGTGGCCATGTTTCACCAGATGCGCCAGGGCAACGATCCCATTCCCCCTGACGACAGCCTGGATCATGCCGCCAATTTCCTCTACATGCTCTCGGGCAAAAAGCCAGATCCCTGGCTAGCTCGCGTTTTCGATACCTGTCTCATCCTGCACGCCGAGCACACGGTTAACGCTTCAACCTTTGCCCTTTTGGTGAGCGCCTCGACCCTGGCTAGCCCCTACAGCAGCCTGGCCACAGCGGTGGGCACCCTTTCGGGGCTGCTGCACGGCGGGGCCAACCAAGAGGTAATGAAGCTGTTGCGGCAGATTGGCTCAGTGGAGAACGTCCGCCCGTTTATTGAAGAAAAGCTGGCTAGAAAAGAGCGGATTATGGGCATGGGGCACCGCGTCTACAAAGTGAAGGATCCGCGGGCCATCATCCTGCAAAAGCTTGCCGAGGAGCTGTTCGAGCGCCACGGCCACGACAAGTACTACGACATTGCCCTGGAGGTAGAGCGGGTGTGTGCAGAGCTGCTGGGACCTAAGGGCATCTACCCCAATGTGGACTTCTACTCAGGCTTGGTCTACGCCAAGCTGGGGATCCCAGAGGATTTGTTTACACCGGTGTTTGCCATTGCCCGGGTAGCCGGTTGGCTGGCCCATTGGCGGGAGCAGTTGGCGGATAATCGCCTCTTTCGCCCCACCCAGGTCTACACCGGCAAGCGCCAGCAGCGCTACATCCCCATTTCGGAGCGGAGCTAAGGTTAACCCCGTTGGACAGGGTGCGAAGATCCCCTGGCTTGCGTCGGGCTGGCTTTGGCCAAGATCCCTTGCCCCTGCGGGATCCCGAGGTCCTCCAGATCCACCTTGAGGATCCAAGGGCATAGGTGCCAAGCCCGACAAGGGTGCTGGGGTTGTGATCCCCAAAAGTTGGGGGTGTAGACTACGCAACCAATTGGCCAGCGGTGGTTCCTAGAAACTGGCAAAGCTAGAGGGCCGCCAACTGGGGCACACCCACCAGTTTCTCGCTCAGCTCCCAGAGCAACTTGGCTTTGGCCTCATCCTTTGCTTCGTCAGAAACCTCCTGGTTAAAGGGCCTGGCATTCTTCCGTTGCCGGTTGCCCCAGCTCCAGTAGAATCCCGACTGGCGAAATTCGGGATCGGCCACCACCTGCGCCACCCGCTCGCCGGCCAGCTCCTGGGAGACATAGCCACCGGTGATGTATTTTTGAAACCAGGGGAAAAGCTTTTGGAACAAGGGATAGTGATGGCGGAAGAGGCCGCTTTCCGCCACACAGCCGGGGTAAAGGGAGAGAAAGGTGATGCCGGTGCTCTCGTGGAAGCGGCGGTGCAGCTCCCGCATGGTGATGATGTTGCAAACTTTGCTGTCTTTGTAGGCCTTGACGGGATCGAACTTGCCGCCGTCGGCCATGCTGATGGGTTCCTTAAAGCCCTGGGCAAAGCCCCGCAGATCCCCTAGGTGAGGCTGGGGTGGGATCTTGCCTCCCAGCTCTTTGGGGTTGTGGGTAACCGTTCCTAAGATTACCAACCGCCGATCCGGGTAAGGGGAGCGCTTGAGATCCTCCAGCATTAGGTGGCAGAGGAGGAAATGTCCTAGGTGGTTGGTGGCCATGGTTAGCTCATAGCCCTCGGGGCTGCGCAGGGGCTGCTTGAGCAGGGGCATGTAGATGGCGGCGTTGCACACCAGGGCATCCAGAGAACGGCCCGACTGACGGAACTGCTCGACAAACTGCCGAACACTGGCCAGGCTGGCCAGATCAATTGGCATCAGGCTGTAGCTCCCCTCTGGGATCCCCACCTGCTGGGCCATCCGCCGGCCCTTGTCCAGATCCCGACAGGCCATGACCACGTGCCAGCCCCGCTTGGCCAAAGCCAAGGAGGCATACAGGCCAACGCCTGAGGAAGCACCAGTAATCACGACGGTGGGTTGCATTTGTCCTTCCATATCCAACTCCTAGACGGTTTCCTGAGGGGGGATCCCTCAGATCCCTGCAGGATCCATCTTGGAGTGGAAAGGGGTCTAGACAAGGAATTGATAAGGTTTGCGACGCTTTTCCGGGCCATTTCCTTCATTTTTAGATACAAGCTTGGCCTTGCCAGCTCAGGTAGATCCAGGTGGCCAAAGCCGCACCGCTGTTGCGAACGAGGACTAAAGAAGGTCGCTAGGGCTTCCCAGCACAATGGGCAACCTCGCCAGCGCACCTTCTACCTTGACGTGGGTTAGCTAAGCTAGTAGGCGAGCAGGTACGTTTCTTCGGGTAGGCATTTTGCCTAGGCTAAAGTTGGCTCCGCCTTTGGCCTGTGTGATCGCTCAAGAGCAAGGAGCAACTA
>Ga0079995_1044933_pt1 | contig 22389 bp, 20 predicted proteins | sample FaiFalFF_MnMetaG_2_FD_69198 | JGI IMG/M metagenome (GOLD analysis project Ga0079995, IMG submission 69198) | Freshwater microbial communities from Yellowstone National Park, Wyoming, USA - Fairy Falls C (FF_Mn_C) (SPADES assembly) (version 4) | ecosystem: Environmental > Aquatic > Freshwater >...
AATTTTAAACCAAGAGTTTGCTGACATTCTCGAGTCGGGCCGGATTGAGCAAACAGAGGCTCTGCCCGAGGAAGCTGAGGAAGACATTGCCCATCTGCCGCGGCTAGTAATGCGCTTTAACCAGCGCAGCTTTGGGCGGCTGTGGCAAATGGTGCGCCGAATCAACAAGCTCCCTCCCGAAGGGTCAGAGCCTTTGATGCACCCTGAACAAAAGTAGCAGCAATCCCAATGGGCCGGTTGTTTGTCAAAATCTGCGGCATCACGCGGCAGGATCAGGCGGAGGCCATTGCGGCGCTGGGGGTAAGCGCCCTAGGGTTTGTGGCCGTGCCCAACACGCCGCGCTATTTGCCTCTTTCGGCAGCGCGCTGGGTGGGATCCCTGCCCCGCCCTGTGGAAAAGGTAGGGGTTTTTCTGGATCAGGATCCCGGCACCATCGCCACCTGGGTGGAAACGGCTGGCCTCACGGCTGTTCAGCTTCACGGCCAGGAATCTCCAGAGATGTGTCGGCAACTGGGAGAGTGGCTCCCCGGCATCCGCCGCATCAAGGCCCTGCGCATCCGGTGCCCAGCAGACCTGGAGGTGGCCGACCTCTACCGCGACTGTGTAGAGACCTTACTGCTGGATGCCTATCACCCCCAACGGGCAGGTGGCACTGGGCAAACGCTCAACTGGTCGGAACTGGCCTCCTGCTCTCTGCCCTTGCCCTGGCTTCTGGCCGGTGGCCTCAGCCCAGACAATGTTCTGCAAGCGCTCAGCCACCTTCAGCCTGCCGGCATCGATCTCTCCAGCGGTGTCGAACGCCAGCCGGGCGACAAAGACCTAGACAAAGTCCGGCGTCTGCTGCAGCAGTTAGCATCCCAAGGTTGTGCAATCGCCCCTGGCCAGTCTCAACCCCCTGCAAGCCAGGAGGGCTCGCGCCCGATCCCTACTGCAGGGATCGAAGGTCCAGCCCTGGCTCAAACCTCACCTCTTTCACCTCTCCAAACCGTCCCATTGGTCCCAGAGGGCGATCGTTGAAGGTCACCAGCACCCCGCCCGCATTGCCAGTGCGCAGCACAATCGATCGCTCGGCTTCCCAGTTCAGCTCCGCCCCCGGCTGTAGGGTAGCCTCAAAAACAGTTTTTCCGTCGGCAATAACCCGCAGCCAAGAAGGATGTTCCACCACGCGAATATCAAGGCGCACTGGCTTGCGCTGCTGGGCTTCCAAGACGTCGGGGAAAACCCCCTCGATGCGCGTCCATTGCTCTAGGGTAGGAAACATCTGGCGAAGGGTCGGCTCGGCGTCTGGCTTGCGCTCAGAGGAGTTGGCCGCCGGCGGCTGTAGCTGGGCTCCCTCACCGCCCGAACGGCTAGCTAGCCACTGCCCAAAGGGATTGCCCCTGCTCTCCAAAAAAGCCGACAGCCCTCCCACCGCCAGCACGACCAGCCCCACATAGGCAGCCCAGAGGTGGAAGGGGCGCAAAGCAAAGGCGGGCTGTTCGCCAACAGCAGTTCGCGGAGGTGAGGCAGAGGGCATTTTGGCCGATAGCAGCGGCAACGCTTGCCGAGATAGCCTTTCGCCATCCAGCCCTAGGTAGTTAGCGTAGCGTTTGATGAAGCCTTGCACGTAGACTGGCTCCGGCAAGCGGCTTAAGTCGGCTTCCTCCAGGGCCTGCAGGTATTGGGAGCGGATGAAGGTATCGTTAGCTACCTCTGTCAACGTCAGCCCCCGTGCCTCCCGTGTTTGCCGCAACAGGGATCCCAGAGCTTCTAGAGAGTGTGCTGGTTCCTGCATCGTCGCTTACCTGTGAACGCACACTCAGGTAACATCCTCCCCCTCAATTCACGGGAGATACCTAACACGCATATGGTAACGTACCCCAAGACGGGATCCTTGCAGATCGCGCTCCCCTACTCTCTGAGCGCTTGGGCATTGTCAGCAAACGAGGCCAGCAAAGCCTGAACCTCCTGGGGCTCCAACCGGCGAAACTGACCTGGCTTGAGGTTGCCAAGGCGCAGCGGACCAATCGCCTCCCGGTGTAAGCTGAGCACAGGATGACCCAGCTGCTCGGCCACCCGCCGAATTTGCCGCTTACGGCCCTCAAACAAGACCACCCTCAGCCAAGAGGAGTTGGAGTTTCTTCTATTGCCAAAAGGGGGCGGATCACAAAACTCCACCACTGCCGGCAGAGTAGTAGACCCATCCAAATCGACGCCCTCCCGCCATCGTTGTAGGGTGGCCTGGCTAGGGCGCCCCTGCACCTGCACCCAATAGGTCTTGGGCAGATGATAGCGCGGGTGGGTCAGCTTCAGGGTCAGGTCGCCGTCGTTGGTGAGCAGCAAAGCGCCACTGCTGTCAGCGTCCAGCCGGCCCACTGGATAGAGGCGGATCTGCCGGTTCCAGGGTGGCGGAAGCAGATCCAGGACGGTCTTGCGCCCCCAGGGATCCCTGCAGGTGGACAAAACCCCCCGGGGCTTGTGCAGGAGCAAAACGTAGCGGGCCAGATCCCCGCAGGAGATTGCCCGCCCATACACTTCGATGCAATCCCGTTCCGGATCGGCTTTAAAGCCCAGCTCGGTGACCACCTTCCCATTGACCCGAATGCGCCCAGCCAGGATCCAGGCTTCCACCTGGCGGCGGGAAGCTAGCCCCTGCCGAGCCAAAAGCTTCTGGAGCCGCTGGGGTGCTGCCATAGGCACTGGGTAGCAAAGGAAGCAGAACCTTACCTCCTAGGAGGAGGCGGGTGTGGTGCCGGCTCTGGGCAGATAACTGGAGGAAGAGCTGTAGGACACCTTAAGCCTAACAAATCCTAGAACTTTGCGGTTGCTAACCTCTCAAAAGGCAACCGATGAGCTATCGCCCTGCTGGGCTGAAAGGTTCACCAACCGGTTGCGGCCTCTTAGGCAGCAGGACGGGTCTCCTCTTACCTCCTGCAACCCGCGATGGTTAAGGTCTGAAATGGTGCAGCTACTGGCCGCCCAACTCCTCGGCCTCGCCACCATCCCCCTCTTCAACCGTTTCCTGGTCTTTGGAGGAGGATCCCTGCTGTCGAGCCTCGGCTTCCCGTTTCAGTTGGTTGAGTAGGGCCAAGACTCGGGACCCCCGTTCCAAGGAGCGATCTTGTAAAAACACCACCGTCGGCACTCGTCGCAGGCCCAGCCGCTGGCCAATCTCCCGCCGCACGAAGGGAGTGGCGGCGGCCAAACCCTCCATTGTTTGCCGCTGGGCTGCTTCGTCACCATAGATGCTGACGAAGATGCGGGCGTTTTGCAGGTCGCTGGAAACCTCTACGTCCACAATGCTGACCATGCCCGCCCCCACGCGGGCATCCTTGATCTCCGAGAGCAGGATCTGGCTAACCTCCCGCTTGATCTGCTCGGCTACCCGGGCTACCCGTCGCTCTGTTGCCATTTTTCGATCCTCAGGTTCCTATCCTCTGCAAACTTCGACCCTTGGGGAGTGCTGGCTTCTCCGCGCCATGTTCTCAGAACAGTAGCAGATGCTACGCGCCTCTTCTCCTTCCCCTTCTATTTTGGGTCAATGTCCACCCTCTCCTGAGTAGGAATACCTAAAGCCAGCGATGGATGGAGACAAGGTGATCAAAACCCCAGAGGCGCTGCGGCGCTCCGTGGAGCAGTTCATGCTCGATGTAACGGAGCCGCTCGATCCGCTACTTGCCCTCAAGCTAACTCAGGTGGTGGTGATGCTGGGAGATACAGCTTACGCCATGGGCTACAGCGATGGCCAGCGAAGTCTCTGCCCTGGCCGTCTTTTGGGAGATAGACACTGCTGGCAGCCTGAGGGGAATTGAAGAGAGGAAGGAAAAGCAGCCAAGATGGGATCCAGTTGCTTGGCCTCCTATGACTTCCCTAGTTCTCCTCTGGCATCGCCGCGATCTGCGCCTAGGAGACAACACAGCCCTCCATGGGGCAGCCCAGCGCAGCCCCCAGGTAGTGCCGGTTTTCGTTTTCGACCCCCAACTCCTGCAGCGGGCAGACATGGCCCCAGCCCGGGTGGCGTTTCTGCTCCAGGCGTTGCAGGAGCTGCAGGAGCGCTACGCCCAGATGGGGATCCCACTCCTGTGGCGGCGGGGAGATCCAGCCGTGGAGCTGCGGCAGCTGGCCGCCGAGCTGGGAGCGCAGGCCGTGTTTTGGAACGAGGATCTGGATCCCTGGGCTCGGCAGCAGGAGAGTCGGGTGCGGGCCAGTTTGGCGGAAGCTGGGATCCCGTCTTTTTCTTACCAAGATATGCTGCTGCACGGGCCAGGGGAAGTGTTGACCCAGGCGGGGGAGCCCTACTCGGTTTTTACCCCTTTCTGGCGCCGCTGGTCTAGCTTGCCCAAGCCGGATCCCTTCCCCATCCCAAAGAGTCTGCAGTCGGTGTCAAGCCTGAGAGCCCAACCTCTGCCCAGCTTGGCGGATCTGGGCTTTGTCTGCAGTCAGCGGATCCCGGCCGCGGGTGAGAGTGTAGCTCAGAGGCTTCTAGAGGATTTCTGCCAGGGCCTGCGCATTTTCGAGTACGAGCGAGCCCGCGACTTCCCCGCCGAGCAGGGCACCTCTCTTCTTAGTCCCCACCTCTGCTGGGGAACCATCGGCATTCGGCGGGTGTGGCAGGCCACCTGTGAAGTGGAAGCGGAGGCCCGCAGCGAAGAGGCCGAGAGCAGCCTGCGCACGTGGCGGCAGGAGCTGTGCTGGCGCGAGTTTTACAAGCATGTCTTGGCCCACTGGCCCCATGTGGAAGGCGGAGCCTACCGACGAGCCTTTGATGCGCTGGAATGGGACAACCGCCAGGACTGGTTTCAGGCCTGGTGTGCCGGCCAGACGGGCTACCCCATTGTGGATGCGGCCATGCGCCAGCTCAACGAAACTGGCTGGATGCACAACCGCTGCCGCATGATCGTGGCCAGCTTTTTAACCAAGGATCTCCTCATCGACTGGCGCTGGGGGGAGCGCTACTTCATGCAAAAGCTTGTAGACGGGGATCTGGCTGCCAACAACGGCGGCTGGCAGTGGAGCGCCGGTGTGGGCACAGATCCCAGGCCCCTGCGCATCTTCAACCCAGCCACCCAGGCGGCCCGCTACGACCCAGAGGGGGAGTATATCCGCCGCTACCTGCCGGAGCTAGCGGGGCTGGATACCCCAGCTTTGCTGTGGGTGGGGAATGACCCCAAGGGATCCTGGGCTCTGCAGGAGCGGCGGCGCTGCGGCTACCCGGATCCCATCGTGGATCACAAGGTGCAGCAGCAGGAGTTCAAGCGGCGCTACCAGGCAGTGCAGCACGGGCACTCCAAGCCCGCTCAAGACAGTCTTTCTCCTCCTTTCTGACAAGACGTGGCAAGGACTCCTCGTCACTCCCAGAAGCGCTCCGCGCCGCCAGCGGGTTTGCGACAGCGTTGCGTAGCAATAAAAAAGGGGATCCGAGGGATCCCTGCCAATCCCCACTTGCTTGAGACTACCGCCTTAGCTCGCTGGGGATGGGCTCCCCGAAGAGCACGCGGTAGAGAATCCGATAAATGTCCGTGTTCAGGATTCCAGTGACCGGCACTAGCTCTCGAGCGTTCAGGCCCGCCGCGCGAGCAATGACCCCGCTGCCCACATCGTCCTTGCTGGCCCAAGCCACGGCAAAGGGAAAGCGCTTGCCATTTTTGTCCGGAGCGGAGAGGAAGGGCTTTGTACCAGTGCCGTCCACCCCGTCAAGGGGAGCGCCGCTTTCGTCAGTGGGCGGCAGAGGATTATCGGCAGACTCGACATCCACCAGCTGCATCCCGCCAGCATTGCTGTCGCTGGTGGTGATCATGAAGGTCTTGGGATTCTTCTCGATAAAGTTGAGAATCACCCCGATGGCATCGTCGGCCCGCTTCATCGCCTCCAGGCAGCCGGAAGCGTTGAGGTTGTTGCACATGTTGTCGGTGCCCTCTTCTTCGATGACGGCGAAGAAGCCCTTGGGATTGCGGGAGATCCGCTCCAGGGCAAACTGTGTCATCTCGGCAATGGTGGGGGCGCTGGCGATGTAGTTGGGCAAGTTTTCTTTCCGCAACTCTTCTTCAGGCTTGTCGTAGAAGGTGTCCTCGACGTTGAACACCCCCAAAACCTTGGAGACATTCGCCGGCAGCTTCAGCAGCTCGTCGCGGGTGTAGACAACGGCGTACCCCTTTTTCTTGGACTCCTCAATCAGGTTGCGGCCATCCTTGCGCTTCCCTTTGCCAAAGCGGCCCTGGACACCTTCCGGCAGCAGCCATTCCTCGCCAGCGCCGAGGATGATGTCTACCCCCGACTCCACCACCTGCAGGGCAATCTCCTCATAGTCGCTGCGATTGGCAACTTCGGCAACGAAGGCAGCCGTCCCCGGCTCAATGATGGATCCCGTTTGCACCAGAGCCGTACCCAAGCCTGCCGCCACAGCCTCTTCCATGATCGTGTTCAGGGTGCCGTTGGCAGAGGGGTACTCTTTGCCGTTCGGATCCAACCCAAAGCTCTTGGCGTGGACACGGGTTCCCGTGGCATGGGTCACCGCTCCGGCGTTGGAAGTTCCCCCAAGCTGGTCGAGATGGTGCCCGCGATAGGGGGCAATCACGGGGAGACGATCCCAGTTCAGAAAGCCATCGGGGCCGTAGTAGAGAATGCGTGTGATGTCCCAGTGGGAAGCTGAGGTTCCATCTGGGTGAAAGAAGATTGCACCGTTGCCGGTTGGCTTAGGCGCCGCTTGAGCCACACTAGAGGAAAAAACTGACGAGGACAGCAGACACAAAGTTGCAGCCAACGCTGCCCTCAGAGAATAGCTACGCATAGCTAGCACGCTCCTGCTCGTTCAAAGCTGAACGTCAAGGAAAGTAACACAGCCTTGAACAGCTAGCAAGAGCGCGCACAAATGCTCCTGCAGAACTTACCTGCAGGGACAATCCGCCTCTCAGGTCTACTACTTGGCCGAGGCAGGTTGCGAGGTCTATACCTAGAGTTAACTATCTCTTAACTGCCTCATAACGTCAAGGCTTCTCGTAGAGCTTTATAGCCGTCTTCCAGTCAAGCTGTTCTTTTGGAAGCAGGCGTCGAACTCTTGGCCTGCCAGGACCGCCTAAGCTGTCTAAGGTGGTGTTGCCAACGCTGCAGTTCCCCGGCTTCCAGCGGGATCCCGCCAAAGCGTACTTCCAGGTAGCGCTGCAGGAACCGGATGGCCAGTTCAACCTGAGGCAAGTCGGCCTGGCGCAAGTGTTCCAGGCAAGCTTCTGGCCCTAGGTGGGCTGGGATCCCCACTGCTGTCGAAGCCTCCCGCAGTTGCAGGTACAGCTTTGAGATCGCCTGTCGCCGGTGCTGGGACTTGGGCAGGGCTGCCGGACTCCAGCGCACCAGAGCAAAGGTCAGCCCTGGCAGCAGGATCCCTACCATCCAGGTAGGCCATGCAGGGGGCGGCTGCCACAGGGATCCCAGCAAAACCCCATTGCCGGCAGTGGCCAACAGAATCCACCCCCCATCCTGCCAGCGCAGGGCCTGATAGCGGCGGCGGCGACCCCAGTAGGCCATGGAACTGGTGATTAAAATCACCCCCACCAGCGGCAGGCCGTTTTGCTGCAGCGTTTGCCCCCAGCCCACCAGGCTGCGGCGGAAGACGGCGACGACATCCTCTTGCTTTTGGGGAGCAGTCACGCGGCTAGCCAGCTCTTGGATTTGCCGCCAGATCTGCCGCTGGGTAAATAGGTCGTACTGAATCACATACTTAAACCAGCGAAAGCGCAGGCTGTCGTAGAAGTCTAGGATGGGATCCCACCAGCTCTGCCGCTGGCTAACATTGGCCTCTGCCGGCGTAGCGTCAAAGATGACCCAGCCATAGGGGCCAAAGGGGATTTCCGTCCAAGAATGGGCATCGGCGTTGCGCACCGCCAAGTACTTCTCCTGCGCCACCCAGCGACCGCCCAAGAAGCCATTGACCACGCGGGCCGGTATGCCAAGGCTGCGGGCCAGCACCGTCAGAGCGGTGGCAAAGTATTCGCAGTGGCCGCGGCGATGGGTAAACAAAAAAGCCTCCAAAGGCGGCTCGGCACCGGGATCCGGCAATTTGGTGGTGTAGGCGTAGTTCTCTAGCAGGTAGTTCCGCAGAGCCGTTACCTTGCCAAAGACATCGGGGATCCCAGTCGTGATCTCCTCTGCCAAGGCGGGAATGCGCGGATCCAGGTCTTCTGGCAACTGCAGATAGGCTTGTTGCTGGACGGGGTCAAGAGCGCTCAGCAGCTCCTCCCGGCCAAGCTGGCGCAGGCGGGGTTCCAGATCCCGTGGGATCCGGCTCACGGCACGGTAGAGATAGGGCATCCGGGGGGGCAGAGAATGGCTGACATCTCCAGTCTCGCGCAGGAGCAGGCGGCGGTTTTGCCATTGCCACCTCTGCTGTGGAGTCATCGCCCCACCTCGATCCAGCCATTCCACCTCCACCAGCGGCGCCACCCCAAAAACGGTGTTGGTGTCCAGCGGCTCTAGGTAGATGAGCTGCTCCAGCGGAAAGAACTGCAGGTCGGAGGCAGCAGGGATCAAGGGGGAGGCCGAGAGCTCAAAAACCCCTGCCGCGTTGGGGAAGATCGAGAGCGAGCGATCCAGCGTCCGCGACCAAGCCCGCCCGTCGTAGCGATCAAAGCTCATGCCACGCCAGTAGAGAGACTCCACCTGGGGCGGCACCCCTGCCGGGAACTCCACCCGCATGACAACGGTGTTGTCAGTCTTGAGGGTGCCGAACTCCCCCAGGCTGATCTCTTCGGCAAAGCCAGTGGTCATCACCGGCGAACGGGCCTGCCGGCCTAAGATCCCCAAGCCGACGCGCGGAAATAGGAAAAACAAAGCCACTGACAGGACCATGGCCAGCAAGGCCAGGGATCCAAGAAACCCCAGAAAGCCAAGGTCGATCCTGCGGACTTGGCTGGCCGCCTGCGGGTGCTGCTCGGCTTGGAGGCGCAGATGATAAAGGGTGAGGTTAACTAGCCCTACCCCCACGTAAAGCAGGAAGAGGAGTCCAAAGCTAATATCTTGGTTGAACAGGGTGGCAATCGCCATCAACAGCAGCGACAACACCGCCAACTGGATGTAATCTGCTGCCCGCTCCCGCTGAAACAACTTGGCCCCCGTTAGGTAGAGCACCAGGCCAATGGCCCCATCCGAAAGCTGTAGGAAGCCCGAGAGCACCAACGCCGCCAAGCTGACCAACACGCTCACCGTCAGCGGCATCCAGAGGGGCGCATAGCGGGCAAAGCTAATCCGGGGTGGCTCCCAGAACCAACTGCCCACCCCCGCCGCCAAGCAGAGGGCGATAACCGCCGGCGACAGGGCCTGATCTCCAAGGCAGAGGGCCGTGAAGGCGATCCCCACCAGCAGGTAGATGAAGACTTTTTGGACAGCAAGCAGCGGCCAGGTCATGGGCTAGGTTGCTTCGGGATCCTCAAGTGGCCCTTCCAAGATAGCCAAGTCTTTTTCCTTCTCCTGCCCACGATAGACCCAGCTTGCTGGTACCCCCTCTCGATTGGAGAAGACAGACCTCTGCCGCGGCACTAGAAGGCACTAGAATCGTTAATGTTCCTTAACTTTCCTTGTTTTTCGACCTGCGCTGCGCACAGAGGGGACGAGATGTCCGGCCAGAACGAAATCCACGTGGTGGGGGCGCGGCAGCACAACCTCAAGAACATTGAGCTGCGGATCCCGCGCAATCGCCTGGTGGTGTTTACGGGCGTCTCCGGGTCCGGCAAATCTTCGCTGGCTTTCGACACCATTTTTGCCGAGGGGCAGCGGCGCTACGTGGAGTCCCTCAGTGCCTATGCGCGGCAATTTCTAGGGCAACTGGACAAGCCGGATGTGGATCGCATCGAGGGCTTGAGCCCGGCCATTGCCATCGACCAAAAGTCCACCAGCCACAACCCCCGCTCCACGGTGGGCACCGTTACCGAGATCTACGACTACCTGCGGCTGCTCTACGGACGGGCTGGGATCCCGCACTGCCCCCATTGCGACCGGGTGATCGCTCCCCAGACGGTGGATCAAATGGTGGATCAGATCCTGGCCTTGCCGGATCGGACGCGCTTTCAGCTGCTTGCGCCTGTGGTGAGGGGGAAAAAGGGCACCCACGCAGCGCTCCTGCAAAGCCTGCGCCAGCAGGGATTTGTGCGGGTGCGTGTCGACGGCCAGGTATGGGATCTCAGCGAAGAGATCACCTTGGACAAAAACAAGACCCACACTATCGAGGTGGTGGTGGATCGGCTGGTCAAGGGCCCCGACATTGCAGAGCGGCTGGCCGATTCCCTGACCACCTGTCTGCGCCAGTCGGGGGGACTGGCGGTGGTGGAGCTCTTGCCTCGGGAGGAGGAGCGGGAACATCTGTTGCAAAAAGTAGCCGAGGTGGCGGGGCAGTACCTCAACGGCAAGCCGACGGAGCTGATCTTCTCTGAACAATTCGCCTGCCCCGAACATGGCTCGGTGCTGAGCGAGCTGTCGCCGCGGCTATTTTCCTTCAACTCGCCCATTGGCGCTTGTCCTGTCTGTCACGGCTTGGGCTTTGAGCCCATCTTCGACCCCGACCGCATCGTGCCCGATCCCAAGCTTCCCCTCTACGCGGCCATCGCACCTTGGGCCGAGCGGGAGAACCCCTACTACCTGGCGTTGCTGGCAGGGGTCGCCAAGGCCTTTGGCTTTGACCTCAGCAGCCGCTGGTGCGACCTCACGCCCGAGCAGCAGCAGATCCTCCTCTACGGCACCGACCAGGAGATCTACGTTGAGGCAGAATCCCCCTACCGGGGCCGGGGCTACTACCGTCGCTACGAAGGGGTGATCCCGCAGTTGCAGCGGCACTACCAAGAAACCACCTCCGAGACCTACCGGCAAAAGCTGGAAACCTACCTCACCTACCGCCCCTGTGCGGCCTGTGGGGGGGCTCGCCTTTGCCCTGAGGCCCTGGCAGTGCGCGTCGGCGGCTACCGCATTACTGATCTCACCGAGGTCTCCATCCGGGAGTGCCTACACCGCTTAGAGCATTTGAAGCTTACCCCTCGCCAGGCGCAGATTGCCGAGCTGGTGCTGCGGGAGATCAAAACCCGGCTGCAGTTTTTGATCGACGTGGGCCTTGACTACCTCACCTTGGCCCGCCCGGCCATGACCCTTTCGGGGGGTGAAGCGCAGCGGATCCGGCTGGCTAGCCAGATTGGCTCTGGCCTGACGGGCGTGCTCTACGTGCTAGACGAACCCTCCATTGGCTTGCACCAGCGGGATAACCACCGCCTCTTGCAAACCCTGTTCCGCCTACGGGATCTGGGCAACACCCTAATCGTGGTGGAGCACGACGAGGAAACCATCCGCGCCGCCGACCACATTGTGGACATCGGCCCTGGAGCTGGCATCCACGGAGGAGAAGTGGTGGCCCAAGGGTCTCTAGCCGACATCCTGGCCTGCGAGCGCTCCATGACGGGAGCTTACCTTTCGGGGCGGAGGCGGATCCCTACCCCTGCCCAGCGCCGACTGGGGAAAGGGGTTGCCCTCAAGCTCACCAATGCCCACAAAAACAACCTCAAACACATCGATGTGGAGATCCCGCTCGGCAAACTAGTCTGTGTTACGGGGGTCTCCGGCTCCGGCAAGTCCACCTTAGTCAACGAACTGCTCTACCCCGCCCTGCAATACTACCTCGGCCAGAAGGTGCCCAAGCCGGCGGAAATGGGGGAGTTGCACGGCATCGAGCACATCGACAAGGTTATTGTCATCGACCAATCCCCCATTGGCCGCACCCCTCGCTCCAACCCTGCCACCTACACGGGTCTGTTTGATCCCATCCGCCAAGCCTTTGCCCAGACTCGGGACGCCAAAGCCAGAGGCTATCAAGCTGGCCACTTCTCCTTCAACGTCAAGGGAGGGCGCTGCGAAGCCTGCAAAGGGCAAGGGGTGAACGTGATTGAGATGAATTTCCTGCCCGATGTGTATGTTACCTGCGAAGTCTGTGGCGGCAAGCGCTACAGCCGCGAGACCCTCCAGGTCAAGTACAAGGGCAAAAACATCGCCGAAGTCCTGGATATGACGGTGGGAGAGGCGCTGGAGTTTTTCGCTGCCCTGCCCCCTGCGGCCAAGATCCTGCAGACCCTGGCCGATGTGGGCCTCGACTACATCAAGCTGGGTCAGCCGGCTCCAACCCTCTCGGGTGGAGAAGCCCAGCGGGTAAAGCTGGCCGCAGAACTGGCCCGCCGCTCCACCGGCAAAACCCTTTATCTACTGGATGAACCCTCCACCGGCCTGTCGTTTTACGATGTTCACAAACTTTTGAACGTCCTGCAGCGGCTGGTGGATGCGGGCAACACCGTGCTGGTGATCGAGCATAACCTGGACATTCTCCGCTGTGCCGACTGGATCATCGACCTGGGGCCGGAAGGGGGCGACCAGGGCGGCCAGATTGTTGCTGTTGGCACCCCGGAAGAAGTAGCCGAACACCCGGGATCCCATACAGGGCGGTACCTGAAGCAGGTTTTGCAGCAACACCCCCCAGCCCCTGAGCCGCCTTAGCTCCGGCTGGGAGTCTGCCTCCACTCGGCCTTCGGCCAACTTCAAAACAACAGCTCTTCAATAATCTCGTTGGAAAACAGCCAGCCCTCGGGCGGGACTAGCCGTAGCCGTCCCCCTTCGCAACTGGCCCAACCTTTTTCAAAGTAGGGATCCAGCCTCTGCAGAGCCTGCTTCACTCTCTCGCTGCCAAAGCGCTCCTGTAAAGTTGCCAAATCCAGCCCTTCCTGGAGGCGCAGCCCCAACATCACCGTATCCATCCAGATTTCTTCTAGAGAGGCTGGCGGCGGGAGGGGGTGAACTTGGGCTTTGACCTGTTCAAAATACTTGTGGAGAGTCCTCGGCTGGTGAATGCGCCGCCCCCCTTCGTAGCCGACAGATCCCATGCCAAAGCCAAAGTAGGGGCGATTTTCCCAGTACACCCGGTTGTGGCGACAGGCATACCCAGGGCGGGCAAAATTGGAGATCTCGTAGTGGATATAGCCTGCCTGGGTGAGGAGACGCCGGGCCATCAAGTACATTTCAACGGTCGCCTCTTCGCTGGGTAGGGGCGCCTCCCCCGGCCGGTACAGCCGGCCAAAGCGAGTTTCGGGCTCGAGGGTGAGATCGTAAACGGAGACGTGGGCCGGGTTGATTTCAAGAACAGCTTGCAGCGACTCCTGCCAATGTTCCAAAGTTTGGTAGGGCAGCCCGAAGATCAAGTCCAGGTTGAAGTTCTCAAAGCCCACCGCCTTCAAGTCGGCCACAGCTTCATAAATTTCTTCCACTCCGTGTAGGCGACCGCAGGCGGCCAGCAGCTCTGCCTGAAACGCCTGGGCTCCCAAGCTAATGCGGTTGACCCCCAGGTCCCAGTAGCCCGCCAACTGCTCCCGCGTCAAGGTGCCGGGGTTGGCCTCAAGCGAAATCTCGCAGTCGGGATGAAACGGGATCCGCTCCCTGAGTTGAGCCAAGATCCGGCCCAATTGCTCCACCGTCAGCAGGGAGGGGGTGCCGCCGCCGAAAAAAATGCTGGTCAAGGGTTGGGGATCCCCGGCCAAATGGCGGTAGCGATAGGTGCCGCCGATCTCCTGGCAGAGCACCTGCACATAGGTTTCTATGAGCTCGCGGGTGCCCAGGCCAGTGGCAAAATCGCAGTAGTGGCAGCGCTGCCGACAGAAGGGGATGTGCAGGTAGGCAGCCTCCGGCCAGCCAAGCTGAGCGGAGGGGGTCAGCTCTTCCGTAGGTGCTGCGACTGCCATAGAACCACTCTACTGATAGGCCCTTGAAAGGATCCATGAAAGCCGTGCGCCTGGCGGTGATCGACTATGATGCCGGCAACTTGCATTCAGCTTGCAAAGGGCTGGAGCGGGCCGGGGCCGAGGTGCAGCTAGTAACAGAGCCGGACGGCCTAGAGGCTTTTGATGGCGTCGTCCTGCCGGGAGATGGGGCTTTCGACCCAGCCATGCAGCAGTTGCGGGCGCGGGGCTTTGTGGAAGCCCTCCGAGCGGCAGTGGAGCGGCAGCAGCCCTTCCTGGGCATCTGCCTTGGGCTGCAGGTTTTGTTTGAAAGCAGCGAAGAGGGAAACGAGCCAGGGCTGGGCATCGTGCCAGGACGGGTGCAACGCTTTCGACCAGAGCCAGGCCTGCGCATCCCCCACATGGGCTGGAACCAGTTGCACCTCACCCAGCCCCAGTCTCCCCTTTGGGCAGGGATCCCTGACCAAGCCTGGGTCTATTTTGTTCACTCCTACCACGCGGTGCCCCACGACCCAAGCTGGGTGGCCGCCACCACTCAGCACGGCAGCCAAACCTGTGTGGCCGCCATTGCCCGCGGCGCTGTGTTGGCCACCCAGTTTCACCCGGAAAAGTCCGGCCCGGTTGGTTTGAAGATCTTGCAAAACTTCGTGGACTTTGTGGCCGGATCCCTGGCCCGCACCTAGACCTCGGCTTTTCCCAAGCCCCATGAACTACTGGCTGATGAAATCGGAGCCCAGCGTCTACAGCATCTGGGATCTGCAGCGGGAGGGCCAAACTCTCTGGGACGGCGTGCGCAACTACCAAGCCCGCAACTACCTGAAGGCTATGCAGCCTGGGGATCGCGCCTTTTTCTACCACTCCAACGCCAACCCTCCCGGCATAGCCGGCTTAATGGAGATCGTGGAAACCCAGGTGGTGGATCCCAGCCAGTTTGATCCCACCAGCCCCTACTACGATCCCAAGTCAACCCCTGCAGCTCCCCGCTGGTACACGGTGCGAGTGCAATTCGTTGCTGCCTTTGAGCGCTTGATCCCTTTGGACCAGTTGCGGGCCACTTTTACCCCTGCAGAGCTAGAGGTGGTGCGGCGGGGCACGCGACTGTCGGTGATTCCCGTTCCCCAGGTCGTGGCAGAACGGCTGCTGGAACTGACAGCCTTTTCCCCCTAGTCCTACGAGGCTAGGGCGAGCCAGCTAGAGGCCTCTTGGCCCCTGGCAAGGGGATCGACTGCCAAAGCTTCAAGAGCCAAAGGTTGAGAGCCCCCACTGCTGCAAGCTATCGAAGGCAGCATAAGCCGTTAGATCCGGCTGCAGGGGCGTAATCGACACATAGCCCTCGGCAACTGCCCGCACATCAGAGCAGGGATCCACCTCCTCTTCCACCACCTCTCCTGCCAGCCAGTAGTAGGCCTTGCCGCGGGGATCCACCCGTTTCTCGTAGAGATCTGTGTACTTGCGCCAGGCCAGGCGGGCCAAGACCATGCCGCGTATTTCAGCTAGCCCCAGCGGCGGCACGTTGACGTTCAACAACATTGGCTTCTCTAGGGGCTTCAGGCTCAGCTTCTCCAGCAGGGTCAGCACCACCTGGGCCGCTGGCTGAAAATCCTGGTAGGTAAAGCTGGCCAGGCTCACTGCCAGGCTGGGGATCCCTTCCAACAGCCCTTCCATGGCTGCTGAGACAGTGCCGGAGTAGAGCACATCGGTGCCCAAGTTGGCCCCCTGGTTGATGCCGGAAATCACCCAGTCGGGAGGATGCTGCAGCAAGCCATCCAAACCCAGCTTGACGCAGTCCGAAGGTGTGCCTGAACAGGCCCAAGCTTGCACCTCTGGCGGAAACCCCTCCCGCACCGGCTCCAGCCTTAGAGGCTTGTGCAAGGTTAGGGCATGGCCCGTGGCCGAGCGCTCCCGATCCGGACAGACCACCGTTACCTGGTGCCCGCCTATCTGAGCCAGCGCTGCCGCCAAACACCGCACCCCGGCCGCTTGGATGCCGTCATCGTTGCTGACGAGAATGTTCATCAGTGCCACCCCTCACCCATCCCTGGCCATCCTTCCCTTCGACCAAGCTCGGCTGCCTCCATGATGCCCTCTGCTGCCAAGCCTACAGCCGGCCGGAAGCCAAGACAAAGCCTGAGAAGCACAGCCTAGCATGTTGTCATTGAGCATAGTCTTACGGACAATATCCGTAGAGGTACGGTGTCGTTCAGTAAATCTTGAGGGTCATTATGAAGCTAAGGTAAAGCTAGTCTTCTTCCTCTTGTGGGGGCTGCCAACGGCGTCTTTGGTCGAGGGAAGAGCCCAATGTAGCCCCTGAGGTTGCTCAATCGACAGGAAGTCTATCCCATGTCCCTAGTTTCCATTGCATCGGCAACAGAAGCTCAGGAGTGGCGAGAACTCTGCCAGTGGGCTGAGGAGCACTACCGCTCTCGCACCTTTCCCAAAGATGTGCGCATCCCCACCCGTCCGGGACTGGTGTATGTCCCCCAGGAGGGGGTGGTGCGCCTGGTCTGCCAAACGCCAGAGCGGCGGGAAGTTTTTGTTGGGTTTATCACACCTGGCGTGCCCTTTGAGGTGAGCCACCCAGAGCGCTTTGAGCTAAAAGCCTGTACCCACGTCGATCGCACCACGGTGATGTGGTTTTACTGGAAGGATTTAGAACAGTGGCCCTATCTGCACCAGAAGATTCAGGAAAGCTTCCGCCAGCAACTGCAGCGCAAGTTGCTCTGGCTAGGCAACCTGGGCCAGCGTCGAGCCATTGACCGCCTCAGGGGCTTCCTGAACCTGTTGATCGAGGAGTACGGCCAGCCCTGCGACCAGGGGATGTACCTCCCCTGGACTCTAACCCACGCCCAGATTGGGGATGCCATTGGCGCTACCCGCGTGACGGTAACCCGCCTTTTGGGATCCCTGCGCTCGAAGGGGTTTGTGCAGATCCTGGATCAGAACCTGATCTGCATTCCCAATGGGGTGAAGCTGCAGCCGACGCCAAAAAAGGTGGCCAGCGCCTAAGCTATGGGCCTACAGCTTTACTACCGGGCCTGGGGAGAAGGGATCCCTTCCCTGCCCATCTTGCTGCTCCACGGCCATCCCGGCAATGCCGACTGCATGGAAGTTTTTGCCGAGGCGGTGGCTGGGATGCACCCCTGCGTAGCCCCAGATCTGCGCGGCTACGGGCGTTCGCAAGTACGGGATCCCTTTGAGATGTCGGCCCACCTGGAGGACTTGCAGGAGCTGCTGGATCGCCTGGGCTGGCGGGAGTGTCTGCTACTGGGCTGGTCTTTGGGCGGGATCCTAGCCCTAGAGTTGGCTTTGCGCCTACCCCAGCGGGTCAAAGGCTTGATCCTAGTAGCCAGCGCTGCCTGTCCCCGCAGCAACCATCCCCCTACCGATTTTTGGGATCAGCTCAACACCGGCATTGCTTCGCTGCTCAACTGGCTTTGGCCCGGCTGGAGTTGGAACATCAACACCTTTGGCCGCCGCTCTCTCTACCGCTACCTAATCCAGAGACATACCCCGAGAACCTATCGCTACCTGGCCCAGGCAGCTTTGCCGGCCTACCTGCATACCTCTCCTCAGGCTCGCCAGGCCCTACGCGCTGCCCTTCAACAGGGCTACAACCGCGAGGGGGAGCTGCACCGCCTGCACCTGCCGGTTTTGATTCTGGCTGCGGAGCAGGATTGCCACATCACTGTTGCCAGCAGCCTAGCCACGGCCCGCCTTCTCCCTCAGTGCACCTGCATTGTCTATCCCAACGTGGCCCACCTCTTTCCCTGGGAGATCCCTGAGCAAGTAGGGCAAGATCTGCGCCGCTGGCTGAGGGCTCAGGACTGGGCCAGGGGAGGCTCTTGCAAAGTCCCCTCAGAGGGCGGGGCGGCCTCCTGAGCTTGGGCTAACCTACGCAGCCGAGCAAAGGCCTCTTCCTCCAGGTGGATTTGCTGCTGCTGTTGTTCTTCCGGGGTGCGCAGGCGTTTCCCCAAAGGCTGTTGCAGCGTGCCCAAAAGTAAGGGCTCGGAGACTCCCGGCTCGGGGTGGATGACAGTGCGGGCTTGCAGGGTAAATACCGGCGAGCCGGTAGAGAAGCGACCTGGGGAGGCCAGATCGCTAGCTGCCTGCTTCAGCGTAAGGATCAGTTGCTCCGGGGTGATATCTGGGCTAACAGCAATGACCGCCCGCTCCGCCCCTTGGTCATAGACAGTGGTGTAGGGAGCAGCCCCGGGGATGCGGGAGCGGAAAATGGGCCCTAGGCTCAGAGCAAAACAGCCTGCCGTTAGGACCAAGGTAAAGGCCGTGTAGCCCACTAGCGAAAACTTCCAAGGCCAGTTGCGTATCCAGGCCAGCAGCGTTAGCAGCGCCAGGAAGACCGCTACTCCCAGCCCCACCTGGCTGGCAGAGGCGAAGAAAGATTGCAAAGAGCCATCCATCATTCGCAAACTACCTCTTGTTGACCCCAGAACTGTCGGCGGCTATGTGCATTTTAGAGCCGTTTCTTTATGCTACTAAATCAGCATTGCTGGCAAGAAGGAGGCTGAAAAAATGCGAAGAAAACGAACCGCGGTACTAGCGAAACGACTATAATGCCGGCGAAGCGGCTTGAGAGCTGTCGGCATGTCATCTTCAACTCTATCTGAAGGAGCGCATCACAGGCTTGATTCTACGATCCCTCGGTAGCCCTGCGGATCGCAAGAGAGTCACTGTTCACCCTTGGCAACCTCACTGCCGGGATCCTCAGCGAATACCACGACGTCACTAGCAGCTCTGTGCTGCTGGAAAAGCTGCAGGCCTTTCGGGTTGTCTACGAAGAGGCCGTTGCCCGCCTACAGAAGCCCTCCTTCCGGATTGCCACCATTGGCACCACCTCTTCGGGTAAATCCACCATTGTGAACGCCCTCATTGGCCGGAAAATCGCGCCTATTGAGGCCCAGGAGATGAGTGCCGGGTCCTGCGGATTAGGCACAGCGAGCGGAGCAGGCTAGTTATCCACAATACCGAAGGAGCTACCTGGGAATGCGGCACGTGGGAAGACCTGAGGGACGAAGAAATCTACAGCCGGCTCAAGCTGACGATGGAGGCCTACCACCAAGAGCGGCGAAAGAAGAGGAAGAAGAGGGATGAAGCGGAGGTGGGCATCCCTCAGGTAGACGTTGAGTGTCCGCTGCTGCCGGTCAGAAATCCTTTTCTGTTAGGCCTGCCTGAGGGCTTACAGGTCGAGATTTATGACTTGCCTGGCCTAAACTCAATTCAAGATAGAACAAGCCTTAGGATTATCCAAGAGCATGTCAGCAAGTGCTTTAGCTTTGTTGCACTGGATTACTCTCAGACAGATTGGCAAGGACGGGAAACTCTCTTGAGAGAGCTAAAGGATGTCGTAGAGTTTCTCAGAGGTCAAACCAGTTTGATGGTCTTCTTGCTCAACAGGGTTGACATGCGGAATCAAACCGACAACCCTCTAGAGCAAAGGATCGAGGAGCTGAGGGAGGAAATTCAGGAGATTCTGGCTCTTCCAGAGCCGCCTTGCATCGTTCCTCTTTCTGCTATTGCACTCTTTTATGCTCAATGTGCCTGGGGAGCTAACTCTTCTGAAGCGTCGGATGTAGATCCCAGTACCAGGCGGTGGATGGTCAGCTCTCTTTTTAAAGACTGCTATAACTTCTTCATTAAAGCCTCTACGAGAGGTGATAAGGGGCTGAGGTCGTGGCTACTTAACCTCGAGAACAGCATCGAGGAAGGACAGGAAATATCCGAATTTTTTCTCTGACCCAGCCCATCAGATCCCTGTTGAGCGCCAGGCCCACTGCCTATTGCTCAGCAATATTGCTCTCAAGGGTTGGGCAGTTTCCCTAGCGGCGGAATCCCAGCTTCTGCTTAAACATGGGTACCTTCAAGATGCTGTTGATGTCCTAAACTTCGAGGTCCCTCGTTTCCGGGAACTGAGCGAAAGGTGGTGTGCAGCTCTCTTGCCAGCAGATCGGCCTCAGCTCCGGACGGCCTATACGTACAAGGCTTCTGGCTTCGCTGGCCGCATCTCTAGCGAACGCATCCAGCGCATTGCTCGTCTTTCCCCATTTGATCGAGGGCTTACGCCAGAGCAGGTCTTTCTCAGAGAAAAGAATCTTTCCGTCGAGTTTCAGATGACCTATTTCCAGGAGCTGGACAAGTCTTGGTACCTTTCCCAAGCTGCTTTAGCCGAATACCTAGATACCCTCAGCGAGCTCACCGAGCGCCTTGAAGGTCTCCAGTCTTTTGCTCGCCTCTGTCGAGAGCTTAACCAAGCGGATCCGTACCGATTGATCCCATCTGAACCCAAAAGTCTCTATCTACTGGCTGCCGAGTAAAACGGTCAGCCGACCTCGCGGGCAGCGCGCACCAGCAGTCCCGCCATGATCAGCGCCGAGAGAATCGAGCTACCCCCGTAGCTCACTAGAGGCAGGGGCACCCCTGTAGTTGGCAGCATCCCGCTCACCACGCCGATGTTGAGCAAGGCCTGGCCCACCAGGAACATCAGGCAGCCACAGGCCACTAGACGAGTGGGCAGATCTGGGCAGCGCCACATGACTCGCAAGCTCACCCAGGTATAGGAGCCCAACAGCACCAGGAAGAAGAGGGATCCCACTAGGCCAAACTCCTCCGCATAGACCGCAAAGATGAAGTCCGTGTACTGGATGGGCAAGTAGAACAGCTTTTGTTGAGAAAGGCCGTAGCCTTTGCCCCACCACCCCCCTGAGCCAATAGCCAAGAGGCTTTGCGCCAACTGGTAGCCATCTCCTCGGGCATTGCCCCAGGGATCCAAAAAAGCCAGGATGCGCCGCTGTTGGTAGTCTTTGCTGAGGATGCTCACCACTGCTGCTAGCGTCCCCAGGCCTGCCGTAGCCAAAAGGGCGAAGAGGGGGACCCCAGCCGTCCAGGCCATAACCCAGAGAGTAAGGCCGCAGATGGCGGTGGTGCCCAAGTTGGGCTGGGTGAGGATCCCCAGCAGCCCCAAAGCAAAGAGCCCAACCCAGACTCTACGAAACCAGCGGGGATGCTCGAACCAACGGCCAAACACCCAAGCTCCCTGGAGCACCAGCAGGGGCTTGAGCAGTTCCGAAGGCTGGATGACAGGGATCACCTTCAAATCCAGCCAGCGACTGGCATCCATGCGGGAAACCCCTAGCCCCGGCACCTGGGTAGCCCAGACCAAGCCAATGCCCAGCAGGCAGAGGATCCCGGCCCAGGGGAACCAGCGCTGCAAGGGGATACGCACCAAGAGGGTGAAGCAGGCCAGCCCCAGCCCCGCCCAAAGCAACTGGCGCTTAAAGAAGTAGAGGCCATCGCCAGTAGTCTGCTGCGCCACCGGGTAGGAGGCCGAAAACAATACCGCCAGCCCTATCCCCAGCCAGACCAGCGTCAGCCAACGCAGCCAGCGCGCTTCAGCGTTCCAGGGATCCCACCAGGGCTTGGCAGCAGGCGCGGAAGTGGTGGCCACGGTGCTCGAAACTGGGGTACTGGTCGAAGCTGGCACAAGCAGGCGACAGTAAAACGGTGATGGGCTGAGCTGGATTGGCCAGGGCTTGCGCTAGGGAGCAGGCAGCTGCAAAGGCCCTTTCCACCGCCATATCTAGGGTCGGCAGGATTTCGACGTCAGTATAGCGGATTTCCTGAAGGGCCTTGGCCAGCTTAGGAGCAGCCTCCCCAATGAGCAACACGCGGGCCACCTTGGCCTGAATAAGCCGCAGCCAGGCTGAGGGATCCCCCTGTTTGGCCCTTCCCCCGGCAATGAGGATAATGGGCGGGGAGAGGGCGTTGAGCGCGACCCAGCCGGCCTCGTAGTTGGTGGCCTTGCTGTCGTTGACAAAGCGGATGGGGGTAGATCCCACCTGGATTTGGGCCACCCGTTCCAGCCGATGGGGCATGCCGGCAAAAGAGCGGATGGCGGCTTGAACGGCAGCGTTGGGGATCCCGGCTAGATGAGCAGCCGCTGCTGCCAAGAGCAAGTTCTGCAAGTTGTGCGAGCCAGGGCAGCGCTCGGCAAAGTCCTCCAGCTCCGCCACCGCCTCCCCCTGGATGTAAAGCGTGCTCCCTCGCAGGAAGACATCCGCTTGCGGATCTTGCAGCGAGACCCAGTAGGTCTTTTCCCAGTCTCGCCGCCGGCGAAAGAGGTAGGGGTCCTCACCGTTGACCACCCGCCCCTGGGCCCGCTCCAGTAGCCGCGCCTTAAAGCTGGCATAGCGCTCCAGCGTGCCGTGCCGCTCTAGGTGATCTGGGGTGAAAGTTGTCCACACCCCAATGCGGGGTGGGCCTCCGGGGGAGCTCTTCATCAGGCGGCTGCTGGCCTCCAGTTGGTAGCTGCTCAGCTCTGCCACGATCCAATCTGGCCGACGCTGCCCTTGCCAGATCTCCAGAGCCACTTGGGACAGGGGCAAGCCAATGTTGCCGCAAGGGATCCCTTCTAGCCCTGCTGCCTTGAACATCTCCGCCACTAGGGCCGTGGTGGTGCTTTTGCCGTTGGTGCCCGTGATCCCCACCCAAGGCAGATGCTCTAGGAACTGCCAGGCCAGCTCCGCCTCTCCCAACACCTCGATCCCTTGCCGACGTGCCTCTTGCAGCAGCGGGTGATCCCAGGCAATGCCGGGGCTAACCACCACTTGCTCCACCCCTGGCAGCAGTTGAAAAGGCTGGCCCAAGTGGACAGAGA
>Ga0079995_1049333_pt1 | contig 22360 bp, 13 predicted proteins | sample FaiFalFF_MnMetaG_2_FD_69198 | JGI IMG/M metagenome (GOLD analysis project Ga0079995, IMG submission 69198) | Freshwater microbial communities from Yellowstone National Park, Wyoming, USA - Fairy Falls C (FF_Mn_C) (SPADES assembly) (version 4) | ecosystem: Environmental > Aquatic > Freshwater >...
GTTCCCCGAAGTAACACCAGATCGGGACAGGAATGCGCGCTGGTTTTAGGCTGAGGAATATGCTCGTATGAGAAAATCATCTGCTCAAGATGAGTGCAGCGCGCTGGAACTTGAGATGGTTGCTGGTGAGGTATTTGGCGATAGTTATGGTTAGGTAGTCTGAATGAGTGCGGCCCGTTGGAACTGTAGTCGGCGTTCGCGGAATTGTTCGGCGATTTTTTCGAGTGCGGCTTTTTTGGTCCTGCAGCCGACCAGTTGCAGGCGTTGTGCCAGGGCCAACGCTTCATCGCGAGAGAGCTGTTTGTCCAGTTGCCGCAGGACACTGTCGAGTTGGGCGAAGGAGAACTGCGGTTGGGTAATTTGTTCTTCGAGTTGTTGCAAGGCTTGCTGGGCAGCGGCAAGTTTGCTCTCGTCGAGAGGTTTGGCAGCGCGGCTGCGGGAACGACCGGTGGGCAGGACGCCCGTGCGCTGATAGGTCTCCGCCTGGTGCAGGAAATCGGCCCACTGGGCGATGGTCCAGCCGGCGAAGGGGGCCAGAGCGGTGGCAGCGCGTTGCAGGTCGTCGGCAGCGGTTTTGCTCCCTGCAGCACGGACGGCTTCAGCGAGTGCCTGCACATATTGCTGCAATGCCGCTACGTGCATTTTCGATTTCCTTCATTCGTAGCAAGAGTCCTTGGGCCAGGTCGCGGAAGTAATCGCCCAGCCCTTGCCGGGAGCGCGTGAAAAAGGTACGCAATTCTGCTGTCGAAAACTGGGCGCTTTCGGGGATACCGTCCGGCCAGACAAAGACCGGGCCGACCCAGCTGTCCTGACATTGCTTAGGCAAACTGTTCAGGATGGCCGCCTGAGCCCGGATAGGGGCGTTATTGCGGCGTATGACGAAATTGGGCACGACGGCCAGCACCTCCAGGTGGGGACAAATCGCGGGTACGGCTTGGGGAGTGTGGTCGCCTTCAGGATATGTTGCATCACTGCCGCGGGCCAGAATCTTCAGGGTGCGTAGCACCCGGATTACCCCGTTGGCGGAGAGCTTGTCGAGCCGCGTTGGAATCAGCACGTAATCGCAGCAGCACAAGGCGTTGATGCAGGCCGTGCTCAGACGCGGCGGGCAATCGAGCAATACGAAATCGTACTTTGGCCAGGCCGCCGGATCATGCAGAGCGCGCCGCAGGATCAGGCGGACATCCATGTCGGATCGGCCTTCGAGCCAGCGGGTGAGCAACAGCTCTTCTGTTGGCTGCAGCGTATCCTCGGCAGCGACGACGTGATAGGCACCGGACTGATCGCACCAATGGTCAGGAACGAGCACGCGGCGACGAAGCTCCTCAAAACACGGCTCCTGCAACCGTAAAAAATTGTCCACCAGCAAGCGACTTCGCCACGCCTCTTCATAGCGTGTCCCCAAACACAACGCCGAGAGCGACCCCTGATAATCCAAGTCCACCAGCAGCACGCGCAGTCCCATTTCGCACAACGCCGCACCGAGATAAGCCGCGAGCGTAGTCTTGCCGACGCCACCTTTGAGGTTGACCATAGCCAGGATGCGCATGCGTCGGCGAGTCAGCGGGACAAAGGCGGGCGAGTTCTCCACTGGCTGCCGCTGCCAGATACGCCCATCGAACTGCTCCAGGCTCTGTCGCGCTTCCAGACGCTGTCGCAGGCTGTCCCGCTCCGTCTTCACCTGGTGCAACGCATCGAGATATTGCTGCTGGCTTTCCCTGGCTCCTTCGAGTTCTTCGCTGAGTGCCTGGATGATCTCACGGTCTTGCAGTTCGCGCTGGCGACTCTGTTCCAGCGCCGTCTGGGCACAGACCAGTTGCTGATGCAACTGCTGCACTTCGCGCAGCGATGCTTGTAAACGCTCCCGCAAGGAAGCGGTTTCGCTGCGCGCCTGCGTATAGCTTTGCTGAAGCTGGCGTAATTCCAGTCGCAGGTCGGCATTCTGCTGGCGTAACTGAGAAGTTTCCCGTTCCAGTTCTTCGTTGCGGAAGCGTAACGCCAATTCGGTGTCCCGCGAACTCGGTTTGCGTAACCAGAACCAGCAGTAAATCAGCAGCGTTACCGTCGCCAGGATGCCGAGCAGGAACGCGGCGACGATTTCCGGATTCTGCCGGAGCCAATCCGTCAACAATCGCCACAAATCCGTCCACATGGCCAGTACTCCCGAGGCCCATCGGTCCGCGTTGGCGCTTGTTTTAGGCAGCCGCCGTCAACGAGCAAGTGTTCTGTTCGCTAACGCTGCCGCATTCGGTAACCTGGGGTCTAGGGAAGCGGGCGATTCAGTCCATGGGATGCAAGCCGCGCATGGAACCGCCGGCCGAATCGGTGAGAGCCTCGCAGGCAACGAAGGATCGGTTTCACGCTACCAATAGCACGCAGGAGCCACGAGACGACTATGCCGCGAACTCCCGTGCTTTGCTCTCTTGGTGGTTTAGCCTTACGAGGTGGCAAGTCAGTGTAGTCGGTCGAAAAGCGGGTATGGGACTGGCCGCGATATAGTTGCGACACGCAGACCTAGCCGGTACAATATGAACAACGTAGATAAAGCCTGGGCAGCGAAGCAGAGTAGTCCTAACACGCTAACCGAGGAGACCTGGCGATGAGCCAGCCGGCCGGTCGTCCGCCTGGGAAACGAGTTACCGCATTACCAGTGTCTGGTTCGAACAATCCCCAGGCCGGTTCCCCATCGGCATCTCCAGCGTCCTCCAACTCACCTCCTGCTGGTCCTGGGCTGACAGCCCAGAAAGGGCAGATGTTTGGCCAGTACCGTGTGCTTGCCAAGATTGGCGAAGGCGGCATGGGCGCTGTGTATCGGGCGGTGCACGTGCATCTGGATAAGACGGTAGCGTTGAAAATTCTGCCGCCCAATCGTTTGCAGAATCAGGAATTGTTGGCCCGTTTTCAGCGGGAAATGAAGGCCGTTGGTCGTGTCGAACACCCCAATATCGTGCGGGCCCTGGATGCTGGGCAGGTCGGCAATGCTCATTATCTGGCCATGGAATACGTGGACGGCCTGGACGTGGCCAAGATCGTTCGTAAGACCGGGCCGTTGCCTGTGCCAGAAGCGTGCGAAATCATCCGACAGGCCGCGCTTGGCCTCACTGCTATTCATGCCCACGGACTGGTCCACCGGGACATTAAACCCGGCAACCTGATGCTGGCGCGCCAGCCCGTTGGTCCACCGATTGTCAAAATCCTCGACCTGGGTCTGGCACGGTTATCGGACATGCACTGCGGCGAGGCCGGCGGCATCGAAAGTCTGACCGCCAGCAACGTTATTGTCGGCACGCTCGATTACATGGCTCCGGAACAGGCTTCTCACCAGGCCGTGGATATTCGTGCTGATATCTACAGCTTAGGAGCGACCCTCTACACACTGCTCACGGGCAAACCGCCCTTTTCCGGCCCGCAATACGACAGTCTCATCAGCAAACTGCGGGCGTTGGCAATAGAAGAACCGCCTCCCATTCAGACCCTGCGAGCTGATGTTCCGTATGAGCTGGCCCTGGTAATCGAACGGATGATGGCCAAAGACCCCAACGCTCGCTTCAGCACGCCGCAGGAAGTGGTGGCGGCACTCGAACCGTTCTGTGCTGGCGCTGACCTCGCCCCGCTTCTGGACGGAAAACTGCCGCAGCGCAGTCCAGCCGCTCCCGTTGCCGTGGCGCCGCCCATACCGGTCCCAGGTACGCAGACGCTATCGGCTAGCCCGGTGACAACCGAAGGCGTGGGTTTACGCGAATTAATCGGCCGTCGCCCTCGCCGCAATGTTCCGCCGTGGGTCGTCGTAGCCGGCGTGCTCGGAGCCGGGACCGTGTTACTGGTGTTGCTGACCGCTTTTTTCCTGCTGCGAGGTCGTCGCGCACCGGAAGAGGAAGCAGTTCGGCCGCCAGCTAAAACCTCGCCGACATCTGCCCAGACGGTAGATATGCCCGCCCCCGGTACTAAACCCACATCGCCCTCTGGCCAGCGTAAGCCGGTAACCTGGATTATTGGACGCAATATCTCTTCCATCGAGGAAGCCTTATCTCGCGCCCTGGATGGCGATACGATTCAGCTCCCTGCAGGGGAGTACGCACTTTCCGCCACGCTGGTGTTGAACAAGCGAATTACTCTGCGAGGGGACGGGCAGGACCGAACGGTGGTGTATTCGAAGGTCCCCGGAGAGTGTGTGCGGGTAACAGCGTCCGGCGTGCAGATTCAGAACCTGACCCTGGAATATACCGGCGACCAGCCCGCGAATATTGTCGCGGTTACTGGCCAAGACTGCACTATATCCGAATGCGGCTTTCGCGGGGCGCGAGCAGTCAGAACACCAGGAATACCCCCGGTGAGCCATGGCGCGGGCGTCAGGATAACGGACGGCGCCTCGGCCTCGATAAATAATTGTTCTTTTCGGAACAATGAAAGGGTTGGGGTTGCAGTTATAAATGCTGCTAAGGCTCAGATAACAGCTAATACCTTCGCACACTGCTTTGATGGCGTGCTTTTTCTCAAGGCCGGAGAGGGGCTACTCGAAAACAATCGCTGCAGGAATTGTAGTGCTACTGGAATCCTTATAGTGGACACTGGTGAGCAAGTATTTGTCACTCGCAATACCTGCGCTGGCAATTTGCAGGGAATCTATATCCGCGACTCCGTCGCGATCCTGGACGGTAACGATGTTTCTAATAACAAGCTGCACGGGTTCATCATCAGGGGACCGAACAAACCGACCCTGCGGCGCAACATTATTCAAAACAACGGCGGATACGGAGTCTATTGCGAGGGCGTCGTTCCGAACATAGAGCCGAACAATATCTTCTCCGGCAATAAGAGCGGGGACGTTTTTCCCCGGGGTATCTTGCAGTTGGCTGAGCCGCCGCAATCGCCGGCCCGTCCACCAGTTGCTTCCTCGGAGCCGCCTTCATCTAAGCCAACTCAGGAGGAGCAACCCGGCAAGCCCTGGGTAATTCGCACCTGGCAGGTGGGAAAAGATGCGGCGACTTTGGAAGAAGCAGTGCAAAAAGCGCAAGCCGGAGATATTGTCTTACTGCCCGAGGGGAAATTCGTGCTCGCCCGCGAACTGGTCATTGACAAGGCATTGACACTGCGTGGCGCTGGCCGCGATAAGACGCACGTCATTTCCACCGCCGCGAATTTTGTACTGAACTTACTAGGCCCGGGTCCTTACACTATAGAAGGCATAGACATCTCTCACAGCGGCCTGGCCGGGGCTGACATCTTGGTGGTGCCTGGTTGTCGGGAGTGTCAGATTATTGATTGCCGTTTTGCTAATGCTCGCAGAGATGTTAACCAAAAACAATACGGGAGGGGATTAGTCATCAACGCACTGTCCTGCCACATACGTAATTGCCTAATCGAGAACAACGCGAGCACAGGCGTTACTTTGCGAGGGCCGTCGCAGGCTAAGTTTTTTTGCGAAGAGACAACCGTTTCCAGTAATGGTGGTATAGGACTACTGATAGAGGCTGGACATGCGATCCTCAAGAAGTCGTCAGCATTAAAGAACAGGGCCGACGGTTTTACGGTCGGGTTGGGGAACCAGTTAAGGGTAGAGTTCGAAAGTTGTCTAGCGTTAGAAAACGATTGGACGGGCATCGGACTCTGGGGTGGTGAAGTTACAGTGAGCAGGTGTGAATGCAAGAATAACCGCCTTCAGGGCATCTGCGCTCGAAACGATAGCAAACTCACTGCTATCGGCAACACTTGCACCGGTAACGGCCAGTCCGGCATTCGGTTTCAGGAAAATGCAACTGGATCAGCGACAAAAAATCAATGTTTCAACAATACTTTCGGCATCCAGTTGCTCAATGAAGGCACCGCAACAATTGAGGGCAACTTGTGTTCGAAGAACAAGAGTCACGGCATTGTGTGCCAAGACCGATCGAGACCCGTCGTTAGGTTTAACCAATGCCTCGGTAATGCTGGTTCAGGCATTGCGATAGAGGACAACGCCAGCCCAGAACTCGAGGGGAATACCTGTCAGGGCAACCAGCAGTACGGTGTTTACCTAAGCCCGGTTGCCAATCCCAAGGTTGGACCGAAAAACGTTCTGCTTCCAAATGGACTTGGTCCGATGAACCGGCGCTGATGGTTACCTTCCCCAGGGGCGGCGGAAACGACGACCGGCGAGGAAACTTTCCAGCACGCCGCTCGCCAGGTTATCCGCGGAACAATACACAGCCAGCCCTTGGCACGCCGCTGCCAGCCGCTGTACGAACCGCGTCAGGCCGAAATAGAACGGATCGTCCACCAACGCCACCGTGCTGATCTGAATCCCCTCGCGGCGACATTGAACAGCCTCCTGAATGGTCAGGCGAGCAGTTTTCTCCGAGGGCGGATACAGCAGCACCACCTCGGTGCCTTCGATATGGGCAGTGGGTTCGCCGTCGGTGATGCACAAAATCTGCTTGTTCGCGCAGGGTTGTCGGCGTAATCGTTCGCGGGCAACTCGCAGACCAGCCTGCAGATTGGTGAAATGTTCTGGGACACGTGGCGGCGGATTTTCCAGGGAAAAACGCAAATAAACCCGACTGTCGAAAATGCTCACCTCTTTCGGTGCTGCCAGCAGCAAGGCTCGCTCTGGCAAGGGCGTGGTGAACGTGTAAAAACCGATGATTTCCAGGAAATCTTCCGGATACCTCTGCCGCACCAGTTCCCGCAATGCCAGAGCGACCCGCTTCGCCTGCAGGAATTTGCCGAAACGTCCCATCGAACCGCTCATGTCCAATAGCACTACGGTGGCACAGCGGCTGGTTTGCAGGGTCTCCTGTACGACAAAATCATCTTCCTGCAAACGTAGATGGGGTTGGGGACCGAACTGGCGAAACTGCTCTGCTTGCCGGTGCAAAGCGTTTTTCAGGGTCTCGTGAACCGCGACCAGCGACAGTGGGTCGCCAAACTGGTAGGGCCGTGTTTCCTCGGGTGTTACCTCTCCAGTGCCCCGCCAGCCAGTCTCGTGGCGACCGGAAGCGTCGCGCCGTTGGATGATGAACAGATCATGCAGTGCCTTCTGGGCGATGCGTCGCAATCCCTTGACGGTGACAACGAGCCGGCCTCGCTCTTCTTCGCTGAGGTAACCTTCCCGGATGAGTTGTTCGACCAGCCAGCGATCTTCTTCGGGCAAGCGCTGGAGTTGGCGTAGCAACCACTCGCCGTGCTCCAGCAAGGCCTCGCTGAGTTGATCAAACACTCGCTCCACGGCCAGGGGTTGAAAGGCATGACGGGGATCAAAGCGCTGAAATTCAAACAGTGGCATAATCGGGTTTCCTCAAGCCGGGGTTTTTTCCTCGATGATCAGTTTACCACCCTGCGGTATCGGCGACACGGGACGGGTTTCTTGTCGAACCACTTTCCGTTGCGAGCCGAAAAATTCGACACAGTGAGCCAGGAAACTGGCGGCTCTGTTTACCGTCCGGCCGGCGCACGTATGCCGCGAATGTTCTTGGCCAGGCAGAGCGAATTCGACCACCGTAATCACGTCTGGCTGGCAACGCGGCGACCCAAAACAAGCAGGGTGATGTCGTCGTGTTGATGGGGGTTACCCGCGCAATGTTGTTCCAGCGCTTTGATCAGGTGTCGGGCACCCTGGGCTGGCGAGGCTGGGGGAGCGGTCTTGATTGCCTGGAGAATGCGATCCCGACCGAAATGTTCCCCCTGAGCGCTAGTAGCATCCAGCACACCGTCGCTGAACAAGTAAACAACATCTCCCGGCATAAGCGACACCTCGCATGCCCGGTAGGTGGCATCGGTAACGATGCCGATGGGCAAACCGATGTCATCACCCGTGGCGATCTCCTCGACGCGATCGTTCTGGTTTCGGCGGAGAATGGGAGGCAGGTGTCCGGCGTTGACCAGCACCAGTTTGTGCGACTGGGTATCGAGCACGCCCAGGGCGAGAGTGACAAACCGGTCGGCCAGGCCGGCCTGGTGCAAAGATTGATTCAGCATGGCCACAGCCAGATGCGGTGCCGGTTGCGTTAACACGCAATAGCGAACGTCAGCAGTCATGCGGGCCATCAGCAGTGCAGCAGCCACACCTTTCCCGGCCACATCGCCAACTGCCAGCACCCATCGCCCATCTCCCAGCGGCAAGACCGTGTAAAAATCGCCCCCCACATAACGCGCTGCTTTGTAGAAGGCGTGAAACTCGTACTCCGGTAGCCGCGGCAATTCCGAAGGCAACAACACTGCCTGCACCTGACGGGCGAACTCCATTTCCCGTTCCAGTCGCTCACGAGTAACCCGTTCTTCATGCAGGCGTGCATTCTCCAGGGCCAGTGCTGCCTGATTGCATACCGCCACTAAAAGTTCCAAATCCTCTTTGTTGAATTGCCGATTGCGATCCTGGGTGTCGAGCTGAATGACCCCGAGAATCTTGCCGTCCTGGTTACGCAACGGTGCGCAGATCACCGAACGAATCAGGAAGTCGGCAATACTTTCGCTGGCGCGAAATTGCGAGGCAGAGCTGGCATCCTCACACAAAAATGCTTCCCCGCTCCGCACACATTCTTCAATGATGGTACGCGATGGACGAGCCGTTTCCTCGTCTTTTTCCCGGCGGCACTTCCGGGCCCGCACCAGCCAGCGTTTGCGCGACTCATCGGGCAACACCAGAAATGCCCGGTCGGCCTGGCGGAATATCTGGAATAAACCTTCCAGCACCTGGGGCAGCAGCTTTTCCACTTCGAGGGTCCGGCTCAGCGTGTTGCTGATCTCCAGTAACATCCGCAACTTATCGGCCGGCTGAGCCTGCAACAGCAGATAACTCGACTCGTCCTTCACCGCCAGCCGACTCATCACTGTCGAACCACCGATTTCCTCCCCTTCGTCCTCCTCTTCGGGACGAAACTCGGGCGGAAGCGGCTTTGGTCGGGCTCCCTGCAAAAATTGAAATCGAAATTCGCAAATGCGAATTTCATCCTGATCCCGTAGCCGCACCGGCACCCTGGGTTCCAGGGTGTGGCCATTGACGATCGTCTTATTGCGACTATCCAGGTCTTTGATGTAATATTCGTCCGGGCCTCGGCGAAAGATTTCCGCATGTTCCCGGCTCACTGCCGGGCTGGGAATGACCAGATGGCAGCTTGGATTGCGACCAATGATGAACGACTCCTCTTGCAATTCATAGCGTGAGCCAGCATTGGGACCTCGAACTACTACCAGGGCCGCCATGGCTTCTTTCCCGTTCCCCAACCAGGTTCTGGTTTGTCCAAATAAGTACCCGTGCGCAAGGATGGTTGCTTTTTGGCGATTGTAGCCCTTACCTCCCTGCCCTGTCAAGCAAGCGCAGTGCTGATGGGTTTGTATGCTGGCAACGACAACTCACCAGCTCCCTGCCGTGCCAAACAACTGCATCGTTTCCCACAAAAAGCGACTGTTTGACAGCACCCTTTAGCTCGCTGCCCTGCCGGGTAATTACGTCGTTTTCCACACAAAGCGATTGTTCAGCACCGCGCGTCAGTTCCCTGCCCTGCCAAAGCACTGTTCCGCGAACCTCGCCGAGGACCCAGCAAAAGCCAGGTCGGCTCTAAACACCTTTCCACCCACAGTGCTGACCTATCCCCATTTCTGCCAGGAACAAGGAAAAATATTTGACTCAGTTGCCAGTGGTGAGTTATAATGGAGCTAATTCACTGGGACTCGCGCCCCTAGGAGCCTTTACATGAAGCGAAGTGCAGCATTGCGGGTGGAAGCACTGGAAGATCGCTCGGTTCCAGCCGGTCTCGTAACCATTTCCGGATGGGGAACCGGCAACATCAATGTCATCGGTGACCCCCAGGACAACCAAATCGAAATCACCCAGCCTGGCGGTCCAGCTACACTGAGGATTACAGGTCTCAGCGGCACTACTCTGGCTCTTGGAACCATCCCCGCTTCCTGGGTTTCTAGCACAGTCCCCTCCACACCGCCCTTTACCCAAGTAGACCTGGACTTGTCTTCTGTCAGCCTGGTCATCAATCAACTCTTCGTGGACCTCAGGGCTGGTAATGATACCCTCAGCATCAATGGGGTCACTACGGCGGGCAATTTGATCGCGGCTTCCAGCGGTAACACCGGTAGCGACAACGATGTCTATCGCCTGGGCGCAGACCATGCTGGAAAAGCCCTGTTAATTCGCGACAGTTTCGGGAGCAATAGAGCTATTCTCGATGCCGTCACAGCCCAAGACCCATCTACGATCTTTTTCGGAGCGGGCAACGATTTCCTGCTCATTGCAGGCAGCGGTACTATCTTCGCTAACGATTTGAACATTTTCATGGGGGCTGGAAGCGATATCGTCCGGTTCGTTCCGGGCACCTCGCATATCCAGGGCAATCTCCTTATCAACACCACTTCCAGTGTTGGCGATTTTGGTGACGCGGTGCTGATTGAGTGGGCCACCAGTCCCACCGCTCCTCCAACGCTGCAGGTTGACGGAAACACGACTATTGTTACAGGAAATGGAGCGGACTTGGTTCGATTTGGTCTTGGTACCGGCACCGGCCCGAGCGCCAAGCTCGGAGCGACTGCCAATAACACAGTCAACATCGATACTGGCAACCACAATGACAGAATCTTTGCCTCGCGCGTACAGTTTCCGCTACTTACCGTTCTGCTCGGCAACGGCGACGATCAGGTTTTGAACAACTGGGGCACTGCCAGTGTCAGCGTTGCGCCTGGCTCGGTCATAGACGGAGGCCCACACGTCAGTGGTGACACCATACCGTGGACTCCACCGCCACCGCCTGGCTTAACCGCGATAAACTTTCCGTAATCGGCAGCGCAAACTAGCCTGGCACGCGGAACGGTCCAGGCCGGTGGTCGTGGCCCCTTTTTGCGGACACCGGCACGTTTGCCCACGGTGTCCGGATTTCCTTCCGGGCATGTCTGAAAATGGCCGATTAGCGGCGGGTGGATTCGAACCACCGACCCACGGCTTATGAAGCCGCTGCTCTGACCACTGAGCTACGCCGCCACTCTTAAGGTTTGCGGCAAAAGGCAAGGTGCCATCGGCACCGTACCATTTATCGAGCTACGCCAGGACAAGATTCACGCAAATTGTTCCTGGGCGTTTCGCTCGCGCCGGTTTTCCCTACTGATTGTATCATCGCACTGGTCGGCGTGTCCAGCAGGCCGGTGCGGACATATTTGCTTCCCGGAAATTGATCGCGCCAACCTTGCCCGCAGCCGAACGTTTCATACCTAAATAGGCAACCCTCCTGTACCCTGCCTTCCCCAATGATTGCCTCCGAATTGTGGACGATGGCCGTACCACTGAACCCATAAAGGAGAGCGACGATGCGTGTATGCTTTTGCGTTGCTGGAATGCTCGTGCTGATGGTGAATGCCGCCCCTGAACCGACAATCGCTCAGGATGGCGCCGGCAAAATCCGCGTGGTGATCATTGACGGCCAGAACAACCACGATTGGCGCAGCACCACACCGTTCATGAAGCGAGTGCTCGAAGAGAGTGGGAAATTTACCGTGGACGTGTCATCAAATTTGCGGCCCGGCGACAAACCCGGCCGTGTACCCACCGTGCCATTCCCGCCCGATTTGAGCAAGTATGATGTGGTGCTGAGCAATTACAACGGTGCTCCCTGGCCGAGCGAGTTTCAGAAAGAACTGGAGACCCGTCTGCGGGAAGGCAAGATTGGTTTAGTCATCGTGCACGCCGCCAATAACGCTTTCGGTAACTGGGCCGAGTACAACCGCATGATCGGTCTGGGCTGGCGCAACCCCAAAGGCGGCGAACGCATTTACCTGGACGACAACGGTGAGCTGGTGCGCGTGCCCGCCGGGCAAGGTGATGGTTCCGGGCATCGCTATACCGGAGAATTTACTGTGGTCATCCGCGACCCTGAGCATCCCATCACAAAAGGACTGCCTCGGGAATGGCGGCATACTCGCGATGAACTGTACGACAATCTGCGTGGACCAGCGGAAAACATGCATCTGCTGGCCACCGCCTACTCCAAAGGTACCCGGGCTCATGAACCCATGCTCTGGACGGTCAGTTACGGTAAGGGCCGCGTTTTCCACACGCCGCTGGGGCATGACCTAAACGGCATGCGTTGCATCGGCTTTATTACAGTGTTACGGCGTGGTACGGAATGGGCAGCCACCGGCAAAGTGACCATTCCTGTCCCGGACAATTTCCCCACCGCCGACAAGACCAGCGCTGTCAAGGAGTGATCACTCCACGGTGATGCGAAGCAGGTCGTCTCGCAGTTCCGGCAATTCCGCCAGACGATTTTGCCGGGCAGCTTCGCGGAACCGACGCAACGTAAGTTCCAGATGCTCTGCCGCATCCGGATAATCTTCCCGGACGTCGTTGACCTCCCAGCGGTCATCCGGCTTGATGTACAACTGAGGCGGTGGGATGGGGCGATCCGGCAGGCTTCGCACCGGCAGAATCAGGTACCATTGATGCGTGCGGAGCGACCAGCACTCATCGAACTCCGATCGGCCAATGGCACAGGCGTATTCGCGTAGTTGCACATACTCGCCGCGTGCCAGTCCCAGAATGCTCTTGCCGTGAATTTCCTGGGGAACGGGAGCGGCGAAATATTCGAGCAAAGTCGGGAAAAAGTCCACCGGTTGCACCAGCTGCTGAATGCGTCGGCCTGCTTCTTTGCCGCCCGGCCAGCGGAGCAATAGCGGCAGGTGCACCATCTCTTCGTGCAAACAAACCCCGATATCGCCAACCAGTCCATGCTCGCCCAGAGGCAGCCCGCAATCTCTGGTGACCACCAGGAGCACCTCGTCGTACAGCCCTTTGCTCCGCAGAAAGTCCAAGAGCATGCCCAGCCATTGATCCACGCCGCTGACTACCCCGGCGTAACTGTAAAGCAAAACCTCGCGCTCCTCTTTAGTCAAATCCACGCCGACCCGTCCGATCTTCGGTTCGAGGATGGGTTGCTCCGGTGCCCCTTCGAGAGCTCGAACGGCGTCATGGTCATACAGAGCCGACTCCCACGGCGGCTGCAGGGCTCCCAACTCCAGCCACAGCAACCACGGATCGCTGGCAGCATACCGGCTGAGCCAATCGGTGGCCGCCTGAATACAACCAGCCGTGAGACTTTCTTGCTCGAGTTCCGCCAGACGATTTCGCCGAACTACCTGCACCATTTCCCAACCGCTGGCCCAGACCCCACGAATACTCGGACTGCGTTCATCACCGATGAAGACCGTGCGAACTCCTTGTTCCCACAGTAACCGCAAAAGGCCCGGAGTACGGCTGGGACCACCGAAACCATGTCGGCCCGTAAACCAGCTCCGCCGCACTGCGATCGGCGATGCCCGATCCACATAGCACTGGTCAAACACAATGCCTTCCGTGGCTACACGATCCAGCGTAAAAGTATCCAGCCATTCGCTGCCGTAACAGCTCAGGTATCCCGGTTGCAGCCGATTGACGACTATCCAGATGCACTTCATGTTCCTATCACCCAGGCGATCCAGGAAATGGCTTGAAAAGCTGTTTTCACGAGCCGATCTTCCCGAAATAACGGAATTACTGTCCGGAGACCAGCAGCATTCCAGCCAATCAGCTCAGGAACATTGTAGGATATGCCGCCTTCCGGAAACCCGCCATCTGACGTTTCACAGAATTGATCCAACGCGACCGCGAACGGAGCCGTTCAAACTTCTCGATAGCGGCAACTCAGCCCACGCCCACACTCCACATAAATGAGCAATACACGACCGGAGCCGCTCAGTCTTCCCTGATAGCGGCACCCCCGCGAAAACTACCCTGGCAATTCCCACAAGCTTTACGCAAGTGCCGGCCTGAACCGGTCAGTTGACGTTACCAACGCCCGGACACAAAATATTGTGGTGACGGAAGCTGCCGGACAACACGTTATGGTCAGCAACCGGACTGCCAATCAGGCCAACGGCGCGCCAAACGCACCAGGGATCAGGAACCCATGACTCCAAAAATTCACCTCGAACGAATGATGCATCGTGACGTTATCAAAGTAGCCGGCGAGTCCGTAGCCAGCTACGCCTTGATCAAGTTGATACCGGCCGGGGATTTCAACGCCGTGCCCATGCGGCTAAACGTAGCCCTGGCTCTGGATGTCAGCGGCTCGATGTACGAAGAAGACGGTACGGGTTTGAGTCGCTTGCACCGTGTCCAGGAAGCTGCTCGTCGCGCGTTACAGCAGTTGCAGCCGCACGACCTCATCAGCATTGTCGCGTTTGGCCACGATGCCCGCGTCATTTTGCCGCCCACGCCTTTGTCCGAGCGGCAGAAGATTGAGGATCACCTGCTGGCCGTGGATCAGTTCAACGTGGACCCCGGCGGCACTTCTATGGATCAGGGCATGCAACTGGCCGTGGCAGAGCTCCAGAAAAATCACGGCGAGGGCATTCTATCTCACTTGGTTATCCTCACCGATGGCGAAACTTCCGGTGAATCCGTGTGCAAACAAATCGCCGCTTCTCTGCCCCAGCAAAAGATGCATCTCACCATTATGGGGATCGGCACGGAGTGGAATGCCAACCTGGTGAAGGAGTTGGCAAAACTGAGCAACGGCAAATGGTTTTACATCGAAGCCGAGAAACGCGAGGAAGCCGAACGCATCTTCGTTCAGGAATTTACTCACCTGGCGAGCACAGTGTTTACCGAGGTGGAGATGCATCTGCGTCCACTCAAGGATGTCCGCGTGAAACGCTGCCGGTTAGTGGTGCCGGAAATCCGCGAATTACCCTTGCGGGAAGTAGAAGAGCGGCATCTGGTCGCGGACCTCGGCACGCTGGAAAAGGATAAGTCCACCCGTTACATCCTCGATTTCAGTTTGCCGCCACGACCGGACGGTGATTACGTGATTTGCCAAGTGGAAGTTACCTACAAACTCGGAGCGGTGCCTGGCACCACTGGCGCGGTACCGCTGAAGGTGCGTTACTCGGCCACGCAGCCCAGCTATGTCAACGCCGAGGTTATGAAGCACATTGACGAGGTGCAAATTTATGAGATGAATGTCAACTTGCAACAGGCGATCCAACAGAATAAGGTTGAGGAAGTCAAGCGTCTGGCCCAGGCTATCGAACGCAAGGCCACTATGCTTGGCCCGCGCGCGGCCAAGAAAACTATGCTCGCCAAACAGGCGTTGCAGGAAATTAACGCCGGTGGGCGCGTCTCCAAGAAAACCATGCTCGCTCTGGAAGATTCCATGCGACTGGCGGAGGAAATGCCCACCAGCTGAACCGGTCCGCTTGCAATACCCAGGCCGTGCATCCATTGGCTAGCGAACAGCATCACTCGGGAGGACAGCATCCATGATCCAGTGTCCGTTCTGCGGTTACAACAATGAAGATGGCTCGCTCTTCTGCGAGCAGTGTAAGTCGGAGTTACCCGAAACTCTGGCTGCGGGCTCCCCTGTCGAAAAGCCTGTATCTTCCGGCCCGCCAATCGGTTTTGCCACACCGGCAGCTGAAGCGATCCCGGCTGCGGAACCATTGCCGGGTGTCGCGGTCGCAGAGGCCGTTCCTGCCGCTCAAATTTCACCCGCGGGTGTGCCAACGGCCGAACCCACTGCTCCGACAATGCCCATAGCAGAGGCCGTACCCGTATCGCCGGTTGCACCGGTTGCCGAAGCTGTGCCGGTACCACCAGCCGCACCAGTTGCTGAAGCTGTACCGGTGGCGGCGGCTTCTCCGGTTGCAGAAGCAGTCCCAACTGCGGCACCAGTTGCCCCGGCTGCTTCTCCTGCAGCGCCGGCAGCGGAAACGCCAGGGGTTACACCCGCCGCGACGGTCCCGCCAGCCCCCACAACCACGCCCACGGCCACTCCATCCGCGGCACCAAGTCCAACCGCTCCGCCCGCGGCAGCAGTCTTTCCTCCGGGAAGCCAGCCGCGCCTCAAGGTGATTCGCGGCATGAAAATCGGGGACGAATTTCCGATTTACGAAGGCGAAAATTTCATCGGCCGAGCTGACGAAAAACCCGTAGATATAGACCTCGAATATCAGGAACCCCCTGACCGCATCTGGACGTCACGTCAGCACGCGGTGATCATTTTCGAAAACGGCCAGATGCATATCGAAGACCTGAACAGTGCCAACGGCACCTACGTCAACCGCCAGCGGGTCTATCCCGGCCAAAAACAGCCGCTCAAACCCGGCGACGTGATTCAGATCGGCACGGTGCAAATGCGCGTGATCGTTTAGACGGCTCCTGGCCTGTAGCGACCGGCAATTTCCTCTAACGCTCGATGGCCGATGGCGGACGGCCTCTCCGGTCGCCTCGTCTTGCTTCTGCCTGCCACCCGAAAGATGGATTTGCCAAGAATCGTACAGGTGAAGCTCCTGTTTGCCCGATGGCGATATATCCGTGAAGGCAATCCCGATTCTGTTCGGTGATTTATGAACCGAAGTGCGGGGCTAGCCGCCAATGCACCTGCTATTCCGAACATCGCTGTTGGCGTTCTGCTTTTCCCGCGGAAAATTGGTTGTTCTCGTTGTGAGTAAATTGCCAGCAGTTCGTGCTGGTGTAGTGGCACCGAAATTTCCTGATTGAAATGTTTCACCGCATGTCGCACACGCAAACCCACACAGAGCGCCACAGTAGGGAAACTCCCTGGTTGAGATGATTCGCCCCTGTTACGCAGATAGTACAACATTCGAAACGGGGTAATAACACTGGTGCCCTGGCGAAACAATAGCGGTAGGCTTATAGTCAAGGGAACGACGCTGGCTCAGGCAATCTTTGTTCAGGGATTGGCTGTGCGCGATCGGCACGGAGCGTGAGAGGAGCTGCTTATGCCAAGAGGATTGCGAGCTCTGGAATGGGTGGGCGAACGAGACGGCTTTTTGCGGATCGTTGACCAGACCAGGTTGCCGGGAGAAATACGTTATTTGCGACTGGAAACGGTGGAAGAAGTCTGCGAGGCGATTGTGCAATTGAGGATACGCGGGGCACCCGCAATTGGCGTGGCCGCTGCATTCGGTGTCGTGTTGGGAATGCGCCGGGCGCGTTATACAACGGCAGCGGATGCCCTTGCCCATTTGCAGCGAGTGGTAGAAATGCTTCGTGAAAGTCGGCCAACCGCAGTGAATCTTTTTCACGCTTTACAGCGCATGGAGCGAATTGGGCGGTCGGTGATCAAGGATCCAGCGTTCAACCCAGCGGTAAATGACCTGGTACCACGGTTACTGGCAGAAGCGAAAGCGATATGGGACGAAGACCGTAACCAGTGTCGCAAACTGGCCGAACAGGGCGTGGGCCTGATCCGCGACGGAATGAATGTGCTGACTCATTGCAACACCGGTGCACTGGCGGCTTCGGATTACGGCACGGCGTTGGGGGTGTTGTTTGTGGCCCACGAATTGGAGCGACGCTTTACTGTGTACGCCACCGAAACCAGACCGTTATGGCAGGTAGCACTACTCACCACACTGGAGTTACAACAGCGTGGCATCGAGACGGTGCTGATCTGCGATAATGCTGCCGGCTGGCTGATGCGGCAGGGGAAAATCCACCTGGTGTTGGTCGGTGCTGACCGCATTGCAGCCAACGGCGATACGGCGAATAAAGTTGGTACTTACACTTTGGCAGCTCTGGCACGCAGGCATGGCATCCCGTTTTACGTTGCCGCACCCACCAGCACTTTCGATCCAACTTTGCCCGACGGTGAAAGTATTCCTATCGAACAACGTTCGCCGCAAGAAGTGACACAACCGTTCGGCTTGACGATTGCCCCCGCAGGAATCCGTGCCGAAAATCCGGCTTTCGACGTGACGCCAGCCGATCTGATTACGGGTATTATTACTGAGAAAGGCATCGTCCAGCCCGTGCAGCAGGAAACGGTAGCCCGAATACTGCAAACTACATGTCACGAAGCTTGACCCTGCCTTGCTCAAGAGCACGGCCAGGGTTTGCGTCGTAGTGGAGCCATTCACCAGGTCTTGGGCCGCGTATGACCACAACAGCAACAACCACCGCGGAATTTCTGGAAAAACTTCCCGATCCGACAACCGGCGGCAACGTGCCGGGGCGATTTGGCTCAATTTGGCGGAATCGGTTTTACCGTATTTTCGGTTCGCCTGAGCAACGCCGGCTGGCACGAGCCGCATTGTTTATTCCGAAAATTCGCCACTGGGAACGGCAATACTGGCGGCTGAGCAATGAAGAGTTACGGCAGGTGAGTATGAGATTACGCGGTCGGGCACGCGGTGGCGAAAAACTCGACCATCTGTTACCGGAAGCGTTTGGACTGGTATGCGTTGCCGCGTGGCGAACCCTGGGTTTGCGACCGTTCGATGTCCAGCTGGCAGCCGCGGTAGTCTTGCACGATGGTGGCTTGGCAGAAGTGGTCACCGGTGAAGGCAAGACCCTCGTCGCCGCCATGCCCGCGTATTTGAACGCCCTAACCGGCAAGGGAGTGCACGTAACCACTGTCAATGATTATCTGGCTCGCCGTGACGCTGAGTGGATGGGAGCCATTTACCGTTTGCTCGGATTGACCGTCGGTGCTCTGCAAATGCAGATGTCGGATGAGGAACGCCGCACCATTTACCGCTGCGATATTACCTACGGCACGGCTTCGGAATTCGGGTTTGATTTTCTTCGCGATCGTTTACGGCTTCGGGATCAGGCACGCACAGGCGGAACACCGTTCTGGCAAGCCTGGCTTGGCGATGGACAGAGTGCACGGCCGCCTGACCCGCGCGTGCAACGGGAGCATCACTACGCCATCGTGGACGAAGCCGATAGCATCCTGATTGACGAAGCCCGTACCCCGCTCATCATCAGCACCGGCACCCAACTGGCCAGTCCTGAAGAAACCGCAGTCTTCCAGTGGGCCGATCACATCGCCCGGCAGTTGCAATGGGAGGCACATTTTACCTTCGACATTCGCAAACAAAAAATCGAACTGACCGAAGAAGGTCGCCAGTACATTCGCTGGGCCGGCTTTCCGTCCGGGCCGAAAATTCCTGGCCTGGACAAGCTCTTCGAACACGTCGAGCGTGCTTTGTGGGCCCATCATCGCTATCGTCGCGATCAGCACTATCTCGTCGAGGATAACAAAGTCATCATCATTGACGAATATACTGGCCGACGCATGCCCGATCGCCACTGGCGGGAAGGAATGCATCAGGCCGTCGAAGCCAAGGAAGGATTGCCCATCACCAATCCTACTGAGCATGCCGCACAAATCACCTATCAGAGCTACTTCCGGCTTTACCAGAAACTAGCGGGAATGACCGGTACAGCTTACGAAAATCGCCGCGAGCTTCGCAAGGTTTACAAGCTGGTGACGGTGCGGGTTCCGACCAATCGTCCCGTCATTCGTCAGACACTGCCTGACCGCGTTTATGCGACCGAACGTGCCAAATTCCGCGCCGTCGTTGAAGAAGTGCAGCGCTTGCGGCAACTGGGACGTCCGGTGCTGATCGGCACCCGCACGGTAGAAAAAGCGGAAACCTTAAGCCGACTTCTGGACGAAGCTGGTATCCCTCACCAGGTCCTCCATGCTCGCCAGCACGAACGCGAAGCGGAAATTGTTGCACAAGCTGGCCGACCTGGAACCGTTACCATTGCCACCAACATGGCCGGACGTGGTACCGATATCCTCCTGGGCGGTAACCCCGAATATCTGGCCTGGCAGGAATTACGCTCATCGTATCGCTCTCGGCTGGATGTCCCGCCCGAAATCTGGCGACAAAAAGTGCGTGAAATAGCCGAACGAGAAAATATCGCTGAGTTGCATCAGCAAGTTGTTGCCGCCGGCGGATTACATGTGATCGGCACCGAACGTCACGATGCCGCTCGCATTGACCGCCAGCTGATTGGCCGCGCTGGACGTCAGGGCGATCCTGGCAGTGCACAATTTTTCCTCTCCCTTGAAGATGAGCTGCTGGAATCGCTGGGCTGGAAACGCCGCAACAAGCTCCTTGCTCTGGCCAGGCGAAATCCCGACGCCCGGCTGGATCACCTACTGCCGCTGTTCCTCAAAGCCCAGCGTCGTACTGAACGTCGCCATTATCTCCAGCGTGTGGATTTGATGGTCTATGAGCGTGAACGCCAGGAAATTCTCAAAAATATCGGCGCCGATCCTTACGTGGACTAGGTTCCGCTTCAGCACCCTGGTTCGTTTGTCATTCGCGAAACTCATCCCGGCTTTCGTCCGCATTGTTGTCTCCCGTCCGATTTTCCTATAACCTAGCTGGAGCCGTCTGGAAACCGCATTTCCAACCATCAGGAGGTGGACATGCGCCACGAATTCGTCCATTCTGGCCCGTTTATGATGTTGAAAGTTCATCTGGACATTGGCGAGTCGCTCAAGGCCGAGGCGGGGGCCATGGTCGCCATGAGCGATACGCTGGACGTCGAGGGTAAGGCGGAAGGAGGCATCCTGAAAGGTCTGGGACGGTGGCTGGCAGGGGAATCGTTTTTCTTCCAGACATTGACGGCTCGGCGTGGGCCAGGAGTCGCCCTGTTAGCCCATGAATTACCAGGCGAGATTTATGCCCTTCAGCTCGACGGTAACACAGGTTACATCCTTCAAAAGGATGGCTTTTTCGCTGCCAGCCGGGACGTCGAGATCAGCACGAAAGTGCAGAATCTCGTCAAGGGACTGTTTTCGGGAGAAGGTTTCTTCGTGCTCAAGGCCAGCGGCATGGGGACGCTGTTCGTCAGCTCCTATGGTGCTATTCATCCGATTGATCTCGCGGATGGACAGGAAATCATCATTGATAACGGCCATTTAGTTGCCTGGCCCGAGACGCTCGATTACGAAATCCAGAAAGCTTCCAGTGGCTGGATCTCTTCGTTCACCTCCGGCGAAGGACTGGTTTGCCGATTTCGCGGACCAGGACGGATATTAATCCAGACACGCAATCCTCGCGGCTTCATCGCCTGGCTGATGCAATTTTTACCGAAGAAGTAAGTAAATTCTTCGGACAGGCGCAATCAACATCCGCACCAGCGTCGTGATTGGATGCTATTGTTCCGGTGCGTAAATGCAGACTCTCCAGCGCTGCGTTTCTGTTGTGCTCGAAATGCAGCGAGGCGTGGTTTGCTGGCAGCGGATGCTATTCGCGCATCCTGTATTGGCCAGCCCAGTAAACAGTGCTCAACTTCAACGAACCGACCAAAACGGACCATTGCGGTTCCATTCTCGCATCTAAGACTTCGCCCCTGCTAACCTTGAAGACGCCGCCGGGGAAACATTGTTGTTTGCGTCTGCTTTCGGTGTGGCAACGCACCGTCCCGGCAGCACATCGCCTGCAATATGGAGCTGACATAACCTGCAAAGCCTGCGGCAAAACCAGCTTTGCTGTCGAGGTCGGGCTATTCACAATCCATAGGCCCTGGCGCAGGTCAACAGGTAAAAGCCGAGCGCTGCCCAGGAGGCAGTGTCATGCAGCTGACAGTGAGGGCGGCGGGATTCGAACCCGCGACCTACGGATTAAAAGTCCGTTGCTCTACCTGCTGAGCTACGCCCTCGGTGCTGGACTGGACGGGGTCGCTGAGGCTGGCTGACCGTTCGCGCAGTCCATCCGGTCTGCGACACATCACCGTTCGTCAGGCAGGTTCCAGCAGATTGCATTCAGAATGCTTGCTGTGATCATTCGCCCGGCCGGGGTCATTGTTCGCCAAGCAGGCTTTGGAATGCAGCATTCACAATGGCCAGAAGTGCCCGGAGGCCCTGTTCCGGCAGCGACAACTAATGCTACGATTTATCAGGCGTGAGGTCAACCGTGTGGCTCACGGTGCTGGGCAGATTGAGCGTTGACCCGTATAACACAAGAACTGCCTAGAACGAGGCAGGCATACCGGCAACGCGAAATATGTCCAGGTGCCCAGGAAGTGACTGAGAGTGCAAACGCATAATGGACTCGAATATTGACGGTCTGAAACCAGGTTGAACGGGTGTCGGTATCTGTATGGATTTGCACAGCTTAACGCGACAGCTGCTGGCAAAACAGGAATTGAGCGCAGAGCAAGTGTGGGCAGCTCTGCACGCCATGACCGAAGAAACCAGCGACAAAATCGCCGTGGCGGCGTTGTTGACAGCCTGGCGTGCCAAAGGAGAGACGCCGAATGAACTGTCAGCGGCGTGTCAATGGTTACGGCAACGTATGGTTCCGGTAGCCACGGGTGGGTTAGAAGTGCTGGACACCTGTGGTACAGGCGGCGATGAACTGGGCACATTCAACGTGAGTACGGCAGCAGCACTGGTAACAGCGGCGTGCGGCGTGCCGGTGGTCAAGCACGGTAACCGCAGTGTTTCCTCCAGAAGTGGCAGCGCTGATGTCCTGGAGCGGTTGGGTGTGCCGGTAGAGTTGACAGCACCGGACGTGGCGGCGTGTTTGCGAGATCACGGGTTTGCGTTTTGTTTTGCTCCGCGGTTTCATCCGGTGC
>Ga0079995_1043455_pt1 | contig 22296 bp, 27 predicted proteins | sample FaiFalFF_MnMetaG_2_FD_69198 | JGI IMG/M metagenome (GOLD analysis project Ga0079995, IMG submission 69198) | Freshwater microbial communities from Yellowstone National Park, Wyoming, USA - Fairy Falls C (FF_Mn_C) (SPADES assembly) (version 4) | ecosystem: Environmental > Aquatic > Freshwater >...
ATGGGCGGCGTCACCACCCGGTTGATAAGGGAGAATCAGCATGAGCACGCGCGGTGGGATCCCAACTCTACGCTCCCTGTGGAGGGGGTGTGACTTGCGCTGGTCGTTCAGGAACGCACCACCCCTTCCAGTGGGCTGGACGCCGAAGCATACGGCAGCTTGGGGATACGCCCTGCCCGAAACGCTTTGCGACCCGCTTCCACGCCCAGTCGGAACGCCTCCGCCATCAGCACCGGGTCCTTCGCCTTCGCGATAGCGGTGTTGACCAGCACGGCATCGCAGCCTATCTCCATTGCCAGCGCGGCGTCCGAGGGCGCGCCTAACCCCGCATCGACCACCACCGGCACCCGCGCCTGCTCCACGATAATCCGAATCTGCTCGAAGTTCACCTCGAAGCCCTGACCCGTGCCGATGGGCGCCGCAAGGGGCATCACCGTCGCACAGCCTATCTCCTCCAACTGCTTCGCCAAGACCGGGTCATCGTTGATGTAGGGCAGCACCACAAAGCCTTCTCGCACCAACACCTTACACGCCTCGAAAGTGCCGATGGGGTCGGGCAGCAGATATTTCGGGTCGGGCACGACCTCCACCTTAATCCAGTCGCTTAGCCCCATCGCGCGCGCCAGTCGTGCCACCCGAATCGCCTCCTCCGCTGTGCGGCAACCCGCCGTGTTAGGCAGAATCTGATAACGGCTCCAGTCGATCTCGTCCAAGATGGAGCGTTTGGGAGCGTCCAGATCGATGCGGCGCAACGCCACGGTGACAATCTCGGCACCAGACGCCTCAATCGCGCGCCGCATCGTCTCCGCATCGGGATATTTGCCCGTGCCCACCATCAGCCGTGAGCGAAAAGATTTACCCGCTATCACCAACGGATCGTCCATCAGATAAAATTATACCTTTCCCTCCTATGGGCTGGGGTGCGGGTGGAGAAAGGAAAGCGGCTTTGGTAGGCGAATTGTCAAAGCGATGCAACGGCGAAGGCTACTGGGTTTAGATGGGCTGGTTATGCTGCTCTCCGTGTTGCTTTGTGGCACTTTAAGGGCGCAGAGCATCGGCACGATGGGCACAACCGATGGCGACCGTGGTATTCTCCATGACCCGATGCGCCCCGTTATGGAGATTGGACACACGCATGTGGTACTACAATATTTCACCGCGACGCCGTGTGAGACGCGGGTGCAGATTCGGGCAAGCAACCTGCCTGCCACCGCGTGGCGTCCACCAGAACAGCGGCAGAACCTCTGGCAGAGCAAGGCGGTGCGTCTTGTGCAGGGTGAGCCGGGCATCCGCACCTATCACCGCATCCGCATCGATGGGCTAAAGCCCGGCACCCGCTACTACTATCGCATTTACGACCCCGGTGCGACGCCCACGCGTGAGGAACGCGCCTGGGGCGCAGACCCGCCGTGGCGGCGCGAATATGCCGTCGCCACGCTTGCCCCACGCGGCTACAAGACCATCATCCATCTTCCCGTCAAGGTGCTGATGATGCCCAATGTGGTGAATGTGGCATCGGCTTATGCCGACCCAAACAACCCGGCGCCACCACCTCCTGCCCTCACAAAGGAGCAGATCGAGCGCATCAAGCAGGAGTATGCAATCGCGGCGCGCTACTTCTGGGTCAACAGCGGGATGCGATTGTGGGTAGACTTCCACATCTTTGTGGATGACCGCTGGCAGCGTTGGGGCGAGGAGCCATCGCAAGCGCAGGGCTTCTACAAGGGCTTGCCCCCATGCCGCAGCTATGCGGGCGTCGATTTTGCCCCCCCGGGCGGCGGTGCCTTCACCATCGTTGACACGCGCAACCCCCAGCGAGTGAACCATCAGCCGGTCTACGAGGAGATGCCCTACGCCGGACAGATTGAGCAGGCGTTCCCCCGCCGCTGGGACCCGCAAAGGCGCGAGTGGGTCTTTTATAACAGCGGAGGGGGCACTTTCGGCGTGGACAGCTTTCCCGATGGCATCCCCGCACGCTCCCAGTTTCTGGGCGGAGGCGATACCGCTTGGCTCGTTACCCACGAGTTCCATCATCAGCTGGAGTCGTATAGTGCCTTTTCGCTGAGCCATCGCGAGGATGAGCGCATCGTGTTCAATCATCCCGAGCCGCGCTACCGGCGTGTGAATCCCGATGGCTCTGTCGCGATGAACCCGTGGAACACGGCGGGGCGGCACGGCGAACACTGGAATGTGATGGCGTACTGGGATCGGACGCTGAGCGATGCGCAGTGGCTACGGCTCTACTTCGGCGAAGCGATTACCGTGCGTGATGCGGATAACGACGGCTTCCCCGATGACGACCCGCGCTTGCCGCTGGATGAAAAGCGGTTCGGCACCGACCCACGCCGCGCCATGACCGATGGGCAGCTGAATGACCTGCGCAAGGCGATGCTGAGCACCTGGGCGCCAGCACCTCTGCAGTTCACCTTCACCAAGCCCTCCTTCCTGTCCTATCAGCCCGACCCGCACCACCCCGACAGCGACCGCGACGGCTTGCCCGATGGCATCGACCCCTACCCGCTCTATCCCTGGCAGCCCTTTGTGTGGTTCATGCGGGCAACGGTGGATGGCGTCGATACCGAATGGGCGTCGGTTCCCCCAACGGGCGAGCGTGCCTTCGCCGAACCAGATATAACGATTCGATTCAAGCATGCGCATGATGGCGACGCCTATTACGGCTGCTTCCGCATCACGGGCGCATGGAGGCGACTCTATGTGGTGCTGGACGGTGAGGGGCGCGGCGTCTTTTCCGGCGAGGGCGTGGTCGGTTTCGAGATTATTAACGGGGCACCGATCGAGCTACGCCCCACAGGCTGGGGCGCACCGGGCATCCGCTGGAAGGCGACTCAGCAAGGCGACCGTTCCACGCTCATCGAGTTCAGTATCCCGAACGGAGGCGAGAGCAAGTGGTATTGGTGGCGTGGCGGACGCGAGATAGGCGTTGCGGTCGATGTGTGGGACCCGCAAGGCAGGGGCTACTCGCTCTACGAGCCGTATGACCTGTTCTACTGTCGCATGGTGGAGCCTGTGGGTCAGCTGCCGCCGCCTGCTGATGCGCCTGCCGAGCTAACCGCTGAGCGCGCGACGCGCACTTTCACCCCCGCAAACCCGAACGGGCTGAAAATCGGCGCAGGTTGGCGCGTCGAAGGCGATGCGTGGGTGTATGAGGAGCAGCCCGAATCGCTGCTGCTGATCGAGGGACTGAATGCTCGGCATTTTGACCTCTGGATGGAGTTCGAAGCGCAACAGGACGGCGTGCTGGCGGCTTTCCTGCCCAGCACGACCGAGATGAACGCGGGACGCGACTATGTGGTCTTCGTGGGCGGCTATGGCAACACCATCACGCGCTTCCGCCTGTTCGGGCGCGAGGAAGGCGATAGCCCCGTGATGATGCACGCGGGCAAACATCGACTCCAGCTCTCGCGGCATAACGGACAGCTCTGGGCGCTGTTCGACGGCAAGCCGATCCTCTGGGCACGCGACCCGAACCCCAACCAACCCATTGGCAAACTGGCGGTGATTGGGGGCTACAACGGCAAGCAGCGCGTGTACCAAATCCGCTACCGGGTGGAACCAGAATGAGCGCACGGCGCAGTGAATGGTGGGTAGCACTGCTAAGTGGGCTTATCCTCGCCTTCCTGTTTTTTTATAATCGTCAGCCCTACACCGTCTACGCGCTGCATTGGCTGGGGCTGGGACAGCCGAACGCACCCCGGCGCAGTTGGGAAGAGTATTTCGTGGTCAACACGGCGATGCTGCTGTGGCTGCCCGTGCTGGTGATGGCGTTTATCGGGAAGGGGGAGCTGAGCCAGTATGGACTGGCGCGTGGCGATGGCAAGCAGGGCGCCCTGCTTGCCCTGCTGATGTATGTGCCGATGGTGGTGGTGCTTTGGTTCGCCTCCGGGCGTCCCGATTTTCAGCAATACTATCCGTTGGACAAGCGCGTCCTGACCGACGCCGCCTATGCCGTTTACTTCGAGTTGGCTTACGGCTACTACCTGTTCTGCTGGGAGTTCTTCTTCCGCGGGTTTCTGACCTTCGGGCTATATCGCTGGGTAGGCTGGTGGGGGGTGGGGCTGCAAGCCTTGGCGTTCGGCATCATGCATCTTGGCAAGCCCGTCCCCGAGCTGATTGGCTCCTTTATCGCGGCGGTGATTCTGAGCTGGGTCGCCCTGCGCGTCAAATCGTTCCTGCCCTGCTTCTGGGCACACTGGGCTGTCTCGATGACCCTCGACCTGATGCTGATTTATCGGGCAAGGGTTTAGAGACCTTGCTTGAGCCAACACCCGAATCGGCTGAAGGGGCATCGGTGGGGTCGGGTTTCCTGTGGACACCTGCGACACATTTGCCTGAGGGAGTGCGGAAACCGTACCCGTACAGGTAGGGGCACGGTTCCCGTGCCCTTGTGAATGTGCCCCAAACCACGCTGCAGGCGCGATTTTTCGAACACCCTCCCCCCAACCCCTTGACAAATGCCCCAAAAATGCGGTATAATAGGGGTGATTCAAGGGGAAATCCCTTCCGACCCCTTGACAAATGCCCCGAAAATGGGGTATAAGGAATGATGTTGCGGTGTAGGGGCGCACGGCGGTGCGCCCTACGGGGCAAGTGCAGAGACACGATCAAATCATAGGAGGCATAGAGCGATGAGAGGAACAACACAAATGATGGGGCGTGCGCTTGTGGGCGCACTGGTTTTGGCGTGGATGGCGACCGCGGGCTGGTCGCAGTCCCTGACTTGGCTGGGCGTTCTGCCAGACGGCTATAATAGCTATGCTTCTGGTGTTTCCGCCGACGGCGCCGTGGTGGTCGGCATGGCTTTCAACGCCGATTGGCAGTATCGTGCCTTTCGCTGGACGGCGTCTGGGGGCATGCAAGACCTCGGCACGCTGGGCGGCAATTGGAGCTGGGCTTATGGTGTTTCCGCCGACGGCGCCGTGGTGGTCGGCAGGGCTAACAACGCCGCAGGGCAGTGGCGTGCCTTTCGCTGGACGGCGGCTGGGGGGATGCAAGACCTCGGCACGCTGGGCGGCTGGTGGAGCGAGGCTTATGGCGTTTCCGCCGACGGCTCCGTGGTGGTCGGCTGGGCTGAAAACGCCGCATGGCGGTGGCGTGCCTTTCGCTGGACGGCGTCTGGGGGCATGCAAGACCTCGGCACGCTGGGCGGCGGTGGCAGCTTTGCTTATGATGTTTCCGCCGACGGCGCCGTGGTGGTCGGCTGGGCTAACAACGCCGCAGGGGTGTATTATCGTGCCTTTCGCTGGACGGCGTCAGGTGGGATGCAAGACCTCGGCACGCTGGGCGGCGATGAGAGCGAGGCTTCTGGTGTTTCCGCCGATGGCGCCGTGGTGGTCGGCTGGGCTGAAAACGCCGCAGGGGAGTATCGTGCCTTTCGCTGGACGGCGTCAGGTGGGATGCAAGACCTCGGCACGCTGTCGGGATACGATAGGAGCTATGCTTCTGGTGTTTCCGCCGACGGCGCCGTGGTGGTCGGCCGGGCTCGCGACGCCGCAGGGGAGTATCGTGCCTTTCGCTGGACGGCGTCGGGTGGCATGGATGACCTGAACATCACCTATGCCAGCCTGCTGACCGACGGCTCGTATCTTGATTGGGCTACTGCCATCTCCCCCGATGGACGCTATATTGTGGGAGGGGGCTACAACGCCGCCACAAGGCGCTATGAAGCCTTCCTGCTGGATACGGGCTTTCCGTTGCGCGGGGATGTTGACCGCAACGGCTGCGTGGACGACGCTGACTTGCTGCAAGTGCTGTTCGCCTTCGGCGGGCGCGGCTACCGCAACGAAGACCTCAACTGGGACGGCGTCATCGACGACGCCGACCTGCTGGAGGTGCTGTTCCACTTCGGCAGTGGGTGTTGATCTCCTCTCACCCCGACCCTGCTGATAAGGCGTGGGGGCACGGCGCGCCGTGCCCCACCTTGTGCGATATCCGCCCCATGCGCCTCGCGCGGGAGCATTCTCCCGCCGTTCGGTTGACTTGACGGCTATCAATCGTCGTCTGATAGCTGTCAATCGCCGTCTGATAGCTGTCAATCGCCGTCTGATAGCTGTCAATCGTCGTCTGATGGCTATCTATCGTCGTCTGATGGCTGTCAATCGTCGTCTGATGGCTATCACTCGCCATTTGACAGGAAAACACGCAGGGACGACGAAATCCGTTTGCGAGGCGATGCCGAATGACAAGATACATTCCACCGAACGACGCCGACTTTCTGGCGTGGATGAAGAATTTCTTTCGGGTGGCGTATCGGGGCACGCGCGAACGCGACGAGGGCACGCTGAGTCCCGAAGAGACAGTGAGCGTGGGCGGGTAGTAGGGGCGAACGGCGTTCGCCCTGAACGGTCGGACATTTGGAGGGGCGCACCGCCGTGCGCCCCTACACCCTGTGTGCGGGAAGGCGGGTGTTCGAAAAATCGGGGTGCGGGAACCGCACCCGTATCACAACGCAATGGGAAGGTTGCGATCGGCGATCCCCAATGTCGTAGCGCATAGGCACTCAAGTCTGCCCGCTCAGCTGGGCGTGTTGGGCAGCCTGTTGGAGGTCGCGAATCAGGTCGTCGGGGTGTTCCAGCCCGATGTAGAGGCGGAAGAACCATGGACGCTTGCCCGCCGAATCGGGTTCGCCCTCGCCCCAGCCAATCATGAGGCTCTCGTGCCCACCCCAGCTCGGTCCGAAACGGAACAGGCGCAGGTGGTCGGTGAAGGTATAGGCTTGCTCGTCCGAAATCGGGATGGTGCGCAAGCTGAAGAGGCTGCCGTAGCCCCGCATCTGCTGTTGAGCCAGCGCGTGCTGGGGATGCTGGGGCAGCCCCGGATGGTTGAGTTGCGCCACAAAGGGCTGTTGCGCCAGCCAGCGCGCCACCTGCAAGCCGTTTTGCTGCAGCCGCTCCATGCGCACCATTAGCGTACGCAGCCCACGCAGCAGCAACCATGCTCCGAACGGCTCCAGAATGCTACCCAGCAGTTCCCGCGTGTGCGCAATCGGCTCCAATTGCGCTGCACTGCCGGCGACCACCCCAGCAATCAGGTCGCTGTGCCCACCCAGATATTTGCTCGCACTGTGCAGCACCAGATCGACGCCCAGCGCGTGCGGGTTCTGGAACACGGGGCTTGCCCAGCTGTTGTCGCAGAGGGTGAGCAGCCCCTGTGTGCGTGCCCATGCCGCCACCGCCCGCAAATCTTGCAACTGAAACAGGAGGCTCGTGGGGCTTTCCAGATACACGAGGCGCGTGTTGGGTCGCCACGCTTCCACAAACGACTCCAGCGTTGTGCCCGACACGAAGCTCACCTCCACGCCGAAGCGCGGCAACCACTCGCTTAGCAACGCGCGGGCAGGCGGATAGGCATGCTCCACGCAGATAACATGGTCGCCCGCCTTGAGAAAAGTGAGCAACGCGGCGGAAATCGCTGCCATGCCAGAGGCGAACAGCAAGGCGCGCTCGGTGCCCTCCAACGCCGCCAGCTTGCGCTCCGCCAACGCCACCGTCGGGTTCGAAACGCGCGAGTAGTAATAGACCTCCTGATGGCCTGCACTGGCATATCGCTCGCGTAGGGTGCGGGCGGTGAATAGTGAAGTCTGCACAAGGGGCGGCACCACCGCACCGTAGGGAAACGGTTCCTCTTCGCCCAGATGCTGGATTAAGGTTGCCAAATGATCTCGGTCTTGCATAATGCGAGTCTACCTGTTGCCCCCGTGGCAATAGGGCATAATCGAAGGATGAGTCGTCCATCGGAAGCGGAACCAACGGCGCTCAAGCCGCGGCAGGAGGCATTTTATCAGCGGGTGCGTGCCCTCTATCGGGAGGCGGGCATTTGTGTCCCGTCGCTGCGCGCCGCTTCGCGCCAGATAGGGGCGCCGCCCGATGCCATCCGCGCCATGATTCAGATAGGCATCGATCGGGGTGAATTGATCGACGCGGGGGAGGGTATCTACTTCGCCGTCGAAACGCTGCAGCAGCTTGCGACGCAGCTGCGCACCGTGTCCCCTCCCATCACCGTGGCGAAGGTACGCGATTTGACCCGCAGTTCGCGCCGCTATGCTGCGGCTGCCTTGCGTTGCTTGAAACAGCGGGGATGGCTGCTGGGGTAAAATAAAAAGGGAGGTGCGCGATGCGGGTCGAACTGCTCTATTACCCAGAGTGCCCTTCCCACGAACGGGCGCTGGAGCTATTACAAGAGGCGATGCGAGCCGAGGGTGTGGACGCGCCTATCGAGATTATCCGCGTCGAGACCCAAGCCGAGGCGGAGGCGCACCGCTTCATCGGTTCGCCCACCATCCGTATCGCGGGTATCGAGGTTGACCCGCATCCCGAACTGCCTTACCGGCTCACCTGTCGCACCTTCGTCCACGAAGATGGACGCCTCTCCCCTCTCCCCTCCCTTTCTATGCTGCGACAGGTCATCCGGCAAGCGAAGGAGGTGAACAACGATGGCGATGGAAATCGGTCAATCGGCTTATGACTTTTCGTTGCCCGGTGTGGACGGCAAGACCTACTCGCTTCAGGATTTCGCGGACAAGCCGGTGCTGGTGCTTTTCTTCTGGTGCAATCACTGCCCCTATGTGAAAGCCTACGAGGATCGGGTGATTGCCCTGGCGAAGGAGTTTGGCGACCGAGTCGCGTTCGTGGCGATTAACTCGAACGACCCCGTGCAATATCCCGAGGACAGCTTCGAGAAGATGAAGGAGCGGGCGCAAGAGAAGGGCTACCCGTTCCCCTATCTGTTCGACGCCACGCAGAGCGTGGCGCGCGCCTATCAAGCCACGCGCACCCCGGAGTTCTTCGTGTTTGACGAGGAGCGTGAGCTGAAATATCACGGACGCTTCGACGACAACTGGGAGCATCCCGACCAAGTGAAGCAGGAATTTGTGCGGGATGCGATTATCGCGCTGCTGAACAACGAAGTGCCCCACTACTCCCAGACCCCACCTATCGGCTGCACTATCAAGTGGAAGGTCTAACTGTTGTTTTCTGACCCATGCCCTCTTCCCTGATAAGCGGGGAGGAGGGCTTTATTAAAAAAGAGGGCTCGCGCGGCGAGCCCTGGCAGAGATGCTCTCTGGGTTGAGAGCAAGACGACCCTTGCAAGGTTTTTAGACGGCGCCGCACTGCCAATGTTCTGCAAAGTCGGTTTTTTTACGGCACCTTCTCGCCGCCTCCGTCTGCCTTACAATCCTGAGCGACCGCTTTCTCAACACCCGCTACCGAAGGCGAACAGCACCGCCAGCAGGTCGGCATCATCTACAACGGTGTCGTAGTTTAGGTCTTCTGGCGGGAAGTAGCCTGTATTGCCGAAGGCGAACAGCACCTGCAACAGGTCGGCATCATCCACACAGCCGTCCAGGTTCACATCCGCCGCTTGGCGGTCGGTGCGGGGAATGATGGCGATCCAAGCTTCGGAGTTGCCCGTGGGATTTTTGCCCGTGCCCGCCAGCACGGTACCATCGGCGGAGAGGGCACGCACCTCCTCCAGCTGCCAGTTGCTCACCTCCGAGACGCCCAGTGCCAGCAGGATGTCCTTCACGCGCCGCATGCCGTTGACAGGGTCCCACAGCACGGCTTCCTTGCCGATGTCGGAGGTGCCAAATCCCCCGATCAAGCGCCCATCTGCCGAGACGGCGTAAGCGCGGCTATCGTAGGTGCCGCCTTCCAGCTCGCCCAGCCCCTGCATGCCTGTCTCCTCGCTCCATCGAAAGGCTTCGATGCCGTTGGCACCCCGGCTCCAGCCGACTACGACCGAGCCATCTGCTGAGACGGCATAGGCGAAGCTGAAGAAGGGCGAGCCGCCCAGACTGCCCAGCGGCTGCATGCCTGTCTCCTGAGTCCATCGGAAGGCTTCTGTTCCGTTGCTCGATTCGCTGCGCCCAACAATTACGCGCCCATTGGCGGAGATGTTCTGCGCGTAGCTGGCAAATGTGCCACCGGGCAGGTCGCCCAGAGGCACCATTCCGTCCGTTTCGGTCCAGCGGAACGCTTCGGAACCGTTGCCCGATGCACTCCAGCCCACCACGACGCGCCCATCGGCAGAGACACCGAGCGCGAAGCTTTGGAAGCTGCCGCCGGGCAGGTCGCCCAGCCCTATCATCGTGCCCGTCTCGCGCCGCCACAGGAACGCCTCGGTACCGCTCGCAGAGCGTCCCTGCCCCACGATGACCGCGCCGTCGTAGGAGACGCCCCAGGCAATGCTCGTGAAAGTGCCACCGGGCAAATCACCCAACGGGACCAAGCCCGTTGCGTGGGTCCAGTAGCAGGCTTCTGTGCCGTTGGTCGAACTGCTCCAGCCCACCGCGACACGCCCATTCGCCGAAATCGCGAACAGGTAGCTGGCTGGATTTCCGCCGGGCAAGTCGCCGGCGCCATAAAAAGCGGGGGTCTGCGCTCCCGCCCAAGTGAACGCTGCGCTCAACAGCCATCCGAAACCCTTTCGCATCCTTTCACCTCCTCAGCGGATAGGAATTTCACCTGCCCCACCAGAACCCTGCCGTTTGTACCGCTTCCACTGGGTTCTTTCGCGGGCTTCACATCTCCTCGCCGCCGCGTCCGCCCATGCGCAGCCCGCGCCGACCGCCACCCATCTCTTCGCCCGATTCTTCGGCTGAGCGTGGCGGCGCTCCGGGCGCTGCAGGCGGCGCACCCACAGCCGGTCCACCGCCGAAGCCGCCCATGGCAGGCGCGCCCATGCCGCCGCCAGCAGGCGCTGCCGCCGCCAGCGGATTCTCGATATTGGCACGCACACTCGCCAAATCAGGCATCTGCACCGGCGGCAGCGGTTCCGGCATCATGTTGTTGCTGACCACAAACAGCACAATCAGCAACACGACACCCAACGCAATGACGCCAATTGCTATCGCATCGACACCTTTTTGCATAGCGTTCGCTCCTCCACAGTAGATTATAGCATGGAATTTTCTCTCCCAAGCGGGCTTTCCTGCAGGAAAACCGCCTATCCAAACCGAATTACCCCCTTATGAGCCGACAGAACGAGCCTTCACCTTACATGTTGGCGATTGGCGACCCTGTGCGGCGCCAGAGACGGCTTGTGGTGCGCCCCGGCACGCTTATCGAAACGCAACGGGGACGACGCCTCACCCTCACGCAACTGGTGCAGGCGGTGGAGCCATGCACTTTCCTGCTGATAGGCGAGGAACACAGCGAGGCGAAGCACCATCAGTTTCAGGCTGCAGTCATCGAAGCGTTGGTGCAAGCCGGTCGCGCCGTGATGGTGGGGTTGGAGATGTTCGACCGCACGCGCCAATATTTCTTGAACCTCTGGACGCTCAATCGGCTAAGCGAAGCGGAGTTCATCGAGCAGAGCGATTGGCAGCGACAGTGGGGTTTCGACTTTGCCCTGTATCGCCCCATTTTTGAGGTGGTCTATCGCCATCGGTTGCGTCTGGTCGCCCTGAATGTGCCCCGCGCCACGGTGCGCCAAGTCGCACTCAAAGGCTGGGACTCGCTGCCACCAGAGGAGCGAATGGGCATCGACCAACTGGACCTAAACCAGCGCGACCATCGCCAGCTCTTTGATGCGCTGATGAGCGGTCATCCGGGCACTGAGTCGCACACGGAACACGCGGGGCATGCAGGTCATGCCGACCCTGCGCATGAGCGGTTTTATCAGGCACAGGTGCTATGGGACACGGCGATGGCGGAACGCGCGCTGTACTATCTGGAGCGTACCGTGCCCTCACCACGCCTGATTTTTGTCATCCTGGCGGGGAACGGGCATGTGATGTACGATGTGGGGATTGCCCTGCGTTTGCGCCAACGCACGAATCGCCCCCTCGCAACCGTTGTGTGCCTGCCCGTAAGCGATAAACCCCAGATGATAAGCGCGTCGCTGGCAGATTTCGTCTGGTGCCCCCCGAACTGAACTCTTCGCGCTCCGATTCGTCTAAACAGTTGCCATGCGAAACGAGCCGCGCGAGCGATTGGCACATCTGCTGCGGCGGGTCGGCTTGAGCGCGAGCCAGTCCGAGATAGAACGCTACCTGCCGCTGGGCATCGAAGGCACCATCGACGCCTTGCTCCGCTATGATCAGGAGCCGGAGGAGGTGGACGATGCCGAGATTCTGCGCTTGCTGCAGGGCGATAACCCGCGCCTGCAGCCCCCGATGGTCGTCGGCTGGTGGATTTACCGCATGCTCGTCACGCGCCGCCCTCTCCAGGAGCGCATGGCACTCTTCTGGCATAACCACTTCGCTACCTCCGCCTCCAAAGTAAACGATGGTCGCCTGATGCTGATGCAGATTCAGCTGTTCCAGCGGCTGGGCGTGGGCAATTTTCAGACACTGGTGCTGGAGGTGGCACGCGATCCCGCGATGTTGGTCTGGCTGGATGGCGTGCGGAATGTGAAGGGGAAGCCAAACGAAAACTTCGCCCGCGAGCTGCTGGAGCTGTTCACGATGGGCATCGGGCACTACACCGAGCAGGACATCAAAGAGGCAGCCCGCGCCTTCACAGGATGGAGCTTCAGCCGATTGACAGGCGCCTTTGTGTTCAATCGTGCGCAGCATGATGATGGCGAAAAGCGCTTCATGGGGCAACGGGGCAACTTCAACGGCGAGGACATCATCCGCATCGCCGTGGAACATCCTGCCACCGCCACCTTCATCGCCCGCAAGTTCTATCGCCACTTTATCAACGACATCGACCCACCCAACGAGAAGGTGGTCGCCGCGCTGGCACAAACTTTTCGCGACTCGGGCTATGAGGTTAAGTCGCTGCTGCGTCGCCTCCTGACCAGCTCCGCCTTCTGGAGCGAGAACGCCATTCGCAAGCGGATTAAAAGTCCCGTGGAGTTTGTGATAGGCACGCTGCGGCAGGTGGGAGTGGGCGAGCGGTTGCGCGAGGTGAATCTGAGCATGGCAGCGGGTCAGCGTGTTTTGCTGGCGTTCCTGCGCTTGTGCGGGCAGTGGATGCGTCGGATGGGGCAGGCGCTGCTTTATCCCCCCACGGTTGCCGGCTGGGATTGGGGCACGGCGTGGATTAGCTCCGCCACCATGCTGGAGCGAATGCGCTTCGCCCAAGTGCTGACCGGTCCGGCGATTGGCGTTGGTGGACGCGGGCGCATCGCACGCCCCGCCCTGACCACCCTCAATGCGTTGATTGGGGAGCCTGCACCTGATAGCCTGGAGACCTTCGTGGATCGGCTGGAGCAGACCCTCGACACGCGCCTGCAAAAAGAGACACGACGCAAACTCCTCGACTACCTGCAGGCAAAAGGCGGGTTGAACGCCCTCAACAGCAGCGATCGCGAGTTGGTCAGCGGCGCGCTCCAGATTCTATTTGCCAGCCCGGAGTATCAGTTCTGCTAAACTCTGGCATCGCTACCCTTCAGTCCCGAATCGGCTGCGTCGTCAAAGTGTCCCTCCAGCGCTCACCGAACGATACCCTGCCGCAGCGCCCACACCACCGCCTGCAGCGTGGTGCGCACCCCCAGCTTCTCGCGTATCGCTGCCAACTCCCGCTTCAGCGTGGTTTCAGAACGGCACAACGCCTGCGCAGCCCTCCGAACCGAGCCTTTGTCTGCCACCTTCTGTAGCACTTCTATCTCGGTTGGCGTCAGGCAGTTGTGAGAGATAATCACCGCATCCAAAGGTTCAGCGGGGGGGGTGAACAGACGACCTCAAGAGTGGGACACTGCTCCAGCACACGGCGCAGATAGTCCTGCAGCAGCGGGTCTTCGCAACAGAGTGCCACTTTGCGCCTGTTCGCTCGCATTGACCTGCCCTCCATCCCGTTTATACCCGAAATTGCCCCCCTGACCCAAAAGTACGGGTCAAAATCATCCTTTTGGACTTGACAAAGGCAATAAGGGATGGGGTATCCTCATCATCAGCAGTTTAGATTGGGCATCGGAGGGATGGACAATGAGTTTACGCTATAGCTTGCGGGCTTTGAATCTACTACTGATAACTTGGTTGCTTTCGGCAGATGCAACAGCCCAGTTGACGTGTGCAGGTGATGGATGGCCGTGTCCGAAGGGCTGCGTCAGAGCCGAGTTCATTAAGTTCGACGCGTCCTGTTCAAACATGGGAGATGGCACTTGCTGTATATATCTCTCCGCCATTTACCGTTGCAGAACTGAGCCCAATTGCAAGGGCGATGATTGTGGTAACACGAAAGAGGTTGTGCTTATTGATCGCAATCGTGGTAGTTGTCTTGATGTCAGTGTTCCTCCCGGGACTGGGATGGCATGGCGATGCGGTGATGTTGAGTATCGCGATAATGGAACGACTAACACTGGAATCATTCTATTACCTCCCCAGTATTGCGGAGGTTCTGTTGTTGTGGTGTTCCCATGAGAAAGATCTGGCTTGTCGGTGGGCTGATGGCGACAGTGGTTTATTGCCAGCCAGGAAGGCAGGATGTCACTCCTTCCATTAGAACCGCTGTGGTGCTGGCAACTGTCGAGGATCAGGAGTATCTATCTGCGCTCAGAGTGGTAGCTGAACATGAAAATTGGATCCCACTAGAGGTTTTAACCCGGTGGAGCAAGCAACATGGTTTCCTTGTGTTATCTGCATCATCACAAAAAGATATTGTCTATCTCATTTCGAATCGCGTCCTACAAAGTGGCATAGATGCCTTACAACAGCTTATGCCGTACTTGGAAGCAGGAAACCCAGTCCCTATCTCACCTGGAAATCTCCTCTGTAACACCTTAGAAACCTTTTTCATGTCAAATGAGTATGTCAGATTTAGAGATTTCAGCGCGTTTGTGCGGAGATATGAAAGTGTGAGTGTAATGTTATCTGGTGAGATCGTGGCAGAAATTAAACTTCCATCTACAACTTACACATTAGATATTGATCAACTTTATAAAGTCAGTAAAAATGATTTTTCTTTGCAGGATAATCCGAATTCTGATCAGAAAAATAAGCATAAAGATGAGTCGGGAGTGTATCGAAACGACGAGTGGGTAATCCATTTTGTGGGCTTCGTTCCCCATACAGATAAGGAGCGCTGCGAGTTTGCTTTGGAGGCGTTTATGTTGCTGAGGCAGAGGATAGAGTTAGAAGAGCAAATGCGCAATCAGTTTATCTCGTCGATTATTCGCCGAATGGAACAACTGCTTCACGATCGTGAAACCATCGAGGCGGGGCGCCAGTACTCAATAAGGGATCTGCCGCCACGATGGCAGGAGATTATTCGAAGGTCGCTTGCCGAACGGGGGTTTTCACAGCACGAAGTGGATGCACAGGTTCAGTTCCGCGTAGTTCCAGGGCTTCAATTCTTGCTGCAAAACGGCGCTCAGCGTCGGGTGATGGGCATTCGTCTGACCGAAACACGGGTTTTTTTCTACACAGTTGATGGTACAGGTCAGTAAATGCGCCGCATCCGTTAGGCGTGCCCGCAATTGGCGAGAATGAGTATGTATGGAGCAGCGATAGCCCTGCCGTACTGAGGATTCTTGCCCGGGCGTTGGGGTATACTTGGGGCTGGGAGCCAGATTTGGGCTGGCTTGCGGACAAGACGGTGTTCAGGGTGGAGCCTGATATTCCGACCGAGGACACCAAGCCAGGGTATAAAACAGTGGCTCAGGGGCGCGAGTTGGTGGCACAGAGTTTGGATGGTCAGACCGACAGCCTAATGGATGGGTTGGTCTATCGAAGCCGGTACCTACCCCCGAAAAACACCGATTTTGGCAAGAAGAAGGTATACTTTGAGGTGGAGGGGAATAAAGTGGATTATGCAGATATTGAGGTGTTTTATCCTGCTGATAGCAAGAACCACCCACCCGGGGGTCCAAAGGGATGGATGAGAGTACCAAGTTGCGTGTCCGGACCTGAGGACGAAATCGAAACGCCAAACTGGTTCTTCTATTATTGGCAAGCTTGTGGATCACCTGAGCGTGTTGAGTATGTTGCTAGTAACATTTCTTTCTACTGCCCTTACGATGGAGCTCGCGAAGTCGGTCGCGTATTTATAGCAAACGATGCTGCGCCAATAGGTCGTGGTTACGTATATCTTTTTATAACGGAGGTTCGCGAGGATGCCTGCGGTCGGTATCGCCCCTTGATTAAGGAAGCCACTTACTGGTCGGACAGGGGACTTGAAACCGATCGTTTAGAGGTCAGAGGAATACATAAATTTATATCGAGACTCGAGCACGAATTGGCTCACCGAAGGCATCATGAGATGAACATCATGTTGCCAAGCCGTGGTGGTACAAACGATAAAGATAGAGATTGGTTGCGTGACGATTGGGAGCTTGAACACTGCCTGGATCCTTGTAGGATGAATACAACGAGAGCTTTTCCCAGAGATCTTGACGGAGATGCTGATGTAATTGCTGAGATTGAAGCTTATGGAGCACTACGCAACCTGTATGAGAGGAAGTGGCAGGAGGATTGGGCAAATACAGGGCTACAAGCGGGTTCTCCACCGAACCCATTTCCATGGAAGTTCCTGTCCACAGGAACCAATCAACCGAACCGAGATCTATTAGACCATCTGCCTGCATGTACAGCTTATCCACCATGCTCGTGTCCTTGAATAGAACCTTGGAGGTGATGCGATGCGAAATAAGGAACGACTTGGGTTAAGTATGGTGTTATCGCTGGCTTTTGGCTGCCTGCCAGCGGGAGCCATCGCGCAAGCGCCATCGGGAGCCAAAGTGCCTCCAGCCCTGCAAAATCCTTCGATATTGCAATCCGATGTGCGAGAATATGACCAACTGATTGCCACCATTCGGCAAGCGGGGCTGAAAAAGCAGCGTACCCAGATTCAGACCTTGATAAGCGTGCTGCACCCCGACATCCTGCAAGCAGCCCAGAGCGTCCCAACGGTACGCCGTGCCCGCTTCTATCTGCAAGCCGCAACCTTGCTCGCACTGGCACGAATTAGCGACCCCGCTGCTCTCCCAAAACTACAGGAGGTGGAACGACACCTCGACCCCTATTTCAGGGATGGGCTGCTTCCTGTTGTGAAAGCCCGCATTCAGGCAGAGAGCCGAATGCCCAGCCCACGCACGACCACCGAGTGGCAAGAGAAGGTTCGTCACTTTTTGAAGCAAGCTGAGGTTTCCCTTGACGAGACGCCCAAAATCCTGGCACAATACTTTCATTCATGTCAGCAATGGCCTCCTGATAATGTCCTCTACGCCCCACGCACTATCTGGGCGCTGCGACAATTAGCTGAAATGGCGACCGACGCCTATGCGAACGGCGTAAAAGACGCTTTTCAGGTTTTCGCGCCCATCGCCACACATCTGGAAAAGGACTATGCCCTCTGGGTTCGCATTCAACTCGGACAGCGCACCTTTCAAGAACGCATTCAGTGGCTGGTGGAGCAACTGGCGGAGAGAGGAGTTGAGACCTTCGAGGATAGATATCTTATGCAAGCGCTTGTGGATTGCGGCAAGCAAGCCATTTCTGTTATCCAAGCCAAGCTGGAGACAGGAGTGGCGTCCCAATCTATGAAGCGCGTTGGAAGCAGTTTATTGCTGGAAGTGTTAGCTGCCTTCGAGACGCCATCGGTTATCTCAATTTTAGAGCGGTTCACCACGGTTTCAGATGGGGATATCGCTCGGGAGGCGCGTGAGTATCTCCAGAGGCGATTATCGGGGGAACAACCAACTTTTGTGGCTTGGTGGTAAAATGGGTTACGAGCAGACCCTGCTTCCACTAAAGATATAAGGCATCTCGAGCCGAGCGCACAATTCCCGCAGCGTGCCCGCTACCTGTTGGCACAGCTCGCGACTCTCAATCACGCAGGGACCCGCAATAAGCGCTAGCGACCCATCCCCTACCCACACCGAACCGACCTGAACCGGCTGCATAGTTTAAAGTGTACCTGCAACTCTCACCGAATCACACCCTGCCGCACCGCCCACACCACCACCTGCAGCGTGGTGCGCACCCCCAACTTCGCCCGTATCGCTGCCAACTCCCGCTTCAGCGTCGTCTCAGAACGACAAATCGCCTGCGCAGCCCTCCGAACCGAGCCTTTGTCTGCCACCTCCTGTAGCACTTCTATCTCGGTTGGCGTCAGGCAGTTGTGAGAGATAATCACCGCTTGCTCGGCAGGGGAAAATTGTGGGGTGAATTTTGAATTCATTGAATGGCCGCCATCCCATCACGAAAGGCAGGGTTATAAACCGCATCAGCTGGATTCGGGCACTCGTCAAGGTTCGACCGTTCACCGTGAAAAGATAGAGGCAGTTTTGCAGTTGAGAGCTTTTGGCACGCTATGCGGGGCTGCAGGGGACACCGTAGGTGGGAGTGCCGCCACAGGGATTGTGCTGCAGAGCGCGCCGCATCCGTTAGGCGTGCCGGCAATTGGCGAGAATGAGTATGTATGGAGCAGCGATAGCCCTGCCGTACTGAGGATTCTTGCCCGGGCGTTGGGGTATACTTGGGGCTGGGAGCCAGATTTGGGCTGGCTTGCGGACAAGACGGTGTTCAGGGTGGAGCCTGATATTCCGACCGAGGACACCAAGCCAGGGTATAAAACAGTGGCTCAGGGGCGCGAGTTGGTGGCACAGAGTTTGGATGGTCAGACCGACAGCCTAATGGATGGGTTGGTCTATCGAAGCCGGTACCTACCCCCGAAAAACACCGATTTTGGCAAGAAGAAGGTATACTTTGAGGTGGAGGGGAATAAAGTGGATTATGCAGATTACGAGATTATCGCATATCTTATTGAATATGAAAAGTTAAAACAAGCAAAAGATCTTTGGCAACATGATTGGGCACAGTATGGTCTTCAATATGGGCGCCCCCTTCACCGTTTCCCTACTATTTTGAATGCAACGGGGTAAGATATCCAAGTTCCCAATATGAGAATGACCTTATAACCGATGTGCCCTGCTTACGTTGAAGAATAGAGAAGCAGGAGGTGCATGTATAATGCATAGCAAGTGGATGATGGGACAGTGGATGCAGAGCGAAGGTGCAAATCGGTCCGAGCAGCGCTTTGTGCCCGCCTTAGATAATCGCGTGCCCCCAATCTGTGCGAAGATTTACCACATCCGCCAGATTGGGTTGCGTAAAGAGGTGGCACAAATCCCCTTCCTAATAGCCATCCTGCGAGAGGCAGCTGCTAAAAAGGCACCCGATACTATCTCTCCTGGACGCGGTATGCCCTGGCACGCCGATTACTCCACGCATCTCTATGCAGTGACTATTGTAGCGTTGGGGCGCCTGGGTGCCCAGAAAGCTATTCCTGTGTTGGAAACACTTAGCAATCGCTTGGAGTATCTCCAGCTCAAACCCTTTGTGGAAGTTGCCTTGGCGAGGATCAAAGCCGAAAAGGCTGTTCCTATTCCGAAGACATCAAGGGAATGGTGGCTTAAGGTGCGGTGCTTTCTGGCGGAGCTGGATATGTCTTTCCGCGATTTGGCGCGATTATCGCATAGATTACCAGACGAAGACGACCCTTCCCGGCGACCGCCAAAACAGGAGCGGCTGGCTTTGCGCGCATTAGCAGAAATGGCAGCCGATGCCTACAAAAATGGATACCGCGACAGTTTTCGCTGGCTCAATCAATCGGGCATCGTTTGGGATTCAGACATAGCGGCTTGGCTAAGCGTGGAATTAGCAACCCGCTCTCCAGCGCAGCAACTGGCGTGGTTATTGGATCAGTTTCGCGCTAAATCCACAATAAGGTTTCAGGACGCTTACCTAAGTCAAGCATTGTCCGATCTCGGAGAGATGGCAGTTAGCCCGCTTGAGCAATGGTTAGATGATTTGTGGCGTGAAAGGGCTTCGGAGGTGCGCCAGTCGTCTTACACCCGTACGGATAGGCTACTTATTCAATGCTTTGCACTTCTGTCTGCAACATGCACTGCTAAAGGGAGAGCAATCTTGATTCAACAGTATAACCGGTGTCGGAGTGACGATTACTTGCGTAGTAATCTTGCGCTTATACTGGATCAGTCGCCTTGGACCTTCGTTTCGGACTGGTAAGAGATTATCGAGAAACGGTGATCCCGGTGCTGAAGCGGAAGTTTGGGGATGGCGTTCGTAGTCAGAACTCGACACACTAATTCAACGGTGGGTGGCACCGACACGGTGGTGCAGCTGCGCCAGCAAGTTCGGCGGGATTGGCTTGACGCAGAGCATTGCGATGGATCTCGCGCCTTATGGCATCCGCGTGAACGCGGTGTGCCCGGGCAACCTGCTCGACTCGCCGATGTGGCAGGGCACGCTGTTCGAGCAGTACGCCCGCAAGTGGGGCTTGCCCGAAGACGCCATCCGCCACTACTACGAGGCGCAGGTTCCGCTGGGTCGCGGCTGCGCCTACGACGATGTGGCAAATCTGGTGGTGTTCCTCGCCTCCGACGAGGCGAGCTACATCACGGGCGAGGCGTACCGCGTGGCTGGCAGGCAGTTGTAGCCCTTGCATTCCCGATACACACTGGGGTATAATAAGTTCGCGATGCGACGCTGGGCGATTCGCGTGGCGCAGCTGCTTAGCTTGCTGTGGGTGACGCTGTTCCTCACAGGGAGCTTGCTGCACCCGCTGACGCACAGCCCGCTGCAGCACGACGGAAGCGACTGTCTCGTGTGCGTGCTGCACAAGACGGCGTCCGCAGAGCCGCCGACGGCGCACGACACCATCCACGCGACGCCCCTACAAATAGGCGAGCCGATACGCCTTCCCTTTGAGCCGACGGCATCCCTCGAGCAAATTGCCTCTCGTCCCCAAATTCCCCGCGCACCCCCAGCCTAACCTGCCTGTAAGTCTCACCACGCGCGCGGCTTCCGCGCGCACGCCGTTTACGCTTTGACACACGCACGCCTTTATGGGCGTATCAGGAGGTTCAGGCTATGAAACACGCTCTTGTGGCATTATTGGTCGCATTTATCGCACTGGCAGGATGGACGCAGCACGACAACGACCTGCTGTTTGGCAGGGACGGTAATCGGGTGGAGATACTCCAGCCGCAGCCGCACCCGATTCGGCAGATGTCGAGCGTGCTGGGACGCTTCATCTTGGATGTCGGGCTGGACTTCTACTTCGACTACGACACAGGACAACCGCACCTGCAGTTCTGCCGTGTGGAGCAGGTGTGGATTACCCCAGGACTGGTCGGCTCGAAGTCGGGGTTTGGGAATGTCTTTTGCGCGTCGGGCTGCCCCAACTTCTTCAACCTACCGACGAACGGCACGCCGCACCACCATTTCATCTTCGCGGCGAGCGCGCCGGGCGTCTATGTGTGGGATGTACGGGGCGTGAGCGCGATTGCGCAAGACGGTACAGCCCTGCAGGAGATGCCCTACGCTTATCGCGTCTACATGGTGGCGGGCAACCCGCTGCGCCTGTTTGGGAGCGTCGCGCCTGCAACGGGCTATCAGGGCGACCTGTACGGGCTGATGTTGACCGTGCAACTGCGCCAGGACGGGACGACCGTCGCCGAGGCGAGCCTGCCGCCCAACCCAACGGCAATCTACCCCTACATGGTGGGCTTCAACCAGCCTGCGGGAACCTATACTGTCGTCGCCAAGCTGGGCAAGCACCTCTCGCGGCGTGTGGATAACCTGTCGCTGAGCGGCAGCCACGCCCGCAACTGGAGCTTCACCACGCTGGGCGACCTGAACAACGACGATGTCATCGACGACGCCGACCTGCTGATGGTGCTGTTCGCGTTCGGTTCGGGCGACTCCGACGCCGATGTGAACGGCGACGGTATCGTCGATGACGCAGACCTACTCATCATCCTGTTCAACTTCGGCGCCGTCGGGGAGGGCGCCCAATAAATGCCCCCGAAAGGAGGACACACCATGAAACGCTGGATGACATTCGGACTGACAATCGCGCTAAGCGCGCTGTTGAGCGTATCGTTCGCAGACGGTGAACACGAGGACATTCACTTGGGCGCGATGGACGGCGCAGCGGCGGTGATTGAACCCGAAGAACTTGCGGAGCCGCCCTACCGCCTCCGCTACACGCTGACCGAGCTACTGCCTGGGCTGTTCGGCGCCGATGTCGGCTGGGACTTCCACACCGAAGAGGACGACGACCACCCGCACGGCTGTTCGGTGTCGATGTCGGCTGGGGCTTCCACACCGAAGAGGGCGACGACCACCCGCAACTGCGCCAAGTGACGATTCAGCAGGTCTTCATCTCGCCGCGCTTGGTGGGCGTGGTTGAGGGTGAGGAAGACCCCATCTTCGGCGAGGGGCTGCCTGGCACTTGGACGCTGATTTACGACCCGAACGACCCCGAAGCGGTGCATCAGCACATCATCTTCGCGACCGACTTCCTGCCGAGCGAGGACAACCCGCTGATCTTCCGGTTCCGCTTGGTGAACGCCATCGCGTGGGAC
>Ga0079995_1074755_pt1 | contig 22255 bp, 22 predicted proteins | sample FaiFalFF_MnMetaG_2_FD_69198 | JGI IMG/M metagenome (GOLD analysis project Ga0079995, IMG submission 69198) | Freshwater microbial communities from Yellowstone National Park, Wyoming, USA - Fairy Falls C (FF_Mn_C) (SPADES assembly) (version 4) | ecosystem: Environmental > Aquatic > Freshwater >...
GCCTCAGCTACGCCTTCAGGGCGAAGAGGGCCATCGTGAGGAACAACATGGTGGCTGCCCAGGTCGCATACGAGTACTTCGACGAGTACTTCCAAGGCGAGTCGATAGGCATCACGCTCAAACCCATCCCCAACAACGCGAAGCGGATCCTCGTCAACGGAACCACCATCGTCGGCCTCGGAAAGATTGTGGCGGGTTGCAGGCTCCAGACCTATTACCCAATTACCCCAGCTGCCGACGAGAGCTTCTACCTCGAGGACAAGATGGAGTTCGGCATCGCCGCCGACGGAGAGCTCGACTATCCCGAGGTGGCCGAGACGAAGGTGCTGATCGAGAGGGGGAGCATTGTGGTCGTCCAGACCGAGGACGAGCTGGCCGCAATAAACATGGCCATCGGAGGCGCCCTTGCCGGAGTGAGGGCAGCGACAGCCACCTCTGGTCCTGGGTTCTCGCTGATGTGCGAGGGCCTCGACTGGGCAAGCATCAACGAGGTCCCAGTAGTCATAACCATCTACACGAGGGGTGGGCCCAGCACCGGCCTCCCCACGAGGCACGAGCAGTCCGATCTGCTCTTCTCGGTCTTCGCAGGTCACGGGGAGGCACCTAGGATCGTACTGGCGTCCGGCGACATGGAGGAGGCCTTCTACGACACGATAAAGGCCTTCAACTACGCCGAGCGGTACCAGATGCCCGTCATCCACCTCCTCGACAAATCCATAGCCAACTCGACCCAGAGCGTCCCAGTGCCTGAACCGGCTAAGGTTGTGATCAACAGGGGCCTTTACGTCGACGGCGACATGACAGGGAAGGAGTACAAGCGGTTCGAGGTCACGGAGTCCGGCATCTCGCTGAGGGTCCCAATAGGGACGAAGGGCGTAACGTTCTGGAACACGGGAGACGAGCACGACGAGCTCGGCCACATCAGCGAGGACCCGTACAACAGGACGGCGATGATGGAGAAGAGGATGAGGAAGCTCGAGCTCGCGGCCAAGGAGATACCGCCGGAGGAGAAGGTGAGCGTCTACGGAGACCAATCCGCCGACGTCTGGATCGTGAGCTGGGGATCGACTAAAGGCCCGATACTCGACGCGCTCGACCTGCTCCGCGAGGAGGGCTTCGACGGGAAGCTCGCCTTCCTACAGGTCAGGCTCCTCTGGCCCTTCCCCGCTGAGCTCGTGAGGGAGATCCTTGCCGGTGCCAAGAAGATCATAGACATCGAGCAGAACTACATGGGACAGATGGGGATGCTGATGAAGATGACCGCCGGGATCGAGCCGACCAACAAGATCGTGAAGTTCAACGGAAGGCCCTTCAGCATGACCGAGGTGAGGGACGCCATCAAGACGGTTCTGAGGACCGACATCAAGCGCCTCGTCACGAACAGGGGCTCGTGAGGCCGAGGACTTCCCCTCTCTTTCTTCCTGAACCGGACCTATTGGCTCACTAAACCTCTATCAGCAGGCCAGACCGATCGGGATCGGCGGGTGGTGGAGTGGTGTCTGCGGTGGCAGCAAAGAGGTTCACAGAGGAGTTCGCGACGCTTCTCGACAAATCGGTCACGGTGACGCTCAAGTCGGGTCAGAGGATCGCCGGCAGGGTCGTGGCCTTCAACCAGTCCGATTACAGCCTTTGGCTCACAGACGCGGTGATCGGGGAGGGGAGGAGCGCGAAGAGGGTCTTCGTCTCAGGGAGCGAGATCTCGACGATCGAGGTGGCCGAGGAGGGTCCTGACCTGATGGACCTCTACGAGAGGCTCAACAGGGTCTTCCCGAACATGGTGCGTTACCTGAGGGAAGCAGGGGTCATCGTGGTGATGGAGAGGGTTAGGGTGACGAAGGACGGCCTCGTGGAGGGCACAGGTCCAGTTGCGGAGAGGGTCAGGAGGATATGGGAGGAGTGGAGGGCGGAGGCGCGCACGACCGGTTGAGGTCTCAGCCGTTCAACCTCCTAACCTCGCTACGGCCCTGACGTAAGACCTCGACAACTCTTCGACCGAGACGTCTCCGAGTCTGAGGTTGGCGAGCCTGTCCAGGACCCAGACGGCCCTCCTGCAGGCGTAGTAGTCAGGCGTCGATTCGCCGACCTCGATCAGCATCCCCATGTTCTCCATCCCCATCAGACCTGCGAGGTTCATCAGGATCCCAACGGCGCCGACGATCTGGCCGCTGTAGACGTGCCCTTCCACGATCTTCGCGTACTTCTCCAGGTTCGCCTTGTCGGTCGATGAGCAGAAGACCTCCCTCCTCGGAGATATCCCTTCCCTACCTCCCAGTCCTCCGACGGTGAAGACGCGCCTCCCTCCGTGCTTCTTCACCAGCTCGATCACGGTGTAGCAGAACTCGTGCTGTCCGTAGCTCGAAGAGGGCTGGGAGGTCCCGTAGAGGATCAAGGTGGGCGAGGGGTCCTCGACGGCGTAAAGGTCGGCGAAGTTCAGGAGGAGCCTGCCGTCAGAGACGAAGGCCGGAGATGGGAACTCGGGCGAGTAGAGCCTGCAGATCCTCTTGGCACGGTCACGGAGGACGTCGAGGATGTAGGCGACAGCGACCTTCGAGACCATGCCTATTCCCGGGAGGCCCTCGATGAAGGTGGCGTCCTCGAGGAAGTAGTCCCTCATCCCCTCCTCGTAGACGACCTCGGTCCTCGGTCCCGAATCCAGCAACCTCAACCTCCTCAACTCAGCCCACGCTCCTAATCAGTCATTCGCTTGATCAGAACCCGGCGACCCACTTGGAGAGGCTTTCGGTCGACCGCACGATCTTCGCGCCCTCTGCGGCGAACTTGCGGAAGTACGCGTCGGCCCGCTCAGTGTAGTCCACGACTCCTCTGACGACGACGGGTGAGGTGCAGTCCTCGAGCAGGTGGATCTTCCTGACGTAGGAAGGATCGATCTCCTTGAAGGCCGAGATGAGGTCCTCGACGGTCCACGCGACGCAGTGGCTCTTCGCCTGACCGGCCACCAGCACGACGTCGTACCTGCTCAGCTCCTCGATCAGCTCCCTGTCCACAGCGCCTAGCTGCCTCCCCTCGTGGTCCACCTTCACCTCAGGTCCGATGGCCGAGTAGTGCTCCGTGAGTGGGTGCATCCCCTTCATCCTGATGAAAGGCTGGGACCTCCTCGCTATGGCGTGGAAGAAGACAGCCTCCTCGACCGCCGGGACGATCGCGTGCCCTATTCCTCCGAGCATGGCGTGGTAGGGCCAGACCGTGAGCTCGTACTTCCCCGAACGCTCGAGGCTCTCGACGTAGTGGAGCAGGTGCCTCTGCGCGTACTCCTGATCTATCCCTATGGCTTTGCACGCCTCAGGGTCGACCCGCCATCTGCCCCTCCTAACGTCCTCGACCGATACGACCGTGTAAGGCTCAGGGTGGTTTCCGTCGCTGTCGACTAGGAAGGCCTCGTGGAAGATCTGGTATGCCTGGTGCGTGTCCATGGTGAGGTAGATTCTCGTTACGTTCTCGAGGTTCCTGTAGACGAACTGACAGAGCCTGACGTTGTCCTCGACCGCACCGAGACCTGACCGGCCAGCCACGAAGAGCTCGAAGCCCGGTATGCAGAACGTGTTCTGGACGTCGATCAGAAGCAGGGCCACCTTCAGCTCGTCTTCTGAGGCTGGCCTTATCCCGTAACGCAGAGCCCAAGACCTGGCTTCCTTGGTCCTCTTGGCGTAATCCACCTTCCAGACGTCGCCCACCGTCTCGGGCGAGAAGTGCGGCGGAATGGGGAGCTCCCTCACCATCCCACCTTGAAGCAGTCAGCACATCAATATAAGAACACGGACCGCATCACGCGGATCGAGGTAGAGCCGATGTGATGAAGCGGCCGAGGATCTACCTTGCCGACGAGGATGACATACTTGCGGGGAAGGTCACCGACGTCTACTTCGTGAGGACAGCGTTGGTAACCGAGACGGCTCACGTCGCATCGAAGCGCGTCGCGGCGGACGTCCACGCCTACTCGTTGCCAAGGGGATACGGATGGGCCGTCTTCGCGGGCCTCGAGGAGGCTCTGAGGGTCCTCCAGGGGAGGAAGGTCGACGTCTACGCGATGGAGGAGGGCGAGCTCTTCGGGCCGCTGGAGCCTGTTATGGATATCGTTGGGCCCTACTCGGAGTTCGGCGTCTACGAGCCAGCGATCCTCGGCGTGCTGAGGCACTCGAGCAGCGTTGCAACGAAGGCAGCCCGAATCAGGCTGGCCACCTGGGGCAAGACCCTGATCTTCTTCGGCATAAGGTCCGTCCACCCTGCTGTAGCCCCGGCGGTCGACAGGGCCTCCTTCATCGGGGGGTGCGATGCGGTATCAGGAGTTCTCGGGGCCGAGATGATAGGGGAGAGGCCAGTGGGGACGATGCCCCACGCCCTCATCGTCCTCTTCGGCGAACAGGAGAAGGCTTGGACTTCCTTCGACGCCGTGGTTCCGCCAGAGGTGCCGAGGATAGCGCTCTGCGATACCTTCGACGACGAGAGGGTGGAAGCGTTGAGGGCTGCGAGGGCTCTGGGCGACAGGCTCTTCGGCGTCAGGCTCGACACACCGAGCTCCAGAAGGGGGAACATGAGGCGAATCGTGCAGGAGGTCAGGTGGACGCTGGACATCAACGGCTTCAGAAACGTGAGGATCTTCGTTAGCGGCGGGATCGACGAGGAGGAGGCGCGGGAGCTGGCAGATCTGGTCGACGGCTTCGGCGTTGGAACCTCGATCGCCTTCCCTCCCTCGGTTGACTTGGCGCTGGACATCGTGGAGGTGGAGGGGAGACCACTGGCGAAGAGGGGGAAGCTGCCGGGAAGGAAGCAGGTTTACCGGTGCAAGAGGATGCACGACCTGATCGTCCCCTTCGGCAAGGAGCTGGAGCGGTGCCCGGTCTGCGGCGATCCAACCAGTCCGTTGCTTAGGAAGGTGATGGAGTCTGGTGAGCTTACGGTCGACCTCCCCTCGGCCCGGGAGATAAGGAGCAAGGTCCTCGAGCGACTCGAGGTTATCAGGTCAATGCCGGACCTCGCGATCGAACCGGTCCTCCAAACCTGATCCCTGAAGAGCTTTATGACCGAGGGAGATGCACTACATGACGCGATGATATGGGACTCTCATCTGACCCCGGAAACCGGGGCATGAAGAGCCATGGGGTAAATGAGCTTTCCAATTACCGCTCACATCTCAGTCCCGTAGTATTGCTGTGACCGTCTCACTCCTCCGCATTCTCGGAGAACTCCGAGAAGCGCCTCGGCTCTGAGACTTGATATACCGCCGCTCTTCGCGGAGTTGGGGCGATGTCCTTCGCTTACGAGGTGCCGGAAGGGCTCCTTTACAGCAGGAACCACGAGTGGGTACAGGTGAAGGGCAAGACAGCTACTATTGGGGTTACCGATTATGTCCAGAGGAAGCTGAGGGAGGTACTGTACATAGAGCTGCCGAACACCAACGTCAAGGTCGTCCGGAGTCAGCACGTGGCCACCATCGAATCGGTCAGGGCCAGCCACGAGGTGAGGTCACCGGTATCGGGGAGGATAGTCGAGGTCAACGCGCGGCTCGTCGACAGCCCTGAGCTGATCAACGAGTACCCCTACGAGAGCGGATGGATCTTCAAGGTCGAGATCTCGGACGAGGGGGAGCTGAGCGACCTCATGGACGCCGACGAGTACTCCAGGTACCTGAGCGAGCTCGAGCTGGAGGCGGAGGAGTCAGAGTAGTGCCCTGAGAACCCTGATCGGTGTTGTGAGGTAGCCCCTGAGCCTGCTGATTCTTATGCTTCTCGCCACCGAGATCACCTCCTCCAACTCCTGCTCTGTGAGCGGAAGGTCTGCGGCCATCGCGTTCCTCTCTGCCTGCCTCTCGCCCTTCGCCCCCGGTATGGCGACCACGTTCGGCCTGTGGATCAGGACCCTCAGCGCCACCTGGTCAGGCGTCGTGCCGTGCCTCGATGCGACCTCCCTCAGCTTCTCCAACAGCGGCCCCACTTTCCTCACGTTGTGGGGGTCGAAGAGCGGGTTGATCGCCCTGACCAGATCCCTCGGCAAGTTCTTCGGGTCGTACTTTCCAGTCAGGAGGCCCTGCGCCAGGGGGCTGTAGGCTATCACTGTTATGGAATCGCCGAAACGCTCGAAGAGTCTCTCGGCACCGCGCATCTTGAGCAGGCTGTACTCGATCTGGTTCGAGACGATCTCCTCGCGCTTGAGGGCCTGCTGGGCGCGCTCGAGCTGGGATGGGGAGAAGTTGCTGACGCCGATGTACCTGATCATCCCCCTCCTCACCAGCTCCTCCATAGCCCTCATCGTCGAGGAGACAGGTATGAGCGGGTTCGGCCAGTGGACCTGGTAGAGGTCTATCGCGTCGACGCCGAGGCGCCTGAGGCTCCGCTCGCACGCCTTGATCGTACCGTGGTACGTGGCGTGGGTGGGCCATACTTTGGTCGCTATCAGCACCCTCTCCCTCATCCCCCTTATCGCCTTACCGACGACCGTCTCGGAGAGCCCGCCGCCGTAGATCTCGGCGGTGTCGATCAGGTTGACGCCTAGCTCGACGGACCTCCTGATCGCTGCTACCACCTGCTCCTCTCCGTACCCTCTTCCCCACCCCCACTCCCTCGAGCCGATCTGCCAGGTACCGATGCCGATCTTTGAGACCTTCTCTGAGGTCTTCCCGAGGTTCGTGTAGAGCATCCCTCATCGCAGTACATCGATCGGCTCAAAACGGTATCTTTTGAGAGTCCTTGAGTTCATGGAATCAGCGGCTGAGGAACTCGGCAATCGCCCTGCTGACCTCCTTGGCGTCGACCCCATTCCCGCACGCTACGCATTCCGCCCAACTCACCAACTACCCGCCCTCCTTTTGCGCGACGAGATCATCCCGAGGACGGTGCTGACGATCGATGCGGTGGATATCGAGATGCCGAGGTATGAAAGTGTCAGCAGCCCGAGGATTGCATAGGGCGGGAGGCCAGCTATCGATGCGATGAGCCCTAGCAGTTTCCCTCCGGCTGGGTCGGACGTTCTTACCGCGAGGACGACGATGAACGGAATGGATCCGACGAGCGATGAGAAGACAGCTACGCCCAAGCGCGTGGAGAGGAGGCCTGCGACGACGCCTACGGAGAGGGCGGAGACTTGCCAAGGCGAGTTGACGTGAAAGAGCAACAGGTACCCAACGAGAATGGAGGCCAACGTTCCAAGAAGGTCCCTGAACCTCATGCTCCAGACCCCCTGAAGTTGATTATGATAGGAGAACCGACATCGCTCGGACTCGACGGGAGGTCAAGCGGGAAGAGCTTGCATTCGTGCCACGCCTTGAAGGAGTCGCTGTAGTGTGGGGATAGAGGGCTCTCGGACTGGCCTCCAGGGTAGACGCCTAACGCGGAGACCTTGCCGCCCTCGAAGGTCACAATCGTCCTCCAGCTGGGGCCGCTCGTGACGAAGACCCTTGATCGAAGCGCCTTGAGGTCATAGGGGAATCCGGCGTTCAGGAGCGTCCCGGAGGAGCCGTCGTGAGGAAGCGGGCCGATCGAGAGGGCGTCGAGGGAGGAGAGGTGCCCGATCCTGAGCCTATGGACCTTTCCCCAGCTCCAGCCGCTAACGTCAGGTCCGAGCGCCTCGCTGAGTTTGTCGATTGCGGTCCTCAGGGCCCTCCTCGCAGCGGTCGAGAGGTTCCCGCCGAACCACTTGCTTTCCGGGCGCTCATTGACCAGGTAAACCAGCGTCGACTCAAGCGGGTACAGCCGCCATTTGATCCCGCGCTCGGAGAAGGGTCTCCTGAAGGCTTCATCGTAGAGCGCCGAGAACCAGGCCCAGAAGACCGTCGGAGCCACCCTGTCCTTAGACATCGAGTAGTCCCAATTCCTCAGCTCCTCGAGCGCCCTCCTCTCGCGGTCGTCTAGGTCGCCGAACTTCTCCAAGCTGGAGACGAGTCTGGGGGTCGCAGCTCTCGCGAACCAAAGGACCACGTCGCACTGGTAGCGGGCGAAGTCCTCGACAGTATGGACGGCCTTCGATCCGAGGAGCCAGTGGATACGCTGGGCCCTCGCACCAGGATCGTACCATCCCGCCAGGATGAAGTAGGGATACCTCGGGCCGACGGTCAGCTGGTTCGGTGCTGCAGCGTAACCGCGTTCAGGGTTGACGGTCTTCGGTACCAGCTCGTAAGGGACGAAGCCGGCCCACTCGTGATCGCCCCTTCCGTCCAGGACTGAGCGCGAGCCGATCACCCTCACCTCCCTTCCGTCGGGGAGGCGTACGACCCTGTAGGGGAAGAGGCCAGGAACGACGATCCCGTAGTTCCCTTCGCGGTCGACGAAGGCCCAGTTCTGCGAGGGCACGTCCCAATACCTCAGCGCCTCCAGCAGGTCCCTGTACCCCTTCGCCCGCACGACCTTGTACGCAGCGATGGCCTCCCTCGTGACTCCCGATCCGTCGTCGTTGAACCCGGAGTTCCCCGTCCACTTGAGCGCCACGTGGAGCCCTCCGTAGCTGAAGAGGGGGCCGTGGACGGTGAGGTTTACGGTGATCCTCCGTTCGCCCTGGCCCTTGACCCTTATCACCTCCTCAACCCTCTGGAGCTGCCTCCACTCGCCTTTGAACAGGTACCTGTCTCCCTCGACCGTCTCGAGGTAGAAGTCGGTGACGCCGATCTGGGAGTTGGTGAGCCCCCAAGCCAGCTGCTCGTTGAACCCTATGATGACGAAGGGCACCCCTGGCAGCGTCACTCCTCTCACGTTGTATTCCCTCGTGACCAGGTGTACCTCGTACCAGAGCGATGGGAGGTTCAGGGGAAGGTGCGGATCGTCGGCCAGAATCGGTGCACCCGTTGCGGAGTGCGAGGGGCCCACGACCCAGTTGTTGCTCCCCAGATCCGAGGGCGCTATCCTTGCGAGCTCAGCCACCTTCTCGATCAGCGCTGCGAGCCTGCCAGCCAGCTCCCTGTCGCTAAGGTCTATGCCGGTGGCCCATTTGGAGTGCCAGTCGAGGCCCATCAACACCTCGGAATCGACGGGCAGCGACTCTCCGCCAACGGATCCGTCGCCCGGGACGACCGTCGCGTTCCCCGAGTAGTAATGACGGACCGGGTAGAGCTCGGCCACGTCCTCAGGCCCCAGCTTGATCGCGAGGTAGGTCAGGAGCAACGGATACCAGAAACCGGTCAGGGTCCAGGCCATGTATTTGGACCAGACGATGCTGTCCTCGACGCGCCAAGGCTCAGGCTCGTAGTTGAGGAGCTTGAACGTCATCGGAAGCCTGCCGGCCGACCGCATCTCTTCGATAGCGGCGTTCACACCGTCAGCGTATGCCTGAAGGAGACCGAAGACCTCTGGGCTGTTCCGCTCGAGCCAAGATACTGTGCCCTTCGCTGACCTGTGGAGGCCTATCACCCGCATCAGCAGGTCGTTGGTGAAGGCGACCTCGCCGAGAATTTCGGAGAGCCTGCCCGAAGCCAGCCTCCTCTGGACGTCCATCTGCCAGAGCCTCTTCCTCGCGTGGAGGTAGCCGAGGGCCCTGAAGGCGTCCTGCTCGTCCTCCGCGAAGACGTGCGGCACGCCCCTCCCGTCGATGACCGCCGTGACCTTGCCTTTGAGCCCCTTGAGCACCACCTCGCCGCCCTCCCACCTCGCTGCCTCGAACTCAGTCCATACGCCTCTGACCGGATGCAAAGCCTGAAGCGGGACCGAGATCTGGAGGAGCGCAGCCAGAACGAGAACCGAGACCGAAACTGTCACGAGCCGCTTGACCCTCGGTGACATTCGATATCGGTACGTTCGCCGAAAGAAAAGGCTGATCGTTCGCTCCCCTGAGGTCAGAGCGGCTGGATCCCAGAGGGCTGCTCTGTTGTCGGCTGGGCAGGTGGGGACTCGGGCAGGGAGAAGAAGGCCACGATCTGAAGGATCTCGGCGATCAGGATGACAATGAATCCGACCAAGACGATCAACAACAGCGCGCCGTAGAAGTACCAGCGTCCCACCTTACTGAACATCTCCGTCCCAGTTCTGGCCGCTATCCGCTCGTAGCCCTTCCTGAGGAACCTCGCCGCGATAATGAGTATGATCCACACCCCTATCAGTGCGATGATGAAGGACGCGAAGAAGGCGAGAATGGCATCAGCGCCTATCGTGTCCGGACCTGCGAAGCCGTCAAAGGGCGATCCGAGAGGAGCCATTGAGAACGCCGAGAGGAGGCTGCTGATCACTACGAACGGAAGGATCAAGACGCCAACTATCTGGAGGATGACCGACACAAATACGTTGTTGAAGATCTCCCTGTCGTTCACCGCATCGGAGATCTGCTTGACTGCAATCAGAACCATCACCAGCCCCATTATCCCGAGGATGAACCCGACCGACGGAACTACGGACAGCAGCACGAGGATCGAGCCCACACCACCCATTGTTTTGGCCTGTGTCAGCGTCATCACACCCATTTCGCATCCACTCCGATATTTCATGTTATGTTGCCTACATTCAATTCGAAAATCCGTTCCGTCCCAGACCGAAGGACAGAGGCAGGGCGGAAAGCCGACAACGCGAAGGCGATGATGGAAGAGATGACGATGGCCGTGAGAACCATCTGCGCAGCGGTGTAGCCGTGGGCCTAGGCAACGCTTCCTGCGATCGCGGGCCGGGCTTCCGCACCTTTATGCGAAACCTCAACATCCAGCTGTGGGGGAATGAGGATAGCGCTGGACCTCGACGGCGTGCTGGCTGACACCATCAAAGTGTGGCTCAGGATCTGGAACGAGGAGAGGTTCCCGAAGCTGACCTACGAATCGATCGACACTTGGGACTTCTGGAGGAAGCTCGGGATCCCGGAGTCGGAGTTCGCAGGGGTCTTCGCAAGGGCCTGGCATATGTGGGAGGAGATACCTCCGCTCGAGGAAGGGTTAGCGGAGAAGGTCAGGAGGCTCTCGGAGCTGGGCAGGGTCGACGTGGTCACCGGGAGGCCTGTCGAGGAGAGGGAAAGGGTAGTCCTCTGGCTCAGGAAACACGGTATAGGATACGAGAGGTTAGTGGTCGGTGCGGCCGACAAGGTCCGGCTCGGTTATGATGTCTACATTGACGACTCGCCGATCGTAGCGGTTCAGGGCGCGGGCTCCGGCAGGCTGGTTTTGCTGAGGGACCAGCCGTGGAACAGGGAGGTCCGGTCCAATTACTACGTCAGACGGATCGGGGGACTCGAGGAGGCGATAAGGATCCTGTCAGGAGAGCTGTGAGCTGAGAACCGTAGCCATCGCCCTAGTCTTTCGCAACTTAGTTCCGCGGAGACATCCACCGCCTCAAGGAAGGCTGACCAGCACAACGCCGAGAGTTGTTAGCAGCGCGCCGAGGACCGTGTACGAGTCGACGCGTTCCGATCTCCTATACGCTGTTAAGGAGAGAACGACGGTGAAGACGGGGAAGGTCTGAGATGCAGGAACCACAACAGGAACCGGTGCAAGGGAGAGCGCTCCCCAATAGAAGAAGCTGGCGAGGGAGTTGAAGAGGCCTCCGAGCGCCGCGTGGCCGTTCCTCAGGGCATCCGAGAAGCCCCCGCTCCTCAACAGGAAGGGCATCGAAGTCAAGAGCGCCGCGAGGGAGCTCAGGGTGTAGGTGACCGTCGGAGAGCCGGTCGAGAAGTTCGCCAGCCTCGCGAAAGTAGATCCGAAGGCGAAGACGAAGGCTGCTGCTACTGACGCTCCGAGGCCAACCACCTTCCTTCCGCCCTCAGACCCTCCTCTGTTCCCCATCGACCTGTAGATGAGCCAGACGCCCAGGACGACGAGGGCCGATCCGAGAATGGTGAGCGGGCCGAATCCCTCCCTTGCGATCGTGACGGAGGCGAGCGGGACGATCAGAGCCTCTGCTGCCACAACGGAGTTGGACCTCGAAGCGCCTATCTCGTTGATGGCCAGGTACCAGAGGAAGCGGCCGAGGGCGAAGACGAGGACGCCCGCGACGGCAGCGAAGACCACACCGTCCAGTCTCAGCGACAGGTACCTGATACCGGAGCCATCGAGCAGCGATGCAGCGAGGCCCATCGCAACACCTATCGCGGAGGTAAGGGCCGTTACCGAGATGGCCGATAGGCTGATCATCGCCTTCCTCATCTCCAGCGAGGTGGCTCCCCAGAGGAGCGCGATCAGAAGCGCCAACGAGATGCCGAGGTGCTGCAACTTCTCTCGCTCGCGGGCCTCGACGAACGCCCGATTAAATGGTTAAAGCTTTCGATTGCAGGCGAACCGCAAAGATGCCGGACCGTTCGGTCAGGACGGTGCTGCTGGACTCGACGCTCAGGGAGGGGGAGCTTTACAGGGTCCTTCCGCTCAGGAAGAAGCTGAGGGTCGCGGAGATCCTCTCGGAGCTCGGGATCAGAAGGGTCGAGGTGACGGTCGATTATCCGCCGAAGACGACCGAGTCCGAGATCAAGCCCGTGGTCCAGTACCTGAACGATAGGGAGATTGAGGTGGTGATACACGGGAGGGCACACAGGTCCGACATAGAAGCCTTCGCGAAGTACGAGCTCCACGGCGTCGCCGTCTATCTCGCTGTCTCGAGGATCCACAGAGAGCACAAGCTGAGGGGGATGACAGAGGAGGAGATGAGGACGCGCCTGCTCGAGGCGACGGAGCTCTGCAGCGCACAGGGCTACCGCTACGTGAGGGTGACGCTCGAAGACGTCTCGAGGCTCTTCTTGGACGGGAGCACGGAGGAGCTCGACGGGCTGCTGAGGTTCACGGAGGAGCTGAGGAGCGCCGGAGCGACGATGGTCAGCCTTCCGGACACTAGCGGCCTACTTACGCCCCATCAGGCCTCGAGCTTCATCAGGTACTGCAGGGAGAGGTCTGCCCTTCCCATCGCGTGCCACTATCACAACGACTACGGCTTCGCCTCGGCCAACACCGTCGTCTCGGTGCTGGAAGGGGCCGATGAGGCGCACGTGACTTTGATGGGGATAGGTGACAGGAACGGGATAGCTGACCTGTACGAGGTGGTGGCACCGCTCGCCGACGTCCACGGGATCGACCTCGGCGTCAGGAGGGAGAGGCTAGCATGGGCCTATGCGGAGTTCTCCAAGCTGACCGGCATAAGGTTGCCGTGGAGGCATCCTCTCTCGAGCGAGGCGAGGGCCGTCAGGGCCGGCGTTCACCAGGCGATGGTCCTGAAGAGGCCGGATGGGTACGTCCCTGCTGGCAAGCTGAGGTACGACTTCAGCGACCTGACGCTCGCACCTTCACCGCTGATGAGTCACAAGGTCTTCGTCGATCTCGCAAGGAAAGCAGGAAAGGAGATCTCGGAGGAGGAAGCGAGGAGGGCGGCCGAGCAGGTCTCGCAACTCTACCTGCTTCACGGCGGCCGCTTGAGGAGCTCTGAGCTGAGGGAGGTCCTGAGGGCGGTGCTGGGGTTCGAGGTTCCCGAGGAGGTCGTCCGCTCCTACTTCGGCTTCGAGAGGGCCTACGTGTTGCTGAAGCTGAAACCGCAGGCCGACGTCGCTGCGGTCATAGAGGAGGTCGTCAACTGGCCGGAGGTAGAGGCTGCCGACGAGGTCTACGGCGACGCAGACCTGATAGTCGTCGGGAAGGTCGCCATGGGCCCTGACAACCTGGTGGAGAGGCTGAGGAGGCGGTATCAGGGCGTAGTGGAGGAGATGAAGGTGCTGATCACGGACTGATCACATCAGTGCGTACCCGCACCTCTCACGCCTGGACCTGCTAAAGCTCGACGACGTTCCCGCCCGGCATCCCCATGATCACCCTGTAGCCCCTGTTTGGGCAGATGCCGACCTCGATTACACCCGGCATCATCTTCACCCGGACCTCGAACGCCACGGGGTCATCAACAACATCGGGATTCAGGTCGATCAGCAGGTTCCCGTTCTCCGTCACGACAGGCCCCACCTTCCCCTGACCGGCAGGCCTCAGCGATGGCCTCATCCCCATCTTCGTGAAGGCGCGGAGGAGGAAGTCAACAGCGAAGGGCAGCACCTCGACAGGGACAGGTCCGCTGAGGCGGTCCCGCAGCTTCAGGTGATCACCTATCAGAACGACCTTCCTCGAAGCGGCCATCAGGACCTTCTCCCTCGCGTGGGCACCACCTCCTCCCTTGACCGTGTTCCCTGATCGGTCAACCTGGTCGAACGAGTCGACGTAGACGTCCGGCTCAGGGAAGTCGCCGAGCGAAGCTGTTCTGAGGCCGGCCCTCCTCGCCAGCTCCTCGGACTGCCTCGAGGTGGGGATCACCGCCTCTATGATCCTCGTCGCACCTTTCTCGACCATCAGATCGACGAACGTGGCCACCGTGGTTCCGGTCCCTAGGCCCAGGACGACCCTTCCCTCTGACGCCATCAGCTCGAGCGCCCTTTGAGAGGCCGCCTTCCTCGAAGCGAGCACCTCAGCCTGTACTCCCTCCCTCACCGCGCCTCAACTCCTCCTCTACCTTCGCCCTCAGCTCCCTAAGCCGTGAGACCCTTGGGTCCTCCCACCTGAAGTCGGACAGGGCCCTCACCAGCTCCTCGACCGTCGCCCTGTCAGGCTCGATCCTCCTCTCGCCCATCGAGAAGAGCGACCTGATCCTGCTCAGCAGCCCCATCGGGTCAACGGTCGGTCCACCGTGCTAAAATGGCTTCACTGGTGTGCGGTCCAGCATGTTTACTAGGAGTTCTCGGGCCCCCGAGACCTGAACGGATGTGCATATAACGTCCGGAGAGGAAGAGAAGGCGCGGAGGATGCTGAGACCTACGGGGAGACCGGCTGTGACGATCGACGCCTCGTCAACGAGGTACCTTGTGGTCGCTGACATCCACGTCGGTTACGAGCTGGAGCTCTCAACCAAGGGCATAAGGGTCCCTCCGCACGAGGAGAGGGTTGCTCGGGATCTAATCAGGCTCGGCGAGGAGACCGGTTCTCAGGTCCTCGTTTTGCTTGGCGACGTGAAGCACAGGGTCGCCGGGTACAGCTGGAGGGACGCGATTGGCGTCAGGAAGCTCGTCGGCATGGTAAGGTCCTCCTTCGAGGAAGTCGTAGTCTTGCCAGGGAATCACGACGGCGGCATCTCGGAGCTGCTGGCAGGGCTCGCGAGGATCGAGGACAGCAGGGGCATCAAAATAGGCGATTACTGGCTGATGCACGGCCACACTTGGCCGCATCCCGATTGCCTCACTGCAAAGACCATCGTGATAGGCCACACCCATCCTACGCTGAGGGTCAGGTCTGAGGACGGAACCGTGAGGACCCGCGTCCACATCCTGATGGAGGGGAAGAAGTCGAGGCTGGCAAAGGAGTTGGCGTCGAGGCCGGGTTACAGTCAGCTCGTAGAGGGGAAGATGAGCCGTGGGAGGATCAGGCTTGTGGTCCTGGCCCACTTCAGCCCCCTTGCACCTGGCGTAGACGTCATCGATCTGAGGGGGACACCGGGTACGAGTCCCCTTCTGAGGTCAGGTGCCTTCGACCTCTTGGAAGGAGAGGTCCTGACGCTGGACGCGCAGCCGATAGGGAGGGTGGGAGAGATCCATGCAGAGGCAGCGGAGGGTTGACGCCGAGGCCGCGGCGAGGGAGCTGGTCTCAGAGGGAAAGGTGAAGCTGTACGTCTTCAGGCCGAGCGGTCGGTCGGTCTGGATCGTGGTGGGGAGGCACAGGGATTACCTCGTGATGCCGAGCGTGCCTTATTGCACCTGCGACGATTTCTTCTTCAGGGTCATCAACAACGAGAAACCCCTCTGCTACCACCTGCTTGCGGTGCGTATGGCGTCCGAGTCGGGAGCGTACGAGGTGATCGAGGAGAGCGACGAATGGTACTGGCAATTGGTCTGGGAGTGGATCGATTGGTCGAGGAGGTGAGCTCCCGCACCTATCACGACCTCCCTGCTGCTGACAGGTCTCACGCGCCAGACCCAGACGAAGCTCGTCAGAAGGTTCACGCCGAAGGCAATGACGACCGCCACGAAGTAGGCCAACAGGTGGTTGACGAGGAGGACCTTGTTCAGGACGTAGAAGACGACCAGGTTCACAGCGATGCTGACGGCCCTTGAGGCGTGGTACTTGAGGAGCCTGTGGTGGAGCGGGTTGCCCCTTTTTCCGTCAGCGCCGAAGACGAAGGCGTCGTTCAGGGCGAAGTTCGCGAGCAGCGTCACCTCCGTCACCGCGATCGCCGAGAGGAAGGAGTCGAACCTGAACAGGTCCACCGAAACGAACATGAGCGCCTCCGCGAGGAGGAGCGTCGATACGCCGACGGCGACGAACTTGTAGGTCCTGACATCTCTGAGCATCGAGAGGGCGAACCCGAAAAGGCCCCTCAGCATGCGCCTCATTCGGCTCATGCCTTCCGGTAGAGGGACCTCAGAACGCTCAAGTCGTACGAGTAGTCGCCCTTCTCGTCCTCTGGCGTCTCGATGATCATCGGCAGGTCCCTCAGGTGCCTGTGGTTGATTATGCGCCTGAAGCCCTCCTTCCCGATGTGGCCGTGGCCGATGTGCTCGTGCCTGTCGAGCCCGCTTCCCAGTCCCCCCTTCGAGTCGTTGAGGTGGAGGACCTTCAGCTTGCCGAGCCCCACGTTCTCGTCGAAGGACCTGAGCGTCTCCTCCAGCCCCGCCTCGCTCCTGATGTCGTATCCTGCGGCGTAGAGGTGGCAGGTGTCGAGGCATACCCCAACCCTGTCAGGGTGCTCTATCCTCGCGAAGATCTCCCTCATCTCCTCGAAACGGGAGCCGACGCTCCCCTTCTGTCCTGCCATGTTCTCGAGCAGGAGGACGCAACCCGTCTCGACCTTCCCGAAGGTCTCGTTCACGGCCTTAGCAACCCTCTCTATCCCCACCTGCACGCCCTTCCCCAGGTGGCTGCCTAAGTGGCAGACGAGGTACTCGATCCCCAGCGCATCGCACCTCCTCAGCTCCTCGACCAGCACGCTCACCGACTTCCTCCAGCTGTCCTGCTTCGGCGATGCGATGTTGGGAAGATAGGGCATGTGGGCCACGACAACGGTGTATCCCTCTTCCCGCCGCCTCCTCCTGAACTCCTCGACCTCGCTCTCCTTCAGCTTCTGGGCCCTCCACCCGCGCGGGTTCCTCGTGAAGATCTGAAATGTGGTGCAACCGAGCTCCTTGGCCCTGTCGACGGATTTGGCGATCGATCCGGAGATCGAGACGTGGGCGCCCAGCAGCATCTGAAAACGAGACCACCCTACCGGCTATTTAGTGCTCCCTGCACGCAACTTCCTCTCTACCTCGTGTCCTGAAAGAGGGCGGCCACCCTGATGTCGGGAGGTCGACTGTTAACTCCCGTCGCAACGGGTCACTGCCGCTTTCCGAGGTGGTACGCCTTGATTATCTCGCCAGTAAGGAAGAGCCTGTAGGCCACCTCCAGACCGTCCTCCTTCCACCACCGCTTCCCGATCTCTGCAATTCTCTCGGCCTCCTCTATCGTTATCTTGTCAGGGTCCTCCTTGCTCAGGACGCTCACCACGAACTCGTATTCCTCCTTCGTCAAAGGGTTCAACTGCGGCTTGAAGGCCGAAATTATCCTGTTCATCTCAGAGGTGATGAACCTCGACTCCTGGGGCGTGAACATCCCCTTCAGGCCCATGAACTCCACCAGCATAGTGTTCATCGCCAGCACAGCGTTCTTGAACGCCTCAAACGAGGCCTCGATCCTCCTCTCCAACTCCTCGAACCCCCTATCGACCTCCTCGAACCTCCTGTCTATTGCCTCAAATCTCCTGTCTATGGCCTCGAACTTCCTCCCCAGCCAGTACGCCAAGGACGCTATCGAGGCGAGCGTCGGTATCAGTATCGAGAGGACGGTCTCCAGCTGGACCATCGCGCTTTCTCCAGCCCTGACTGTCAAAGCCTAGGGTATAAGTCGTTTTGGTCTGTGGAAGAGGTGTTGCACTGGACGAACGACGGGTCCTTAGGTCGACCGGAACCGGTACAGTGCCCCTCACATGCATGCTTGATCCTCGCTCTCAGGAACGCAGGCCCACGTTCGGATGGGGTTATGAGGTCCCGGTGACGGGAGCGGGCGGCATGCGCGAGGCCCTCGAGGCGGTCAGGAACGTCGACAGGGCCCTCGACGAGCTGGGGGTTGAGGTCGACTCGCAGGTGCGCGAGCTGGAGGAGCACGTCAGGCGCAGGGTCTCGGAGCTCAGGGGCCGCATCTCTTCCCTCGTTGAGTCCGAGCGAGCCAGGATGATGCAGGAGATGGAGAAGGACGTAAAGGCCCACTCGGAGCAGCTGAGGTCCCAGTCAGCCGCGAAAATCAGGGCCCTCAACGAGGCCTTCGAGCGGAAATCGGAGGGGATCGTCGAGGAGCTCGTCAGGCTGCTTTTGGGTTGAGGGACATGGACTCTGGGTACGTCTACGCCCTCTCGTTCTCGGTCAAGGGAAGGCTGTTGTCGAAAAGGGAGCTGGAGGATCTGGCCTCGTCAAAGAGCGTCGAGGACTTCGTCGCAGCCCTCAGGGCGACCCACTACTTCGAATCGCTCACAAACCTCCCTCCGAAGCCCAACTCCCGCATCGTCGAGAGGTCCCTATGGGCCCACCTTTACCGGTACCATCACCGCCTGCTTAGGTTCACCGGCTGGAACCCGGTGCTCTGGGCGCTTTACGAGAGGCACCTGTTCAGGTCGATGAAGGCTCTGGTCAGGGGCATGGCCTCAAAACTCTCGCAGGAGGAGCTGATGCGGGAGGTGGATCTGACGGCAGCTGAGCTCGTCGGTGAGCGGGACGTCTTCGCCCGGGCTATGGCTTCTAAGGACTTCACGGAGCTCGTGGCCTCGTTGCGCGGCACGAGGTTCGACGGTCCGGTGGGGAGGGCGCTCTCGCTCTACGAGAAGACCGGCGATCCGGCCGCGATAGATCTGGAGATGGACAAGGAGGCAATGAGGAGCGTCGCGAGGGCCATCGACCGGGTAGGAAGGCGGGAGAGGCAGTGGTTGATGTGGGCGATGGAATGGCACCTCAACTCGACGGTTCTGGAGGCCTTGCTGCGGGGGAAGCAGTGGGGCTTCGAGCCAGGAGAGCTCAGGAGGGCCGTCGAGGGCATTCCGTGCACCGTTCCCGGGCCGGTCCTAGGGGTCATAGTGGAGTCGAGGGAAATCGAGGAGGTAGCGAGGGCGATGCAGCTGCTCGAGGGCAGGTCGATTCCGAGGTTGAGCTCACACGTAGGGCTGGTGGAGATGGCCTCTGAGCTGAGGGAGAGGGGCTGGAGGAGCGCGGTAACCAGGTTCAGGAAGCTCTTCCTCACCCCCGGTTCTCATCCGATACTCGCCGTGGGGTCGCTGATTTTGCTGGAAGAGGAGGTCAGGAATCTCGCCGGGATCTGCGCTGGGATCGAGCTGGGTCTGCCGAAGAACAAGGTCCTCGAAGCGCTGGTCTTCTGACTCCGTCGCATCGGCACTCGCTGCTTCAGCACTCAGGTCATAAAGAGAGAGGCGTAGGATCTCGTGGTTAAGTCGTGTGATTCACGACCTGGAACGTGATGCTCCCTTTATGGCCCTCAGCACCCTCTCAGGCCAGAGAGGCATGTCGACGTGCTTCACGCCGTGGTGGGCCAGAGCGTCGATCACAGCGTTTACGACCGCAGGCGTCGATGCGATCGTTCCTGCCTCGCCTATGCCCTTCACGCCGAGCGGGTTGTGGGGAGATGGTGTAACGGTGTGGTCGTTCGCTATGTCCGGGACCTCGCATGCGGTTGGAACGAGGTAATCGTTGAGGGTGGACGTGAGGAGGTTACCGTTCTCGTCGTACACCGCCCACTCGTAAAGGGACTGAGCGAGGCCCTGCGCTATGCCTCCGTGTATCTGCCCCTCGACGATCATCGGGTTGATCTGGTTGCCGCAGTCGTCAACAGCTACGTACTTCAGCACCTTAACGGCACCAGTCTCAGGGTCAACCTCAACGACCGCTACGTGCGTCCCGAAGGGGAATGTGAAGTTCGGGGGATCGTAGAAGACGGTGGCCTCCAGCCCTGGCTCCAGTCCTGGTGGCACCTCGTTAGCTCCTGCTGCGTAGGCGGCGAATGCTACCTCCTGTATCGTCTTCTGCTTCTCGGGCGCCTCCTTGACATAGAACCTGCCCGCCTCGAAGGCCACGTCCTCCTCCCTGACCTCCAGCATGTGCGCAGCTATCTTGCGGGCCTTCTCGACGATTCTGTCGCAGGCAAGAGCTATCGCACCTCCTGCCACCGGCGTGGTCCTGCTGCCGTAGGTCCCCATGCCGAACGGTATGGCGTCGGTGTCTCCGTGGACCACCTCCACGTCCTCGAGCGGAACGCCGAGCCTGTCGGCGACGATCTGGGCGAACGTCGTCTCCTCGCCCTGTCCGTGCGGGTGGCCGCCGGTGTAGACCGTCACCTTCCCGGACGGATGGACCCTCACGATCGTGCTCTCCCACAGGCCGAGGCCGAACCCGGTGGCCCTTGCGACCGCCGAAGGTCCCATGCCGCAGATCTCGACGTAGCTCGAGATCCCTATCCCGATGAGCCTGCCCTTCCTCCTGGCCCTCTCCTGCTCCTCCCTCCACCTCCTGTACTCCGCGAGCTCCAGAGCCTTCCTGAAGGCCGTAATGTAGTCGCCGCTGTCGTAGGTGATCCCGATCGGCTTTGCCTGGTACGGGAACCTATCCTTAGGGACGAAGTTCACCTCCCTCACTTCGGCCGGGTCCTTCCCGATCTCCCTCGCCACGAGGTCCATCACCCGCTCCAGGATGTACGTCGCCTCCGGCCTGCCGGCGCCCCTGTAGGCGTCGACTGGCGCCGTGTTCGTGAGGGCACCTATCACCTCCACCGAGATCGCACCTATCTCGTAGGGTCCGCTCAGCATGGGACCGAAGAGGATCGTCGGTATCCCCGGTGCGGCCGTGGAGAGGTAGGCGCCCATGTTGGCGTACGACTTCACCCTCAGACCGAGGACCTTGCCTGACTTCATCGCTGCGGCCTCGACGTACTGGACGTGGTCCCTCCCGTGAATCGTGGAGAGGAAGTTCTCCTCCCTCGTCTCGACCCACTTGATCGGTACCTCGAGCTTCTTTGCCAGATGCAGCACCACAGCCTCCGGACCGTATACGTGGATCTTCGACCCGAAGCCTCCGCCCACGTCGGCCGAGATCACCCTCATCTTGTGCTCGGGTATCCCCGTTATCAGGCTGAGCAGTAGCCTGTGGACGTGCGGGTTCTGGCTGGTGATGTAGAGCGTGAACCTGTCGGAGAACCTGTCGTACGTGGCTAACGCTGCCCTCGTCTCCATCGCCGTAGGCTGGAGCCTCGTGTTCACCATCCTCTGCCTCACCACGACCTCTGCCCTCGAGAAGGCCTCGTCCATGTCCCCTCCTGAGGCCCTCCATACGAACGCCGTGTTGTTCGGCACCTCGTCGTAGAGCTGAGGAGCTCCCGGCTGTACCGCCTTCTCAGGATCGACCACCGCAGGAAGAGGCTCGATCTCGGCCCGCACCAGCTCGGCCGCGTCGGCTGCAGCGTAAGGCGACCTTGCGACGACGACCGCGTAGGGATCACCGACGTACCTGACCTTGTCGACGGCAACGGGCCTGTACGGAGTCGTCTTCAGGTCTGCGCCAGGGATCTGCCACGCGGTCGGTATCGTGCCTAGGCCGTCCATGAGTTCTGCACCGGTGAAGACCGCCACAACACCCTCGACTTTCAGCGCTTTCGAGACGTCAACCGATTTGATGCGGCCGTGGGCGACCCTGCTCCTGACGAAGTGGACGTAGAGCGTTCCGGGAAGGTTCAGATCGGCCGTGAACCTGCCCTTTCCAGTTATCAGCCTCGGGTCCTCCTTCCTCTGTACCCTTGCACCGAAAAACTTGGTTACGGCCACGTCACGGTCACCATTCGTCCAATAGATATTGTTTGCTTTGGTTGCCTGTCCATCGTGGTTGGAGTGCGTTGACAGCAGGTCCCATCCGGTACTCGTTGTTGGGATTTAGAGTAAAATGCTCGGAGGGACGACGAAGGACGGCCCCGGTCGTATAGCTAGGTCAAGTATACCGGCCTTTCGAGCCGGGGACCCGGGTTCAAATCCCGGCCGGGGCAAAGGACTCAGCGGAGCTCAGACTTCCGTGTTCCACTACCATATTGCCGTGCGTTCCACCAATTCTAGTGACGACAGTTATTGCAAAAATACCCCAAGATTTCGCCCCCGTCAACAGGCAAGACCTGACAACGACAGAACTTAGCTCTGTTATGCGGATTAACAGCAAAAATGCAGGCCGCGGGTGGGAATCGAACCCACGACCACCGGGTCTCTGCACCGCACATGGTCCACAGCCCGGGGTGCTACCGCTACACCACCGCGGCCGCCTATGC
>Ga0079995_1097544_pt1 | contig 22249 bp, 19 predicted proteins | sample FaiFalFF_MnMetaG_2_FD_69198 | JGI IMG/M metagenome (GOLD analysis project Ga0079995, IMG submission 69198) | Freshwater microbial communities from Yellowstone National Park, Wyoming, USA - Fairy Falls C (FF_Mn_C) (SPADES assembly) (version 4) | ecosystem: Environmental > Aquatic > Freshwater >...
GGAAGGTGGAGAGGCGTTCAATGACGACTTTGGGTTTTTGGGCTGTGGCGGCGTTGTCAAAGTAAATGAGGGGGCGGCCCGAGGGATGAAGTTGGGTAAGAATGGGGAAGTCCTTTCGGAGGAGGCGGGCTTTCTCAATGAGGGGGGTGAAGTTCATACGGCGAGGCCGAGGTTGGTGCGGGCGTGCGCGCGTAAGGCTTCAGTGGGTAGGGTTTCCAGCGCTTCCATGAGGAAGCCTTCGGCAATAAGGGTGCGGGCAGTCGCTTCGGAAAGGCCTCGAGAACGCAAATAGAAGAGCATATCCCCTTGTAGAAAGCCGGTGGTTACGCCATGAGTGCAGCGCACATCATCGGCGAAGATTTCCAGCTGGGGCCGGCTATACACTTCGGCGCCGTTTTCCCAGAGAATGGCCTTATGGGATTGGTAAGCGTTAGTTTTTTGCCCTTCCCGAGCGACGTAGATACGGCCTAAGAAGATACGCCGTCCTCCCTTGAAGGCGATGGAGCGGAAGAGCTGATTGCTGTGCGTGTGAGGGGCTAAATGGGAGACCCGAATAGCCGTGTCGCACACTTCATTTTCCCGGGTAGTGTGGGCCCCATATAGAAGGCCTTCCGCCCCGGGACCCTTAAGGAGGAGGCGGCTTTCCGTCCGTACCCACCGGTATCGTCCCGGCAGGCTGTAAAAGATGAAACCCGCTTCTTTGTGGACGGCGCCCGAGAGAAGGAACAAAAGACTGCCTTGGGGGCCTTCAGGCGCACTATGATAGAGAGTCAGTCGGGCCCCTGCTTCTAAGGCAAAGTGCACCTGCAGCAGGAGAAATGCCTCGGGATGGATAGCCGAATGCAAGATCAATTCCGCCTGTACGCCCGTGGGAATATAAATCGTGTAGAAGGCAGGCGCGGCGGCCCCCGGTGTGGGATGGCTTATGGAAAGAGCATAAAGTCCATCCTGCGGCAAAGTAGCAGCGGCGTAAGACGTACTCCCTGACAAAATCAGCTTTTCCCAGGGGGTGATGGGCGTAGGAAGACTCTCTATGGCGGAAGAGTTATCCAGGGCGTGCAGCTGGGGCTTCTGGAAGGGGAGCGCATAGGGAGTTTCTGTAGAAAGTAGGGTCTGGCCCAGAGTCCAAGGCGTGCGCAAGATAGAAAGGGGCGTGTATTTCCACTCTTCGTGAAGGCTTTCTCCGGGAAAGAGGGCTGTGAGGGTATCGGGGGCTTGCGACTCTGTGAGTTTTTCCCGGAGGGCAGCTGGTAAGTTGGAGGGGTTTCCCTGCAAAAGCTTTTGGAGGTGGAGGGCTCCGGCCTCTAAGGAGAAATTAGTCGCCGTGAGGGCATTCATACTACTTGGGAGAGGAAGGGTTCGTAGCCTTTTTCTTCTAACTCGAGGGCGAGTTCGGGGCCGCCCGTGCGTACAATGCGGCCATCGGCCAAGACATGCACATAGGTGGGGATGAGGTACTGCAAGATGCGGTGGTAGTGGGTAATTACAAGGAAGGCGTTGTCTGGGCGGCGGAGGCTCATGACGGCTTCGGCGACGATGCGCAGGGCGTCAATATCCAGTCCGGAGTCGGTTTCGTCAAGGATAGCGAGGCGAGGATTCAGCACAGCCATTTGGAAGATTTCGGCGCGTTTGCGTTCTCCGCCAGAAAAACCCTCATTGACGCTTCGGGTGAGGAAGGCGGGGTCTAATTTGAGGAGGGCGGCCTTTTCTCGGAGGAGACTCATGAGCTGGGTCGTGTCTATGGGGTCTTCGCCTTTGGCAGCGCGATGTGCGTTGAGCGCGGCCCGTAAAAACTGCACCATACTCACCCCCGGTATCTCTACGGGATACTGAAAAGCTAAGAATAGGCCCGCATGGCTGCGCTCTTCGGGGCTAAGCGCCAGAAGGTCTCGCCCATCAAGAAGCACTTCGCCCTCTGTCACATCATACCCCTCTTTACCAGCTAAAACAGCGGCCAAGGTGCTTTTGCCAGCTCCATTGGGCCCCATTATGGCGTGAATCTCACCAGGCCTAATGCTAAGAGAGAGCCCCTTCAAAATGGGCTTACCTTCCACAGAAACATGTAGATTGCGTATTTCCAGCATAGGTTTTCTGAGTTTTTTGAGGTTATCCGACGCTGCCTTCCAGACTAATGGCGAGGAGTTTGCGTGCTTCCACGGCAAACTCTAACGGCATCTGGGCTAAGACTTCTTGGCAGTAGCCATTGATGATGAGTTCTACGGCTTCTTGGGTAGGGATGCCCCGCTGATTGCAGTAAAAGAGAATTTCTTCGCCAATACGGGAGGTTGTGGCTTCGTGTTCTACAATGGCGGTGGGGTTTTTGGTCTCAATGTAGGGGAAGGTATGGGCGCCGCACTGAGAGCCTATTAGGAGGGAATCGCATTGCGAGAAGTTGCGGGCATTTTCGGCGCTGGGGAGGATCTGGACCAGCCCGCGATAGGTATTATTGCTCTTTCCTGCGGAAATGCCCTTAGATACGATACGGCTGCGGGTGTTTTTGCCAATGTGAATCATTTTGGTGCCTGTATCGGCTTGCTGATATTTATTGGTAACGGCGACAGAGTAAAACTCCCCGACGCTATTATCGCCTTTGAGGATGACGCTGGGGTATTTCCAGGTGATGGCGGCGCCGGTTTCCAGCTGTGTCCAGGAGATTTTGGCGTTTTCGTAGGCAATGCCGCGCTTAGTAACGAAGTTGAGCACGCCGCCCCGGCCTTCCTTATCGCCCGGGTACCAGTTTTGAATGGTAGAATACTTGATGTAACTGCCTGGTAGGGCGATGAGTTCTACGACGGCGGCATGCAGTTGATGTTCGGAGCGCGCGGGGGCCGTACAACCCTCTAAGTAACTTACATAAGACCCTTCATCGGCCACGATCAGCGTGCGCTCAAATTGCCCTGTCTTTCGGGCGTTGATGCGGAAATAAGTAGAAAGCTCCACGGGACAACGCACCCCCTTCGGAATATACACAAAGGAGCCGTCGCTAAAAACGGCAGAGTTCAGCGCAGCGAAGAAGTTATCGTTGTAAGGTACGACGGTGCCGAGGTATTTTTTGACGAGGTCGGGGTAGTTTTGAAGGGCTTCGCTCATGGAGCAGAAGATGATACCCATCTTAGCCAGGCGCTCTTTATAAGTAGTAGCCACGGAGACACTATCCAGTACGGCATCTACGGCGACGCCGGCTAAGACGGCTTGCTCCTCCAGAGGTATACCTAATCGCTCAAACATGCGCTTGATTTCGGGGTCTATTTCGTCTAGGCTTTTGGGCTGTTTTTCACTGAGGGCCTTTGGGCTGGCGTAATAATAGATATCTTGGTAATCAATGGGATCGTAGTGGGCGTTGAGCCAGTGGGGTTCTTTCATCGTTTTCCAGGCCCGGTAAGCTCGCATGCGAAAGTCCAGCATGAAAGGCGGCTCGTTCTTCTTTCGCCAGATATATTCTATAACCTCTTCGTTTAGTCCCTTTGGAGCGAGCTCTTCTTCTAAGGGCACCTCAAAGCCCCATTTGTATTCGCTCTCTAAGTGGGCTTCCAGCACAGCTTGCGGGTCGTCTGGAAGGTGGTTTGGCCTTTCCATAAGGTATTTAGATTTAGACTGGGTCCAAGTTACCAAAAACATTTTAGTTGGGCTGGGGGTTCGCTCGGCGGTGGTAAGTGGTAAGGGTGGCCTTCTCCAAGCGCTGGATAGCGATGGGGGTGAAGTCTTCCAGGAGGAGATCGGCCAGGAGGTTTTGGGGGTCTGAGAAGCAAACCTCCATGTCTAACCAGAGGAGGGTATCTTGGGCTAAGATTTCGCACACGGGAAGGTCGGAGTAACGGCTGGCGCCATAAAGACGTAACGGGATGCGAAGCTCATGGGAGAGCCGTTCCAGAGGCTCAGGGTGTAGGTTAGGGAAGGGGACGCCTGCAAAGAGTTTCTCGCGTAGAGGATAAGCCAGGGCTGGGAGCATGAAGCCGGGAGAAACGATGAGAAGCTGGCGGGGAGGTTTTTGAGAGATGACATAGGCGATTTGAGGGAGGCTGGGATCAGGAGGTCGGGGGGTGGGATGGAAGGTGATTACCCAGGCCGCCACTAATCCCCCCATGAAAAAGGCCCGAATAGGAGCCTGCCAGAGACTCACCGCACTCCCCACAGCCCAAAAATAGAAGATAGCTAAGGGCACAAAGTACCGAGCCTGCCACAAGGGTTGACTCCAGCCCACGATTACCATAAGGCCTATCAGCAAGGGGAAACCCAATAGGGGTAGCCTTATCAGGGGAGGGGGCGCAGAAACACGAAAATGAGACAAAAACCTCCACCTGCCAATAAAAAGCATCACACTTAAACCCCATACACTCAAAGCAAGAACCGTCGGAACAGGCATATTGGAAAAGGTCCAAAGTATATTATAGAGGCTCTCCGGTGAGAAGCGAGAAGCATGCCCCGTAGCATGGTAGCTGGAAGCCCGATCCACAAAAACCAGTGCCGCCGGCCCTAAACTCAAAATCAACAAAGCCCCAAACCGAATGAGAGCGGGAAGGGCTTTCTGCCGAAAATAAAGCCCCAACCATAACATCTGAAAAAGAGGTATAAAAAAACTGCTATAGTGGGTGTGCATGAGAAAAACGCTTGCGACAAGCCAGGCCCAGAAGTAGGAGGATTTTTGGGTTTTGAGATAACGGACGAAAAAGAGAAAGGAGATGGCTGAGAGGAAGGCCAGGAGGCCGTAGGCGCGCGCTTCTCTACAGACGCCTTGTCCAAAACTGCTGAAAACCCATAGGAGAGCGGCCAGGATGCCTGCACTTATCCCCCCTGTCTCCCGTCCTAAGTAGTAGAGCCCTAAGGCTGTTAGGGCGCTGAAAGTGGCAGGCAGGAATCGCAAGCCAAATGGCGAGTCGTCCAAGGTGAGCCTAAGCCATCCACTTAGGAGAAGTTCCCATAAGGGGGGATTATTCCCCTGGTAGAGGTAGCTGATTAGCAGGCTGGGGCGTAGGTGGGCCATCGCCCAACTGAAAATTTCGTCTGCCCAAATAGGAGCCTCCCCCAGGCGGTAATAGCGCACGGCTGAGGCTAGGCAGAGTAGCCCCCCAGCAGCCAGCATAGGGAGCCTTTGGGTAAGCCATCGCCGCACTCTACAAATGTGATAACTTTATAACGTGCGTTGGCGATATTATCCCTCATGGAAGGGTCTTGTGGGATGGGCGGGTGTGTGGGTGGTGGGGCTTATCGCTGCCAACTGGCAAAAAATAAGACCTCTTAGGCGTGAGCCTTTCCCTCCGCCGCTGCCGAGGGTGTCTTTGCACACTGTGGACAGTCTCCTACTTCTTAATGTACCGGGCCTTTCCCGGTATCGGATAGAGCGATTTTTGCGAGTGCGGGCGGAATTGGGTCCCATCCGCAGTTGGGAAGAGGTGGAGGTGCTCTTAGATAGTGCTGCCACAGCTTATTTGCAGAGCTGGCTCGTAGAAGACTTTCCTCCAGATACCTTTTCCGTACAAAATCTCAATATCTTAGATAGTGCTGATCTGGTAGCGCTTAGGATTTGCCGGCCTGTGGCGGCGGGGCGGGTAGTTCGTTATCGGCATAAGGTTCGAGGCTTTTCGGACTGGGCACAGGTAGACTCCCTGCGGGGGCTTTTAGCTATAGAACGGTATCGGCTGCGGCGTTACACGACGCTGGGGGCAATCCCGGCAGCATTTGCTCAAGCATCAAAAACTCGGCCGGCTTATCCCATTTTAGACCTCAATACCGCCTCTGCCGAAGACTTAGAACGTCTCCCCGGGATAGGTCCAAAGACTGCTGAACGAATTGTGCGCTATCGGGAAAAGCTGGGTTATTTCGTTTCTCTGGATCAGCTGAGGGAGGTGTGGGGTCTTCGGGAGGAGAATCTGAGTCGGGCCTTGCCTTATCTGAAAGTAGAAACCCAGGGGCGGCCTTTATCTTTACGGACGGCTTCGGTGGAAGAGCTGGCAGCTCATCCGTACATATCCTGGAAATTAGCCAAATCCCTTGTCCGCTACCGCCGTCAATGGGGGGAGGGGCCCATTCCTGTAGAGGTATGGCGGGAATGGCTTCCCGATACGCTCCGCAATCGTTTGGAGCCGTACCTTACTGGCGAATAACTTTGCGCTCATGCTGTTAGAGAAAGAACTGCGGGAGGTGGTTCGAGAGATTCCCGACTTTCCTCAACCAGGGGTAATCTTTAAGGATATTTCCCCCTTGTTTTTGCGGCCTCGGCTGGTAGAGCGCTGCGTGGAGGAGTTAGCTCGTCTTTTTCGGGTGCTGGATGTGAATAAAGTGGTGGGTATTGAGAGTCGGGGCTTTCTTTTGGGGCCGATGATTGCGCTGGAGCTGGGGGCGGGCTTTGCCATTGTACGTAAGAAAGGCAAGCTCCCCGAGGTGGCCGCCAGTATTTCGTATGAGTTAGAATACGGTTCCGCCACCATTGAAATGGCAAAGGAAGTCGTAGAGGCCGGCGACCGGGTGTTGATTCATGATGATCTTTTAGCGACGGGGGGTACGGCGGCGGCAGCGGCCAAGCTCGTGGAAAATATCGGCGCTAAGGTGGTTGGCTTTGCTTTTCTGATAGAGCTGGCCCATTTAGGTGGACGAAAAGCACTGGAACCCTTCCAGGCTCCCATAAAGACCATCCTCACTTACGAGCGCTAACGGCCTGAAGCCAATGATAAAACGGCTCCATGGGAGCGTGCTCTAAGGTTGCGATGCAGGGATAGGGGGCTTTTTGAGAAAGGGTGTATTGGCAAAACCACCCACACCCGTAACACGACATGGGCCGATGCAGGATAAAAGGCTGATAGGGAAAAGACTCAGGGTACGGAAAAAAGCGTCCCCAGTGTCCGCCCCCCATGAGGACGAGCGTCGGTTTACCCCAGGTAGCCGCTATGTGGGTAAGGCCTGTCTCAGGGCCAATCACAGCTTCTGCATGCATAATGGCGCTGACCGTCTCTACCAGGGAGGTACGACCTACTAAGTTGCTGATAGCACTACTTGATAGCGATGGGGTAGTGGCTTGTGCGTAGGAGCTTTCAGAGGGGGTGCCTAAGAGCACTAAGGGAAGCCGCAGAGTTTCCCAAGCCTGCTTTAGGAGATGCCTGATTAGCGTAGGCTGCGGCTTTCGGTAGGGGGCGGCTGCACCAGGAAAAAAGATTAGGTAGGGCTTTGGAAGTTCCATAGGCAGCTTTGGCCAGGAGGCATGCAGGGCCGCATAAATCCCATAGTCCAGCCCGGCTCCGCCTAAACGGGGGAGAAATTCCTCGTAGACCTTCCATGGGTGAAGGGTACTGCAGGAGGTCGGCCAGACCTTGTCGTACAAAAGGGTATCTATTGGACGGGCCAAGTAGGGAGGTTCTAAGGCATCGGCAGAGCGGCTAAGAGCCCACCGCTCAGATGCCGGATAAAACCACGCCAGGCTATCCTCCACGGCGGTACGCCGGCGAAGGGTGGTATTAGGAAGAAGGCCCGGGGCTCCTTCTTCAGGAGGGCCCAAGTTTGGCGCCGATAGGTGGGCGAACGCAAAAGCTTTTGGGGGACTAAGGGGTTTATCTTATCAAATAAGCCCGTAGAGTGGGCTAAATCCGCCCAGAGGGAGTTGGCTAAGAGGTGGACTTTTCGGTCGGGGAAGGCTTTTTTAAGGGTAGCTACAAGCGGCAGCCACAGCCAAAAGTCATCTATTCCATCCAGGCGAGGCAGGATGAGCCAGCCCTTGTCGGGGGCGTGGCGTGGGCACCCCAGGCAAAGCATTTCGCCGGCGGCCCACATACTACGCAAAAAGACTCGGCCCCTCGCCTCTCCCCGGCGAAGGGCCGAGCGCCAACTCCCCCCAAAAATCACAGATTACCTCTCCGAGCCTGCTCCCGCTCTATCGCCTCAAACAGGGCTTTGAAGTTCCCCTTGCCAAATGACTTGGCCCCCTTACGCTGGATAATCTCATAAAATACCGTCGGCCGATCCTGCACCGGTTTGGTGAAGATTTGCAGGAGATACCCCTCATCATCCCGATCTACTAAGATTCCCAGCTCCGCTAGATCAGCCACATCCTCGTCTATCTTCCCTACTCGCGCTAAGAGGTCTTCATAATAGGCCTTTGGCGTTTCTAAAAACTCCACCCCTCTTCGTCGCAGCTCCCGCACCGTATGCAAAATGTCATTTGTCGCCAGGGCGATATGTTGAACCCCCTGCCCGTGATAATACTCTAAGTACTCCTCAATCTGGGATTTTCGGCGGCCCTGGGCTGGCTCATTGATAGGGAACTTGATGTAGCCGTTACCGTTGGCCATGACTTTGCTCATGAGGGCTGAGTATTCGGTAGAGATGTCTTTATCGTCAAAGGAGATAAGCTGACGAAAGCCCATCACGTTCTGGTAGAAAGCGACAAACTGATTCATTTCGCCCAGGTAGACATTCCCTACGATGTGGTCAATATACTGGACCCCGACGGGTTCGCTTTTTCCGAAGCCTTCCCACGGGACGAAGCCCGGCAGAAAAGGCCCGCGGTAGTTCGTGCGCTCTACAAAGACATGCACGGTGTCGCCATAGGTGTGGATGCCCGAGAGCACCACATAGCCGTGCTCATCCTCCAGTCGAGTGGGAGGTAGAAAGGCGCGAGCGCCTCGCTTCGTCGTCTCCTCAAAAGCCTTGGTAGCATCCTCCACCCAGAGCGCGATAGTGCGTACCCCATCTCCATGCCGGTAAATGTGGTCAGCTATAAAGTTGCCCGGATGGTAAGGCGTGGTCAGGACGAGGGTTACTTTACCTTGGCGCAGGACATAGCTGGCCGCTTCTCGGTAGCCGGTTTCCAGGCCCCGATATGCCACGGGCTGAAATCCGAAGGCATGCTGATAATAATACGCAGACTGCTTGGCGTTCCCGCAGTAAAACTCCACATAGTCTGTGCCGAGAATAGGAAGAAAGTCTTTTTCCTCAGTAGTAGGCGTAGTTTTTTCGGCTACGGTCGTCATACGAGTTATGAGTTTTGGGTTTGTTTCAGGTTTTCGGGTATCCAGGAGAGGTAATAGTCTTTTATCTCAATGGAGAGGGCTTCGGGGGTGATGGAGAGGGGACGGAAGGTATCTACCATGACGGCGAGCTCACGGGTTTCCTTAGCGCCGATGCTTCTTTCTACAGCGCCGGGGTGCGGCCCATGCGGAATACCCATCGGATGCAAAGTAATCATTCCCCGCTCTACATGCTTGCGGCTCATAAACTCCCCTTCTACATAATATAGCACCTCGTCGGAGTCTACATTGCTATGGTTATAAGGCGCCGGAATAGCGAGCGGATGATAATCGTAGAGTCTCGGCACAAAGGAGCACACGACAAATTGGCGCGCCTCAAAGTTCTGATGCACAGGCGGCGGCTGATGGATCCGCCCCGTTATCGGCTCAAATTCATGAATGGAAAACGCATAAGGGTACAAGCACCCATCCCATCCCACAAAGTCAAATGGATGCGTAGCGTAAATGTAGTCAAATACTACTCCCCGTTTCTTGATGCGGATGAGGAATTCCCCCCGCTCGTCGTGGGTTTCTAAGTCTTGCGGGGGCCGGATATCCCGCTCATGGAAGGGCGAGTGCTCCATCAGCTGACCGTACTCATTCATGTACCGCTTTGGGAAGCGAATAGCCCCGCAGTAAGACTCTATGATGAAGAGCCGATTCTGCGGCGTATCAAAGTGAAGCTGATAAATGGTCCCGCGAGGAATATGGAGGTAATCCCCTGGCCGGAAAGCGATCTTTCCATACCCTGTGCGGAGTTCGCCCGTGCCTTCATGTACGAAAATCAGCTCGTCGGCCGAGGCATTTTTGTAGAAATAGTCCGAAAAGCCGCGAGTGGGAGCGGCTAAGGAGAGATGCACATCTTCATTGAAGAGCACGACGACACGACTCATAAGGTAATCTTCGGCAGGCGGCACTTGAAACCCCCGAAAAGCTCGGTGCTGCATGTTGTTCTCAATAGCCGCCTTTGGACGTAGGTCCAGCGTCTTGTCGGAGATGGCTTTTACGATCGTGGGGGGATGCACATGATATATCAAGCTATACAAGTCCGAGAAGCCTTCAGTACTTACCAGCTCTTCGGCGTAGAGGTGACCGTTTTCTCGGAACTGGATGTGTCTTTTGGAGGGGACTTGGCCCCGTCGCACATAATAGGGCATGTCGCAAAAATAATAAAAAAGCGGCGACCTTATGGTCGCCGCCGGACGAGATTGGGTAGCCTCTCTTACTGGTAGATTCGAGGGATGATGGACTCAAACTCAAAGGTAACCGTATCGGGGGGCGTGACGTTACGCCGGATGCCCCGCAGCCGCCCGCTGACCTGCGTAAACTGGGGAGAGAAGGTGAGGCTTTCGACAATGAGTGTATCGGTGGTATTGGTGGTGGCATAGGAGTGAGAGTAGCCCGTTACGATGTTGCCCCCTACTGGTTTTAGATTGGAGATTTCGGCGGAGCCGCTGACAAGCGTTGGCCTGCCGCCAGTAGTGTCTATATCCAAGGAAATTGCGGCGTATCGTAAGAAGTTTAGGGTAGGGTCGCCAAATCGCACTATATCCAGCGACAGGGTACTACCGCTGGTATAGACATAACACGGGTTATGGCTGTAATAAACATAATTGTAGCTTTCCCGGACGCGCCGGTTATTAAAGGTATCTTGGGCGATGATGGTGCCTTTGATATAGCCTTGCTGATAGGGGGCGACATAGTCGGGACCAGCGGGACCCTGCGGGCCAGCGGGACCCTGCGGGCCAGCCGGCCCTTCCGGCCCGCGCTTACACGCTGTGAGCGTTAGCGTGAGGACCACAAAAAGCTGCACTAAACCCTGCTTCATACCTTATTGAGCTTGTTGTATGAGGATCTTCTGAGCTTGTCCTTGACGCTGATAAGGGATGATGCGATAAATCCGAGAGGAAAATTCCACCCTGGCCGTATCAGCTGGGGTCTTGCTACGTTTGACATAAACCAGCTGCCCACTTACGAGGGTATCTCCTCTAAGCGTCAGGCTCGTTACATAAGCGGTATCCTGTGAGAAGGAGGAATAATAGTTCAGCCTGTAACGCGAGGCAGAGCTGCTCGAAATCTCAAGGAGATCACCATAAAGGTTGGTAACCCAGCTAGTATTGGTACTTTTCTTGTGTTCCAGCGCTATCTCCATATAGCCGCCCCTTTCTCCCTCTCGAGATATGTATATCGCAATAGTATCGAGGTCGTTAGATTGGGGCCTCCATATGCCGGGTATGGAAATCCATGTAGGGACATAGGTATAGTTGAAGCTCAGTTGGAAGTCTTGGTTTCTGGTGGTATCCCGGCCTTTGACGGTGCCGCGGATGTAGCCTTCTTCCGAGCGAGTCAGGTTTTGGCCTGGGGGACCTTGTGGGCCTGCGGGACCCTGCGGGCCGGCTGGCCCTTGCGGACCTTCCTTACCTCTGCAATTCCACAGGAGCAATGCTCCCAAAACCGCTAATAGCGCCCCAGTGGGCATCCTTAGGTTTCGCATGGAGCAAAGGTAAGGGGAAAATGGATTACTCAGATGAATACAAAAAGCATTTTGGGAATTCGGGGGCCCTGACTATAAGGAAAGAAATGAGCAATAAGTCCATACAGGCTGATGGAAGGGAGCCCCTTGCCCAGAGGGCTGAAGGTGAGGGGTTAGCTGAGGGTGTGTATTAGGCTGGCCTTTAGAGGGGTAGGACGGCGTAAATGTGGTGGGCGGGCCTTGGTGCTGGGGCGGGGCCTATCTAAGCGCTTATAACGTTAGAGAGGGCTTGGGAGAGCTGCTCGTGGAGGTCGGGGCGGGAGGCGACTTTGCCGACGGCGATTTCTGTATGACCGCCGCCTTTGCCGCCTAAGGGTTCAATGAGCGTCTTTAGGGTAATCTGAGCATTCTGGGGGGCGGCTACGCCTATGAGGCTATGCTCCTCGTTGGTTTGATAAATAATAAAGGTATGGGCGGGGGCTACTTTGCGGAGAGCTGCCAGGAAATCTTTAAGACTTGTGCTGGGGGGTAGCTGGATAGGCTTGAGGAGGGGGGTATTGGGCTGAGGTAGAGACCATGTTTCTACCAGCGTGCGGGCATAAGTGAGGACCCAGTCGGATAGGGCTTTTTCGTAGGTTTCTTTCTCGGCCAGGAGCTTATCCAGGGTGGCGATGGGGTTGGGGGCATTTTTGAGGCGGTGGCGGAGGGCTTGGAGCTCGGCGAGCTGGGCATCTACCCATTGGAGGAAGGCTGGGCCCGCTACCGCCTCAATGCGACGTACGCCAGAGGCCACTGCACTCTCTGAAAGAATGCGGAAGTAGCGCAATTGGAGAGTATTATCTACATGGGTGCCGCCACATAGCTCGCGTGAAAACTTCCCACCAAACTCCACTACCCGCACTTTATCCCCGTATTTTTCTCCGAAGAGGGCGATTGCGCCCATCTTGATAGCTTCTTCGTAGGGAATGTCGCGATACTCTTTTCGGCGCAAGGCGGCGGAAATGCGGGTATTGACGATGGTTTCTATTTGGGAGAGCTCTTCGTTGGACAGTTTAGTGGGATGGGTGAAATCAAAGCGGAGTTTTTCTGGGGCGACGAGGGAGCCGTTTTGGCGGGCATGGGGCCCCAGCGTTTCTCTAAGAGCGGCGTGGAGAAGGTGGGTCGCTGTGTGATGAATAGAGACCGCCTCTCGACGAGGGATGTCAATAACTGCTTGCCACTCGCCTTCGGGGTCCCGAGGAAGGGCTTCCACCACATGAATGATGGTATCCAGCTCTTTATAAACGTGGGTGACGGCGATCTTTTGGTGGCCTTTTCGGAGATAACCGGTGTCGCTTACTTGTCCGCCGCCCTCCGGATAAAAGGGCGTCTCCCGTAAGACTACATGATAGCGGGTTTTGCCGCCTTCTTTGACTTCGCGCATTCGGACGATGGAGGTGCGCACTTCGTACAGGTCGTATCCGACGAAGTGAGAGTGGGTGCCTTCGGAGAGTTCTAACCAGTCGCCAAATTGTTTCTGTGTGGCTTGGCGGCTGCGGGCTTTTTGGGCCTGGAGGGCCTGTTCAAAGCCTGGGAGGTCTACGGAAAGGCCCTTTTCTCGGGCGATGAGACAGGTAAGGTCTATGGGGAAGCCATAGGTATCATATAGCTCAAAGGCTATTTCGCCCGGTATAATGTTTAGGTTGGGGTGATTTTGGAGGAAGGTTTCTAAGCGACTTAGGCCCCGCTCCAGGGTATGGAGGAAAGACTCTTCTTCCCCTTCTATGATGCGGGCGATGGAGGGGGCATTTTGGAGTACTTCGGGGAAAATATCTTGATACAGCTGCCCGAGGGGTTCTACTAATTGGTGTAGGAAGGGTTTTCGCTGGTGCAGGTACTGGTGCCCATAGCGCAGGGCTCTTCGCAAAAGGCGCCGAATCACATAGCCCGCCCCCGTATTAGAAGGAAGCTGCCCATCAGCTATGGCAAACGCTATCGCCCGAATATGGTCGCATACCACTCGGATTGCTACATCCCCCTGCGAGGAGGCCCCATAAGGAACCCCTGTGATACTTTGTAACGTGGCTCGCAAAGACTGGAAGATATCTATGTCGTAGGTGGAGGTTTTACCTTGGAGGACCATGGCGAGCCGTTCTAAGCCCATGCCGGTATCTACGCTGGGGAAGGGGAGGGGTTCTAAAGAGCCGTCGGCGCGGCGGTTGTACTGAATAAAGACGAGGTTCCACAGTTCAATCACGAGGGGGTTTCCGGTATTGAGGAGGGGGGTGGCGAGGTCGGTGGGGTTGGGGCGTAGGTCTATGTGGATTTCGGTGCAGGGGCCGCAGGGGCCGGTGTCGCCCATTTCCCAGAAGTTCTCTTTTCGGCCAAAGAATCGGATGCGCTCAGCGGGTACATAGGAGCGCCATAGCTCGTAAGTTTCGGTGTCTTTGGGGAGGCCCCAAGCCTCATCCCCTCCGAAAATAGTAATGTAGAGCCGTTCGGGGGGCAGTTTGTACCCTTGTGTCAGGAGTTCCCAGGCCCATTGGATGGCTTCTCGCTTGAAGTAATCTCCAAAGGACCAGTTGCCCAGCATTTCAAAGAAGGTGTGGTGGTAGGTGTCGTGGCCGACTTCTTCCAGGTCGTTGTGTTTGCCGGAGACGCGGAGGCACTTTTGGGTATCGGCGATGCAGGGGGCGGGGGGCTGCCGAAGCCCCATGAAGATGTCTTTGAAGGGGTTCATCCCCGCATTGACGAAAAAGAGGGTGGGATCGGTGCGGTTTACGAGGGGAGCCGAGGGAACGATCAGGTGTCCCCGCGCGGCAAAGAAATCCAAAAATGCTTGACGAGCTTCGGCCGTAGTCATCAGAGCAAAGGTAACAAAAGGCTTACGGAAGTTGCATGAGGCAGATTCTCCTTATATTTGCCGCTGAAATGCGAAAGGGTTTGCATCTGCTTCTCTTAGTTACGCTGAGCTGGGCGCAATCAAGTAAAGTGAAAAAGCTCTTAGCTCAAGCCGATAAGGAGTATTACTATTTTCGCAATCCCGAAGCAGCGGCCGAGCTTTACAAAGAGGTTCTCCGACAGGACCCGAAAAATCAATATGCTGCTTACCGGCTTGCCCGCTGCTACTGGTACACAAACGAGACGGAGCGCGCTGTGGAGTACTATCAGAAGGCCCTTGAAATCAATGCCGACGCCAATGATACTATCTACCTGGATTTAGGGATTGCGCAAAAGAAGCTTGGGCGGTACGAGGAGGCCAAAACTTCCTTTCAGGAGTTTTTGAAGCGACATAAAACGCAAGATATTCTGCGCAAGCAGGCGGAAATAGAACTGGAAGGGTGCACCTTAGCGCAAAAGCTTTTAGCCCAGCAGCCGGAATATGAGCTGGTCGTGCTAAGCATCAATTCGCCCGCTTCCGATTATGCGCCTACGCTCTTTGTGGTCAAGACGGACAGTTTTTTGATTTTTACCAGCCATCGCATGGGGAACCAAGGTAAGGCGCGCTATCCCGAATATGGCGAGCCCATGTACTCAGACCTCTGGGTTGTCCAGGTCAAAAATGACACCCTCTTTACAGGAAAAACCGGTAAGCCACAAAACTTAGGCAAAAAGATAAACACGCCTGCCAACGACGGTTCGGCCGTCATCGCTCCCGATGGGCTGACAATGTACTATACGATCTGTGGCGAGGGGCAGTATCAGAAAAAATGGGGGTGTGCCATCTATCAGAGCACTTTTGACCCTCAGAAAAAAGAGTGGGGGCCTTTTGAGAAGATAGAAGCTCTGTCGGGCAAACGAGAAGTAACTGTCAATACTAAGGGTAAGAAAAAGCTGGTGCCCACTTACGATGCGCAGCCGACCCTTTCGCCCGATGGGAATATCATGTATTTTGTTTCCGATCGGGAAGGAGGGTTGGGGGGCACGGATATTTGGTACTCGCAAAAGGTAGGCAAAGAGTGGAGCGCCCCTGTTCACGCTGGCAAGATCATTAACACCCCTTTCAACGAAATTTATCCCCATGTGGGGCGAGATGGGAAAACGCTTTATTTTGCTTCGGATGGGCATCCGGGGATGGGGGGGTATGATATTTTCCGGTCGGAAGGGCGCTTAGCCAGCTGGTCTCCTCCCCAAAACCTCGGCAGCCCCATCAACTCCTCGTATGATGACTTTTCCATTTTCTGGGTGAAGCAGGATACGGCAGGTTATTTAGCATCTAATCGGCCCGGGGGGCGAGGCCGGGATGATATCTACTTTGTCAAGCGGATTATTCGCCCGGTCATAGAACTAGCTGTGCATGGCACCGTCCGGGATGCCTCTACGAAGTTGCCCATCCCCTTCGCAACGGTAACCCTTTATGAAATGAAGGAAGGTCAGCTGATTCCGCTGGATACCTTCAATACGGATCAAAGTGCGCAGTATCGCTTCTCCCTCAAACCCGGCAAAGATTACAAGCTCATCGGGAATGCCCCCGAGTACTTAGCCAATGAAGTCCAAGTTTCCACCAGGGATGCAACCAAATCCGCAGACTTAGAGGCCGATATAGATATTTATCTGGATCGGATTGAGATTGCTCGGCCGATTGTTTTGCAAAACATCTACTTTGACTATGATAAGTACTACATTCGGCCTGATGCAGCGGTGGAGTTGGATCGGCTCGCGGTGATTTTGGAGCGGAATCCCACCTTGCGGATTTTGATTGGTGCGCACACGGATACGAATGGTACGGAGGCTTACAACATCAAGCTCTCTAATAATCGCGCTAAGTCGGTGGTAGAGTATCTCAAGCAGAAGGGGATAGACCCGCAGCGGCTTACCTGGGTGGGATATGGGGAGTCGCAGCCGCTGATTTATCCGGAGCTGTCGGATGAGGATGAGCAGGCGAATCGGCGGGCGGAGTTTCGGATTTTGAGCATAGATTTGACGCGGGCGGAGAAGTGAGGGAGTGGGGGCTTCTGCGCTGGCATTGGCCAGAGGAAAGTCCGGGCACCAGGGGGTAGGCGGTCCTCCGCAAGGGGGAGCAGGCTACCGCAAGGTCGCCTGACGGATAGGGCCACAGAAACCATACCGCCCCATTGGGGTAAGGGTGAAACCGGAGGGTAAGAGCCTCCGCTGGGGTAACCCCCCGCCGGTGCAAGGCCAAACAGCCGGCAATGACCACCCCCACAGCCGGCGGGTAGGCCGCTCAGATAAATGCAGAAGTAGACACAGAACCCGGCTTACCACCCGCTCCCCACGGCCCGCCCGTTTTTTCCGGCTTCATTGTATTTTTGCCTCATGGCTATTCAAATACTTCCGGACCTCCTGAAAGAAGCCCTGGAAAAGCACCCGCGACCAGACTGCATCGCTGGTAAGCAGCATGGCAAATGGGTTACTTACAGTACCGAGGACGTTTTCCGCAAAGCTCAGACCGTCGCCCGGGCCCTCCTTCACTTAGGCCTCAAAAAAGGCGATCGCATCGCCCTCGTCTCCCCTAATCGCCCGGAATGGAACTTCGTAGACCTAGGCGCCGTCTCTATTGGCGTTATCACCGTGCCCCTCTACGCAAACTCCATCGCCAAAGACTACGAATATGTCATCAACCACGCTGAATGCAGACTCGTCTTCTGTTCTGGCGGCGAAATCTACCAGAAAATACAAAGTATCCTGCCCAACTGCTCTTCCGTAGAAAAAGTCTATGTCTTTGATCCCGAGGAGGGAGCCGAAACTTTTGACAGCTTTCTCGCTTTGGGAGAAGCCCACCCCGTAGATATCACCCCCCACACCCAGAGCCTCAAACCAGAAGACTGGGCTACTTTTCTTTACACTTCTGGCACCACAGGCATCCCTAAGGGCGTCATTCTGACCCATTACAACATCGTCTCTAATGTTTTGACCGTTCGCTCCCTCAACCTCATTCCTCGTAGTACAGGAGCGGAACGTCTGCGGGCTTTATCGTTCTTGCCGCTCAATCACAGCTTTGAACGCATGGTGTTTTATACTTATTTGGCGATGGATATTGGCGTGTATTATGCGGAGAGCCTGGATACTATTGCGGCGAATCTACGGGAAGTGCGACCACATGTCTTTACTACGGTGCCTCGGCTTTTAGAGAAGGTCTATGAGCGCATTATGGCTACGGGGCAGACGCTCACAGGTCTCAAACGAAAGCTCTTTTTCTGGGCCATAGACCTGGTCAAAGATTACGATCCCGAAAAGGCCGACAGTTACCCCTGGACTTATAAGCTCCAGTTAGGGCTGGCCCGCAAGCTGGTATTTAGTAAATGGCGGGAAGCGCTCGGGGGGAATGTGGGTGTGATCGTAACAGGGGCTTCAGCTTTGCCTAAGCATTTGGCTCGGATATTCTGGGGGGCCGGTATCCCCATCATGGAGGGATACGGTCTAACCGAAACCTCCCCTGTGATCTCGGTCAATACCTTTGACGCCTTTCGGTTGGGGACCGTAGGACGGCCTATCCCCGGCGTAGAGGTGCGGATAGAACCCATAGAAGGTTATCCTGAGGGCGAGGGCGAAATCGTCGTCAAGGGCCCCAATGTCATGGTAGGCTATTATAAAAACCCCGAGGCGACCGCCGAAGTCCTTAAAGAAGGGTGGTTTTACACAGGAGACATCGGCCGCCTGGATAAAGACGGCTTCTTATCTATTACCGACCGTAAGAAAGAAATATTCAAAACCGCCGGGGGCAAGTATATTGCTCCTCAGCCTATTGAGAATAAGCTCAAAAGCTCCCTCTACATAGAGCAGGCCATGGTCATTGGGGAGTATCGGAAGTTTCCCGCGGCGCTGCTGGTACCCAACTTCCCTAACTTAGAGAAATGGGCTCGGGAGCAGGGGATTCCTGTTACAAGCCGGGAAGCCCTCGTGCGCCATCCCCAGGTCATAGCTCTGATTCAAAGCGAAGTGGATAAGGTCAATGAGGATTTTTCTCAGTACGAGCGAGTGAAAAAGTTTATCTTGCTGACGAAGGAGTGGAGCATAGAGGGAGGAGAACTGACGCCCACCTTGAAGCTCAAGCGCCGGGTTCTTTTAGAGCGGTATAAGGATGCGATAGAGGCCCTTTATGCCGAAGCCGAAAAAAGCCCCGCCAGCTAAGAACTGGATGGCGTATCTGGCTTTTTCCACAGAGCTAATAGCTATCCTGGTAATATGGGCTGTTATGGGATATTTTCTGGATAAGTACGGTGGTACTGGGCCCTGGGGATTCTTAGGGGGACTTTTGGTGGGGGTGGGGCATGTCCTATGGCGGATTATGCGTTTGTGAAATGAAGAGAGGCTATTGGATTCTGATTGGGGCGATGGCGGCGGGGATGGTGGGGCATGGGCTTTTATGGGGGGCCTTCCCCAATGAGGGAACCGCCTGGGCCGCCCTCCTTACGTGGGTGACGCTGGGCATAGCGCATATCTTCATTTATGCTCTTCAAAGTCGGAGCGAAAAGACGACAGCGAAAGTGATTGTGATTCCTGCGATGATTCGGCTGGTAGTTTTGCCTGGGATGCTTTTAGGTCTGGCGAAGGCTTTTGAGCCGCATGGGATGACTTTTATAGGGCTTTTTGTGGTGGGGGTTGTTTTCTTCATGGGTTTGGAGCTATTCCTGGTATATAGGGCTCAGGCTCCCCGCAGTTCTTCGTAACTTGCGTCCCGCATGAGACGGTGGCTCGTTGTCGTATTACCGCTGGCCCTTCTATGGGGCCGCACGGAAAAAGAAGAGGTCCCTACGAGCTTTATTTTGGAGCATGTGAAAGACAGTTATGACTGGCATATCACGGATATTCCCTGGGGGTGGAATCCCGACGGCTCTCGGCATTATGTGCCGATAGCTATTCCGCTGCCGCGCATCTTATATCACCCTCAGCGGGGGCTCTCGGTCTTTTTCGTGCATGGGCATTCCGAAGCGGAGATCAAAGCGGAGTTAGAAAAGCGGGGCTACACCCTTGGCGCAGACGGGAAGATTGCCGCGATAGACTGCCAGCCAATCGTGGATTTGTCTTTGACTAAGACGGCCTTTCAGTTTCTTTTGGTGGGGTTACTCCTTTTGTGGATAGGAAGTGCCGCCGCTCGCGCATATCAGAAAAGCCAAAATGGCATGCCCACGGGCATCGCACGATTCTTAGAGCCTGTGATTGTCTTCATCCGAGACGAAGTGGCCGTGCCCAACCTACATCACCATGCAGATAAGTTCATGCCCCTCTTGCTGACGATATTTTTCTTTATCTGGCTGAGTAATCTTCTGGGGCTGACCCCGCTCAACTCCAACATCATGGGGAATATCACGCTTACGTTCTTCTTGGCGCTGGTAGCGTTTCTGGTGATTCATATTCATGCATCCAAGGCTTACTGGTCGCATATTTTCTGGTACCCGGGGGTGCCTGTGTGGCTCAAGCTCTTTATGATACCTATAGAGGTGATAGGCATGTTTTCAAAGCCTTTTGCGCTGATGATGCGGCTTTTCGCAAATATTTTAGCGGGACACTTGATGATGCTCTCTATTGTGGGGCTGATATTTATTTTAGCAGCGGTGCTCAAAAGTATGGCGGCGGGGCTCGGAATTTCGGTGTTTTCGGTGCTTTTAGGGCTTTTTGTGATGGCTTTGGAGACGCTCGTGGCCGCCCTTCAGGCGTACATCTTTACGATGTTGTCGGCGGTTTTCTTAGGCATGGCCATGGAAGAGTCGCATTGAGAAACTCTTTATACTTTTGCGGCCGATATGTGGTTAGAAGCAAGCACTACTCATTATCTGGGCGCTGCATTAGGCGCGGGCTTGGCGGTGATTGGAGCTGGCATTGGTATTGGAACCTTGGCGTCTTCTGCTTTACAAGGGATTGCTCGTCAGCCTTCGGCAGCTAACGACATCCGAAATAACATGATTCTTACGGCGGCCCTAGTAGAAGGGGTAGCCCTAATCGCAGAGGTCGTGGCGATCCTGATCGTTTTCCTAAAGTGATAAGTAGGGATTCGACTCTCCGAAGGCGCCCCTATTCCTCAGGCAAAATTTCTTCGGACGCTACGCAAAAAGCATAGTTTCTCTTGCTGTGGTTTTCGCAGTAAGTCCATCTGTAAGAATTCCGTAACGGCCCGGTAACCTTGGAAAGTGCTCTTTTTACACTGCGACCACGAAAGATAATCCGGCGACTTTTTCTTGTGATCGGGCCAATGGCACTTCGCGGCTCGTAGTAGGGGTGTATCATTCTCAGGAATAGGGAGCGCAGAGAGGGCCTGTTTGCTGGAATAGATAAGGTACAGGCGTAGCTGAGAGAATGGGGCAGAATCCCAGCTGACAAATCAGAGACCTTATTTTTGCCCTGAATGCGCCTCTCCCGAGAAGCCCAAATAGGCCTCCTCTTTATCGTGGCGGCCGTAGCGCTCTTCTTTGGATTCAACTATCTAAAGGGGCACTCCATCTTCCAGCGGTACAATACTTACTACGCCGTCTTTGAGAATGCGGACAACCTTTCTACCAGCGACAAGGTTCTATATCGGGGCTATAAGGTAGGCCAAGTAACTGATTTGCGCTTCAATCCTCAGACGGGGGAGGTTCTGATTGAGTTTGAGGTGCTGCGGGAGATACCCTTGCCTATTGACTCCCGGGCTACCATTACGAATTTAGACCTTTTGGGGACGAAGGGGCTGTGGCTGGTGCCCGGCCAATCAGAAAAGCTCGCCGCCGATGGAGATACCCTCCAAGATAGCCTGGCGACAGGAACAATAGATAAAACCATTCAAGAGCTTCGGCCGGTTCGGGATAAGTTAGACCAGCTTTTAGCTCAGCTCAACGAGACCGCCTCCCACCTCAATAAACTTATAGCCGACACCGGGGTTATTCCCCAAGCCGTGAGGAGTATACAAGGCCTGGCGCATACCGTGGAGGGGGAAGTCTCTCCCACTACGGCGCGCCTTCGCTCCACCCTCTATAACCTTGACACCACGATCCAGGCTCTGCGTCCTGCTCTTCAGGGTACCTTAGCCAGCACCCATCGCTTGTCGGATTCCCTGGCGCAAAATCTCCCCACCCTCCTCAAAAACCTTCAAAATGTCACCCACGAATTAGACTCCCTCCTTGTAGCCATCAACAAAGGTGAAGGTACGCTTGGCCACCTGGCTCGAGACCCTTCCCTTTACAAAAACTTAGATGCTACGACCGTCAGCCTCCGAAAACTCCTGGATGAACTCCGAACTCACCCTGAGCGCTTTGTACATTTTTCCATCTTTGGCCGGCGAAAAAACAAAGACGCGGAGTGAGCGACTGGTATCGGCATCTAGGGGTCTCTGCGCATAAGACTTTCTTGAAGGGCGTAGAGCAAGAGCGGGGGGACTTTTTTGCGAAGGTGTTGCCGGACTTGGCAGGGGATGAGGCCTATCGGTTTGCGCTTCATGCCGATGGAGTGGGGACTAAGGGGGTTTTAGCCTACCTCTGGTGGAAAGAAACAGGTGATATTTCCGTGTGGGAAGGTCTAGCCCAAGATGCTCTCATCATGAATACAGACGATCTGGCTTGCATAGGCGCCGTGGAGGGGTTTGTGTTTTCCACGGTGATTACGCGGAATGCTTTGCGGATTCCGGATGAGGTGGTACAGCGAGTGATTGATGGGGTATACCAGACCGTGGCCTGGCTCAATGAGATAGGCATTAGGGCGGAGATAGGCGGGGGGGAGACAGCCGACATGACGGATGTGGTTCGGACGATAGGGCTGGAAGCCGTAGCTGCGGTTCGGTTGCCCGAAAAGGCGCTTATCCCCTTCCGCCGCCCCGAAAAACGCATCATCATAGTGGGCTTAGCCAGCTACGGCCAAGCCACATATGAAAAGT
>Ga0079995_1089336_pt1 | contig 22165 bp, 42 predicted proteins | sample FaiFalFF_MnMetaG_2_FD_69198 | JGI IMG/M metagenome (GOLD analysis project Ga0079995, IMG submission 69198) | Freshwater microbial communities from Yellowstone National Park, Wyoming, USA - Fairy Falls C (FF_Mn_C) (SPADES assembly) (version 4) | ecosystem: Environmental > Aquatic > Freshwater >...
CGGCGTCGGGCGGCCCTCTTGCTTGTTCCCCGGCGTCGGCGCGGCGGCCGTAGGCGTCGTAGTCGGGCTCTGGGGCTCCGGTTCCGCGCCGGAACCCTCGGGACGTGGTTCTCCTATGCCGTCGGCTTCGCCGCCGGTTGGGTGACCACGTCGTACGTCTATGAGAAGCTCCTGGAGTCCCGACTCGGGCACTCGCTCGTTATGCGCGCCATCGGCCGTGCCCTGTCCGGTATCGTCACGTCGTGGCTGTTCAACCAGGTTACCGCTGCTCGACAGCTTCGGACCTCGTTCTACGCTGGTGCTGCGGGCTACTGGGTGATCTGGACGGTCGGCGACATCGGGAAGGCTTATGGTGTCACGTTCCCGGGCACGATGCTGCCTGCTGCGGCTCCCGTAGCTCCGGCGATTCCGCCCGGCAATCAGACGCCTGCGTCTCCGATTCCGCCGCCCAGCCCGGCGAAGGCCCCGGCCGTGATGCAGTCGCTGGCGTGGCCGCCTCTGCCGGATCGGTACCGGCCGCTGTGGTAAGGTGGTGAGTTAATAACATCTCACACACGGAGGGATAGGTATGTCCTTTGGAGCGTACGTTCAGGGCGGTCAGCCTCCCTATGGCTATCCGCCTGAAGTCATGGAGTTCGCGACGCAGATCCACGGTAAGCTCGACGTGGTGAACACGCCGCTCTGGTCCACCGAGCAGTTGCCGTCTGGTCAGCAGGCAGTCCGCTTCTTCACAACTGTCTACCAGGATCGGGTGAACGGCAACATCCAGACCCAGCGGATGATGCCGCAGCCCTACGCGTTCTTGGTTCGGTCGCTCCGGTTCGTGCCGCTGAACCAGTTCTATTTCGAAACCTCGGTGGACGCTTCGAACCTCGTGGCCGACCTGGTTCAGCTCGTGACCCGGTCGTACATCCGGATCGTGATCGGCTCTCGGGACTACGGCGAGTGGCCGACCCACATGATCCCGGCCGGGTCGGGTCTGTACTTGTGGGGCCAGTCGGCCTTCGGAGGCTACGCGGCAGCCACGACCAATGCGTGGGTCTACGTGAACAACGGTTGGCCGGACGTGCGGAACCAGTACGTTCTGTCCAAGCCGCTGTTCATCGAGTCCATGCAGCCGTTTGAGGTTTCGATCAACACGCAGGTCGGCGGGCTCACGTTCACCGTGTCGCCCCTGACCCTGCAGGTCATCCTGGACGGCGAATTCTTCCGACCCGTTCAGTAAACTCCTACGGTGGGGTCCCTTCTGGGAGGGGGAGGCAGTCCCGGCGGCCGCCCCCTCCCATTCCCGCCGTCGGGGGTGGGCCATGTATCTACAGCTGGGCGCAGTTTGTCCGTCCGAGTGTGAGTTCAGATGCGGCACATCCGAATGCAAGCCCGGGGAGGAAAAGATCACAAGCCACTACAGGTGGGTCTGCGGGGAGGACCGCTGGTGTGCGGACAACTGCGCGAGCCTGTGTCCCGACCTGCCCAAACCGAGGTATAAATGGATTGCGTACTGCCAGCTGGCCCCGGGACCGCTGGGCGTGTGGGAATGCATAACCGAGCCCTCGCCCGAGGCTCAGCGGGCCGTCGGCGAAACACCTACCGGTAGGCTTTCAATCCCCCCTTTTACGTTTCAGCATGTTCTGGTCTTTGTTATTGTCGTTCTTGGGGTTCTTGCGGTCTTTAGCGTCGTATAAGACAGCGGTAGTCGTGTGTGGAGTCTTGTTGATTGCTTTGACGGCCGCCGGTCTGTGGTACAGGCATCGGTATCATGAGGCCGTCCGGCGGTATGAGGCGGCGGAGCGCCGTATCAAGGAGCTTCAGGCGGAGCTGGCAGAAACCCGCATTGCCCTGGACAGGCTGAAGTCGGACGTGGCGGCCGTGCAGGACTACTGCTCCCGGCAGGCTGAGTCTCAGTCCCGCCTTGTTCGGGAGGTCCGGCGGGTGTATTCAATGAAGCCGTCTCCGCCGAAGCCGACCCCCGGAGGCGGAAATGCGTTACAGGGTTGTGGCGACGATCCTATTTGCGCTGAGCTTAACCGGGTGTTCGGCGCTCCGTAAGACCGTTTACGTTCCTGTCGATCAGACCGTCTACGTTCCGCCCCCGCCGGAATGCCCGGAGAGGCCCACGGTTGAATTTGGTATGCGGGATGGGCTATACTGTGTAGATGCGGAGAATGCAAAGAGCTTGATCGTGCGTGAAATGATATCCCAGGAGTGTCTGAAACAATGGCAGGCGTGGCGGGACGCGGTATGCAGTCTAAAAGGAGTATCGTGCGGATTGTCAGCGAGCCCGACGGGAAGCCGAGCTACGCCCGAGTAGTCGGTGTGGTGGCGGCTTCGCTGTCCATGGCGCTGGCTACGTGGGTTACGCTGCGAAGCGGCCAGATGTCAGACGTCCCGACGGGCTGGCTGGCTCTGGCCGTACTGCCGTATGGCGTCGGCAAACTCGTTGCAGTCGTGAGAGGGGCCCGCAATGGATAGGCTAACGTATTCAGGTGGCGTGGCACTTGGTATTGCGGGAATCGGTGTGTCCGCGTGGCAGTCGGTTGCTCAGGGGGGCGATATCGGTTACCTGGTTATATCCGCCCTGTTTGCCATGATGATGCTCATGATCCGGATGCAGTACAGGCTGGCGAATGGCAGATTGCGCCACATTGAAGACCTTTTGGGGCGCATCGAAAGGGAACTCATCGTCATCCGGGAGAGGCTGAAGTGGGTTGCTCAAGGAGACTAACGCTCGATGAAGTGCTGTCGTATGCCCGCCGCTATGGAGCGCGAGACCCGCTTCGCGTTGCGGCCATGGCTTATGTCGAGTCCGGATTCTGTGTCAACGCTCGGGGTGGAGCGGGCGAATGCGGCATCATGCAGATCAAGCCGTCTACGGCTTCGGACGTGATGAAGCAGCCGATCACGTGCGAACAGCTCGACAACCCTGCTGTGTCCATCGCCATTGCCGTTCGGTATCTCCACCTTCTTCAGGACCGGTACGGCGAACGGGGCGGCATCAGCGCATACAATGCGGGTCGGCCTGTGATAGGGGGCGAGTACGAGCGTAAGGTGCTTGCGGCCTACAGTCGTTTCGGCGGCAATGCGGCCCGCTATGGGGGGGGCGAGGTGATCCGTGCGGGCACGACTCCTGCGCAGCCGCATGCACCCACCGGGTCGGACGACGAGACGATCGGACGCGTGGCCCTGTTTTCGGCCGTCATGCTGGGCACATTCCTTCTGGGGACGGCGATCCGCAGGTTGCGGGAGGACTGGTGATGCAGAAGGTGACTCTGTATCAGGATTCGGTGACGGGAGCGATCTTCCTGCGTCTCGAGGACGGGAAGTGCGTGCACGATGTGGAGCTACGGGCACTTCTGGAATCGCTCCTTCAGTATGACGAGACCGGATATGTAAAAAAGGTGTTCAATTTCATTTACCCGTTCCTTCAGTACGTCCGGTTCTGAGGAAAGCCAGTGGACCGGGAGATCCGGTATCTCTCGCAGACGGTTCTGCCGCTTGGCGCTTCGGTTGTGTTCATCTCCCTCTTTGTGGATGACCTCCGGAAGAGCGTCCGGCATGTGCAGGAGTCCGGCACGGCAGGTCTGGCGGGTCTAGGCGCGGTGGGCTTGGGAGCGGCAGGTCTTGGAGCGCTTGGGTTCCCGTGGCTTCCGGTTGCCATTATCGTCGGCAGCGTCCTAGGTTTTACGAGCACGATCATTCAGACGAAGGCGGCCAAGCGGATTTCAAGGGAGCAGATCCAGGCTCAGCAGGAGGCACTTCGCCAGCAACTGCTTATGATGCAGATGCAGCAACAGCAACAACAGCAGCAGCAAGAGATGTGGATGAAGATGTTGCCGATTGCTGTCATTGCGCTTATCGCTTTTGCGCTTCTTCAGCCTCGCAGGTAGTATGCGTCGTGATGTCGTTTATACGGTCATTCCGGATGCGAAGCTGGATGCGGCGGTTTCGGCGTTCCGAAGTCACGGTGAGGACTTCATTCGTCGGGCATTCCGGGCGCGCAGGCTCTCTCCTCTCGGGTGCGGGAGCTTCTCATGCGCCTGGCGGGTGTGGGGCTCGCTTGCGTGGGGGGATGTTGTGAAGCTGACCGTGGACGTGACGGAGCCGCCTGCGGCGAAACTCATTCAGCGCGCTCGGATGCGGGGGCGGGATGTCCCGCACGTGGTGGAGATTAAGGACGTGCGCGCGGCCGATTTTCCGGGCGTGGATATACGGGCCTTTTGTCTGGTCATGGAGTTTGTGCCGTATGCGCTTCCTGACTCTGAGCGCACTCTGTGGGATGAGGCGTATCAGGAGATTAAGAAGGATGAGATGGAGACTGAACGTAGAGTGAAGGAGCGCTTCATGATGGACGGAGACATAGAGGGTGCCCTGCGGTACGCGAGGACCCTTGTTGGCAGGTATCAGCATAAGTTGCGGGGTGTCGGACAGGCAAAGGAGTATCTCGATGCCATTATGACGGCCATTGAGGCCATGGCCCGGATCGGAGTCCTGTGGCTGGATGTGCACTCGTGGAACTTCGGATTCACGGACCCCCGACTGACTCCGGATTCGCTGAAGATATTCGACCTTGGGTTTGCATCCGTACGGGCCAACGGCCGGGTCTACATGGCACTGCATTATGCTGAGGAAATCAAGACCATCGTGGAGGACAAACGTGCTTGGCTTTCTGGCTGAAGGACCGTCGGCTCCGCCCTACCGGATCCCAGCGTACGGCGAGTATGCAGGCGAGGGGTTCTTCCCGATTGAATACCTGCCCAAGCAGTATCGCTACTACATGCCGTATGTTGTGTCCGTCGTGGGCACGGTGGACGCGGGCGGTGCAAAGATCGTGACTTACCAGAACCCATCCGATTCGGACTTTATCATCATCAAGCAGATGTCGGTTTCTACGATAGACGCCACGACGAACCGCATCCTGCTCTATCCGGACGTTCTCGTGACAATGCGTATCGGGGCGGGCCGGGAGTTCACGTCCGAGCCCGTTGCGTTCGACCTCCTGTTCCCGGACCGTCACTACACGCCGTTTTACTGGGACGTGCCGCTTATTGTCGAGGCGGGCGGGGCCATTGAGATTTCACTGACGAATACGAATACGACGACCGCGTTCACCCTTACCATGATCTTCTCGGGCATACGGGGATACAGCTGATGCCGAAGCCGAAGCCGTGGGACATTAAACGAACGAATGTTTTGTGGTACCCCCGGGTGTGGTCTTTCTGGGCAATTGCCGGGCGGAACACGCTCGTGCTGGAGCCCATGCATAATCACCGCATCATTGAGTCGATCCACCTGTTTCTGAATCCTATAGACGTGAACAATACGGTCATGCTGGAGGCAGTCCGGGCGGCGAAGTTCGAGGTCGGAGCGGGCCGCGACACGTTCGTGTCGATTCACCTTGCGAACCTCCAATCGACGATGCAGCAACAGGCAGGCACGGATTGGGCCATCCTCTACGACGGCACGCCGCCGACCTACCTGAACGCCCGCATCGACCTCTGGCTGGACTTCCCGATTCTGCTTGTACCTGAGGACTCGCTCTGGGTTTCGCTCCCGGGCGTCCACAACAGTACGGACATCACGTTTCATCTTCACTTTATGGGCTACAATGAAGGCGAGTCGCTATGAAGACGCATGAGGTCTTTCGTGTCGGCGGTCCGATCCAATTCCTTGATGCGGATGCGGCGCAAGCCACGTCGCTGATGCCGTACGTCATCACGATCAAGGTACCGCCTGGCGTGCACCGGAACTGGTATGAGTCCACGCTACCCCCGGGTTCGGTGTTCTATGTGACATCCATCCTCATCTACTACGAGCCGCCTTGCACGCTGGAGAAGATTCCCCAGGACTTCTTCCTGCGTCGGGAGAACTGGCCGGAAGTCGAGATCGGCATCAACGTCAAGCGCTTCATCCGTCTCCACCCGAGCCCTCTGTTTCTGGATCGTCCGCAGCGACCCGGCGTGTTTGCCTTCCGAACCGGCAGCTTCTGCGGAACATTGTCCACAGTCATCTACACGGTCCGGGAGATCCCCATCAAGCAGCCGCAGACGTTCAAGATCCGTGGCGGCCTGGACAACATCGTGACGGTCGTAACGAATCCGGACGTGCGGGATGGGACGAATCCCATCAACTCCTGGGTCTTATGGGTCCAGTACTGGGGCATTCGGGCGAATCTCGTCGCCGGTCCCTACGGTTACGGCTCGTGGCTCAACGGGCGGGACCTGGCGGGGGACGGGACAGTCATGCATACACCTGGATGGGTACCTTTGAAGGAAGGCTCGTGGGGGCAGTTCGTCGTGTCGGCCTCTCGAGACTTCACGACGAACGATGACATCGTCATCTACGCATTCAAGGTGGACGAACCGAACTGGCACGCGCATGAGGACAACCCCGGCGGGCTAACCCTGGGCGTGAACGACAACATCATCAGCCCCGGGCCGATCCCGATCTGGCCGTACAATGCGTCGGGCGATGACATGCTGGTTCCGTTCGGACGCACGCGGAAGTCGTTTGTTCTGCCCGTGAGTCGTCGGGCGGACTACTTCGTCCTGCCGGTTCCGCTTATCGCGAGGCGGTATGAGCGCGTCAACGTAAGCGCTCTGGCCGGTCCGAACCGTGTCGGGGTGACGCTCATCGGGCTCCGGAGGTATGAAGGATGAAGCCAGCCCACCTGGATGTCGTTGGCTCTACGTACGTACTGGTCGTATATAACAAGACGGACAGTGGCCCGGACGTATTCATGTCTCCCAAGAAGCCGGTCTTTGTAGGACGTATCATCGTTTACATGCGGGGCGACGAGCTTCAGTCTACGATGACGCCGACGAGTCTGGAGTTCGTGCCCCGGATCGAGTACTTCGGCGACGCTCGGGTGACGCCGCTCGACGTAACGACCTTTACGGACAGCCGGATCACCTTCATGATGGGCTCGTGGCTGAAGACGCAGCTTACGCAGATCTACCTTCCCCAGATGGCCGTCATTCCGGCTAATACGAAGATCACGGTGCGGTGCCCCGCACCGGCAAGACATTTCTACGCAATCTTCATTGGATTCAAAGAGCCAGAGCTCATGGGTGTATAACATGCAGCGGGTTCAGGTCATCCGAATGGAAAGCGAGTACGTCCCGGCCGGTGGATCCGGATCTGTGGTGTTTCTTCAGGTCCCGCCCGATGTCGTCCGCGGGCGGGTTACGGGCTTCATCTTTGAGGTCAAACCATCTGTTGTGGATATCAACATTCGCATCGTGGACCGGGACGCGGCCATCCCCTATTGGGACGTTCAGCTCAAGGGCTCGTTCAGCACGCAACACACGTTTCCCGTAGACGTGGATATAAGACCCAACATGGAGCTGAAAGCAATCATCACGAACAACGCCACCGTGCCGGTCTCCGTGACGGTCGGCGCAGTCGCATTCTTTGAGCGGTAGCCATGGCAGGGCCAAAGGTTCAGGATCTGCAAGGTTCTGTCATATACGTGGATGTGGGCACGGGAGACGCTCGACCCCTCCGGGTGAGCGACTTCGGGGGCGGCGCTCCGCCCCCATTCCAATCTCTGACGAATGCGACGGCTGCAGGGCCCGGGACTGTATGGAACCCCGGCGGCACGTTTGCTACGTGGGCCATGCAGGTTGCGTACTCCGGGACGCCGACGGCACTGGTTGTGGCATTGGACCTCAGCATCAACGGCACAGACTGGTCGGAAGCGGCACGGTGGGAGCTTGGCGTGAATACGTCCGGAGACATCATCTCCGTATATCCAATTCCGGCCACGCGCGCCCGCGCCCGGGTCGTGACGATTACCGGGACGGGCGTTTCCGTGTCGGCGTGGCTGGCTGTGGTGTGAGATCGTGAACCCGAGGTATAACGACTGCGTAACGGTTTTCGGCGGGCTGCCTGGGTCGTGTTCGGTTAGTCACAACCCGCGGGTTGTAGCCGGTGTGAATAACACAGGCATCCGGTGGGGTAATCTGGACGTCGGCAGGATCTGGATTGCCGAGCAGGATCCAGATGGAGTGTATCGCATCGTTTATCACAGCGCCATTGCGTACGGAGACACGCCGCTTGTATCGCCGGACGGCCAGAGGGTTTTCGCAATCAACGCGAATACAGGCAGGATTGCCGTGTTTTCCAAGGTGGGGGGTTCGTGGTCGGGAGTACGGTGGGCTCCTCCGTTCCCGCCGTTCGATACGAACAGCTGGTATCTCTCGTACGATGGGTCTCTTGCGTACTCGCTTACATCTCGTGCAGTGGTTGATCTCGTTAATCTCTCAGTTGTGGGCTATGTAGGTGGTCTTACCGGTCTGCTTCTGCGTGCCGGTTTGAAGCCGGGCGAGCTGCGGCTTCGCGTGGACACACTCTCCGGGCCCGCATCCTACAGGGTTGGAACGCTCAGGATCCCGCTGTCACCTCCGGATTATGACGAGCCAAGAGGCACGATACCTGCATCGTTTACCGTTGACGGCGTTCCGCTTTCATTGCCCTCCGGTACAAGTAGTGCAGCCTGGGGCGGGTACACGGATGCGTCCGGCCGGTTTATGTGGGTTTGGTGGTGGACGGATGCGGACGGCTACCCAATTGCCGTTGTGTTTGACCTGCTCAGCGGCTCGGTGGCATTCGGCAAGTTGTTCAGGGGAATTGCTAGCGCGCCCGGCGAGCGCAACTACAGGATTCAGTGGATTGTCCCAATACCGTCCGGGTATCTAGTGCTTGTCTATCCGTCCTGGTTTTCCGGATCTAGTGGCGTTGCCTACGTGTACAACTCCGCTGCAGACGTTACCATGACACTGGATGTCCATTTGAACTACGCGGGTGGTCCGCATCACCAGATGCGCGTGGATACAGGCGGAGTTGTGTGGCTGTACGTTAGGGATTCTACGGACGGCATACCTTTTACGAAGATATACCGGATACCTCCTCCGTATACGTCTATAATTCCGTGGCAGGTGGAATTGCCACAAAGTGTAACAATTCCGCCTGGTCCGGATCCCTGGGCGTAGCTGTTGGGTATAAGATCATGAACCCGAGGTACAACGACTGCGTAGTTGCTTCGTCTCTGCCGAACGGCGTCCTGCAGTGTAGTCTAAACCCACATGTGATTGTCGGGAAGAAATTCATCAATACCGATCCTGTGAGTGGAGCGGATACGTATCTGTTCTGGGTAGCGGAGCGTCAGCCGTCGGGCTTTTACTCTGTTGTAGCCACGTTTGAGTATACCAGCCTGGGCAGCTGGCAGTATCCGATACTGGTGAGTGGGGATGGAAGCAGGGCGATTGTGCCTTACAACTTCAGCAATACTCGTGCCGACATTCACGTTTTCGAGCGCGACGCTAGCGGCTGGACACAGTGGGACGGCAGCATAGCGCTTGGGTACAGCGTTCCGTATCCGTCCCGATGGTACTTATCGTACTACGGAGACAGGGTAGCGTGGGGGGGTAAGGCTATCTTCAGCCTGCCGGGTATGAGCGTGCTTGCCAACTACGGGCCGGATGAGGTTTACATGAGTAACGCCATATCGAGGTACCAGTCTGGCCCCGTGCCGGTCTTTGAGCATGTCGGATGTGACCCACTGAATTGTGGTAGCGTGCTGCAACACCGGTACGTCACATACGACGTGTCGAGGTATAATGTCACCTCAAGTAGGTCCACGGCTGTCACGGTGGACGGCATACCCGAGACCATACAACCCATCAATGCCGCGTACTACTATGGGGACTATATTGCTGGTGGGATGGAGATATGGGTACACACGCCCACCGGTGCTGGTAAACCAATGGGGTTGGTTGTATTCGATTGGGATATCCAGACTGTGAAGTACACCAAGCGGTTCCCGGAACCGAGTGCCTGGGCGGATTACCCGGTCATCACGTCGGTCGTGAAGTTGCCAACCGGCTCGTATGTGGTCGGTATTGCCCCACACTCAAGCCCTCCTGTCCCGACGCCAGTACTGTATCTGTCTGCATCATCAAGATACATTGATGTTCCCGTCAGGTGGCCCGAACTCAGTGGGAGGGACGTGTGGGGGTTCTCACTTCCCAGCAGCATAGCGGTCGGCCCCGGGTTGCAGCTGGCCCTGGATACCGACGGCACGTTGTGGGTCTTCGCCGCGGATATGGCCTCAGATTCCACGAAGGTGTTTCGTCTGAATCCACCCTTGTACGATACGCTGATTCCGTGGCAGTAGGATGTCCAACATGAGAGCGAAGCTTAGCCGTAGGGGTATTCAAGGAAAATGCGAGCTTGACGGTGATTATCCGGCTCTTGAAGTACATTTTATGTATTTAGGAAGATTCGGTGTCGTAAGCGTGTACATCACGAGGCCAGAAATGGGCAGCGCTGATATTACGTGGTATGGTGAGAGCAAGCGAGTTGAAACGGGCATTGATACGCCTCCATCGGTCTGGATGACGTTTATAGAATGCCCGATAGTGGTGGATGGGTTCGTACGTTGCCAATTTATGCTTCCCGACCTGCTGGAGGCACTATGACAGCGACGGCAAACGTATTTCATTTCGGCATCGACCGCTTCCGGGGTCTCGTTGAGGTCCGCGACCCCTGGGTGGACGTGCGGGACTTCGGCGCACGCGGGGACGGTGTGGCCGACGACACGGAGGCCATCCGGCGGGCTGCGGATTTTGCGGCCCGCAACGGGCGGACGCTCTATTTCCCGAACGGCACATACAACATCAACGGCCAGATCCGGTTCCCACCTTCTACCCTCCAGGACATATGGACCGACCCGATCTACGTGATCCGGGGGGAGGGCCCGGGAACCAAAATCGTCCTGACGGGGTTTGCGGGAATCACAGCTCCGGATGCGGTATTCCGATTCGACTCGTCTGGGGCCATCGTCTACGTAAGCGACATGTTCATCAGTAGCGACGGAGTGATCGTAGCCCAGAACGGCATTCATCTCTTCCACATTCCCGGAAGCTCCCCCTGGCTGGTTTTGACCGACGTGGGACTCTATATCGACTATGCAGGCGGCGAGGTCAGCGCCGTTCTGTATGCCAACCCGGGTGCGGCCGCCATGTGGTTCCCTGCGCTGCGTATTGTGGGCACAAAGGAGTCGAATACGCTGAGTTATGTTCAGTGGCCGCGCCTTCTGCATGTGAACGGCACGTCGGGCGGCAACAAGGTTCCGTCCGTGGGGCTTATCAACGTGTCTATTGTGACGGACGCAACCCTGATTACCGACACGGCGGGTGCGGCCACATGCATGTTCACAGCCGTCAACTGCGATCTGGGTAGCATTGCGATACGCCCGCGCTTCGTGTCGCCAATAGCCGCCTGCTGGATATCGGACTCGCTAGTATCGAATCTCACGGTACTCGGCAACGGCATCGCCCTGATCGCGAATACGAATGTCAGGGGTACCCTGACGCCCGGCGACAGCACCGTCGTGGACGGATGGCTTGTTGCCCGTACGACCTGGGACCCGCCCGCGCTCAATACGGGCCAGTACGCGACCGTGTTTGTTCCGATGCCGAACACGGCAGGCGTGCTCATCGGCGTTGGCAAGACGGCCCGGGCCGCATTCAGCCAGCAGCTTCCGGGCGGCTGCATGCTGACGGCCGACGTGGTCGTGTCAGGGGGCGTGACGGGCGTGCGGGCCACGCTGTGGAACTTCTCGGGCACGACGGTGGATTTGCCGTCGGGCGTGCTCACTGTATACGTGAAGGTCATCTAAGGAGGGCTCTATGGCGTTTGTCCTGGTAGGCTTTAGTACGACATCGGTTAGCGACGCGATCACGAAGATAGAGAATACACTCATCGATGCAGGCTGGACCGTAGCAGAGACGGGTCCACCGCGTGTGCTTGTATCGGCTGCAGACGCGGCAGGCCGGAGGGTGTATGTGGCGTTCGACACGGAGTTGGTCGGCACGACCACGTACATCCGCTTCCAGCTATCTGCATCCGTGGACCTGACGTTGAAGACGATCACGGCAGGGGTGAACATACCTAACTCTGCCACTACGTACCCCAAGACGCTTCGTATGTGGGCGTCGGAGTTCTTTTTTATTGTAAACCCTGTAACAGCTACCGGAGCCAGTGACGGCTATCCGTTTGCGGGCGGCCTCGTGGAGACGCCGCCGGGGTCGGATGCGACGAATCAGCCGTATCCATACGTGTGCATATATCCAAGAGACCCGGCAGCAAGCACTTCGGCCATTATATACTTCCCATTTACGAGTGTTGGGGCTAATGCCGGTCGGTATGGCGGTATAGACCCTGCCGGGAATGTTGTGCAGGGCAATCAGAGAGGAGGACTTACGACGGGAGCCGACGCGAACTCGGACCTTGCCTGGACGTACGGCACACCGACGAAGTACACCCTGTGGCCCTGCACGGCATGGATTGCCGCGGCACCGCCCGTTCTGGTCGGCACCGTCCCGGGGTGGCTCATGTGCGGCTCGTACCTTCCGAATGGGGCAACGATCCAGGTCGGCTCCGCCCAGTACAAGGCGTTTGACCTGTATCAGGCCTCCGCAAACAGGAAGTCCTTACTCGTGCGGGTTGTGTAATGCCCTACGTGCAGGTTGGTGAGGAAAACCTTGTCGTTACCGCATCGACAACTCTGGCAGCCTCCGTGCGGGCTTGCTTCGTGGATGCTACGGCGGCTCCCGTCACGGTCACACTGCCTCCGTCCGCGCAGGCGCGTGGCCTGAGTGTCAAGATCACGAAGATCGATGCGTCGGCGAATGCCGTGACGGTGGCCGCCTCGACGGGCGACAGCCTGCTGGTACCCGTGACTCTGTCATCCAAGGGGGCCGCCGTCACGCTGTTTATGCCCGCATCGGGCACGGTCTGGTATCCTGCCGGGGGCGGCGGAGGAGGACCCGGGGGCCTTGTCGGTACGGCGACGGTTGCTCCGGGCACGCTTCTGGCGGGCCAGATTTATACCACGACCGTAAGTGTCCCGGGTGCTCAGGTCGGAAAGCCCGTCGTGGCAAGCCATACGGGGATATCCGACCCGGCCGTGATTCTGTCTGCCCATGTTACGGCGGCCGGTGTCGTGTCGGTTGCATTCATTAACTTGACGGGTGTTCTCATAACCATACCGTCTGGGACGCTTACCGTAATCGTTATGCAGTAGGGAGGTGCGCATGCCGTTTGTTTCGCTGTCCTCACCTTCAGCACTCGTTGCGGCCAACTATACGATGACGACGGATGACCGCATTATCGAAGTGGATGCTTCCGCAGGGCCCGTGACCATAACGCTCGTCCCCGTCTCCACCTTCAGGGGCCTGAAGGTAACCATTCGTAAGGCGGATGCGAGCGCGAATGCCGTAACCGTCCAGGCCGCGCCGGGTGACACAATTGATGGGGCTTCAAGCGTTACGATGGCAAATCAGAACGACGCCTTCACGCTGTATGAGCCCCTCAGCGGCACCCGCTGGGTGCCGTTTGCGGGAGGCGTCACCCTGTCGTCCAGCACGACGGTTGTGACGATGGTATTTCAGGCCCTGTCGTCTGGCACGATCCTGCTTGCCCTGCAGTACGGAGAACGCATAGCATAGTCATGCGTGGAGGATGCAATGTATCTACCATTGGGTATCCCCAGGATGCCGGACGGCGACTGGAATGGCCGCACGCCCGACGGCGGTGGAGGCGGCGGCGACAGGTGCCGGAACTATAACTGTGCGAACTGTTTCCCCTGCCAGCCCGGTGAGAGGAAGCGGGTCGGCACGACGTGCTACAAGTGCGAAGCGCGCGCTTCAGGCCAGCGGGCGCTGCTGTGTGCAGAGTGTTGCGACGGAGTCACGTCGTGGATTCCCACGGGATGCACGGGCACTGAACCTGAAGGCGGCGGCGGAGGTGGTGGAGGTGGAGATGGAGGCGGCGGAGGCTTCCCGTTTGTGCCCGGACAGGATATCAGCAAACTTGTTACAATCGGCATTATCCTGATAATCATCATACTTCTCCTCCGTTAGGAGTGGCGTATGTACTACGCGCTGGGTATACTGCCCGTGGTAAACGACAAGCCTGACCCCTGCCGGGTCTGGTGTGAGCGGATGACGAGACCGTTCTGTCTGCTCACGTACCCGGAAATGTGCGTATCTGCCATAGAGGGTTGTGTGAGGCGCTGGTGTATAGAGGGTCAACCACCTGTGACACCGCCACCTCCTCCGCCGCTGCCAACGGATGATCGGGATAAGACGCTCCAGAATGCGCTTCTTATCGGCGGGGCTGTGCTTCTGCTGTTCCTTCTAATCGTCATAATCCGCTAGGAATGTCGGGTGAGACATGTACCTCGGTCAGACCCGATCCGTAACCCGCCCGGCGCTGCAGGTCCAGTGTCCGGAAGGTCTCACCCGGTTCCTCAACTTTTGCATCGACACGGACTACGTGGTAGCCCAGTTAAAATCCCTGCTGCCGGTCGTCATTGTAGTCGGCATCGTCTTTGCCGCACTCCGTGCCTTGACGCCCCGCAGCGGGCGAGGCGGCGGGACGGTAGAGGTGAAGAAATGAAGCGGGCCTGCCGCGTTGCCATCCTGCTGATCGCGCTCGCTGCGTGTCGGAAAGACCATTCCCCGCCGACGCTTCCGCCTCCACTGCCGACGCCGATTCCACCGCCTCAGTGGGTGTGCCCGGAGATGGCGGCAGGCGACTACTTCTGGCGGGGCGGTGTCGGTCACTATCCGCCGTACTTCAAGCAGGTGCGTGTATTCTGGCGGCAGGGTATTCCGGTTGTTCCATGCGTGAGCCGTGGAATCCTGGGCATCCCATGGGAATGCGTTCCAACCCGCTACGTCATCGTACACCTCTACGGCGGGTGTGAAGCACGGGATGAAGACTGCATGCTCACCGTCCTGGAAGAGCTCCGCCGGGCAGGTGTAGGCTATGTCGAGATTGCGAATGAGCAGGGGACGGAGTGCCGCTCGTGTCTTGCTGTGCAACTCAAGGTAACACGGCGTGCGAGAGAGATGGGATTCATCATATATGCAAACGTTGAGCCTGTGGACCTCGACGGATGGGACATCCTGCAGCGGGATTGGCTCCCGATAGCGGACCGTCTGGCTCTGCACGGCCGCCTGCCCCGGGATGTGGATACAATCCCTGGGTGGCTGTGGTATAGCGGCAAGCTGGAGTTGTCTACAGATGCTCAGCATTGCGAAGATCTTCGATGTGCGCATGTAGATTCAGCTGAGCTGCTTCTTGCCGTGCTGGACCGTCTTCGCAGGCAGCCCGCCGTTGTGACGATGGAGTTCGACTTCTTCGACAACGGTCAGCTTGGAGGGTATCCTGGAGACGCAGACAACTGGATCCCGGCAGAATGGGATGAATTCGAAAATGTTGTGAAGTCCGAATGCATCCGTGGGGGTGAGTTATGGAGCCTATCAAGCTTAGATACATCATTGCTGGTGTGGAGAGTGGGCAAAATCTATGGGCCGTTCGATTCGAAGTGGCCTTCTTCAATCGCATCCTGGACAGCTTCCGACGTGGCACGGATGAGGCAAAGGTAATATGCGCCCGTTACAACCGCCTGCATGGGTTTAAGGCATCTGCTGACACGGTTGCGGCGTTCTGTGCCCACTCGTGGGGCAAATACCAGATCATGGGCTATAATTTGCTGAAGTACGGCATCATGGATGAGCCGATCTGGAGGTGGATCAACTCGAACGAACTGCAGGAGGCCGCATTCGATGCGTTCCTGACCCGCATCGGTCTTGGTGGTTGGGGCGACCGGGACTACGCGGGCATGATTGGCGAAGAAAAGCGCACGTTCGCCCGGAAGTACAACGGTCCCGGTAACGTTGAAGAGTATGTAGCCCGCATGGACAAGGCTTACAAGGAGATCATGTCCACCACGAAGGTCAGGAGGTAGCTCCATGTACGTAAGCCTGGGCGTGTCCTGGATGCCGGTCTGCGACCCGCCGTGCCCGCCCGACCAGGAATGCTCACTGGAGCCGATCCCGTGCCCGCCGGGGCAGCGGTTCTGCCCGATGGAAATGAGGCCTCAGTGTGTTCCGAAGCGACCACCGCCGCCTGGCCCCGAGCGGCTTCCGGATTGGTCTAGGTGCCAGGTAGAGTGTCAGAAGAAATGCGGGCCTATCATCTACTGTGTGAGAGAACCATGCCCGCAGCCGCGCCCGGGTGCTCCGGAATGCCAGGCGAAGTGCATGGAGGAATGCATGAGGGGCTTGACGCCATCGCCGCCCGGCGGTGGCGAGGGCGGTGGCCCACTGGATTTAGGCATCGACACAAAGACGATTGTCGCGGTCGGTGCACTGGCTATCGGAGCCGTACTGCTGATATCGGTACTGAAGGGGTAATTCGCATGAAGGTTCGATTTGATCCCCGCCAATCCGATACGGTTACGGGTATGGTGGAGATCACTGGTCGGCCCTTGATAGAGATGAGTGTGCCAATCAGCATCTCGTACGCGGATATCCAGTCCAAGTACGTAACATACGGACGTGTTTTCCCGGTTTGCATGGTCTTACACTCGTCATCGGATGAGCGCCCGGTGCTCGTCATGCGAAGGGTGAATAACGGAATCTACGCCATGCTTGGGTATGATCAGGCGGCATCCCTCTGGTTCTGGCACAAGATTAATGTGAGAGAATAGTCGGCATGAAGGTCCGGTTTGCCCCTGACCTCATTAGTATTGGCGGTGCTGCGATGGTACCGCGTATCATGCAGATATCTGCACGAACCTGGGCATCAGGTGTCCAGTCTATGGTACATGGCAGACGCGTCCCGGCTTGCTGGGTCTCTATGAATCCGACGACGGTAGACATTTACTACTTCATAAGTGGGGAGATCCATGCTACGCTTATGTATAATCAATACATAAACCTCTGGTTCATGCGTGAGGTCCCAGTAAACAGCAGGTGATTATGTACATCGGCCAGCTTAGACCCCCTACGCTCTGGGATGTGATCGACCGCGGTGACTGTGTCGAGACTCACGGCCTGGATGAAAAGATTGAAGCTGAGCGGAACGGGTATCTGTGCTACATATGCACAATGCACGGCTGGTGCAACTGCTGCCGCTACGTGGGCCTGCCGTCTCCGGTGCCGACCGTGCGGTACTACACAATGCAGCCTGCCGGTGCGCCCGCTCAGACTCAGCAGGTGCCGGGTGCCCCAGGTGAGGCCCGGCCGTGGATGCCAGGTCCTCCGAGCGGGGGTATTTTGCCGTGGTTGACCAGTGGGGGCATATCAATCAGTGTGAGCGGATTGATTGCAATTGCGGCCATTGTTATTATAGTTTTACTTCTAATAAAGTAAAGTGGGGATAGAATGAAGGTCTGGAAGGATGGCGCTGTAGCCGGAATCATCGGTATGGCGAGTAGCAGCGAGACGGGGTACAGCCTGAAGTGTATCATCCATAGCTACCGCAACCTACCGCGCGTATTGCGCATCAGCGCGGCATGCGAGTCGCTATTAGCGCAGCAGCGGAGACCTGCTCGCAGCATCACATTTTACAGTATTGGGGATACGTACGTAGGGCCGCAGGAATACGTGCGCGTGATAAACACCTTGCTTGGCATCGGCGTTACATATGAACTGTGCATGGTCACCCTATTAAGCACTTGGGATTGGTATACTGAAAGCCCTTGATTGACACAGGGGAAGCAGCATGGTCCGAAGAGGAGCCATTGCGAAAGGCTACATCAACGGCTACCCGGCCGAGGAAACGCTGAATTACGTATACGTCCGTGTCGGCTCGGCGCGGCGGGGCGGGGACATCGCCATCAAGCCGATTCCGGGCAAGGGCATCCAGCTGGTGCTTCAGCGTCGTCCGGATGGGGTAATGGAGCTCCGCAGTATCGGTTTTTCCAAGGCTCGATTCAAAAGCGTCGAACAGATCCGCAACTGGCTACGCAAGTATGGCTACTAAGCGGTTCCTTGCAGGGGTCGAACTCTGGCGGTCGCGCCGCAGCGGGAACGGCTCTGCAGAGCGGCCGCAAGAAGTATACCCGCTGCGTTACGAAGAAGGCATCCAAGCGGTTGTGACGGCGCGAAGCGAGCGCGACCTACCGCTCCTGGGTGCATACGTGGACGTATGGTCCCGCACGTGGCAGCGCGTCATACTCGCAGTGCTGTCGTACACGGCCAACCCCCGTGCCTGGAGGGTTGTGTACGCACTGTGGGTCGTCGGAGCGGAACGTCCGTCCGTCGTGGAAAGCGCCATACGGTATAAGGAGCGCCAGCATATGGACGGGGTGCTGGTCATGGATGCCGACCTTCTGAGGTTTCTAGCGCGTCTTCAGTCAAGGGGCGTAGAGAGCCGTGATATCGAGCGACTTGCAAGCAAGCTGGGCAACCTGGCGGGTGCCGTGCTGGACGACAGCATCAGCTGTCAGGAGCTTACTTACAGATTGATGGAAATATTGAGAGAGCCGGCAGGAGACTTTACCAACCGGAGGTCGGCATGAAGCATATGCTCCTGGCGGCGGCAGCAGCCGCCCTGACCGCGGGACTCGCCTTCGGAGACGTGCCGGGCCGCCCCTGGTATTCGTTCGTCCAGCTGGTTGGGATCAGCAGAATGCAGGCGGATGGCTCATTCCGAGCTATTTCCGGCGTGGGCTTACCGGTCTGTGGTGGAGATGTGATCATTACGGTTCTACACGTGTCGGAATCCATACGCGACAGCAAGTTTCAACATGCTGTATCGGTACGACTTCATGAGAACGGCGAAACGTTCGAGGCCAGCGAGCTGCCTATAGCAGGTATTACGAGGGCGTGCGATGCAGGTGGCTGCATCGGTATTGTCCGGCTCAAGCGGCCCTTACCGTGGACGGCCAGCATAGCCCAGGATCGTCGGACTGCAGTAGTCGGGCGTGTGGTGGCATGTGACTACGGACACTGCAGGCTATTCAGTCTACTCCTTATTCGTGCCGGATGGCTCTGGATCGGTCGTGCAGAAGGCCTGCCGGTGATACCAGGTAAGTCCGGAAGCCCAGCCTATGATGATGATGGAAGAGTGGTGGGGCTTCTTGAGGGCATGGGCGTGGCCGAATGGGATCGCAGTACGTCTATACTGATCTTCCAGGCGGTACCGGCGGACCTGTGTGCACGCCTGAAGGAGTAACGTCATGAGGGTCTAGGCGGTACGATCATCTGAGAGGCGCGCATGTACATAGCGCTTGGCGCAGCCGAATGTAACGTCCAATGTCCTAAGGGGCCAACTCCCGACCAGTGGGGGCCGGACTGCAGGCCCGTATGCAGCCCCGTGGGGGCACGCAACGAGCAGGGGTGCATCTGCAAGCCTCGGTCTCCCGGAAGAGGCGAGGCGCACGAGGCCTGCATGCGCTGTTGCGGGGTCCCCTCTACGTACTGGGAGTGCCCTGGGGAGGGTAGTGGAGGCGGAGGGCTTCAGATTGATATCGTAGGGACACTACGGGACATGTGGGAGAAGTTAGGTCCGTACAAGCAGTACGTCATCATTGCCCTTCTGGTTGTCGTTCTGATAAAGCTTCTAAAATAAAGAAGCGGGGCCTGGCGGGGGCGCACCAGGCCCCAACCCTGGAGGGATAGGTGGTTTAAGCGGGTGAAGTTGAGGAATAGGAAGCGGGAGAATAGCGCCCGCTGGAACGGCTCGCCAGGCCCATCCTGGTGAGCCATTCAAGAAGCGTTTCCGCATATCGCTTACTGACCCCCAGCCGGGGGGCCAGCTCGATGGGGGTGGCCTGGTGCATCGAGGTCAGGGCAATCCATGCGTCTACGAGTCGCTGAGTGATGACCGGCCCGGCAGGGATCCCGACGCGCTTGGCAAGCTGTCGGAACCCCTGCTCCACGTGGTCCCGCAGTGGCTTCCTCTCAACGGGCTGGGCCATGGGTTCAGCTGGTCGGACTGTGAACACGACGGCCCCGTCGGGGGCTACGTCGATGTTCACAGTGAACTTGCCAACTATCTCCAGGCGCATATGCACCTCCCTATGTTAGATTAGGCTGCACATCCAGATGTCCACCCCCTCCGCGAGGGAGGACAGCTCCTCTGCCGTGTAGTCCCGCGTCTCGGGAGGACGGCCTCCCCTCCAGCGGGGGAGGAACACGAAGAGCGTCATCCCCTTTTCCAGGATGACGGAGTTGGCCTGCTCGACCTGGTCCCGGCTCAATCCAAGAATGTTGAGGGCGATCGCTTCCGTGGCGGGGTGGCGGATGGTGGACACTACCCTGAAGTCACTTTGCAGCCCGAATGCCTCCGCCACGGCCTCATGAGCGCTCCTCGCGTGCAGTAGCATGCGAGCCGCATACTCCGGCGTAATCAAGGTAAACTGGACAGCGTGGCGCGTGCCTGGGGCTCCAGAGCGCAACATCCCCAAGCTGAACGCGTTTGCCAGGACCACGTGGACGCGTGGTCGAGAGTCCGGTAGAATCATCCTTCACCTCCTTAGTGGGATTGAGGCAGTGGGCAGTGAAGGGGGATAGGTGGACGGATCATTTCGAGGTAGGTTTAGGGCGGTACACGACCAGTTCCTGCCGCCCTACCACCTTCCAGCAAGAGTGGACGGAGGCGGGCCACCTGCCCACCTCCTCCACCCCCTCCCAGCCCAGCTCTTCAAGGGTAAACCCCCTCTGGCGGGCAGTGAGAAAGGCGTATTTCTCACCCTCCTCCAGCAAGATCCAGGTTGCCTGCCGCCCCCCGGTGCTGACCACTCTGTCGATGGGGAACACCTCCCCACCGACCTCAACGTGGGTAGGGCTGTGTGGGCAGTAATCGCCCACCTTGCACCCACACGGCCGCCAGTAGGCGGGCCCGCCCTTGCAGAGGCGGCACCCGCACAAGATGCCGAGGATCTTCATGGCAGACCTCCTGCGGTGGGTTTAGGCAGTGGGTTTATGCTCGGGCTGCCTCCTCAACAGGCACTTCCAGGGTGGCCGGGGCTGTCTGCTCTACAGTCGTAGCATGACTGTGATTTGGGTCCTGAATCGTCGCTATAACACAGTCGAGGAACTGATTGATAATCTCGATCACACTCATGCTTGACGCTGTCCGATTAGCATGGGCACTTGCCAGCTTAGCCATGAACGCATAGCTGCCTTGCTTGCCCTGCCAGACACACCCCCATATCCGGTTTTCTCGCCAGACGCCCCACCCCTCCAGGATAGTTGCCTTTCCATTGGCAACTTCCACAATGTCCCACTCCTTGCGGTCATTCTTGTGAGACGACCCGTCGTATACGAGGACGTAGTGCCCGTCTTCCAGCTCGTACGTGGCTTCCCTACGCCCCCGCTGCAGGGGACGCACCCACTCGAACTGCCCCCCTGGAATCCGGCGGAGAAGGCCGCTGCCCGAACGGGCAGCCTTAGGATTGCGGGTGACTGAGAGGGTAACGACCGTCATAACCGACCTCCTACGGTGGGTGTCTTAGCATAATATATTATAGTCCCCCGTCAAGGGGTTGTCAAGTCCCCCCCTTCCTCCCCTCTACCCTTTACTCCTCCTCAAAGCAAACCGTTTGCGTGTAATGTCAACCTCTACATCTCCATTGCACCACGCAACAGCCCTGGATGATGCAAAAGCGCTGGAGCCGACATGCGTTTCGAAATCCACGGACGTTTCAAAATCCTCCGACTGGTCTATATCGTGCCATGCCGCATACCTGATTGACCCAATGGCCCACGTGTTGCGGTAGGGCCCATGGTAGAGGACTTCAATGACGGTAGCCTCCGTGCCAATGTCTTTCAGCATACATACGGATAGCATGCGCTTTGTGGCCTTGCTACGGCGTATTTCCACGATACCGTAGAAACCGTACAGGCACGCGTCATTAATGCCCATCCGCATAGGATTCCTCCCTCAAGGCGGGCAGTCTGGCAAGAAACTTGATTAGTGATGCGCATGTCTACTCCTCCATGGCCTTCATATCAATGCTGAACCACACTTTTGACGACCTCGAAATTTCGTTCATCGTGCCGCCGGAATCGAAGAGATCACGCAATCTAACGGACACACTATGAGCTTGATCGGCTGCCTCCGACTCAATGATGGCCCCCATGGACCCTACAACCCAAAAGTAGGCATGCGTCTCCGCTCCTGTACCGCCCGCGCTTAGCGAGACGTCTATAGCCCTATGCCGGTCCGGTGAATACACGTAGCCTATCAGACGAAAGGCTATATCGTGGCGGCGCATGCGCATGCTTGCTCCTCCTACAGTTAGTTACGCGCACGTCTTCTTCTCCGTATAGGGACCGGTGACCCGAGTACGATTGCTGAACCA
>Ga0079995_1054377_pt1 | contig 22154 bp, 18 predicted proteins | sample FaiFalFF_MnMetaG_2_FD_69198 | JGI IMG/M metagenome (GOLD analysis project Ga0079995, IMG submission 69198) | Freshwater microbial communities from Yellowstone National Park, Wyoming, USA - Fairy Falls C (FF_Mn_C) (SPADES assembly) (version 4) | ecosystem: Environmental > Aquatic > Freshwater >...
ATTCCACGGGGATGTAAAACTCAAAATCCTTTGAAAAGCCTGCTATGGTGGCTGGTGGTCTTTCTTGAACTTCCACCAACTCCTCCACCTTTGCCAAAGAGAGGATGTATTCTTTGAACTCCTCCACAAGTTCCTTAGAGTCCTCAGCCCTATAGTAGAGTTTAATCTTCTTGGCGGGTTCTATTCTAAGGTCGCTACGCAGTGCCCTTATGGAGGTGATAATTTCCTTGAGCCTTTCAACCCTTTCCTTTGCCTGCGGATAGACCTCTTGGGGATTGTATTGAGGGAACTCCTCCAAGGAGATACTCTCCTTTACTGCAGTGGGAAGGTTCAGGTAGAGCTCCTCCGTAATGTAGGGAATAAAGGGATGCAACAGTTTTAGAATGCGGTCAAAGGTCATTAGCAAAAAGGACTGGGCGGTGATCCTTTCCCTCTCAATCCTCTCCTTTTCCTCCGGTGGTGCGTTCTCTTCCACCTTGGCATAAAGTCTTAGCTTGCACATTTCCAAATACCAATCGCAGAACTCAGACCAAACGAAGTCATAGAGGGCTTGGCAAGCGTTGGAGAACTTATACTCGGAAAGGGCATCGTTTACCCGTCGGGCGGTCTCGTTGAGAAGGGTCAAGATCCAAAGGTCCTCCACCCTTGGTGGTGCAGAGTAGGGTAGCTTTGTTAGAAGGTCTTCATCTAAGTTCATCAGCATAAACCTGCCCGCGTTCCAAAGCTTGTTGGCAAAGTGCTTGTATCCCTCAAACCTCTTTTCTGAGAGCCTTATGTCTCTGCCCTGCTGGGTCAGAATAGCCAAGGTGAACCTCAGGGCGTCAGCACCATACTTTTCTATTATGTCAAGAGGGTCTATCACATTTCCCTTGGTCTTTGACATCTTCTGTCCCTTTTCATCCCTAACCAAGGCATGTATATAGACATCCCTAAAGGGAATATCCTTCATAAAGAACATGCCCATCATGATCATTCGGGCTACCCAAAAGAAGATGATGTCAAAGCCCGTTACCAAAAGGTCTGTTGGGTAGAGCTTTAGGTCCTCGGTGTTTTCTGGAAAGCCAAAGACACCAAAGGGCCATAGGGCGGACGAAAACCAAGTGTCCAGAACGTCCGTCTCCCACTCAAGCTTATCAGAACCGCAGTTTTTACAGTAAAGCATAAACTTGAACTTCTTGGTTTGGGAGTTGTACTTGTACCTGACGCTACGGTTGGCAAGCAGTGCGGTAGGGTTCAGGTCTTGGGTGAAAAAGAGCCTCAAAGAGTGGGCGGATACATCGGTGGAGTGGTATTTATGAAAGACAAACCTCTTGTAAAATTCCAAGACCGTCATCTCCGGATGGACAAAGGACGGAGACTTTAGAACCTCCTCCACCTCCTCCGGCGTGAATTCTTCTTTGACCTTGCCGTCGGCTATCAGGTTGAAAATTAGCTTGTCGTAGACCCTGTCAAAGTCATCGTCGGTGAAAACATTTATATGCCCACAGTCTTTGCAATACCAGACGGGTATTCTGTGTCCCCACCATATCTGCCTTGAGATGCACCAGTCCCTGAGGTTTTCCATCCACTGAAGGTATATCTTTTTCCAGTTTTCTGGCACAAAGGCTACCCTCTTTTCCTCTTCCCAAACTTCCTTTTCCCTTTCCCACTTTACCCTCAAAGACTTCTGAACAGGCTCCAACTGAACCTCTCCCTTTTCTAAAAGCTTTTGTTCTTTGTCATCCAAGAGTTTTAGTCCCTCTTTGTCTGCCACCAGCATGAACTCGCCGGAGAGGTTCTCCTCCGAGTATTCCCTTATAAGGGTTATCGTTCCTTTTACCTTCAGGAGCATGTGGGCATTTTTGTGCTCCTTTGCCTTCTCCTTTGCTACCTCCAGGAGCTCCTCCCTTCCCTCTGGGATGTATATGAAGGACAGCTCACCCTCTTTCTTGCCCACCAAAAGGTCTATGCCTTCTTTGATAACAACCACCAGCTTAGTCTTTGAGCCCTCCGCAACTTTTATAACCACCTCCAAGCCTTGAACGGACAGAATTTGAAGGTTTAGCTCCCTTTCCTGCCTTTGGGTGTAGCCAAGCACCGTCTTTGTGGCTGGCTCCTTTATCCTTGGGTCGGAGACCTTTAGGAACCACTGGGTGGACACCATGGGCTCAAGGACGGTTTTACACCGGTAGCATTTTCCCACTGCGTGCCTGTGGCTTTCCACCTTCTCAAGGAGTCCCAACTCCTCCAGCTTTTGCACTATCCTCTGCCTTGCGGTGTATCTATCCAAGCCCGCAAACTCTCCGCCATTTTCGTTTATCCGTGCAAATTGGTCCATTATTTGAACCATGGGAAGGTTGTGGCTCTTTCCTATATCAAAGTCCAAAGGGTCGTGGGCGGGCGTGATCTTTACTGCACCCGTTCCAAACTCAGGCTTTACCCTCTCGTCTGCTATTATGGGTATTCTTCTGCCTACCAAGGGCAGTATGGCGTACTTTCCCACCAAGTGCTTGTATCTTTCGTCCTCGGGATGGACTGCTACCGCAGTGTCTCCCAACATGGTCTCGGGTCTTGTGGTAGCAACGGTTATATAACCGCTTCCATCCTCCAAGGGATACTTTATGTAGTAAAGCCTTCCTTCTTCTTCTTCGTGCTCCACCTCAAGGTCCGAGAGGGCGGTCAGGTCCTTTGGACACCAATTGACTATATATTCACCCCTGTATATGAGACCTTCTTCGTAGAGCCTTCTGAAGGCGTACCTGACGAGCCTTGAAAAACCCTCATCCAAGGTGAACCTTTCCCTCTGCCAATCTACGCTGGCACCGAGATTTATAAGTTGCTCCCTTATGCTGTTTCTGGAGATGGGCACCCATTCCCAAACCCTCCTTAAAAACTCCTCCCTTCCCATCTCAAGGCGGTTTTTGCCCTCCTCTTGGACCTTCTTATCCACCACATACTGGGTGGCTATGCCCGCATGGTCAAAGCCCGGCACCCAAACCACATCCCTTCCTAACATCCTCTGCCACCTGCACACAATATCCTGAAGGGTTATGTTGAGGGCGTGTCCCATATGCAAAGAGCCCGTCACATTGGGCGGAGGGATCACCACCGAAAACTTATCCTTTGGCTTTTCTATGTGATAGAGCTTTTGGGAGAACCACCTTTGGGCGTGCTTTTTTTCAATCTCTTTATGGTTATATTCTTTTATGTCCTTCATAAAGAGAAAATTATAAGCTAATCTAACACCTCCACCACACCCCTATCTATGACCCTACCCCTGAGCAGTTTTCCGCCGGAGGTTTTTATTCGGACCACCTTCCCCACATATCCCACATCCAAGGCGGTTCCCTGTCCCTCAATTTGTATATTTCCACTACGAAAGATCACCCTTATTAGGTCTCCCCTATTTACCGCTGGCGAGGGTTTCATAACAGACCTTCTTAGTATTGAACCCCTTGGAATGTCCGTGCTTGCCCTGTAGTCCTTTAGCTCCTTTGGGTCTATGAGAAGGTCTTTGGGAATGCTCTTGAGCCATCTCTCTTCCACATCAAAGAGCTCCGCAGAGAGCAATTCTCCCTTTTTTATGTCCTTCTTTGCCCTTAGGAGCTTTGCCCTCCAGAGGGCATCCACCACCGCGATGTATCTGTTTCCTTCAAACTGAAGGTAGGCAAAAGCCCGCACCTTTCCGTATTCCATATCAAGCTCCACCTTTGGCACTCCCTCTCCCTTTCCATCCCAGTTCAGAAGAATAACCTTGTTAACCCTGACATCCTCGCCAAATTTTTCCTTTACTTGCCTTTCAACAAAAGCGCTTAGCTCCTCCTTGGTCCAGCAGAAGGCAAAGGAGAAGGCAAACAAAAGGTTAAGTAGCCTCAACATCCACCAGCATGAGCCTCCTTATCAAGGTGGCAGGTTCTACCTCCTTTGGACATACATTGTTGCACTTATTACAGGATAGGCAGTGATACAACCTTCCCTCCAGGGCTTGAATTAGGCGTTTTTTGTTTTCGCTATCCCTTGGGTCCAAAAGGAACCTGTAAAACTTGGCAAAGAAGAGGGGACCTGCGTAGGCACTTTCTAAAATCTGAGGACAGTAGGACTGACAGGCAAGGCACAAAATACAGTCTGCAGAGTTTTCTATGCTTTTGCTCAGCTGAGGGTCTATTCGGACTTCCTTTTGACTGCCCTTTACCCAGAGAGAGAGCTCCTTGATCTTTTGAGGGATCACCTCATGATCCACCACCAAATCCTTGATAACTTTAAAGTTTTTGAGAGGTTCAGTGAGCACCTCTTGCCCACTGAGCACATAAGGAAGCACCTGCTCTTTGCAGGCAAGCTTCGGAAAGTGGTTTATGTATATAGCACATGTTCCACATATTCCTGCCCTGCAAAAGTGCCTAAAGCTCAGTGTCTCATCTTGGTTTTCCTTGATCCTCTGGAGGGCGGAAAGGAACGTCATTCCCTCCTCGTAGGGCACATCAAAGGACTGATACCAAACTCTGCCATCCTGCTCCCTTCTGATTTTCAACCTCAACTGCATAATCTAAATAAAATATGCCAAACCTTACCGCTTGTCAGATTTTGGCGGAGTGATATATTTATATATATCCCTAAGGGGGCGAACGGTTTCGACGGGGTTCGCAGGCTTAGGGAAGCAGGCAGGGTGGCAACCTTAACAGCCACTCAAAACACTTCCCGAGCACGAACTAGCCCTCGCTGCCTAATAGAGGCAGCGGCTCACTGATGGCTTGGCGGGTGGGCTGTCAGATGGGTTCATAGACACCCGCTTAGGAGGGAAGGATTGGCGTGGTCCTCCCTCCGAAAGGGCACACGCTGAGCCATCCCTTTGCTTGCCAGTGGGCAGGGGATGGTTAAAGGAAAGCACTGGCTAAGCCTGTAGAAGCCCTAAAAGCTGGGCGAACCTCGGACGAGGGTTCGATTCCCTCCGCCTCCACCATTAAAATATTCTCATGGAAATAAAAGCCTTTCGGTGGGAGTCGGGCAAGCTTTTGCTTCTTGACCAAAGAAAGCTCTCAGAAGTAGAAGAGTGGGTAGCTTTGGAGGACCACCTTCAGGCCGCACAGGCTATAAAGGATATGATGGTGAGGGGGGCACCTGCCATCGGTTGCGTTTCCGCCTATGGGTTTTTGATGGGAGTTAGGAAGGGGGAAGACCCAAAGGTAGTCTATGAGACACTAAAAAACACAAGACCCACCGCCTACAATCTCTTTTACGCCCTAAATAGGATGATGGAAGCCTACGAGAAAGGAGAGGACTTGGAGGCAACCGCCAGGGCTATAGAAGAGGAAGACTACTTGGCAAACAAAAAGATGGCACAGTTTGGAAACGAACTTATTCCAAAAAATGCTAGAATTCTTACCCACTGCAACACGGGAGCCCTGGCTACCGCCGGCTATGGCACCGCCCTTGGAGTCATAAGAAAAGCCCACTATTCCAACAAATCCATTTTTGTTTGGGTGGATGAAACAAGACCTTACCTTCAGGGTTCAAGACTTACTGCGTGGGAACTCAGCAAAGAAAACATCCCTCACAAGATAATTACCGACTCTACCGCAGGCTTTTTGATGAAGAAGGGGCTTGTGGATTGCGTGATCGTAGGTGCGGACAGGATCACAAAAAGGGGAGATGTGGCAAACAAAATAGGCACATATGCCCTCTCCGTCTTGGCAAAAGTCCATGGCATACCCTTCTATGTGGTAGCACCCAGCTCCACCATAGACCCAAACATAGAGAGTGGAGAGGATATACCCATAGAAGAACGCCCGGAGGAGGAGGTGAAAGCCTTCAAAAACTGCCAGTTTGCACCAAGAGAGTCTCCTGCCCTCCACTTAGCCTTTGACATAACTCCCGCGGAGAACATCACCGCCATAATAACAGAAAAAGGAATCTGGAAACCGTCATGAACATTTTGGAATATCAAAAAGGGCTAAAGTTAGAAAAGATCAAACCCTTTAACCTGATATACTCTGAGGAAGATTACCTGCTTTCGGTTTTTGTGGAAAAGCTGTCCGAACTGGCACCCTTAAGGGTCCTCTGGGGGTCTGAGCTGGACCTTCAGGGCTTTCTTAATCTTTTGGGTGAAAGCGGTCTCTTTACCAAAAGCCAAAGGGAGCTGATATTGGTAAAGGAGGGAGAACAGCTCTTAAAAAAGCTGAAGGACCCAAAGCTAATCAGGAGCTTAGCCAACCGGATGAAAACAAAGGCGGTTTTTATAGTCTTTAAGGAAAAGCTGGATAAATCCGCCCTTCAAAGGGAACCCTACAAAACCCTGTTGGAGCTGGGAGATTTCTTGGAGGCAAAAAAGTTAGACAAGAGAAAGGTAAGGGAGATGGTAAAAAGCAAAGTGGAAAAGGCAGGGAAGAAGATAGAAGAAAAAGCCCTTGAGTATCTCCTTGAAATAGCGGGCGACGACCTTCTGTTTTTAAGGGGAGAGGTGGAGAAGCTGATCCTGTACGCAGAAAGGGAGATCACCCTTGAGGATGCTAAAAAGGTATGCATCACCCAAAAGGAAAGCGACCTGTTTGAATTTTTGGATGCCTTTTTCAGCAAAGATTTAGAAAAGTCCCTTTTGAGCCTTTCTTCCCTCTTCAGAACGGGCATCCACCCCCTTGTCATCCTTTCAACCTTAGTCAATTACACCCTAAGGCTTTTGACGGTTAAAAAGAGCCAAGGAAAAACGGAGGATATACTGGGCGAGCTGGGAGTAAAACACCCCTTTGCCATTCACAACCACAAAAGGCATCTTTCCAATTTCACAGAACAGGATTTAGAAAGACTTTTAGAAAAGCTTTACTGGTTGGACATTTCCATAAAGACCTTCTTTAACCAACCAGAGAAAACAATAATGAACATGGTAATAGATTACTTGACAAAAGTAGAGACAGAGGCTCCCTTGGAGGAGGTTGAATAAGTTGTTTTACCTGCTTTCAGCCTTCTTTAGCTCCTTTCTTGCCTGCTATTTTCTTTTAAAGCTTTCCACACAGAGGGCTTTGGACCATACGGAGGGAGTTCAAAAGTTCCACAGCTGGAGGGCAGTAAGGCTTGGTGGAGTTGCTTTGATGATTTCTCTTATAACCTCTGGTATAGTCTTTTACATCTCGGGCAAAGACTTTGCAAAGGAATACCTCTTGGTGATCCTTTCCTTTTTGCCTGTTTTCTTGGGCGGTCTTGCGGAGGATTTAACAAAAAAAGTGGGACCAAAAACAAGGCTACTTATGGCTTTTATCTCAGGGATTTTAGCCTTTTTGCTTTTGGATGCCCATCTAATGCGCACTGATGTTCCCATTTTGGACCTTATTCTTTCAAACTCTCTGATATTTTCTGTCCTTTTCACATCCTTTGCCCTTGCTGGCGTGTCTAACGCGGTGAACATAATAGATGGCTTTAACGGACTTGCCAGTGGTGTGCTAATAATAAGCTTTCTTGCATACGCCTATGTTTCCTATCTTTTGGGAGATTTCTTTTTGCTCTACCTTAGCCTAACCATCACCTTTGCCCTAATTGGCTTTTTCTTCTGGAACTTCCCCTTTGGCTACATATTCTTGGGAGACGGCGGAGCATACCTTTTAGGCTTTTTGGCTGGGCTTTTGGGAGTTTTAGTAGTGGAAAGGCATCCAGAAGTCTCCCCGTGGTTTCCCCTCTTGCTTTTGCTCTATCCCATTTATGAGACAGTATTTTCAATCCTGAGACGAAAACTTATGCGTGGTTTTTCTCCATTCCAACCCGATGCCATACACTTACATACCTTAATCTACAAAAGAATAGTTATGAAACACATTGGTAGTCTATTGCCAACATTCTTAACTAACTCCCTCACTTCTCCTTACCTTTGGTTTATAACCTTTGTCTGCGTTATACCTGCAGTGCTCTTTTGGAATAGGACCATTTTTTTAGTGCTTTTTAGCATACTTTTTATGCTATTTTACACTTGGCTTTACTTTAGGATCGTCAGGTTCAAAACGCCAGAATATCTAACACTGCCCCTTAAGATTTTGAAAGAACGGCTTCAATAAGATTTATATATTCTCCAACTATTTTCTCTACGCTGTATTTTTCTTCCGCCAACCTTCTACCTACCTTGCCGAACTCTCTGAGCTTTTCATCTCCCAAATCAAACATTCTTTTCATCGCCAAATACAAACTCTCCACATCTTTTGGCTTTACCAAAAACCCACTAACCGCATCAACGCATACATTTTTGCAACCGGGTGCATCGGTGGTTATTATAGGTTTTTCCATAGCCATGGCTTCAAGCAAAACCCTCGGAATGCCTTCCCTGTATGATGGTAGAACTACACAATCCGCCATGCAATAAAAGGGTCGGACATCCTCTTGGAAGCCATGCCATTCAATTAAACTTTCTTTCACCCATTTTTCAAGCTCTCCTTTACTAACTGAATTGGGATTTCCCTCATCCGGACTTCCCACGATAATAAGCTTTACCTTTAGCTTTTCTTTTTTTAGCTTTTCAAAAGCCTTTGTTAGTTCGTAAATTCCTTTATCTGTTAAAAGCCTTCCCACAAAAAGGAAAGTAAATTCATCTTTTTTTGCTTCTTTGCATAATTCAGGGTCAAAATGCTTTAAATCCACCCCTGAGCTTTCAACAAGAATACACTTTCCTTCGCATAACTTTTCAAGAGTTTTCATATCCTCTGAGTTCTGAAACACAACCGCCCTATTGAATTTAAAAGCAAGCCAGTATAAAAGTTTTACAAACTTGGTGAGCCAACTTTCCCTTATAAACACATACCCAAGCCCGGTTATTACACTTATTGATGGGATACCCAGCAAGCCAGCGGATATGGAGCCATAGATGTTTGGCTTTATGGTAAAGTTAATAACAAGGTCTGGTTTTAGCCTTCTAAAAAGCAAAAAATATTCAAAAAACAGCTTAAGGTCTTTAATGGGATTTGTCCCCTTTCTGTCTAAACTTTTCACTGCAAAAAAACTAAATTCCCTTCTCAACAACTCCGAATACTTCCCATCCTCCGGAGAGACTGCCATAACTTCATAACCCTTCTCTTTTAAAGCCCTCATAAAGTGAAGCCTAAAGTTGTATAGGCTAAAGGCAGTGTTTGAAGATAAAACTATTCTTTCCTGTTTTTTCTTTTCCATGCTTTAGAATCTATATTTTTTCTACAACCTCCAATAAATGAACCCAAGCTCTTCTGCACCTTTCCTATCAAAAACCCCCTTTATGTCAAAAAGTATCGGTGGCTCAAGGGATAAGCTTTTAAACTCTTCTAAGTTAAATGTTTCAAGGAATACCCTATGCCTTACCGCATACAAAATGGCATCGTAAGGAGCTTTTTCTTTGTAATCCTTTTCAAGCTCTATATCAAACTCCTCCTTTACTTCTTCCTCCTTTGCTATTGGATCATAGACCACGGGTTCAATTCCAAACTCTCTAAGTTCTTTTATAACTTCAAAAACTTTGCTGTTTCTGACATCTGGCACATTCTCCTTAAAGGTTATCCCAAGCACTAAAACTTTTGCACCCTTTACCTGCTTTCCTGCCTTAATAAGCGTTTTTACAAGCTCATGGGCTACATAAATGGGAATTTCTTCGTTTATTCTCCTTCCTGCCAAAATGAGCTCTGGCACATAACCAACTTCTAAAGATTTATGGGCAAGATAATATGGGTCCACCGGAATGCAGTGTCCTCCCACAAGCCCCGGTTCAAACTTCAAGAAGTTCCACTTGGTTCCCGCAGCTTTTAAAACCTCTTTTGTATCAAGTCCAAGTCTATGGAATATAAGGGCTAACTCGTTTATAAGGGCTATGTTTATGTCCCTTTGAATGTTTTCTATCACCTTTGCCGCTTCCGCTGTCTTAATATCGGGTGCTTTATAAACTCCCGCTTTAACCACAGTTCCGTAAACCTCAGCGATTAACTCTAAAGTCTCTGGAGTATCTCCCGCAACTACCTTTATGATCTTTTCAATAGTATGCTCCTTATCTCCCGGATTTACCCTTTCTGGAGAGTATCCCACAAAAAAGTCCCGCTTCCACTTAAGACCGCTTTCTTTTTCCAATATTGGCACGCAGACCTCTTCTGTCGCCCCCGGATAGACGGTAGATTCATAAACCACCACGCTACCCTTTGTTAGATTTTTACCCACCACCTCCGAGGCAGACTTTAAAAAGGACAGGTCTGGGTTCTTTAGCTTATCCACGGGCGTAGGCACTGCCACAATTATGAACTTACACTCTCTTATTGCGGAAGGGTCGTCAGTAAAAGAAAGATTAGGGTTTAAAAGCTTTTCCCTGCTTTCCACCTCGCCCGTATAGTCTATTCCCTGCCTTAAAGCTTCTACCCTCTTTGAGTTCTTATCAAAGCCAACCACTTTAAAGTGCTCCGCAAGGCTAACCGCCAAGGGCAAACCCACGTACCCAAGCCCCACAACGCAGATTTTTTCTTTGCCAGCTTTCAGGTCCTCCAAAAATTTATTCATTTAAAACGCCCTCCGAGCAGCGTATATTTTAAAAGCTTTTTAAATCTCTTTGAGTAGTTCTCGTAAAATTTAATCACAAATGATTTAGGCAAAATCATACAAAATAATGTCCAAAGGATGGGTATAAAAAATGATTTTGGGTATGCTTTCACTGAATCTATGCACAGTTTGAAAGCCTGCTTATAATCTCCAGCCAAGGCTGAGAAATAAATCCCTGGCAGTGAGAATCTTATAAAATTTTTGGGACAAAAATGTTTAATATCATCTCCAAATTCTTGTAAAAATAAAACATAATTTAAATAAGTTCTTTTTGCTTTTTCAACATACTGAAAAGAAACTCTATCTTGATTATCGATTGAATATACTCTTAACGCCTCATGTAGATAAAAACCAACCCGCGCCCTTTTCAAAAGTCTGAACCATAATATTCCCTCTCCTCCCCAACATTCATCGTAATATCTATCATTTTCCAGAATAGAAGTTTTTATAATAACAAAATATTCTCCTTCGTATCTGCTACACAACCAATCAACCCAAACAAATTCTTCACTCATTCCATGATGTGATCCGATAAATTTTCCTTCTATATTATCCACACAATTGGCACAAACTATACTAGAGTTTCCTTTAATAGCAACATTCAAAAGTTCTTCAATAGCATTTGGCATTATAATATCGTCGTCATCTACAATAGTAAAGTATTCACCTGTAATGTTATCTAACCCATTATTTTTATTCCCACCTGGTCCGTGTTTATATTTTGTGTTAATTACATATTTAATCCTTGTGTCTGTCAAATATCTTTCTATCAATGGTTTAGCTTTGCCCTCCTCTGTATCGTCAGTTATTATTATTTCTAAATTCTGGTATGTTTGATTTAGAACGCTTTCTAATGTTCTTATTAAGCTTTCTCTACCAATAGTTGGTATGATGACTGAAACTTTTGGGCTCAACATAGAGATGGTCTTCATTTCTTTCTTTATTATACTATACAAAGGAAAACATGTTTAATTCCACACCAAACTCCTTAGAAAATACTCTTAAACTCCATTTTCTAAATTCATTTGGATTTTTAAATCTGTAATCCAACGGTATGTTAAACCCAAAGCCCATTTTAGGTAAATACAAGACTTCTTCTATAGGTGAATCCCTAAATATTTCCTTTAAAATCCACTTAGTGTATTCCCCTCTCTTGTCCAAGAGGTTTTTTATCTTTAATCTTGGATTTAAAGAGTAAGCCAACTCAATTAACTCATGATTCAAAAAAGGGTTACGCACTTCAACTGAGTTTTTCATGCCAGAAATATCACCCACCAGTGTAATACTATGGGCATTTTCGCTTATTAAGCCCCAAAAGTTTGAAAAATCTATAAGATAACTACCAACAAGAGGTTTGATAAACTTTTCATATTCTTTAAACAGAGAAAGAGTGATTGACAGATCAAAAGGACTTATGTTCTTTTTGCTTGTTAGCCAATACTTCAGAATCTTCAATTCGATATTATCTATGATTTTAAGATTATCGAGTATTTTAAACATATAAGAAAATAAAAGCGTTTTTGGGTGCGAGATGTATCCGTAAAACAATTCATCACTACCATTACCTGTAATCACCACTTTAAATCCCTCTCTCTTAATTGCTTCATAAAGCACATCTGAATAAGCGAATTGTAAAAGAGATAATGGTTCAGCATAAATTTTAATTATATTTTTTATTCTTTTTTCCACATCAATATGATCAAAATAAAAAATTTTATGCGGTATCTTCAACCGTTCTGCAACATACTTTGCTCGTTTTACTTCCTCGTCATCTGGTGAAGCACCATATGTAAAAGCAACTACATCTTTTTTCAAGATAGTTTTTAACGCATAAGCTATTATAGAAGAATCGACACCACCTGATAATAATATAGAAATGGGAACATCAGAAACGCTTGTAAGTTCAATTGCCTCTATCACTTTTTCTTTCACTATCTTCTTAATTTGCCCTTTTGGATAATTTTTAATTTCGTAGTTTATTTTTGGTTGATAATAGAAATCCTCCTTCAGAATATCTGCATCTTTAATGATTATAAATGAGGCAGGCTTTAATTTCCTCACACCCTGCCAAATGGAAAATGGTTCAGGAATGTGCCTATAATTTCCAAGAAAATACAGAAATAAGGATTCTTTGTTAATTAACTTTTTGAAAAAACTCAGTTCTACAATAGGTTTTATTTCAGATGAAAGGATTATACATCTCTCATCTTTATAATATACAATTGGTTTTTCACCAACCCTATCTCTGGCAGAGAATAAAGTATTCTCTTTTTCATCATATATGCAAAAAGCAAACATTCCTTTGAGTAAGCTAAGACAGTCTATACCAAATTCCTGATAAGCAGACAATATCACTTCTGTATCGGAATTTGTTGCAAACTGATGACCTTTCTTTTCAAGGATTTCTCTAATTTCTTTAAAGTTGTAGATTTCCCCATTGAAGACAATTACAAGATTATTCTTTTTCATCGGTTGGTTAGATTTTTCGCTTAAGTCTATAATGGATAATCTTTTATGAGCCATGAAAACTTTTTTATTAGGTGATATATAAAATCCATCTGCATCGGGTCCTCTATGGGATAATAACTGACTGGCTTTTTTAAACTCGTTGATCTCCTCTTGTATTAGTTCTTCCCTTGAAGAAACAACAAAAATTCCACACATTTTATTCTTTGGAAATAAGGAAATTCTCTAGTGCTAAATACTTCAAGCCACTATTTTCAAATGTGAAAATTGCCTGTTCAAGCGTAGCTACCAAAGGATAGCCATGTAAATTCAAAGATGTGTTTAAAACGCCCCCTATACCAGTAAGTTGCTTGAAATAATTTATCAATCTCCAATAATCTGGGTTTTGCCATTTATATACGATCGGTGGTCTCACTGTTTTATCCCTATGGTGCATAGCTGCCTTTAAATGATCCCTTGCCAATTCTGTGGTATCAAAGGAAAGGATCATATAAGGTGCTTTGACTTTCTTCGGATTAACAATATACTTATCTTCATCCTCATCCAATATGGATAGAGCAAAAGGCATCCAAAAATCCCTTTGTTTAATTGCATCATTAACTTCATAAAAACTCCTCATATCGCTTGGGTTTGCTAAGATAGACCTGTTTCCCAATGCTCTTTGCCCCCATTCTGCCCTACCTTTGAACCTTGCCACGACCTTAAAATTTGCCAACAGCTCCGCTACTTTTTTTTCTATATCCTCATAAAATTCCACCTTGTATTTTTCAAAAATCCCTTTATCTTTCAGAAATTGCTCTACCTCTCTTAATGTATAACTAGGTCCTAAGTATAAATCTTCTAATGGTCGAGGATGCTCTCCTGTCAGTTTCTTATAAACGTAAAAGCAGGCTCCAAATGGATTAGACTCGTCTCCACAGGAAGGCATGAAATAGCATTCTTCTATTTCATCCATCTCCATAATCTTCTTATTCATCTTTACATTCATGAAAACCCCTCCCCCAAAAAATACTCGCCTAATATTAGTAGCGTTGATAATCTTCTTTATCCATTCTGTAACAAGCTCCTCAAGCCAAAGCTGAAGCCCCCCTGCTATATTATCAAATCTCTCTTTAAACAGCTTGTCTTTCAAGTAATAGTCGATTCTATTAGTTGGAATTCTGGAATAGAATTCAAAGGGTTTGTGTGGGTGTATGCATAGAAGTGGTTTAAAAACTTTTTCTTTAATCCTCTCTGCGTGTTCTACCTTAGCATAAGGGGCTAATCCCATTACTTTATACTCATGTTCTAATGGCTTCGTTCCTAAATACTCAGTAACTCTAGAATAAACATAACCGGGAGAGTGTATCCATTTTGTTTGATCTACCCTTTTAATATCCCCATCCTTTGGATTATAAACATTCACCGTGCTACAAGAATAATCCCCGCTTCCATCTATGGTTAGTATAAGAGCTGGTCCGTCGAAAACTCCAAATGTGTATAAAGAACTGTAAGCATGACATGTATGATGGGGCACGAATATCATCTTTTCTTCCAATTCTTTTTTGCTTAACCCGAGCACTTGTGATAAAGACTCTATCAGCCTTTGCTTACCAATATGTTTTATTAAGCTGCTCTTAAATAGAATATATTTCCAATATAACTCTGGGAACCATTTTGCCAAAATGTATTTAATATAATCCCTCGTAGAAGAGCCTTTGGAATAAATTTCGCTTATGCTTTCCACAAGCTCCAACTGCCTTGGATAAATTAATATTCCGCTTACAGCAATATAATTAATATCCGTTGGATTAAGGTTTCTGGACTCTAATATCCACCTTATTGATCTGCTTGGAAAATTAGAGCTGTTTTTTATGTTGTCAAATTTTTCCTCACTAACTGCACATGTGATTTTCCCTTCTTCTAATAAAGCAACAGTAGAGTTATGTCCTAACTGTATTCCCAATATCTTCATGGCTCACCTTTTTAGCAACAATAAATTGATTATAACCCAGGATAGTAGATGCTTTATCGGAAGCAATGAAAATATACTTATCGTATACTTCTAAGAACTCTTTCCTATATCTTTTTACGAAAAGATAGAGAAAATTTGGCAAACCGATGGAAGTTCCTTGTTTTATTATTTCAAACCCATAATTGGTAAAAAGCTTTCTAAACCATCTCAGATTCCAAAAATGGACATGGTCTGCTGTATGGAAATCCTCTGGACACATACCAAAAAGAAATTTAATCCTAAACGGAAACCAATTTATGTTAGGAGTAGAAGCAAATACATAACCACCGGGCTTTACAACTCTCTTAATCTCTCTCATTACATGATCTATGTTTTTAATATGCTCAAGCACTGCAAAAGCCAAAATTGCATCAAAAAAACCATCTGAATAAGGTATTTTTTCCACTTCCAAATTAATAAGATGTTTGTTTGCCACTTGTTCGCTTAATTTTGCTAAGCAGTGTTCTGAATAGTCAGCACAATGAACTTCATATTTTTTCGCTAAATAATTTGAAACCTCTCCATTCCCAACTCCTATTTCTAAAATCTTGGAACCCTCTGGCAATATCCTTTCTAAATAATTTCTGATAACAAACACAGTTTCCACACTTGGTATTAGGTTTGCAAAAGTTTCTTTAAGCTTATTATTCATCGTAATAACCTCCTTTATTCAATTATTCTCCTAAAATTATCCAGCCATAACTCTTCAGAAAACTTTTCTTCATACAAAGCAATACTTTCCTTCTGCCAATCTTCATATTCATCAATAGCTCTTTCAATAGCCTCTTTCAATTGCATATATAGTGAATAAAAAAAGAAATCTTTTAAGAGAAATCTATTAGAAAAATCGTTTGCTCTGTATTTTACATTGTTTATAACTTCAAATCCGTTTAGGTTTTCAGGTTTTAAAAATGGATGCTTTAGTAAAACTCCGTTTTTGTTATCCCTTACCATCTCCGGAATAGCATACACATTCGTCGCAATTAACCCACAACCCGAAGACAAAGCTTCTAATAAAACTAACGGAAAGGATTCAAAAAATGTTGGTAATACAAACACATCCATAGAAGGTAAAATATCTAAAAGTTTTTTTCTTGGAATCGGCTCTGAAATAATTATCCTTTCATCTCTGATCTTGTCTTTGATTTCTTCTGGCACCCAAGAAAATATATAAAGCCTTATTCTTTTGTTTTTAACCCTTTGAAAGGCTTCCAAAAGCTCATAACCACCCTTTCCCCTAAAATCAAATCCAGCAAAGACAAAGCGTATTTCTTCTTTATTACTCTTACGATTTGTGTAATTCCTTTTTGCGAGTGGATAGTTTACAAAACATTTATGTTCATATGCTTTACCGAATTCACTAAGAAAATGATTCTTAGCAGTCTCTGACATAAAAGTCAGTTTATAAGCCTTGTCATAGAATTTGCTAAGAATTTTTTTGTATCTTATAAAAGCTGAATAATTATAAAAGGTAGAAACAAAAGTGTTATCAAACTCTATAATAAACGGTTTTTTTGAATTTAAAGGTATAGCACCCCACATATAAACCAAATCCGCTTCTTTATGCTCTGGAGGCAATATTTTGAAATTAATTAAAGGTAATTTACCTGCTATAAATGTCTTTATTTTTGGAATAGGTTTTTGATATACTTTGGCAATACTAACGGAAGAAATCCTATGCTGATCTTTTGGCACAAGCACCTCGCATTCATTCTTTATGGCTTCAACTGTATCCCACTGACGCTCTCTGTAATTGGATTTAATGTAAAAAAATATTTTTTTATGCGTCATTGAGTATATTCCTCCACTCTATTAATGTCTTTTCAATGCTAAAATCCTCAGCCCTTTGTTTAGCCTTCTCTGAATAGTGCTTTCTCAAGCCCTCATCCTCTATCAATCTATCTATCGTCTCAATCCACATTATTTCTCTTTCTCCAAGTGGTTCCTCAGCACTCTTATATTTTACCTCAAAAACAGGCATCAAGACTCCATACTCTGCAAACTCTGGCTCTTGGGTTTGATAGTTAAAATCTATGTTTGGTGTCAAGATCTCCCTTGGACCGCTCCTGCAGTCGGAAGATACTACACAAACACCGCAAGCCATAGCTTCTACCAAAGCGTTTCCAAAACCTTCCCACAAAGAAGAAAAGACAAAAAGCTTTGACATTGCTATGAATTTGAAAGGGTTTTTCTGAAAGCCCAGGAAATAAACATCAAAGCTTTCGGATAGCTCATCTTTACCCCAAACATAAGTTTTTAGTCCACGTTCTTGAGAAAGTTTTACTAAATAGTCCTTTGTTCTTATTAGGCTTTTTCTACCAATGGTTGGTATGATGACTGAAACTTTTGGATTATGATTTAATCTACTCATCTCTTACAAAAACTGAGTTATAATGGGTTTTAAAAACAAGTTTATAACCATAACTTGAAATTAAATCATCTAATTCCGGATTATGTATGGATTCAACTACCATTTTTTTAGGAAATAATCTTGTTGGAGCAGTTTCAAAAAACTTTTTAAGCACTTTGATTTCATAACCTTCTATGTCCATTTTAAGTAAGTTAACATTTTTTATATCATGTTCTAAAAGTATATTTAGCAGCGTTTTTGTTTTTACATGAATAATCGTTCCTTTTGTTCTAAGTAAAAATCTTTCCTTATCTAAAATATCTTTATCTAAAATACAAGAACCACCTAAATTATTGTTATTTGGAATAAAAAATTCTACCTCTCCCTCTTCGTCAGCCACGGCATAGTTTATTGGAACTATATTTGAAAATTTATTTAGATTAATATTTTCGACCAAGATCTCAAATACCATAGGATTGGCTTCTATTGCCAATATAGTTGAATTAGGATATCTACTTGCAAAATAAAGCTACCAAAAACCCTTATAAGCTCCTACATCTATAAAAGTTCCATCCAACGGAAAATCTATCATAGCATAATTTATTTCCTTTCTATCATATAAATGTGGTGCAAAATAGAGATTTCCATCTACACATTCCCTTACACGAAGTTTCATTTTGAACCCAAGAACATCTGTAATTTCTTCCGTATCACCACAAAGACTCAAAAATATTGGTTTTAATAAGCGGTTGTGAATTGCTGTTATTTTAGGAATATCGGGTTCAATTCTTCCAATGGCTTTTAATGTAGCTTTGAAAAAATTCTTAAACATCATAAATAACCTCCTTCCATTCTTGAACGATCTTTTCAATCCTAAAATCCTCAGCCCTTTGCTTAGCTTTTTCTGAGTAGTTTTTTCTCAAGCTTTCATCTTCAAGTAGTTTATCTATGGTCTCAACCCACATTATTTCCCTCTCTTCAAGCGGCTCTTCAGCACTTTTATATTTTACCTCAAAAACAGGCATCAAGACCCCATACTCTGCAAACTCTGGGTTTTGGGTTTGATAGTTAAAATCCGTGTTTGGTGCCAAAACCTCCCTTGGACCGCTTCTACAGTCGGAAGATACTACACAAACATCGCAAGCCATAGCTTCCACCAAGGCGTTTGGAAAACCTTCCCACAAAGAAGGAAAGACAAAAAGCTTAGACCTTGCTATGAATTTGAAAGGGTTTTTCTGAAAGCCCAGGAAATAAACATCAAAGCTTCCTGAAAGCTTGTCTCTGTCCCAAACATAAGTTTTTAGTCCAAGCTCTTCAGAAAGTTTTACTAAATAGTCCTTCAATTCTCCCTCCCCTAAAATCACAAGCTTTAAATCTTTGTGTTTTTCTTTTAAGGCTTTAAAGACTCTTAGCAAATACCATTGCCCTTTTTGTTTTGTTAGCCTTCCTGCGGTGATTAAAACGGGATGTTTAAAAATTTGCTCATGGGCTTCCAACGACTCCTTTGCCAACTCTCTTATTTCATCTATCGGATAGGGATTGTAGATCACCTTTATTTTTTCTTCCTCTATGCCAAAATTAATTAAGCTTTGCTTCACTCCATAGCTAACTGCTATAATTAAATCTGCCTTCGGATAAAGAAGTCTTACCAAAAGCTTGTTCAGTTTTCTTAAACCAACATGACCTTTTTGCTGGTCCATACGCACAGATATTATGGCTCTGTGCTTCTTAAAAAGCTTAGAAATTATATTTACAAAATTAGCTCTTTCCAAAAACGACACTACAAGTGATTTTTTTTCTATGAAATCCGAAAGCTTATATGCATACATTGGAATGCTTAAAGTTTTTATTATTGGATTTGTTTTGGTTGAATGATTGCTAAGAAAAAAGATCGGTTTATCTGTCTTGTATTTAACATCACGCTCAAGCAAAATAAAGACAGATGTTGATAAATGCTCAGATAACCTTATTGCCACTTTTTCCGCCCCTCCTCCTGCAAGGGAATTTATGAGAAAAGCGACATGATTATTCATTTTTTGGCAATTAACGCGATTCCTAAATATAAATATTCCTTACCCTTCTTAACAAAGACATATTTATTAGACAGCTTTTGCAGAATAAAATCAATAAGCAAACCGAAAATATTACTAGGGAAAGTTAAGACGAATTTTATTTTGCTTTCCTTTAAAAGGGCTTCCATAAAGAGATTGAATATGAAAAAAGGTGCAGACAATATGGAACCAGCTTTTCTAATGTGAAGAATTTCTAAATTATTCTCCTCAAAGTACCTTTGGTAGAAATAATCTGTATATCTAAAATAGTCGTATGGTATTCCATGGTTGCCAAATATGAAAGGAGTTGATATATATATTAGTCCTCCTTTTTTTAAAACTCTTGTTGCTTCATCTAACACATGGAAAGGCTTATATATATGCTCAAGAACTTCAGATATTATAATAAGATCAAAAGACTCGTCTTCAAATGGTAAATTTTCTTTATTTAAATCTACTATAAAATCAGGTTCCGCGTTTTCTAAGGAGAAATCCAAGCCGATGTAGTCAGCTACTATTCCATGTTCTTCTAATAAGTACTTAAATGGTTTATAGCCACAGCCAAGGTCTAAAACACTTAGAGTTTTATCTTTGGGCAAAATATTAAGAAGATACTTAAAGACTTGAATATTAGAATGTGTGAGTAAGTATGTAGGGTCGTATATTTTGGGATAAATCCTACTTCTTATAGCTTTTTCCTTTTTTACCACCATTTATCCCTCCACATCTCAAACACAAACAATAGCCAAAGCTTGTTATGATTTACTCCTCTATCAGAAAGAAAATCTTCTAAAAGCTTTTTGACCTCTATATAGTTAAATAATCTTTCCTTTTTTATTCTTTCTAAATTCAAATACTCCATATAAAGCTCCCTCAACTCTTTTTTGAACCATTCATAGATTGGCACCCCAAAACCTTGCTTTGGTCTCTCCACAAGCTCTTTTGGGATGTATTTATACAAAACCCTTCTTAGCAAATGCTTGCTGACACCGTTTTTATACTTGAACTCAACCGGAAGTTGAGAAGTCCATTCCACTATCCTATGGTCTAAAAAAGGCTCCCTTCCCTCAAGGGCTACGCTCATGGTTGCCCTATCCACCTTAACGAGTATATCGTCAGGTAGATAGGTTTTCAAGTCAAGTAGCATCATTGACGCAAGTGGATCAAGCCCATTAACCAAAACCCAATCTTTTAAGTCTCTCTTTTCCGACGACCCTATTCCCAAAAGCTTTAGGTCTTCCTCCAAAAAGTAGCTAACGGATAAATCATACTGTTCCATAACATCCTTAGCTTTCAAAACATTCCTAAGCTTTATGTATTTGTCCCTAAAGTTGGTGTATTTTGGCAGAACTGGTTTAAATGCGTTGTAAAGCTTCAAAGCAAGGTCCGGATGGATGAGGTTAAGGGTGTTGGCAAGTAAGTTGGAAAAGGGAATTTTTGACAGTTTGGCTATTCTGTCTGTAATCAACCAATACCTTGTGTATCCGCAGAACTGCTCATCTCCCCCGTCAGCGGATAGGGAAACTTTAACCTGAGATCTGGCTAGCCTTGAGACCAAATAGGTGGGAATGGCAGAAGAGTCTCCAAAGGGCTCGTCGTAAATCTCCGGTAGCTTTGGGATTATTTCAAAGGCTTCTTTTGGAGTGCAGTAAAGTTCCGTGTGTTCTGTTCCCAAATACTCTGCCACTTTTTTGGCATACTCCGCCTCGTTGTATTCCTTTTCGTAAAAACCTATGGTAAAGGTCTTTAGCTTAATTCCTTCCTTTGAAAGCAGGGCACACACGGTGGAAGAGTCTATGCCACCGCTCAAAAACATTCCCACCGGCACATCAGAGACAAGCCTAAGCTTGAAGCTCTCCGTTAAAATCTCCTCAAGCTCCTGTGCCAGTTCCTCTTCTGACCTTTTTAGCCACTTATCCTTTTGTTCCTTTCCCTTCAAGAAATAATCTTCTACCTTCCAATAAGGGAATTCCTCAATGTTCCCCTTTTGGTCTAAAACTAAAAAGTGCCCGGGCTTTAGTTTATGGACATTTTCAAAGATAGAATAGGGTGCTGGTATGTAGCCGTATTTCAAGTAAAGCGAAAGCCCAGTGAGGTTTAGTCTTTTTTCAAACTTTGGGTGTTTGTGAAAAGCTTTTATCTCTGACGCAAACATAAAAACCCCATCTTTATAGTAGTAATACAGAGGCTTTACGCCTATCCTGTCCCTGCAAAGGATAAGCTTTTTGTCTTTTTTGTCCCACAGGGCAAAGGCAAACATGCCACGGAACTTATGGACCGCAGAAAAGCCCCACCGGTGGAAAGCCTTTAGAATAACCTCCGTGTCTGAGTTTGAGATAAATTTATAGCCTTCTTTTTCAAGCTCTTTTCTGATTTCCTTGAAGTTATACACCTCTCCGTTGTAGGTTATCACCAAATTTTCAAACTCCATGGGTTGATGCCCAAGCGGAGAAAGGTCAAGGATGGAAAGCCTTCTGTGCCCCAAAGCTACGGGAAAGTCTTTATCTATAAAAATTCCCGCATCATCGGGTCCGCCATGAACAAGGGTATCACGCATAAGCGCAATGGTTTCTTCAAGGGAGTAAGAGTTGTTGAAGTTGAAGTCAATAAAGCCTGCTATTCGGCACATGGTTTAAAATGCTTGTTTGTTCTTTTAATCAACATTTTATAAAAAACGCTTGGCCTGTTGGTAGTATAATCACATTCTCTTCTCCAAGAGTTTCATCAACAGCTTTTTTAGCTCCAGGGCATGTTTCAAAATAGTAATCATCAAAAAGTATTATTCCTCCATGCGACAACC